>ERZ506979.89-NODE-89-length-82798-cov-8.248855_pt1 | contig 82798 bp, 77 predicted proteins | sample MGYA00512887_ERZ506979 | MGnify/ENA metagenome assembly ERZ506979 | reverse complement strand
CGTCCAGGCGGAGAACCTGCTGCGGGACGTGACGCCCGCCGCGTCCGCCGCCCAGCCTTTCAGCGAGGGGTTCCGCGCCGCCGCCGCCGACTTCAGCATGCGGCTGCTGCGCGAACAGGCCGGGGGGACGGAAAACCGGCTGCTGTCTCCCGTGTCCCTGTACCTGACGCTGTCCATGCTGGCCGAGGGCACCCAGGGGCAGACCCGGGAGGAGCTGGACGCCCTGCTGGGCGCGCCGGAGGAACGGGGGGCCATGTGCGCCTGGCTGCTGGATAATTGGACGGTGAAGAAGGCGGGCAGGGTCACGCTGGCCAACTCCTTATGGATCGACGAGGGGCTGGAAATCCGGCCGGCCTTCCTGCAGGCAAACGCCGACCGCTATCGGGCGGCGGCCTATCGGGCCGATTTGCAGGCGCCCCAGGCCCTGAAGGACATCAACGCCTGGGTGGATTACCAGACCGAAGGCCGGATTCCCCGGGCGCTGGACAGCTTGGATCCTGCCATCGAGCTATGTCTCCTCAGCACGGTGCTGTTCGATATGAAATGGGAGGAGCCCTACGAGAAGAAGAATGTGCGTTCCCACGTCTTTCAGGCCGCCGACGGGGCGTTTTCCACGGAGTTTCTGTTTTCGGTCGAGACGGCCTATCTGGAAAATGAATGGGTCACCGGTTTCAAACGGCCCTATCAGGGCGGCCGTTTCAGCTTCGTCGGGCTGCTGCCCCGGGAGGGGATCCGCCTGGAGGACGCGGCGCGGGCCCTGACCGGAGAGACGTGGCTCGCCCTGCTCGACGGCGCGGCAGGGAGCGTGCAGGCCGGGATCCCCAGCTTCTCCTATGCGGACGAGGCGGATTTCCGTCCGCCGCTGAACCGCCTGGGGGTGAGGGCCGCCTTCTTCCCCGCCGAGGACGATTTCGCCCCCATGGGCGGGCCCGGCCTGTTCCTCAGCGATATCCGGCAGAAAACCTGTATCGAGCTGAACGCTCACGGCACCAAGGCTGCGGCCTTTTCCTTCGCCGCTATCTGCAAAAATGCCGGCCCCGGCGGGGACTATCAGGTGATTCTCGACCGCCCCTTTCTCTATGCCATCGTGGACAATGCCTCCAACCTGCCCTTGTTTGCGGGGCAGCTGACCCGTCCGGTAAAAGATTCTGTATAAATTAGGAAATTCCTGCCAAAGCTGTCCACAGGCCCCCGGACAAACCGGGGCCGGATACTTTGGCAGGAGGTTTTTTTCTTGAAACAAATTGCCGCTGTCTGCGCCGCCGCGGCGCTGTATATTTTCACGGTTTTTGCCAGCGCACGCGTGCAGGCGCAGCCGGCCGTCCAGGTCGACGCGCCGGAAACGCCGCCGGCCCATACGGAATCGGCGCCCCTATCGACGGGCGCTTCCACCACCACCGCCGCCACGGTGCCCGCAACGACGCGGCCGTCTGCGCCGTCTGCCACCGCCCCGCCGGCTGTACCGTCGGCGGACGCCTGGTATCTCTCGTCCATTCCTCTGTCCCGGGATTTGCAGCGGTTCACCTATGAGCTGTGCGAACGCCTGGAAATTTCGTATCCCCTGGTGCTTGGCGTGATGAAGGTGGAAAGCGATTTTCGCACCGGCGCCCTGCGGAAAGGGGAGGGGGCCGACATGGTGGGGATCATGCAGATAAACAGCCGGTACCTCGCCAGCCATTATAAGCGGTATGGGGTGACCGACGCCTACACCCCCCGGGACAATATCACCATCGGGGTGAACATGCTGGCCGAAAGCATCGGCAAAAACGGCGTGCATTATGGGCTGATGGAATACAACATGGGGATTGTGAACATGAGGAAAAAGCGGGACGCGGGCGTCACGACCACCAGCTACACCCGCAAGGTGACAGCCGCCGCCGCGGGGTATGAGCAGGAGCTGAAGAAGCAGGGCTTCTCTATATAATAGGGTAACACAAGGCGGGGAACCGGTAGGCGTACCGGTTCCCCGCCTTGTTATAGCTCTTCGGGTGGTAGATAGGCGCCGTATCCCTCCGCCTCCATCTCTTCCAGGGGGATGAAGCGGAGAGCCGCGCTATTGATGCAATAGCGCCGGCCGCCCGTCTCGGCAGGGCCGTCCTCGAACACATGGCCGAGGTGGGCGCCGCCGGTGCGGCTGCGCACCTCCGTGCGCTGCAAACCGAAGCTTCTATCCGGCCGCTCCTCCAGCAGGCTGCTGCCGATGGGCCGGGAGAAGCTGGGCCAACCACAGCCCGCGTCGAATTTCTCCGCCGAGGTAAACAACGGCTCGCCGGTGGTGACGTCCACGTAAATGCCACGGCGGTGCTCCGCATGGTAGGCGTTGCGGAAGGCCGGCTCTGTCGCGCCGCTTTGGGTCACCTGGAACTGTAGCGGGGTCAGCTGCGCCTTGAGCTCCTCCGCGGATTTGCGCCGGTAGCCGCCCCGGCGGGCCGCCCGCTCAAAGGCCGCCTTGCCGATATGGCAGTAACCGCCCGGATTCTTGTCCAGATACCTCTGGTGGTATGCTTCCGCCGGCCAGAAATTCTGGAGGGGCTGGGCCTCCACCACCAGCGGCCGGCGATGCCGCTTCTGCTGCTTGTCCAGCGCCTGCTCGATAAGCGGCGCGTCCTCCGGCGCGGTAAAGTAGATGCCCGTGCGGTATTGGGTGCCCCGGTCGGGTCCCTGCCGGTTGACCGCCGTGGGATCGATCGCCTGAAAAAAGAGATCCAGCAGCGCGGGGAGGGGGAGAGCCACCTCGTCGTACTGTACCCGCACGGTTTCGGCGTGCCCCGTCGTTCCGGTGCAGACCTCCTCATAGCGTGGGCTCTCCGTGCTGCCGTTGGCGTAGCCGACCAGGGTGTCGGTGACGCCCCCGATGCCGCCCAGGTATTTTTCCAATCCCCAAAAACAGCCGCCCGCCAGATAGATTTCTTTCATACGAAAAGCCTCCCGCCCATATGCTGTGTGTGGTTCCCATATTACCATGCCCCGCGCAGAAGAATTTACCAAGGAAGAAAAAATTCCCTTTTTTTAAAAAAAGGTCTTGACAAAACCGAGTGGTGCGTGTATAGTGATTATTGTAATCAATACAAAAAAGAAATCATTACAGAAAAGAGAGGTGGATATGACAGGCCCCATTACCAAATCGGTTCAGGAAATCGCCGCGGCTCTTACCGAAAAAGGACTGCGGCCCACGCAGCAACGGATTGCCATATATGATTACCTGCTGCGTCATCCCACCCATCCGACGGTGGATACTATTTACCGGGCGGTTCTCGAGCGGTTTCCCACCTTTTCCCGCACCACCATTTACAACAGCCTGCACGCGCTTGTGGATGCAGGGCTTATCCGGACGGTTACCATCGATCCGGAGGAACAACGGTTTGACGGAAATGCCGCCGACCACGCACATTTTAAATGCTGCGGCTGCGGTTCTATCTACGATTTCGACCTGGATGACCAGGCCGTGCAGAGCATCTGCCCGCCGGGGTTCCAGGTGCAGGTACAGGATGTGTATTTCAGCGGCCTGTGTCCTGCCTGCCAACCGGCTTCTTTGTCCCACTGACCGGCGTCGGCCGGAACATATAAGAATGAAATTTTGGAGGTAACAGTTATGAAAAAGTTTGTTTGTCTGATCTGCGGATACGTGCACACCGGGGACGCCGCCCCCGCCGCCTGCCCGGTTTGCGGCGCTGGCCCCGACCAGTTTAAAGAGATGGGTGCCGCTGAGGCTCCCGCCGCTGCCGCTGCGCCGGCCGCTGCCGCCGGCGAGCGGGTCTGGGCCGACGAGCACCGGGTGGGCGTGGCTCAGGGCCTGGATGCCGAGGTCGTCGAAATGCTGCGCGCCAACTTCACCGGCGAATGCTCCGAGGTGGGCATGTACCTGGCCATGGCCCGCGTCGCTCACCGCGAGGGCTATCCCGAAATCGGCCTGTACTGGGAAAAGGCCGCTTATGAAGAAGCGGAGCACGCCGCCAAGTTCGCGGAGCTGCTCGGCGAAGTGGTGACCGACAGCACGAAGAAGAATCTGGCGATGCGCGTGGAGGCCGAATGCGGCGCCACCGAAGGCAAAATGCAGCTGGCCAAGAAGGCGAAAGCTCTCAACTATGACGCTATCCACGACACCGTCCACGAGATGGCCAAGGACGAGGCCCGCCACGGCAAAGCCTTCGAGGGTCTGCTGAACCGGTATTTCGGTTAATTTTTCTCACAAAACCAGAAAGCGCCCCCGCCGCAGGAGTGTCTGCAGCGGGGGCGCTTGCGCGTTCGGAAAGAACAGGGCAGTTTTCAGGAGTTTTTCAACATGACGCTTTCCACGTCGTTGGCCACGTGCTCACAGGCGTCGCAGCATTTTTCCATGCGGTCGAAAATTTCCCGCCAAACGCTCAGCTCGATGGGATCGGTCGAGGACAAATACAGCTTGCGCACCGCGCGGGTATACAGTGCGTCGCCTTCCTCCTCAAGCCGGTTGATTTCCACGATGTTTTCGTAAATAGAATCGGATTTGCGGAAGTGGCGGAATTCCTTGAGCGTGTCCTTGAGCACCTCGCAGCAGCGGACGATGACGTCGGCGAATTCCAGCGCTTCCTCCCGGATGGCCGCCACGTTGAACATGTAGGTGCGGATGAGCACGTCCTCGATGGCGTCGGTAACGTCGTCGATTTCCTGGATCAGCAGGATGATGTCCTCCCGCTCAATGGGGGTGATGAACGCCCGCATCAGCTCAGACATGGTGTCGTGCTTGGAGATGTCGGCGTTATGCTCGATGACGTGCATCTCCTCCATGCGGGCCTGCAAGGTGTTGGGATCGAAGTTTTCCAGATTGGTTTTCAGCAGCTCCGCCGCTTTGCAGGAAAACTTGACGCCTCGTACCATCATTTCAAAATAGTCGCATTCTTTCTTGGCCTTTTTTTCTTTCTTACCCATTTTGAAATCCGCCTTTCTGATTGGTTAAACGCTTGCGCTTTCTATTAAAACAGCCGCATGAACAGCCACGCCATGAGGAAGCCGATAAGCCCGCAGCCCGGGAAGGTGAGCACCCAGGTGAGCACCATCTCCTTGACGACGCTCCATTTGACGGCGGAAAGCCGTTTGGCGGCGCCCACGCCCATGATCGCTGTGGTTTTTGTGTGGGTGGTGCTCACGGGAATGCCGCCGGTAAAGAAGGAGACGAGCAGGCAGGCGGAAGCGGCCAAATCGGCGGCGAAGCCCTGGTATTTTTCCAGCTTGACCATGTCCATGCCCACCGCCTTGATGATGCGGTAGCCGCCCACGGAGGTACCGACGGCCATCACCAGGGAGCACAATATCATCAGCCAGAGGGGCAGCGTGAATTGTGCGGCATCGCCGTTCCCGCTGGCCAGAAAGACTCCCAGCATAAACACACCCATGAATTTTTGACCGTCCTGGGCACCGTGCATAAACGCCATGGCGGCGGCGCCGCCAATCTGCGCCCCCCGGAAAAAGCGGGTGGTTTTCCGGCGGTCCATGCCGCGGCAGAGAAGAGCGGTCAGCTTAGCGGCCGCCCAGCCGAAGGCAAAGCCAAGGAAGGTCGACAGGGCGAGACCGTACAGCACCTTGACCCATTCAGCGCCGTTGATGCCGCCGAGACCGCCGTGCAGCGCGATGGCCGCGCCGGACAGGCCGGCGATCAGGGCGTGGCTTTCGCTGGTGGGAATGCCGAAATACCAAGCGGCCACGGCCCACAGCACAATGGCGAACAGTGCGGCGCACAGGGCGACGGAGGCCTCGTGGGAATTGCCACGGAAGTCCACCATGTTGTAGATGGTCTGCGCGACGGAGGCGTTGATCAGCGTCATGACCAGCACCCCGAGGAAGTTGCAGCCCGCCGCCATTAAAATGGCGGTGCGGGGGCCCATGGAACGGGTGGAAACGCAGGTGGCAATGGCATTGGGGGCATCCGTCCAGCCGTTGACAAAAATGACGCCCAAGGTGAGAAGCACCGTCAGAATCAACATGGGGTTCGAGACCAGGCTGGATAAAAAGTCCTGCAGTGACAACGTCATGTCCTTTGCTCCTTTACCGTCCGCATACGATTTCACAAACCGTCTTTCAGTATACACGCTTCCGCCGCGAATGAAAAGAGTTTTTTCCGCATTTCTTCGCATTTAAAAGAAAAAACAGGGGCTTGGCAGACGACCGTTTCGCCTATATAATGAAAGAAACGAATTTTTTAAACGAAAAGGAGGGCTGCCTGCATGAAACGGATTGGGCGCGGGCTGCGTCACGGACTGTTCCTGCTTCCCGCCATCATAGCCGCGCTGCTGTATGTGTGGCTGCCCCATGTCCCGCAGCTGACGGAGAAGGTCTTTTCCCGGGGAATATTCCGCGCGGTTTCGGTGCCGCTGGGAGGGCTTGTGGCCGTTCTGCCCTTTTCCCTGACCGAGTGCTTGGTGGTGCTGGCGCTGCCGCTGGCCGTCACGCTGGGAATCCTGCTGGCAAGGCGGCTGCGCCGGACGGAAGCGAAGGGGCGGGTGCTGGCCCGCGCGGGAAAGGGGCTGGGCTGGGTTCTGTCCTCTGTGCTGCTGTTGTACATGGTGATGCACGGCGCGAATTTTTACCGGCTGCCCGTTTCGGAGCTGATGGGGCTGGACACCAGCATCCAGTCTCCCGCGTATCTCCAGCGCGTGTGCATCGATCTGGCGCAGAAGGCGTCGGCGGAGCGGGAGCTGCTGGAGGAGGATGAGGACGGGTATACCAAGCTGTCGGTGTCCAAGGCGGAAATTCTGCGGCTGGCCGACAACGGCTACCGCAAGCTGGATGATACGTATCCCTATCTGTGGGGCGGCGTCTGGCGGACAAAGCCGGTGCTGCTGTCGCATTGGTGGTCGTATACGGGGATAACCGGCATGTATTTTCCGTTTTTTGCGGAGGCGAACGTCAATATTGACGTGCCGGACAGCGATATTCCGGCTACGGCAGCCCATGAGCTGGCCCACACCCGCGGCTTTGCCAAGGAGGACGACTGCAATTTCTTCGCTTATCTGACGGCCACCCACAGCGATTCGGCGGATTTCCGCTATTCCGGCTATATGCTGGCGTACATCTATTGCTCCAACGCGCTGTACGATTACGATACCGACATGTGGGGGGCCGTGCGGCAGCACTGTTCCAAGGGGATGCTGCGGGATTTGGGACAGCGCAACGCCTACTGGAAGCAGTTTGAGGGCAAGACGCAGGAGATTTCCAGCTCGATCAACAACAGCTTCCTCACCTCCCAGGGGGAGGAGGAAGGCGTGTTCAGCTATGACCGGGTGGTGCAGCTGATAGTGGGCTATTATCGCAGCGAGGGGCTCGTGCCTCTTACATAAACATACGGCAGGCGGACATACTATTCCTAAAATCTGTATTAGGAGGAAAGGTATGGATACTGCCATAGCCATTGTGGGGATTTTGCTGGGGTTGGTGTTTTGCCTGTGCGGCTATGCGGCGCATCGGCTATGGTGCGCCTGTAATGGGATGCTGCTGGGCGTTTCGGTCGGTTCCCTGCTGGGAATGCAGCTGCAAAGCCCGGTGTTCATGGTTGTGTGCGGCGCGCTGCTGGGACTCGGGCTGGCCGTTGTCTTTTTCCGCTTCGAGCGGATAGGCTCCGCCGTCAGTCTGGCGGTCACGGGGTTTGCCTGCGGGCTGCTGATACTGCGCAGCTTTGACAGCACGGCGTGGCCGTGGGCGCTGTTGGCGGCGGGCGTCGGCGCCGGTGTGTCCTGGCTGCGGCCTCGCCCGGCGGCGCTGACCGGGCTGGCGCTCAGCGGTTCGCTGCTGCTGGTGATGTCCCTGTTCGGCGTCTTTACGAAGCGCTATTGGTTTGTATACGATCCGGCGACGCCTTTGGCGGCGGGGGAGACGGCGGTTTTTCTCTTCTTCAGCGTCCTGCTGATGGCGGCGGCCGGGCTGGCCCTGCAGGTGGGGTTGCTCAGGCGCCGGGACGCTGGGGAACAGGCGGCGCGGACGCCTGATAACGGCACACCGAAAAAGAGCGGGTAAGTGAAAAAACGAAGCGGCAAGTATTGACAACCCCGAGGAAAGATGCTATCATATTGTCCGTCACTTGACACGGAGAGGTGTCCGAGCGGTTTATGGAGCTGGTCTTGAAAACCAGTGACTCGAAAGAGCCAAGGGTTCGAATCCCTTCCTCTCCGCCAACATGTTTCTGATGCCAAGAGACAGGCTACGTGAATAGAAGGATGGAGCGGATTTATGCTGCGTGCGGTCATCGTGGGATTCGGAAATATTGGGCACGCCGTTCTGGAAACCTTGCTTGCAAGCGCTGATTTTGAAGCGGCCGGCGTGGTCAGCCGTAGTCTCGCTGCAGGCGCTCTCGGCGATATTCCGGTGGTACGGGATATTGAGGCGTTGCCGAAGCCGGATGTGGCCATCCTTTGCTCCCCCAGCCGCGCGGTTCCGGATTTAGCGGCATCCCTGCTGGAAAAAGGGATCTGCACGGTGGACAGCTACGACATCCATTCATCGATTTATGAAGTTCGGCAGAGGCTGGACGCGGTGGCGAAAGCCCACAGCGCGGCGGCCGTTATGTCCGCCGGATGGGATCCTGGCACCGACTCGATGGTGCGGGCCCTGCTGGAGGCTATGGCGCCCAAGGGGATTACCTATACCAACTTCGGCCCTGGCATGAGTATGGGGCATACGGTGGCGGTCAAGGCGATTCCCGGCGTGAAAAACGCGTTATCCATGACCATTCCGCTGGGAACCGGTATCCATCGCCGCATGGTGTATGTGGAACTAGCGGAGGGCCATGCTTTCGCGGATGTGGCCGCGGCTATCAAGAATGATGACTATTTCAAACACGATGAAACCCATGTCATCCAGGTGCCGGATGTCGACGCGCTTAAAGACATGGGTCACGGCGTCGACCTGGTGCGCAAGGGCGTTTCTGGCAACACGCACAGCCAGCGCATGGGCTTCACGATGGAGATTAATAACCCCGCCCTGACTGGACAGATTTTGGTGGCTGCCGCCCGCGCGGTGAAAAAGCAGGCGCCCGGGTGCTATACCATGATTGAGATTCCGCCGATTGATTTGCTGGAAGGCAGCACGGAGGAGCTCATCCGCCGGCTGGTATGAGCCGTTAACCGAATAGGATATCCGGTTGCTCACCGCAACCGGTGACCATATGGAGAAGTACTCAAGTTGGTGACGAGGCGCCCCTGCTAAGGGCGTAGGTCGGGTAACCGGCGCGAGGGTTCGAGTCCCTCCTTCTCCGCCATATAATCCTGACACTTTAGATGCAGGAGCAAAAAACCCTGATTATATCAGGGTTTTTTCGCATCTATAGGCCGAAATTTCGACGTACCGTTCCATGGATGCATTTGGCCCCTTTTCCCGATGTGGAGAGACTCGAACTCCCGCGTTTTACAGAAAATGGAATACATAGCCCATGTGACCGTGAAAACGGATACAAGGGCAAAAATAATAGCTGCCCGCAGTTTTTGAACGAAAGCTGCGGGCTTTTTTCATGCCAAGGGAAAGGAGAAAGCCACATGCAGTTCATGGAAAGCGAACGGGATCAAGCGTACGAGCGGATGATGCAGCTGCCGCCGAGAAGGAGAAAAGCGGAAGCTCAGTTCTACCGCGGAAGAGGCCATCGGGAGTGCTTCGAGAGGGAGGAGAAGAAGCTGGGAGGAGGCTCTCCGAAGCTGCGGGCCGCCTTGTATCTGCTGACGGCGGACAGCCGGCTGTGGGCGGCAGCCCGGCCGGCGGTGAGCAAAACGGGTATCGATTTTGCCGCCATCCGTCCGAAAGATATCAGCACCGAGGCGTACGTTCTGTACCGTGCCGCCCAGGATATCTACGAGGGCACCCGATATATCGGCGCAGCGGAACTGGTGGACAGGAAGCTGGCGTCCGGCAGGATGTTCCGCCTCATTTGTCGTGCCATGGAACTGGCCCGGATGAACCAGTAACGGGAAAGGAAGGCAATGACCATGCCAAACAACGTGACCAATGTGGTCATTTTTCACGGGGATGAACAGAGAATCCGCGAAATTCTGGAGGCCATCCAGATGGAGGATATCGGCCCCGGCAGTATCGACTTCGATAAGGTGATCCTCATGCCGCCCAGCCTGAATATCGAGTGCGGAAGCCGGACGGAGCAGGGCCTCAAGCTCTATACAAGCTTTGTCAAGCAGTTCCTTGCGGAGGTCGAGGCCGGCGGTTCGACTTCCGGGAACCGTCAGTTGTCGGAACAATATCATAAGCTGCGCGAAGACGAGGCATTCCGTCTGGGCGAGCAAGCGTACCACAATCTGCAGGAATACGGCCATGCCACATGGTACAGCTGGTCGAACGAGCACTGGGCTACCAAGTGGAACGCGTATGGGTTTGAGTACCTCGGAGAGCCGGAGGCTGGTACTGTCCGTTTTTACACGGCATGGGCGCCGCCGCATCCCGTCCTGGAAAAACTGGCGGAGCGATATCCGGAGATTGGGTTCACGCATCGATGGGCGGACGAGGACATCGAGCGAAACTGCGGCGAGCGTGAATACAAGCCGGGCGGGCAAATGGAGGAGTATATCCCCCTGAACGAAAGTAAAGAGGCGTATGAACTGGCAGCGGATATCCAGAGAAGCGATCTGTCGGAGTACGGGCTCTTCCTGACGGAGAATGGGGATGGCTATGAATACCGGGAAGAGGAGGAACAGGACATCACCATAGGCTAGAGAGAACAAACAACAAGACCGATATCAACCGTACCAAACGGGAGATATCGGTTTTTCGTTTGGGACGGCTGATCTCGGCGGAGAGCGAGGTGGATATCCATCAACAGTCCCATCACATGGATAGGGAGCAAGAAGATATTACGCGATCGCATTCTGGCGCGGTTTCCGGTGAGGGTGGAGCGGTATATCGAGGTGTTCGGTGGGGGCGGCTGGGTGCTGTTCCACAAGGAGCCGTCGCCCTTTGAGGTGTTCAACGACTTCAATGCCGACCTGGTGAACCTGTACCGGTGTATCCGGGACAAGCCGGAGAAGCTGATACAGAGGCTGGAGTACACGCTCAACGCCCGGGAGGATTTTGAGCATATCCGGAAACTGCTGAAAAGCAAGGCGGAGCTGACGGACATACAGCGCGCCGCCGGATACTACCAGCTGATCCGCCAGAGTTATGCCTCCACACTGGACAGCTTCGGCGGGCAGCCGACAGGAATGTGGGCGACCTTCCCGGTCATCCGGCAGGCGGCGGAACGGCTCCAGCGTGTGGTCATCGACAACCGGGATTTCGAGAAGGTGATCGGCCAGTACGACCGGGAGAACAGCCTGTTCTACTGCGACCCGCCGTACTGGAGCACCGAGGATTATTATGAGAATGTGGTGTTTGGCAGGGAAGATCATCAGCGGCTGGCGGATTGCCTGCTGGGGATACAGGGGCGGTTCCTGCTGTCCTACAACTACTGCGACGAGATCGTAGCACTCTACAAACGGCCGGGGATTTGGCTGGAAGAGTTGATGCGGCCGCACAGCATGGCGCACCGGTTTGAGCCGGGTGCGGAGTTCCGGGAACTGCTGATATCCAACTACGACACCACCGAGAAATACCGCCAGCAATGGCAGGACACCCTGTTTGGACTGGCGGGAGAAATGACAGTCCTGTCGGAAAGGAAGTTTTTATGAAAGCAAAGATGATGAATATCGCCATTCCGGTAGAGGTGCTGGAGGAAAGCGGGCTCGACCTGTCTGCGGTGCTGGAACTGGAGGCGGGGGAGGGCGCCCTCGTCATCCGCAACGCGACGGGGATGGAAAGCTTCGTGTGCGACGGGGAGTGCGAAGACTGCCCGTTTATGGTGGACGACTGTGACGGGAACTGTGACGATTGCCCCTGTCAGTCGGCCTGTGACCGGGTGAATGGGGAGGGTATCGATGAGTGAACGGACGCTCCGGGTGCTGGGAAAACGAGGGCGGATTACGGTGCCACTGGAGCTGCGGAAGGCCATCGGGCTGGCATACAACGACGTGGTGAGCTTCCGGCTGGAGGGGGATACGGTGCGGATGAAGCGGGAGAAACTCTGTGACAACTGCCGGGAAACGCTCCCGCTGCAGGAGTTTCTCGATGGGCTGAGCCCGGAGGAGCAGCGGCAGGCGCTGATCCATCTGTCGGTTCGCTGGGCCGAAAAGGAGGGACAATAATGGAAGAGAGGAGCCCGAAGCTTTCGGTGAAAGTACGGAATCTGTACAATGGGGAGCACGGCAAGCTGCGGGCCGTGTTGAGCGTGACCATCGGCGGGGCGTACGCCATTCATGGTTTGAAGCTGTACGAAACGGAGAAGGGCGGGCTGTTCCTGTCCATGCCCAGCCAGTCGTATGAGGCGGATGGAGAAACGAAGTACACGCAGATATTCCACCCCATCACGGCGCGCGGACGGGAATATCTCGAGAAGGCGGCGCATCTGGCCTACCACATGGCCTTGGAGAGCCAGAAGCAGGAAGAACGGCTGGGGATGGAGCTGCAGCCGTAAGGGCCGGTTGAAAAAGTGCTGGACTTATGCGAAGAGTTGGGTATACTGTTTGGCTTGAAGGGAGGCGTCGGCATGAAGAGACGCGGAATATGGCTGCTGGCGGGAATTGCGCTGTGTTTGACCGCCTGTCACAAGGCAGTGGAGCCAATAGCCCATTTTTCTGAGGGCAGCCAGTACGCAACACATCTGACCACGGAACCCCCGGAGAGTGTCTGGAATACTGCCATGTCTTCTGCGACGATATGGAAAAGCACCTCACAATCTCATTTGCAGGAAACTGCGGCGGTTACAGGGACTGCCCCCTCCAAGGCTTCCAGTACGGAAATCACCGCTCCGACTAAGGCTAAAAGCACGAACAGTAAGGCCGTGGCGGGTAGTTCCACCCCAGCCAAAACGAGCCTTTGCACTATGAGTACGACGTCAACACTCGTTCAGCCGACACAGACCGATCCATGGACATATCCGTATGATATCGCGGTGATGGAAGCGGAATGCCGGACCTATGCGGAGAGTCTGGAATGGGTGTGGAAGGATTCGCTGACGCTTACCAACAGCAGTTGGAATGGGAACGTCAGCACATACCCATTCACAAAATATCCGGATGAAGTGACACGCACTCTAAAAGACTCTGTATTTGAAATGATTGCGTTGGAGAGGAACTACTATCATGGCTTAAAGACGAACATGCGCATATATTTTCAGCCGCATGAGGACTCCTATGGGGACTATCTCATATACTCTTTAACGGACTGAGAGGAGAAGACAAATGCATATCAAGAGACTGTGGGCGGCGCTGTGCGCTGCCCTTTTTCTGTTAGGGGCCGTCCCGATGACTGTCGGGGCGGCTTCGTCATATCTGGAAGCGGGAGACAAGACGTATTTCAAAACCCGGCAAGCGCTGCGGGGCGGCACCGGCGAGGGATACGTCAGTTCTCTGGGAACCCGGGTCAATCTGATGTGGTTTGACCAGTCGCCCACCAACTCCTATATCGACAAGTACGATCTGGCACCGCAGTATGACGGCAAGGTCTGGGCCTACTGTATCCATCATGGAGTTGCGTATGGGCATCCTTTCCGACGAACAGAGGATCTCACAAAGAGCAATTACTGGAGGGATTTAGGAGCAATAGCTCAATATGGCCTGAAGCTGACTACGCTCTATGGCTTTCCGGCCCGGACGCCGGCGGAGCTGGGGGTGAGGGCCATTGACGACGCGGTGGCGGCCACTCAGGCGGTGCTGTGGGAATACCAGCAGGGATACCGTACAAACGCGGTTACGCTTGGTAACGACGCCGAGTACAGGGCCTTCATCAAAGGGACTCCGGCGGAACCGGCCTACCACAAGATTTTGGAGGGGATCCGGAACCATACTACAGCCGCGGGCTTTGCAGATTCCACGCTGGTGCTCAAGCCCCAGAGCGACGGTCGTTACGCTGTAACCGTAACCGATACCAAGGGGACGCTGGCGGGCTTTTCCGTGACAGCAAGCGACAGCCGGGTGACAGCGAAAATCAATGGGAACACCTTGACACTCTCCAGTACGGAGGCGATTGAGGGGAACATCACCCTGACGTTCCAGCGGATTCTGCCGCCGCTGCCCAGGCATGGCGTATTTGTCGCGGTGGGGCGGAACGCCGAGGAACAGGAGATTATGACCGGCGTCGCGGAGGATCCGTTCTTCTTTCGTGCGACGGCGCGGGTCGAGGCCAGAGGGACCATGCAGATCCGGAAGGTCTCTGAGGACGGCAAGGTGGACGGGATTTCGTTCCTTGTATCCGGAAACGGGTTGAACGACACGTTTGTGACAGCAAACGGCGGGAGGCTGGAAATCCCGAATCTGCTGGCGGGTGAATACACCGTGACTGAACAGGTGGACGGCGCCTACGAGCCTCAGAAATCCCAGATGGTGACGGTGGTTCCCGGTCAGACGACAACCGTCACGTTCAGCAACACACTGAAGCGGGGCGGCCTGCGGGTGGTGAAGACCAGCGAGGATAACTGGCTGGAGGGGCACACGTTCCGCTTGTCCGGCACATCGCTTTCGGGCGACAGGGTGGAGGTATATGCGAAAACCAACAGCGCTGGTGTCGCCGAGTTCCGGGATGTCCTGGTTTCTGGAAACGCGCCTTACGTGCTGGAGGAGGTCGATACCGATGAGCGGTATGTGGTTCCCTCCGCGCAGAATGTCCTCGTGGAGTGGAACAAGGTGACGGACAAAACCGTGGTCAACCGGCTCAAGAAATGGAGCCTGACGGTGAGCAAGGTGGACGCGGAAACCGGCACGGCGCAAGGAGAGGGGAGCCTGGCCGGAGCACAATATGGTTTGTACCGTCATGGCCTGCTGCAGAAGGTGTATACCACAGACGCTAGTGGGCGGTTCACCACCGACTGGTATCCTTGCGGCGCTGGCTGGTCGCTGCAGGAAATTGCCCCCAGTTTGGGGTACCAGCTGGACACAAAGGAATACCAGCTGGGCGTGGAGCCAGGCCAATACACGATGGAATACAATGGGGAGGCGCTGACTGTCCGGGAATCGGTCATTCAGGGCCGCGTCGCCATCCTGAAGCACAACGACGATGGCAGCACACAAATTGAAACACCGGAGGTCGGCGCGGAATTCGAGGTGTTTTTCAAGGCTGCCGGAAGCTATGAGCAGGCTAAAGAAAGCGAACGGGACAGGCTGGTGACCGACGAGAATGGATATGCCGTCAGCAAGTGGCTGCCCGCTGGGGTGTATACGGTCAAACAGACAAAAGGCCGGGAGGGCACAGAGCGACTCCCGGCCTTTGACGTGCATATCAGCGAGCAGGGGAAGGTGTACCGCTACCTCATCAACAACGCTTCGTTTGAATCTCAGCTGGAAGTGGTGAAAAAGGACGCGGAAACGGGAAAAATCATTCCGCTGTCCGGATTCGGCTTTAAAATTCGCGACATCGAAACTGGAAAGTATATCACCCAGCACATCACCTACCCGGAGCCGATGGAGCTGGACACTTTTTACACGGCTTCCACCGGCCGTCTGATGCTGCCGGAGCCGCTGAAAGCGGGCCGGTATGAGCTGGTAGAGGTGCAGTCCGTACCGGGCTATGTCTTGGATGGGACGCCGGTGTCGTTCACCATCGATGGCAGCCGACAAGTGGTGACGGTGGAGAAAGCGAATATCCCGCAGAAGGGCGTGATTCTCCTTGAAAAGACCGGCGAGGTATTCTGGAGCGTGGAGGAGACGGCCGGAGTATACCAGCCGGTGTACCGGGAGCAGAGCCTGGCTGGAGCCGTCTTCGAGCTGATTGCAGACGAGGATATCTATACGCCGGACGGCACGCTGCGGGCGGCAAAGGACACGGTGGTGGATACCCTTGTCACCACGGGAGAAGGCGGGAAAAGCAAGGCGTTATATCTGGGGCAGTACCGGCTGGTGGAGAAGCAGGCGCCGGAGGGCATGGTGTTGGAGTCCACGCCCCATATGGTAAAGCTGGAATACGCCGGGCAGGAGGCAGCGGTGACGGAGACCGTCATCGCCCTGACCAACCAACGGCAGAGGGTGCAGATTGAGATGCAAAAGCTGCTGGAACAGGATGAGCGGTTTCAGTTGTTCGGGGATATCCGCAAGGTATCCTTTGGGCTGTATGCGGCGAAGGATTTGGAGGCGTCAGACGGCAGCGTCATCCCCAAGGACGGTCTGCTGGAGGTGGTGGCCTGCAAGGAAGACGGTACGGCGACATTCCAAACCGACCTGCCGTTCGGCTCTTTTTATCTCAAGGAGATCTCCACCGACGAGCATTACCAGCTCAGTGATAAGGCATATCCCATCGAGTTCACCTATGCCGGACAGGAAACCGGGGTGGTTCATCTGGGGGCTAATGAGGGCCAGCCCATTGAAAACCACCTCATCCGTGGCAGCGTTTTGGGCCACAAGGTGGACGAAAATGGCCAAGCGGCGCCTGGCGCGGTGATGGGATTGTTCCAGGCAGACGAGACGGAATTTACCGAGGATACGGCGCTGCTAATCAGCGTAAGCAACGAGCACGGAGAGTTCCGCTTCGACGGCATCCCGTTTGGAGACTGGCTGGTGCGGGAAATCCGGCAGCCGGAGGGGTTCTTGCTCAGTGAAACCCTCTACCCGGTGACTATAGCGGAACAGAACCATGTGGTAGAAATCAACGTGGAGAATATTCACATCCCACCCGCGCCGGTGAATCCGCCCACCGGGGAAGAACGCCGGTGGCGGAACCTGGTGATGGGTTTGGCCGCGGTGGCGGTGGGCGGCGCCGTCGCCCTGTTCATCATAAAGAAGAAAAAGGGTTGAGGCGGTTCGTGAATCGTGGAGGTATCTGTTGAAGAAACGAAGCATTGTGTTGTGGCTGGCTGTTCTGCTGTTGCTGCTGTGTCTGCCGGCGGGAGCGGCGACGTCAGTGGATGCGGTCATCGAGCAGACCTGGTCGTCCATCAGGGGACAGATTCAAAATGTGGTGAACAACGTGGTATTCCCGGCGGTGGACATGATTCTGGCGGTGGTGTTCTTTGTCAAGCTATCCAGCGCGTACTTCGACTACCGCAAGCATGGACAGTTTGATTTTACAGCTCCCGCCATCCTGTTCGCCTGCCTGGTGTTCACCCTCACCGCTCCGCTGTATATCTGGAAAGTGCTGGGGATATAAGTGGAGGGCGGCATGACTAAAAAAGTTGAAGGGAAGTGCAACGACTATGGAACCGAAAAATGCCATGGCTGAGCCGGATATACTTGGCACGGCACGAAAGGCGGAACTTTTCGACGAGCTACTCAAGACCTTCGAGGAGTTTATGGAGGATGAGGACGTTTATGAAATTCTGCGCAGTATGATGACGGATCAGGAGATCATCAAATCTGGCTTTCCATTTAAGCATAACGACGCGGAACAGCAAGCACTTGCCGTGCTGGAGCAGTTAGGCGGGCAGGCTGAACCCGGCATTCCCGCTAACACCGCCAAACTCCGCGATCTTCTTAGAATCCACCTACCAGACGAAGCCTATCTGGAGCACCGCTCTACTGCGGTGGATTTGCTCTCCATCGGCGACATCGACCCGGCGGATATCACACCCGACAAGTTGGCCGGCTGGAAGGACATTCTAAACGCCGATATCGTCCGAATTTTCCCCGGAGCTTATGGTGTCCACATTGAAGTGGACAATGTCGACCCAGAGCGGCTCTCCGACTTTGTTTTCCTTGCCAGCCTGGGTAAACTGGCAGAGCCGCAGGAAGAACTAGAAGATCACCTTGAAGAACTGTCTTTATGACAGTATTGACGGACGCGTTTTGTAGGATATCGACCGCCATGTGGAAGGAGGAATGTCCTTGGACTGGTTAAACAAGGTGCTGGAGAGCACGGGGAATGTGGTGAAGGGGCTGGGTCAGGAGGTATCCGCGGGGATGTGGGATACCACCTTGCGGTGGATGTACACGGCCATCTACGACGCCGTGGCCCAGTTCTTCACCTCCATCGGCAGCATGGGGGTGGAGATATTCGGCCTGCCCTGGGTGGGGGCGGTGACCAGATTGTTTTCCCTTTTCGGCTGGGGTCTGTTCCTAGCGGGGCTGGTGGTAGCGGTATTCGACCTGGCCATTGCGGCCCAGTCGGGACGGGTGAGCGTGCGGGACACCGCCCTCAATACCATCAAGGGTCTGATGGCGGTCAGCCTGTTCACTACCCTGCCGGTGGAGCTGTACAAATTCTGTATCAGCCTGCAGGGGACGTTCATGGGGGATTTGGCCCGGGTGTTTGCCGGGGGACAGAGTCTGAATATTGGGGACGCCAGTATGTCGGTGCTACAGGCGTCCTTCGCAATTGCCAACCAGGTGACCCTGTCGGTGTTCAACCTGCTGGCCATGATCGCCATGGCGTATTGCGTGGTGAAGCTCTTTTTTGCGAATATCAAACGGGGCGGCATCCTGCTGATTCAAATCGCGGTAGGGGCTATGTATATGTTCAGTGTGCCGCGGGGGTTCACCGACGGCTTCTGGGGCTGGTGCAAACAGGTGGCAGCGCTGTGCCTGACGGCGTTTCTCCAGACCACCCTGCTGTTCTTAGGGCTGCTGACTTTCAACGTCAACATGCTGCTGGGGCTGGGCCTCCTGCTGTCAGCCAACGAGGTGCCGCGGATTGCGCAGCAGTTCGGGCTGGACACCTCGGCGCGGGTCAGTCTGACCTCGGTCATCCACCATACCACCACGGCGGTCAACCTGACGCGTTCGGTGGTGGGCGCCATGAAATAAAGGGGGTGGCCTATGTATTTGTATCCGCAGAATCTGCGGGCCAACGCCAATTTGTGGCTGTGGAGCCTGAAGGATTTCAGCATGATTAGTATCGCCCTGCTGGTGTCGGTCATCGCCGTGGCACAGGCGGGCTGGCTGCTGCCGCTGGCTTTGACGGCCGGGTATGCGTTTGTCACCATCCGGATGGAGGAAGCCACCGTGCTGGACTATGTCCGATACGCGGCGCGGTATTTTCTTGTTGTCCCGCAATTCTATATATGGAGGCTCGATTGAAAGAAAATCCTTCAACCAGCGAAAAACGGCTTGCCGCCCATGAGGGCGGGCGGCATTTCGTTCCGAAACCGCCCTTTTTCAAAGAGGTCTTATGTCCTTTCCGGGCATAAGACCGGACATGGAGCAGAAGTGAAAACAGGAGGCGTACAGGAATTCCTGGGTATCCAAGGCTTCACCGACCATGGGCTCGCCGCCAGTCACGGCGATCTTTTGTATTTTCAGGTGAGCCCCGCCAACATCGCGGTGCTGTCGAAGTCCATGATGGAGAGGAGGATCCGGCAGCTGATGCTGGTGCTGTCCGCCCTGCCGGGGATGGAAATCCTGTGTATGGATTCCCATGCCTGCTTCGACCGGAACCAGGCCTACCTGAAAGAGCGGCTGGAACAGGAGGAGAACCCGGCGGTGAGGAAGCTGCTGGAACAGGATCGGGCATATCTCGACCATGTCCAGACTGAATTGGCGGCCGACCGGCGGTTTGTGTTCCTGCTGCGGGGGAAGGAGCCGGCGTTTACTCTGGGGAACCGGGCGGAGAAGGCCATGGCGGATCAGGGCTTTGAGGTGCGGCGGCTGGACAAGGAGGGCATCAAGCAGCTGCTGCAGGCCTACTTCGACGCCGGCGGCCAGACGCTGCCCGACGTGGACGGAGCCCAGTGGATGGAGGGAAGATGAGGATATTCCAACGCAGAAAGCCGCGTACCATGGAGGAGCAGGAGGCTACGGCGGTGAAGGATTTCTTTGACCAGCTGCTGCCCGGCGCCATCCGGTTTTACCCGGACAGCTGCGTGTGCGGCAACACATGGCGGAGTGTGTGGGCGGTGAAGGAATACCCGCCGTCCACCGAGGAGCAGGCCATCCTGTCCCGTCTGGGCAGCCATGAGGGGGTGACCCTGCGGATATACACCCGGCCGGTGGAGGCGCAGGAGCAGCGGACCATCATCCAGGCGGCCACCCGGCGGAACAAGCTGCTGCGGGGCGGGAACGACGTGCAGGAAACCATCCGGGCGGAGGGAAACCTCCAGGACGTAGCGGAGCTGCTGGCGGGTCTGCGCCGCAGCAAGGAGCCGCTGCTCCACTGCGCGGTATATATCGAGCTGAAAGCCTCTTCGCCAGAGGGACTGAAGGATCTTCAGGCGGACATCCAGATGGAGCTGACCCGGGAGAAAATCACGGTGGATCGGCTGCTGCTCCGGCAGCGGGAGGGGTTCCTGTCGGTGATGCCGGCGGGAACCAACGTGTTCGGCGTGCAGTATGAACGGGTGCTGCCAGCTTCCTCGGTGGCCAATTTGTACCCGTTGGGGTATTCGGGCAAGACCGATCCCCGCGGGTTTTGTCTGGGCAGGGACAAGTATGGCTCGCATATTCTGGTGGATTTTGACCGGCGGACGGATGACCGTACCAACAGCAGCGTCCTCCTCATCGGCAACAGCGGGCAGGGCAAGTCGTATCTTCTCAAGCTCTTGCTAACCAACTTCCGGGAAAGCGGCAAGGCGGTACTGGGGCTCGATCCGGAGGGGGAGTATCGGGAACTGACGGAAAACTTGGGCGGCTGTTACCTGGATTTGATGGAAGGGCGATATATCATCAACCCGCTGGAGCCACGTTCCTGGGGCGACGGTGGGGAACAGGACGATGATGCGCAAACTCCGGCGGCATTCCGGAAAAGCACGCGCCTCTCTCAGCACATCGCCTACTTGAAAGACTTCTTCCGGACGTACAAGGGGTTTCCCGACGCTCACCTGGACACGCTGGAGATTTTGCTGCTGCGGTTGTACGAGCGGTTTGGCCTGAACGACAGCGCGGACTTCGACAGCCTTACCCCTCAAGAATATCCCATCCTGTCCGACTTGTACGGGCTGGTGGAAGAGGAATACCGGCAGGTTGACCGGAATAAAAAGCCGCTGTATACCGAAGACACGCTGCGGGAGCTGTGCCTGGGGCTCCATTCCCTGTGCCGCGGTGCCGAGTCCCGGTACTTCAACGGCCACACCAACATCACCAGCGACCGGTTCCTGATGTTCGGGGTGAAAGGTTTGCTGGACACCAATCAGAGGCTGAAAGACGCCATGCTGTTCAACCTGCTGTCATATATGAGCCACCGGCTGCTGAACGAGGGGAACACGGTGGCCAGCATGGATGAGATCTATCTGTTCTTCACCAACCGGACGGCGGTGGAATATATCCGCAACGCGTCCAAACGGGCGAGGAAGAAGGACAGCGCGGTGGTGCTGGCCACCCAGAATGTGGAGGACGGCATGCTGGAGGGGCTGCGGGAATATATCAAGCCGCTGTTCGCCATCCCGTCCCACCAGTTCATATTCAATGGGGGCAGCGTGGAGCCGCAGGTGTATATGGACGCCCTGCAGCTGGAACCGGCGGAGTTCGACCTCATCCGGTATCCGGAGCGCGGCACTTGCCTGTACAAGTGCGGGAATGAGCGGTATCTGCTGCAGGTGACGGTCCCACCCTACAAGGCGGCACTGTTCGGAAAGGCGGGCGGACGATGACCGCCGGGTTTGTGGTGAAGGCCGCCCTGCTGCTAACGGACAAGCGGACGTGGAAGGTCATCGGGGCCATAGCGGCTGGGATTGTGCTGCTCATCGCCATGCCGGTGGTCATCCTGATAGGGGTGTTTGAGAATCTGGGGCAGATGGATTTCACCGATTCATCGCTGAAGCAGCAGGTACTGGAGGGGCTAACGTCGGAGGACAGGGCCGGGCTGGAGGCCTGGCAAAGCACGTCCACGACCCTTGAGGCGGCGATGGAGGAAGCGGGTTATGGGGACAGGACGGCCGAAGCCCTGGCCTTATACGCGGGCTGGCTGTATCCGCTGGCCGGGGAGGAGGGATTCGTGGAGAGGCTGGTGGGATGTTTTGAGGAGGGGCAAAGCATCGATGATCTGCTGGCGCATGTAAAGGAGGCATTTGGTATCGAGATATCGGCGGAGGCGTTTGAGAAAGCAGTGAGAAAGAGAGGAACAGATCATGAGAAAAGAAACGGTCTTGCATTTATCCTACGATACGAGGAAACTGCAGGCGCTCCAGTATTACCTGCCGCAGAACGGGACGAGCGTGGAGGCGGCGATCGTCGCCCATCTGGACGGTATTTACGACACGCAGGTGCCGGAGAACGTGAAGGAGTTCCTCCGGCATATGGGCGCCGAAAAGCCGGAGACAGCGCCCAAACAGCCGGTCAGAAAGCAGGCCCGGGAGCCAAAAATCACCGGGCCAAAACAGGAACTCTGACAGGGGGACAAGCATGAGCACACGAAGCTATATCTGTATGGAAGTTGGGGACGACCAATACAAGACCATATACTGTCACAGTGACGGATATCTGTCACATAACGGGGCGCTGTTACTGAAATACTACAGCGACAGGGAAATGGTGGAGAGGCTATTGGAACGGGGGGACTTGTCTTCCCTGGAGAAGAAGATCGAACCGGAGCCGGGCCATCCGCACAGCTTTGACTGGGACAAAAGGCAGAAAGACGTCTGCGTGTTCTACGGTCGTGATCGCGGGGACAAGAACATCCAGGCGGAACCGCTCACTTTGGAAGAACTGGATGACCCGCAAAACCGGACGGAGTATGTGTATATCTTCACCCGGGAAGGACAATGGAAATATTTCCGATATGGGGAATCGAAGAAAGGGCTGCGGGATGTTCAAGAGGATTTACAGAAGGAGTTGGAGGAAGAAACTACGTTGACAGAGGAACTGCGCCTTTTGTAAAAGAGAGGAACAGTTGAATTTCGTTGCCTTTTCGGCTATACTAGACCCAAAGACCTGATGTGGAAGAGGAGGCGGAGCGGACATGGCGGAACTCTGTGGCACGATCCTGTCGGGGGATATTCCGGTTGCCGAGGTGCGAAACGGCGTGGTGACGGTGACGAATGCGCGGCTGGCGCCTCTATATTTTCGGAGGAGCCAGGATGCCGGGGCCTGGCTGTCGGGCCGGGCAATCGATTCCCACCGGGCCAATTCCCGGCTGCTGAAAAAGGCGCTCCGTCTGGCGGAACGCGACGACATCAGCACGGTGCTGTCGGTCAACGCCGTGACCATTACCGACAACTACTGGTACCGGCCGGAGGGTTCCGCCCTGGCCTGGGAGGATGTCCGGTTCAAGGAAAACCTGTTTGACCGGCTGGCGTTGTGCGGCGATCCCGACAGCTTCAGCCAGCGGCCGTCGCGCACGCCCGAACTGACCAATACCGGCAGCTTTGAGAAATGCTGGCGGCTGATTGACGGCCGGTGGTGGATGTACAAGAGCGGAAACGAGAAAGAACGGTTTTCCGAGCTGTTCATCTATGAGCTGGGGTGTGCGCTGGACTTTCCGATGGCGCGCTACGAATACGCCGACGGGTATGTCCGCTCGCTGGACTTTACGGACAATGCGGCGGTGAATTTCGAGCCGGCCTCCGCCTTTATGGGAGAGGACGAGGACTATGGGCGCAACTTCGAGTGGTTTCTGAACCTGTCGGAGGAGCTGGCGAAGGCCTATCTCCGGCTGATTGTTCTGGATACGCTGTGCATGAACATGGACAGGCACACGCAGAACTATGGGGTGCTGCGGGATACGGAAACGGGAGAAATCCTGCGGCTAGCGCCCAATTACGACAACAACATCGCCCTGATTGCTCGCGGGTACCCAAAGGATGTCGGCCGGGAACACGACGGGATGTTCCGGTTCCTTGAGGAGTTTTTGAACCGGCAGCCCCGGGCCAAAGACATGCTCGCCGCGCTGGACATGCCGGCTATCACGGAACAGATGGTGGAAGTCTGTATGGACCGGGTGCCCATTGATGTGGATCGAGTTTTTATCACCCGGTTTGTCCTTAACGGACAGAAAAGGCTGAACGAACTTTTGCTGTAGGGGCCGACGGAGACATTCACACAGACACCACAGAGGTAATACCGAAACCAGAGCCGCCTTGCGTAAGCAGGGCGGCTTTTGTGATCGTTAAGAAAGGGAACGTATGAAGAAATCGAGTATCACATTGGGCTACGACGAGGAGCGGCTGTCGGCGGCCCGGCTGTATCTGAAGCGCAGGGGGCTGACGTTGGAAGAGAAAATGGCGGCGCACCTCGACCGGCTGTATGAGAAATATGTGCCGCCGGGTGTGCGGGAATATATCGGGGAGAGAGGCGAAGCGGCCAGGCCAGGTGAAGGGTAAAGGAGGCGGGAAGCGTCCTTGAGAGAGCAGAAATTCGGGATAGAGATCGAGATGACCGGCCTTTCCCGGTGCGCGGCGGCACAGGTACTAGCCGGTCATTTTCATACCCAGGCGGTGCATGTGGGAGGAGGCTATGACACGTACACCGTCCGGGACGAGCAGAACCGGCAGTGGAAGCTGGTCAGCGACGCGAGCATCGACTGCCGGACACGGAGCAATCGGCCGGCTGGCGACGCCTATGCGGTGGAGTTCGTCTCGCCCATTTGCTTATACGAGGATATCGAAACCATACAGGAGTGTATCCGGAAGCTGCGGCAGGCGGGGGCGCGGGTGAACCCGAGCTGCGGGCTGCACATCCACATCGACGCGGCCGTTCACACGCCCCAGACCCTCCACAACCTGGTGAACATCATGGCGGCCAAGGAGGATTTGCTGTACAAGGCCCTGCAGATTCAGGTGAGCCGGCAGCGGTATTGCCGGAAAGCGGAAACCCGTTTTCTGGAGGCCATCGAGCAGCAGCCCCCCACCACCATGCAGGAGCTGAACCGGCAATGGTACGGCGGCCGGGACCACAGCGGGTACCACTACGACGATTCCCGGTACCATGGACTGAACCTGCACAGCGTGTTCAACAAGGGCACCATCGAGTTCCGCCTGTTCAATTCCACCCTGCACGCCGGGGAAATCAAGGCGTATATCCAGCTATGCCTGGCCATCAGCCATCAGGCGCTGACTCAGCAGCGGGCGTTTCAGACGAGGACGGTGCCGGAGAATGAGAAGTACACGTTCCGGGGCTGGCTGCTGCGTCTGGGGATGATCGGGGAGGAGTTCAAGACGGCCCGCCTGCATTTGCTGAAGAACCTGGAGGGGAACATCGCGTGGCGGGATCCGGCCCAGGCGGAGGCGCAGAAGCAGCGGCTGGCGGCAAAGAAAGAACAAGAGCGGCAGAGGGAGCAGGAAGAACCGGCCATGACAATGGGATTGTAGGGAGGGATACCAGTGAAGAAACGATGGTATATCGCATACGGGAGCAACTTGAACCTCCGGCAGATGGCCATGCGGTGCCCTACGGCCCGGCTGCTAGGGACAGGGCTTGTGGAGAACTATGAGCTGCAGTTCAAGGGGATGCCCCACGGCTCCTTTGCTACTATCGGACCGAAAAAGGGCGCCTCTGTGCCGGTAGGAGTATGGGAAATTACACCCCGGGACGAGAAAGCGCTGGACGTGTATGAGGGCTATCCCCGCCACTATTTCAAGAAGAACCTGACCGTCGCGATGGAGGGGCAGGAGGTGACGGCGATGGCGTATATCATGAACCTGCAGATGAATTTCGGCATTCCCACTCAGCGGTATTACAACACGGTGCTGGAGGGGTATGAGCAGTGTGGGCTGGATGTAGCGATGCTGAACAGGGCGGTGGATGCCAGCATCGAACGGTACCGGCAGGCGCTGAAGGAACCGTTTTGGAACGAAGAGGACTATGAACTGATGGCGAGGTTCGATGGGGATATAGCGGAACCGCAGCCGGAGGAGGATATGTTTCCCGGCCAGCTGCATTTGTAAGGAGGATTGGATGAACCGTTTAAAACAGACTTTAGGCGAACTATATCAATTTGAACAGATGTTAACATGGCAGGACATACAGGAGCGGCTGCGGAGTACGTTGCCCGCCGATCAGTATGCGGCTGTGCTGACGACCGGCTGCGTCCGGCTGGATCTGGTGCTGTATCCGGGGGAGTTAGGGACGGAACTGGGGTACGACCTGTATGTGAAGGATCGGCCGGACGGGGAAGAGTGGGTCTGTTACGATAGCCTGCCCGATGACGTGCGGCTGGATATGGACGGTGTGGAACGGGAGATGGCCGGTGTTCTGGACAGGGAGGTCCAGCGTCGAGGACTGTCCTACACCAAATGCCCGTTTGAACGGGTGGAGGGAAAAACTAGGGTAGCGAAGAAGCCGGAGATGGCGGAACCGCAGATGGGAATGTAAGGGGCGTGTCCGCCCGAATTTGGCGCCTGTTTGGCGGTTTCGTCCGGAGGGAGGGGTGTGTACCCCTGTGGAGGTGATATCGGGCTTCTTGAGGCGGTTTGGAGGGTAGCTGCTCAAGGGTGATATTTTGAAGCAGGATAAAGACCTTGTCAGGCTTCGGCCTGACAAGGCAAACAAACCCCGCCCGGCAACGCCGTGCGAGGTTGCAGCATATATCAAGATTTGAAGTGCTTGGCAGATGGGTTGACAAGAAACGGGGACACGCCGCTGGAAATAGCGGTTTTCTCTTGTCAGCCTGTCTGTCAGCAGAAAAGGAGTAAGCATATGAGCGAGAAAACCTTCACCGGCCTGTATCTGGACAGGGAGCTGCTGGACGACATCGCGCGGGAGTTGTCCGAGGCCAACTGCCGGACCCGCAACGAGTTCATCAACAAGGCCATCCGCTTTTATATCGCCCACCTGCACTGCCGAAACAACAGCGAGGTGCTGACGCCGGCGCTGGAATCGGTGGTGGCGGCGCGGATCCAGGACACCGAGAATCGACTGGCGCGGGTGCTGTTCAAGCAGGGAGTGGAGCTGGCGATGATGATGCATGTGGTGGCGGCCACTAACGAGATCGAGCTGGAGGAGCTAGGTGAGCTGCGCCGCCTGTGCGTAGAGGAGGTATCCAAGTTGGGCGGCCGGTTTGGGTTCGATGACGCGGTGGGCTGGCAGAGAGATTAGTTCCCCTGCTGGCCTATGGCTTGTTTGCCGCAGAAGTTTTTCTGCACGGCAATGGTCGCCAGCGTATCGCCCAGCTGTGTCAGCGCAGCGCCGATGAGAGCGATCTCGTCGGCGTTACGCCCTTCGGCGATGGCAGCCGCTATGGCGGTAATACCGGCGGCTAACGTATTCGGACACACGATGTCACCTCCCCAATATACTCTATGCAGGAGGTATCGATCATGCCCCGCTTGATACTCAAGAGCCCCTACCTGAAGCCCAATGCCAAGCAGCATCTGGTGAACTATACCCAATATGTCGCCACCCGGGAGGGGGTGGAGCGGCCGGAGGCGGCAGCCGGTAAAACCCAGCGTAAGGTCATCGCGGAGCTCTTAAAGGAATATCCCGACATCCGGGAACTGTACGAGTCTGAAGACTACCGGCTGAATCCCACGCAAGGAAATGCGGATGAGTTCATTCTGCGGGCAGCGGAGATGCACGGGGAACTGTTCGGAACCCGGCAGCGGTATGTGGATTACATCGCCAACCGGCCCGGCGCAGCCCAGTTGGCGTCCCACGGTCTGTTCTCGGATGATGGAGAGGCGGCGGCGATGCAGGAAGTCGCGGATCATCCAGGTAACGTATGGACGCATATCCTGTCTCTCCGTAGGGAAGACGCCGCCCGGCTGGGATATGAATCGGTGGAGCAGTGGCAGGCGCTGCTGCGCATGCACCGCAACACCATCGCCCGGCACATGAAAATCCGTCCCGAGAATTTCCGATGGTATGCTGCCTTTCATAACACGGCGCACCATCCCCATGTGCATCTGCTGGCCTTTTCCTCTGATCCCAAGGAGCCATATCTCACGAAAGAGGGAATCCGCTCCATCAAGGCGGAAATGGCCCGGGATATCTTTCGGCAGGATCTCATCAGTATCTATCAAAAACAGACGCAGGTGCGGGACGACCTGCGCCGGGCGGCGCCGGAGCTTGTGAAGCAGCTGAACAGCGGTACCTATGACAACCCGCGGCTGGAAAGATTACTGGGCCAGCTATCGGAACGGCTGCAGATGGTGACCGGTAAGAAAGTGTATGGATACTTGCGACCGAAAGACAAGGCGCTGGTGGACGATATCGTGGAGGAACTGTCCAAGGACGAGAGGATTGCCCGGCTGTACGATCTCTGGTATGAGCAGCGGTATGAGGTACTGCGCACCTATACCGACACCATGCCGGAGAAAGAGCCGCTGTCCCGGAACAAAGAGTTCAAATCCATCCGCAACGCTGTCATTGCAGAGGCGCTGCGCCTGCCGGAACTGCCATATGAAGAACCAGTGGAGGAATCGGCGGAAGAACCGGACAGCCTGGATACCGGGGAATCTTTCCCCGAGGATGAACCGGAGGTGTCTGTCGCTTTCCAAGGAAAAAACAAAAAGAAGACCTGGTGGACGGAGGAATACAAGCAGGCGCGTCATTTCCTCTATGGCTCCAATACCGAAGCACCCGATTTAGGGAAAGCCTATACGCTTCTGTGTCGGGAGGCGCAAAAGGGAAACGGTTTCGCCATGCACGATGCGGGGAAAATCCTGTGGAACGGCTTAGGACGGGACAAAGACGAGGACGGCGCACAGGCTTGGTTCTCCAAGGCCTACCGGGCTTTCCTCGCGGCGGAACAGCAGGAAAAGAAAAAGGACTATCTGCAATACCGAATCGGCAAGCTATTCTCCTATGGATTCGGTGTGGAACAGAGCTACGAAAAGGCGGCGGAATGGTTTGAGAAAGCGGTGGAGGAGGGAAATCCGTTTGCCGCCTTTTCGCTGGCCGGGCTATACCGGCGTGGACAGGGCGTTCCCCAGAACGAGGAAAAGGCCTTCGCCCTGTACCAAATGGCGGCGGAGGACGACCGCCACCCCAACGCTTACGCCATGTATGAATTGGGCCGGATGTGCTGGGAGGGCCGGGGAACCGATATGGATGCAGCGAAGTCCAAGCAGTGGTTTGGGCAGGCATTCAAAAAATTCACTTTCATGGAGGCGGAGGGAGGAGATGACCATCTGCAGGTAAGGCTGGGGGACATGCACCTGACCGGGACGGGAACGCCGGTCAATCTGAAGATGGCCCGACAATATTTCGAGAAAGCGGCGAAGCTAAAAAATGTCCGGGCGTTCTACAACCTGGGGAAGCTGAATTTGAAAGAGGGGAATATCCAGGCTGCGCTGGAGAACCTGACCGCTGCAGCCCGCGAGAAGTATGCTCCGGCGCAATATCAGCTGGGTAAGTTGTTTTTAGAGGGGAGGGATGTTCCTCCGGATATCTTCTATGGAGTCCGGTGGTTGGAAGCCGCGGCCGGGCAGGATGATCCGTCCGCGCTGGCTCTGCTTGGAAAGGAACATCTGAAAGGGACAAGATTACCCAAGGATACAGAAAAGGCCTTGGAATATCTCCAGTATGCCATACAGAAGAAGAGCGCCTACGCGGCGTATATCCTGGGGAGGGCTTATCTGAATGGCGTCGATCTTCCTCTGGATTTGTTTCAGGCGGAAACGCTGCTGCAACAATCAGCGGACAGGGGATTCGAGCCGGCAGAGTATGTACTGGGGAGGGAATATGCGACGGGAGAGCGTCTGCTGAAGAATCTTCCAAAGGCCGTGGAGCTGCTGACCCGGGCGGCGAAAAAAGAAAACAACTTCGCCCAATATCGGTTGGGAAAGCTGTTTCTAAAAGAACCGGCGCTGTATGACGTGGGGAAAGCCATCCATTGGCTGGAACAGGCGGCCGGGCAGGACAACGCGTATGCATGGTATGCGCTGGGCTCACTGTACTACTTCGGCGATGGCGTTCAAAAGAATGAGAAGCGCGCGCTGACGTATCTTGGCCGAGCCACAGAGCTGGGAAACGTGTATGCCCGGCAGCTGCTGGGAAGCATCCGGCAGCATCGAAACGCGGCGGCCTCTTTGGGCGCCCTGCGCCTGCTGCGTTCGGTGGGGCGGTTGTTTGAAAACAAGCTGCAGCTCGACCGGCCGGGACAGCTGGTAGAGCATAAGCTCCGGCAGCGGATACAGGAACAGAAACGGGCGCTGGGGATCCGGGAGTGATTTACTTGTGCTGGAGAAAAGACTGAAGGCGGTACAGGAGGCTGCGTCGTTTGATCAGCGGCAGGGAGGCGACGTACAGGAAGAGCTGGTCCTCCATATCCAGCATAGGTGTCGACAGCCCCAGCAGGTCGTCTGTCGATACTTCAAACAGAATGGCCAGGCGGCGGAACATGTCGAGGTCGGGTTGTGTGGCGCCGGTTTCATAGTACGCGTAGGTCGAGCGGTTGATATGCAGCATTTCGGCTATCTGCTTCTGTGTCCAGCCGTTCTTTTGGCGCAGGGCCCGCAGCTTCCCTCCCAGCATGTTCCCGCCTCCCTTCGTCCGGTTTGGTTGGCATGGTAACTCTGGCGAGAACGGTTTGCAAGTCCGTTTGGAATCTTCATGAGAGTTGACAGGGAGGGATACCTTTGCCTATAGATTCTGCCGACATCGAACGGGCCCGTCGCACGGATCTGGCGGAGTATCTGCGGCGGCAGGGAGAAACCCTGCGGCGCTCTGGCTCAGAATGGGAATGGCGGCATGAGGGAGCAAAAGTGACCATCCGGGGAAATCTATGGTTCCATCAGTACGACCGGCAGGGCGGGGACGCGATTTCTTTTGTCCGGTGGTTTGGCGGCAAGACGTTTGCGGAGGCTGTGCAGGTGCTGTTGGGGCAGGAGGGAATACTGCTATCCGAAACGGCGCGGCCATCGCCTAAACCGTTCCTCCTGCCTCCCCGGCATACGGATATGCGGCGGGTGTACGCGTATCTGCTGGGACGGTATATTGACCGGGAAGTGATCCACTTCTTCGCTCATCGACAGCTGCTGTATGAGGATGCGGTATACCACAACGCCGTATTTGTCGGCATGGACGAAAACGGTGTGCCCCGACACGCCCACAAGCGGGGAACCGTTGGCGGCTACAAGGGCAATGTGTCCGGCAGTTGGCCATCCTACAGCTTTCATTGGGTGGGGACAGGAGACAAACTGTATGTGTTTGAAGCGCCGGTGGACGTGCTGTCGTATATCACCCTGCACCCGGAGAACTGGCCGGCGCATAGCTATGTGGCCTTATGCGGCACCTCGGAGCAGGCGGCAATCTGGCTGCTTCGGCAATACCCTCACCTGCGCACCGTGGTGCTTTGCCTGGACGCGGACAAGGCCGGTATAGAGGGCGGCTCGAGACTGCGAGAGAGTATCAGCAAAGTAGGGAACTATACGGTTCGGGAGGATAGCCCGCACCAAAAAGACTGGAACGAATGTCTGAAAGCGGAAAACGGGGAGAACTCTCTTCCTGCTAAGCGCCATCCGGGTGTGGACTGTATACGCCGTCTGTGCGCGGCCTTGCCGAACCGGTGCCGGGGTGAAAGAGTCTCACGCTGGCCAATGCGGGAACTGAGTGAACGATATACACAGCTGAAGCAACTGCAACCGGACAGAAAACGGAGCCTACGAGAGCAATCCCTGCAGATGGCGGGGATTGCCTTTTTGTACGCCAAGGCGCGGTATTGTTCGCTGGAAATATCGGTATCCGATGAGGCACTGGCGATTCTGGTATTCCATACGTACCGGCCCCATCGGGACGGCGGCGGGCTGCGCAGCCATATGGAGGAGATCGGGCACCGGCTGGATGTGCTGCGAAGCGTATATCCCGATGAGCGGCCAAACACCCGGACGGAAATGCTGGAACAAATCGAACGAATACAGGAGCTGTGTATGGACTGCCTGCGTCTGGCGGCGTTTGTGGAGAGTGGGGGAAGCGCTTGATTATATTGTTCGTAGTCACCGCAGTGATGTTCACCGTGTTCGGCCTCATCACCTTGCTGGGACACGTTTACAGTCTGAACGGAATCAAATCTCGAACCGTGGGAGATGGGCAGCACGGAACCGCCCGCTGGGCCACCAAGGCGGAGATTCGCGGGACGTATGTCCGTGTCCCATTCATACCTGACCAATGGAGAAGAGGGAAGGACCATCCCATAGAACAGGGCATTGTGGTGGGCTGCGAATCGCGCAGGGGACAAACCTATGCGCTGGTGGACACCGGCGACGTGCATGTGCTGATGATTGGGGCGGCCGGCGTGGGGAAAACGGCGTATTGGCTGTATCCCTGTATCGAGTACGCCATGGCCAGCGGCATGTCGTATTTGTCGGTGGACACCAAGGGAGACGTCCTGCGCAGCTATGGGCGCATCGCCCGGGATTGCTATGGCTACCGGCTGGCGGTGCTGGATCTCCGCAATCCCAGCCGTAGCTATGGGAACAACCTGCTGTTTCTTGTGAACAAGTACACCGACATCTGGAAACAGGAACCGGACAACCTGACAGCCAGGGCAAAAGCGGAGAAGTACGCCAAAATCATCGCTAAGACCATCATCCTGTCCGGAGCGGACGCGTCCTCATTCGGCACCAACGCGTATTTCTACGACGCGGCGGAGGGACTGCTGACCGCGGCCATCCTGCTGGTGGTGGAGTTTTGTTTGCCTGAGAAACGGCATATCGTGTCGGTGTTCAAAATCATCCAGGAGCTGCAGGCGCCCGGCCAGGAGAAAGGGAAGAACCAGTTCCAGCAGCTGATGGAGCAGTTGCCGCCGGACCACAAGGCCCGCTGGTTTGCCGGCGCGGCGCTGAATACCAGTGAGCAGGCGGTGGCGTCGGTGCTGTCCACGGCATTGTCCCGGCTGAACGCGTTCCTAGATTCGTCGATGGAGCAGATTCTCTGCTTCGACCCGGTGCTGGATGCAGAGCAGTTTTGTAAAGAAAAGAGCGCGTTGTTTCTGATACTCCCGGAGGAAAACCCGACGACCTTCTTTCTGGTTTCGCTGTTCATCCAGCAGTTCTACCGGGAAATCCTGTCGGTGGCGGATGAATATGACGGGAAGCTGCCCAACCGGGTGGTGTTCTTCATGGACGAATTCGGGACGCTGCCCAAGATTGAATCGGCGGAGATGATGTTCAGTGCCGGACGTTCCCGGCGGCTGACCATGGTGCCGATTATCCAGTCCATTGCGCAGCTGGAGAAGAACTACGGCAAAGAGGGTTCGGAGATCATCATCGACAATACCCAGGTGACCCTGTTTGGCGGTTTCGCGCCCAACAGCGGGACGGCCGAGGCGATGTCCAAGGCGCTGGGCAGCCGGACGGTGCTTTCCGGCAGTGTCAGCCGGAGCAGCCATGACCCCAGCCAGTCGCTGCAGATGATGGAGAGGCCGCTGCTGACGCCGGACGAGCTGAAGAGCATGCCCAAAGGGCAGTTTGTGGTGATGAAGACGGGCTGTCACCCCATGCGGACGCGGCTGAAGCTGTTTTTTGAATGGGGTATCCAGTTTGACGCGGAACCGTTTCAGATGGAGGAGCAGGAGAACCGGCGGGTAGCCTATGCCGGGAAAAGTGAGATTCTCGACAGCGTGTTTCTGCGGTATCATCTGGACACTAAGGAAAGCAGCCGGCGGAGAGGACTCCTCGGCCGCCAAAAGGGAGGAGCCGTTTGAACCGATTGGATCGGATTTATAAGAGTGAACTGCCCCACCGGGCGGTGGCGGTGTATCTTTATCTGCGAGGGCGGGCCAACAAGGAGGGGCAGTGCTGGCCCTCCCTGCACACCGTGGCCCGGGATTTGAAGCTGTCGGTGCGGACGGTACAAAGAGGAATAGCCGACCTGAAGCAGGCCGGCTATCTCGGGACCGAGCAGCGGTACCGGCAAAGCGGCGCCAAAGGCTCGCTGCTGTTTACGATGAGGAAATGAGTGGATGGGGCCGCCAAGGAGGTAGTGCGGCTATGGGTTGGCCGGTGGATATGGTCTTGGTGGCCGGACAAGGGGAATAAATCAGCTTAAAATTTACTATACAGAATGAATAGAATGGATCTCATTCGCCGTAATCTTTTGTGTTTTCAAAAAAGTCACTTGGAAAACCCGCGTGAATACAGAAAAATCTCTATGGAAATATAAAAAGCAAACATATAGATATAACGGAACTCCTTTGCCGCAAGCCCTACACGATGTAGGGCTTGCGGCCTTTTTTATATTCACCGGGCCGTTGCCCGGTGAATCTTTTAAAAGATTGAGAAAAATGGGATGCGGTTTTAAACCCGCACAGGCTCGCTACCTTTTCAATGGGCAGGCCGGTTGTGTCCAGAAGACTCTTCGCAGCGTGGGTGCGTCGGTCCATGATATATTGATGGATGCTTATTCCAATGTACTGTTTAAAAATCCGGTTGAGATAGTTTGGATGATAATTCAGCTCGCTGCTGAGAGTCTCCACCGTCAGGTCGTTCATGTAATTGGCGCTGATATACTCGATTACCGTATTCACGAGAGCCGGTCTTCCGTGAGAGGATGCTTCGCGGGCAAGCGTGACCAGTACCGCTTTGAGAGAAGCGGAAACCAGCGCGTGGTATCCCGGCAGCCGGGTCTGGAATTCGGTGCCGATTCGTATAAGGAGCTCATCGACATCCTGATACCCTTTGCGGACCAGTGCCTTGAGAAAGCCTTCGACATCCGGCGGCGCGGGAATTTGCCATGCTGGAACGTCCTGCTCGTTTACGATGGGAAGAGGCTCCTGTATGGTAAGCCGTTCCCGCGTAAAGTCGAAATTGATGGCAAGCATCTTAGTGGGCAGGTCGCCGCACGTAACCAGCATATACGGCGTTCCGGACGGTATGTAAATTATGGTGTTTCTTCGTAAAAGGATTTCCTCGTCGCGTATAAACACGGAACCCGTGTCCGTCAGACATAAAAACAGGCGGCAATCCTGGGCCAGTACGTATTGCCGAGGATATTTAATCAGGGTAATGATTTCGGCAAAACGAATGAAAGGGTTAATATCATCTAAAATCACAAACGACACCTCGCTAAAAGTTTGATACAGAACATTTATGGTTTGTTGTACACATTGAATTGTATACGGTTCTCATTGTAAAATCAATATGTAATTTATTTCTATTATACACCGTCTCATCACAGATTGTTTTGTACGTTTAATACAGCTGGGTTGACAGGAAGGCCGTTCGAACACCGGTTATCGCCGTGTCGAAAAACCAATCGCCAGGATTGTTTCAGGAGGGAATCGGATATGAAATATATGGTCGGCCTGCCGGTCACGCCGTATGACGGCTTTATAGAACGGCTTATACAATGCCGGGAACACATATATGAAGTGTACTTTGCATGGAGCGATATTCCAACCGGTCGGGGCGTCGCTCATTCTTCAAACGGACTATATCCCTGGGAAACACAGACGGAGCTGATTCGCACACTGGAAAAACTGGCGGGGGTAGGGATACGACTCAATTTGTTGCTGAATGCCGCCTGCTATGGGCCGGAAAGCCAGTCCCGTCAGTTTTTCTATCGCATCGGGGATGTAATCGAATATGTGCATGACCGTTTCGGTTTGTCGGCGATTACAACGGCATCACCGCTGATTGCCCGGTTCGTTCATGAAAATATGGCGGGCATTGACGTGCGCGCGTCGGTAAATATGGGGATTGGCAGTGTGCAGGGGTTAGAGTATGTGGCGGACTGCTTCGACAGCTTTTACATAAAACGCGAGTGCAACCGGGATATGAAGGCTATACGGCGGCTTTTGAACTGGTGCACCGGCCATGATAAGAGACTGTTCATGCTGGCCAACAGCGGTTGCCTGAATGATTGCAGCGCCCATGCGTTTCATGACAATCTCGTCGCCCATGAACATGAGGCGGAGAGGTACGACAACGCCTACCAGTTTCGGGGCGTTTGCAAAGACTATTTGGCTAAAACAGACAACTGGGTTTCCCTCCTGCGGGATACGAGCTTTGTCCGTCCGGAGGATATTCGCTCCTATGAGGGTATGTTTGAGGCCGTCAAACTGGCTACGCGGGTCAATCCCAACCCGACAAGATTGCTGAACGCCTATCTGGAGGGCCGCTTTGGCGGCAATCTATTAAGCCTGTTGGAACCGGATTACAGCGAGCTGCTGTATCCCCATATTCTTGCTAACGGCAACATACCGCCGGATTTCCTGCTGCGGTCGCGGGAAAGCGATTATTGCCGGGCGGTTATGGAACAAGCTCTCATAGAATTGGAGATGGCATAAATGCTTACAGCGGAAAAAATCAAGCAAGCGGCTCTGGACGCGGGCGCAGACGCCTGTGGAATCGGTCCCATGTCTCGGTTTGACGGGGCGCCGGATGAGATGAACCCGCAGTTCCTGTATCCCGAAGCGAAAAGTATCATCGGACTTGTGTTTCGCATTCCGCGCGGCGTACAACGGGGCATTGAGGAAGGGACGCAGTTTTACCAGTATCCTTCCCTGGCCTATGGCGGTCTGAACGAGATTTTTGGCCCGGCGGTTTTGTATCAGGTTGGGAAAATGATCGAGGACGAGGGCTACGAGGCGTTTGTATACCGCAATACCGGAGCGCGTGGCGTTGTTTCCGATATGGACGGTTCTCCAGGAAACACGCTGTCTCCGGAGGAGCAAATTGACATCTACGAGCATGCCGGAAAAGCGACCGCCCATCATCGGAGCGTTCAGTTTACCCGCCCGGCCCGACCCGGTGCGGTCGCTCCGGATTTGCAGTTTCATTTCCGCTTAGCGGCGGTGGCCTGCGGATTGGGTGAAATAGGTTGGAGCAAAATGCTGCTGACCCCGGATTTTGGGCCGATGCAGCGGGTGATGTTCATTTTCACCGACGCGGTGCTGGAGTATGACGAGATGTACAGCGGTCCGCCGCTGTGCCGGAAATGCGGAGCATGCGTGCGGGAATGTCCCGGCGGTTGTATCCCGGCGATTGATTCCGGTCGGACGGTCACCGTTGAGATTGACGGAAAGGTATGCGAGTGGGGCGATGTGGATATGTGGCGCTGCTATGCGTTTTACACGCACGCGGGACGTTACTACAATCCGTTCGTCCCCAAAGAGGTGTTTGACGAAAACGAGAACGGGTCGCTGAATTTGCTGGAAGGTAAAACCAGCGTTGCCAATGAAGAGGAGATTCTCAAGGTCTACACAGCTTTGCAGAAGTACTTCCCCAGCTGGGTAGGATATAACATGGTGAAATGCGGCGGCTGCATCCGCGCGTGTGTAAGCATGCTGGAGAAAAAGGGCGGGTGTTTAGAGGGGCGATTCCGGCAGCCTCTACGCACCCGGAAGCGATGGAGGCTGGAACGGTGATGGGGAAAAAGGATCATGGCACCCGCTTGACGGCTGCCATGCTGAAAGAGCGGGCAAAGCAGCTTGGAGCGAGCGTGTGCGGTATTGGCGATATTGAGCGGTTTCACGGAGTGGATGCACAGCATAATCCTCTGTCAATTCTGCCTGGTGCCACCTGTGTGATTGGCATTGGATTCGCTGTGCCGACTGGCCTGTACCGGGCTATGGACGAGGGGCGTCAGATGTACGGCTATACGACGCTGGGCGTTAAGTTTATCGATGAGGTACAGGCGGAGATGTTTTTGCTCAAAATGGGGGCGTATATCGAAGACTTTGGTTACGACGCATGCCTTCAGCGCAGCGTTCCAAATCTGCAGGTACAGGGCAGCAAGGCGACGAACCCGGAGGTGATTGACACCTATGAGTTGGTTTATGCCGAAGCGGTCTCGCGGGAAAAGCCGCCGCCTGACGTCATTCTCGACTTAGGACAGTGTGCAGCCGCGTGCGGTATTGGCGAGGTCGGCATGAGTGGGCATATTTTGAACGACCGGTACGGCCCATACATACGCTACTGCTTCATCATCACCGATGCCCCGCTGGAAGCTGACAGCCCATCTGAAGGAGGGCTATGCGACCGCTGCGGTGCTTGTGCGAATGCCTGTCCCGGCGGCGCGATTGGCGAAGATGGATTGGACACCTGGCAATGCGCGGTATATTACAAGGGAGCGCACGAGTCCAACCCGTTCATGACAAATGCGTTTTTACAGGGACATCCGGAACGGGAACGCATTCTCCGCGGTGAAAAGCGCTTCGACAGTGAGTCGGCCAGGGCGCTGTACGGGGAGATGGATTTTCTGCCCGTAACCCAAAACGGCTATGCGCCCTGCTTGTGCGGTCGGCGGTGTGACGTGGCATGCTACCAGCACTGGAAGGAGATGGGGCGCCTGTGAGGGATTTAATTTTGAAAGCTGCGGCTGACCTGAACGCCGACCTGGTCGGATTCGCTCCCGCTAGTCGTTTCGACAGCGACGATGTGCTTTTTCAAATTATGCCGGACGTGAAAACCGTCATTGGGCTGGGCTTCCGGGTGTTGCGGGGGACTTATCGCGGCATCGAGGAAGGGAGCACCTACTATCAATATACCACCATGGCCGTGGAAAGCCTCGAGGAGGTCATCATGCCGACGGCCATGATGGGCGTTTGCGCCATACTGACGGATCATGGCTGCACGGCGCTTCCCCAGCGGCGGCACCAGACGGTGATGGCTGAACCGGACGGCATGAATCCGGAAGTATCGCATTCGGCAATTTATCGGGGAAAGACACGGGAGAATCAGTTGGATTTTCTGTCGGCGGCGGTGAAGTGCGGGTTGGGAGAAAGGGGCTTTCACGGAGCCCTGCTGACGGATGCATTCGGCCCCATGCTACGGTATTGTTTCGTCCTGACCGACGTGGAGTTGGAACCATCGGCGATGTATGAGCCGCATCTTTGTGACCGCTGCGGCCAGTGCGCGGCGGCCTGTCCCGGCGGTGCAATTGACCGGTATGGTACGGTCGATCCCTGGCAGTGCGCAGTCTATTATAATGGGGCGAACGGGGCGACAAACCCTTTCATGCCTCCGGACGCTTTTCAAGATATGGAGGACAGATTGGCGATCATTGCCGGAGAGGCTCGCGTGACGCCGGACACGGCCCGCCGTATTTTGGATCATATCTATTTTTATCCCCCGGCTATGCACAGTTATCCGTGCTCCATTTGCGGACGCGCCTGCGACGTGGCGTGTTATATCCATCTGGAGGAAATGGGCGTGCTGAGCCGTCAATTTAAAACCCCCTTTCGCAAGCGGGAAAAGTGGAGGCTAGACACAGATGTTTTTAAAGGATGCAAAAGCGGTTGACGACTTGGGTAACGAATATCCTGTGGATATTCAGAAAACAAACGGTGTCGAACGTATACAAATCCAACCTGAACAAATTTGCGGCGCGGAGTATATCGACATTCTCCTTCCAGCCTTTAACACAGAGGTCGGCACACACGGATATTATCTGGCCGCCGGGGTCCGCAATGGCGGGAGCTGGCTATGCCGTTTCGATCAAACCGAAAATCAAGAACACACCTATCAAAGCGCCATGCGTGTTTTCGGCGTTAAGAACACCCGTTGCGCCATAGCCATTGTTACCGGGATGTGGTACGACGTTTCGATGGTGATGGGCGTGAAAGACGGCTGCTACTATATATATCCGAGAATCCACCTGTACGGCAGAAAGCCGGACGAGGCCATTGGCTTAGAAATCCATCGTCTGGCGGATGGGGCGGGTTATCCGGAGATGGCGAAGGCCTATCGAGATTATCAACTGAGAAATAAACGGTGCGTTCCTTTGGCGGAAAGGGTAAAGACCAGACAGGAATTGGAATACGCGCGGGACTCTATTGAGATACGTATCCGGATGGGCTGGAAGCCGGCGCCTCCCGAGGTATTGGAACAGACGGCAGAAAATGAACCGGATATGAAAGTTGCGTGTACCTTCGCACAGGTTATGAAAATCATCGACGAGCTGAAAGCGCAGGGGGTTGACAAGGCCCAGCTGTGTCTGGTGGGCTGGAATAAGAGCGGACATGACGGTCGCTGGCCCCAGGTCTTTCCGGTTGAAGAACGGCTGGGTGGTGAGGAAGCCTTATGTGAGCTTATCGCATACGCCCAGGCGAACGGGTACCAGATCACCTGTCATACCAACAGTACGGATGCCTATACAATTGCCGATAATTGGGACGAGGACTTAATTCGCCGGGATAGAAACGGAGAAAAGGTGACGGATCCCGTGCCATGGAGTGGTGGGACCATGTATCATTTATGTCCTCAAAAGGCCTGGGAGCTCGCACAGAAGACCCTTCCCCGGGTCGCGGAGTTGGGATTCCGGGGTTTACACTATGTCGACGTGCTGTCTATCATACCACTGAGGGACTGCTTTGACAGCCGTCATCCGGTAACGCCCGGGCAGGCCCTTCGGTATCACGAGAAGATTATGGAGTTCTCGCATGAATTGTTCGGCGGATTCAGTTCCGAGGGCTGTTACGACTTCGCATCCCGGTATCTGGACTGGGGCTTATACGATGAGTTTGAATCGTCCATGCCCGATGCTGCTTTTTTTTCCGAGAGCATACCGTTTTTCGCGCTGGTGTATCATGGGATTATTTTATATAACCCGTCTACCGACACCGTCAATTTCCCAATAAAAGATAAAAAACAGATGTTGAAGTTGATCGAGTATGGCGGCCGGCCGGTCATCTATATCCATTCCGACTTCTATAACAACAATGTATGGATGGGAAAAGAGGATTTGACCATCCGGAGTCCGGAGGAAATCAAATACAGCGTTTCTAAAATAAAAGAGGCGTATGACCTTTATAAGCAGGTTCGACACCTGCAAACGGAGTTTATGGAATCTCATGAACATATCGCACCCGGCCGATACGCAATAACGTATACCGATGGCACGGCGATAACGGTGGATTATGAACAGGAAACGTTTGAAGTGTGCCCGGCCATGGGGGCTTCGCTAGAGTCGCTTCTGGCATAGGGCGGATGCTTAGAATTCAAGAAAACCATGGAATTAAGATGGAAATGTATAAAAATTCCTTTGCATATTTTGGACCGAAACTATATAATTGAAAAATATACCTGTGATTTTTGAGTCAACTTGATGATCGTGCGTACGATGTGGGACGCAGAACAGGGAGGTAAGTTCAGATGAGAAAAGCAGCCTTTATTCTAGCCGTGGTACTCGGCCTCAGCCTTTCATCGTGCACAAATCAGCCGACCTCTAGCAAGGAGACGTCCTCCACGATGTCCACGGGAAGCGGTTCCAAAACGATTGAGAGAACCACCACTGCGTCGGCGACGGCGGAGACGACCGGCTCCACCGGCGCGCCGCAGACAGACGGCACGCAGACGACGGTGTTGTCCGCCGAGCGCTCCACCACAACCTCTCGCACGACGACGACGACGGTAGCCTCCGTCAAATGGGACGGTCCGGCTGGATATACCATCGTGGTCCCGGCCGCGGCCGAACGCGAGGTACTCCAGGCGGCGGAACGCCTCAAAGCATTTTATGCGCAGAAATATCAAGTGGACCTGCCGATAGTCAAGGATAGCCAGAAGGAAACCGACAAGGAAATCCTGATAGGTAAAACCAACCGTAGCCAAAGTAACAAGAGCCTGGATGATAATGTCTATGCGGTATCAGTTAAGGGGAAGAAACTGGTGTTTGACCTAGGACACTATGTCGCGGCGCATAGGGCGATAACTCAATTTATTGCGAATAGTACGGCTACGGGCAATATCATGCCCTATCAGAAAACCTTTGATTTTGGAACAAAGATGCTGGAAAAATATGTGTATGTATGGGGCGATGAGTTCGACAGCGACTCGCTGGACGACTTGAAATGGCACTTTGGCACCGACATGGGACCGCGCCCTGATCTCGTGCTGATGAACGATGAAAATCCGGATTACGTCAAGGTAGCGGATGGCTACCTCCAGATGAGTGCGCGCCGGTATTTCAGCCCGGTCGAGCCCATGGTCCGGTACGCCACGGCTCAAACCGTCAGCACCCAAGAAACGATGAATTATAAGTACGGGTATCTGGTTATGCGCGCGAAACTGCCCTACAAGCAGGGCGCATGGCCGTCTTTTTGGATGAAGTCGACTGGAAAGCTGGCACCGAGGAAAACCACCGACTATTTCGCGGAGGTGGATATCCTGGAGGTGTTCTCAAGTGTTCACACACTTTCTCCGAACCTGCATAAATGGTATGCCAATGGAACTCATACGCAGTATCCCGGGGGAAAAAAGGAAAGTTATCGGTTCGAGAACTATTACAATCTCAACGAGGAGTATCATCTCTACGGTTTTGAATGGACGCCGGAGAAAATGACCATGAGCATTGACGGTGTTGACTATATGACATTTGACCTGTCCTACGATTTTGATGAAGGCGGGAACATGGACGGCTTCCACGATTGCATGTACTTCATGATGAGCAATCACTTGTTTACGGAACATGGCGCGTATATTCCGAATCCGGAGGCCATCGCCAACGACTATACAAAATTCCCCATCGAGTATTGTGTGGATTGGGTTCGCCTGTACCAGGAGCCAGGCGTTGGTGAGCTGCACACCAAGCAGGGATAGGATTCGATGTGAAACGGGTGAAAAAAGCGATGGAAGGGAATGGGGGATTACATATGGATATCTCGAAGCCGGGCGGCTACACACTGGTATGGCATGATGAATTTGACGGGAGCGTGCTGGATCCTGCCAGGTGGCAGCTTCTGGAGAGTATGCGGGGAAGCGAGGATACCGGTTTGGCGGACGAGTCGAACCCCGCGGTTATGCGTGTTGAGGACAGCCAGCTGAAGCTGAGCGCCATCCGTGATAAGAACGTGGACGACGGCGGCCCGCATTATACGACTTGTTATTCGATCACCACGTTCGATCGGATGCATTTTCGATATGGTTTTCTCGAAATGCGGGCAAAGGTGCCCTTCAAGAAAGGTGCCTGGCCGTCGTTCTGGATGAAGTCCGCCACAGGCAAGCTTGCGCCGAGGGCCACCATGGCATACATGGTGGAAGTGGATGTGTTTGAGGTTTTCGCAAGCAAAACCACGCTGGCTTCCAATATTCATAAGTGGTATGCTGACGGTGCGCACACGCAATTCCCTTACGCGGAGAGAATCCGGTATTCCTTTCGGGACAGTACCAGCTTAAATGAGGAATACCATCTCTATGGTTTTGAATGGACACCGGACGCCATGACGATGTATGTGGATAGCGAGCCGTATATGACATTTGATCTATCCAGAGATTTTGATGCGGGTGGAGATATGGACGGTTTCCATGACCCGTTATTTATCCTTCTCAATAATCACCTATTTACGCCATACAGCCGGTGGTCTCCGGGAGAAAACGCCCTTGTCGACGATACCTCGGCGTTTCCGATGGATTACTGGATCGATTGGATCCGCCTTTATCAGAAGCCCGGACTCGGCGATTTGTATGTTGTTGGTTAATTTGGTCTCCGCTGCCGGTCAGCGAGTACCGTTTTGAGAAAGGATATTCGAGCTATGCTGCGTTTGAAAGGGCTCTCCGGTTTCTGTCTGGTTATCGTGACGATAGGCGGCTTGCTGTGTGTTACGCTGCCCCAGACAGCGGCGGCACAGTCAGAACCGGTAACAGCCGCGGTTGAGCAAGACACGACCAAAACGGACGCGGGAGGATATGAGAGCTATCTCGCTGGCCTGACCGGGATTCCCGCCGCAAAGGAGGAAATCCGTGTCGCGGGCGCGGATTACATAAGGGAAGATTCCGCCGACGTACAGACGAAGGAGCAATATGCGGATGGAAAAAATGTGCTCCTTTGGAGCAATGGCGAGGGTACCGTCACCTATTTGACGGAGGTTCCTGTGGATGCGTTGTATACCGTTTGGCTGACTTACCTGCCGCTGGAAGGCAGTGGCGTCGACATTCGGCTGGGACTTCGTGTGAATGGCGAATACCCGTTTGAGGGTATGGAGAAGCTGGAGTTGCCTCGTATGTGGAGGAACGAGGACGGCGAATGGCGCAGGGACGGCATGGGCAACGAACTGACCCCGGAGCAGGAGGAATACGACGCATTTGTCAGCTGGCCCGCGAGGGATGCAAGCGGTGTGATCGCACGGCCGTATACGCTGTATTTGACCGCGGGAATGCATGAGTTGACTCTTGTGGCTGGCGGCGTGCCTTTTGCTTTGGAGAAAATCGAGTTGCGTGCACCGGAAAAACCGGAGGCGTATATCGATAAAGCAGCGGGCTACGATCCGGCGCCGACCGGGGGACAAGTGAAACCAGTGGTCATCCAAGGCGAAAACGCCGCGATAAAATCGACGCGTTCGTTGGTTCCAAAATCGGACAACGGTACGGCCAGCCTGACACCGGCCAGCCCGCGCCTTTCTAAACTGAACTATATAGGCGGCAGCTCGTGGAAGCTGCCGGGAGAAACGCTGGTGTGGAACTTTACCGTGGAAACAGACGGGTATTACAAGGTTGGTTTTCACTTCAAGCAGGATCAGGTTATTAACGGCGAATCTTATCGCTGGTTGAAAATCGACGGAAAAACGCCCTTTGCCGAAGCGCAGAACCTGAAGTTTTCCTATAAGCCGCAGTGGCAGTTCAGCGCCATGTCGGATACGGATGGGACACCGTATCTTATCTGGCTGAAGGCCGGCGATCATCAACTGTCTCTGGAAGGTACGCTGGGCGATATGGCGCCCTTTTACCGGAGACTGTCCGAACTGGTGAGCAGCCTGGGTGACGAGTATATGAAAATGGTCATGATTACCGGCGAATCGCCGGATATGAACCGTGACTATGAGCTGTTTCGGCAGGTTCCAGATTTTGAAAAAACGCTGCAAAGAAATCTGGATGCGCTGACGAGCTTGGCGCAGGATATGCGCGCGATGACGGGAAAGAGAAGCAGCCAGTATATCGCCTCGTTGGAGAATATGGCGCGTGTGCTGCGCTTGATGCTGGATCGCCCCTATACCGCCCACCAGTATATTAAGGATTACTATACCAATTACTGTACCGTCAGCTCATGGCTGTATGAAATGGCGTCCATGCCGCTGGCTATCGACGAGATACAAATCGTTCCTCATGACACGGAATTTAATGGAGATAAAGCGGGCTTTTTTGAGAAGCTGTCGTTTGGCTTCCAGCGGTTCTGCAACTCGTTTACGCGTGACTACCGCTCCATTTCTGCGGTGCAGGATACGCAGAAAACCATCCGTCTGTGGGTGAACTGGGGCCGGGATCAGGCGATGATTCTAAACTCATTGATTCAAGACTCGTTCGTTCCAGAGACCGGAATCGGCGTGCAGCTGGAAATTGTCAACGCCACGCTGGTCAAGGGTATTCTGTCGGGAAATTCACCTGACTGCGCTCTCCAGATGGCCCGCGCGGAGCCGGTGAACCTGGGGATGCGCCATGCACTGTACGATTTGACACAGTTTGACGATTTTAACAGCGTTCTGGAGCGTTTCCAGCCGGGGGCGGAGGAACCCTACCGGTATAGTGATGCATGCTACGCGCTGCCGGATACACAGACCTTTTTCAGTATGTTCTACCGCAGCGATGTGTTTGAGGAACTTGGTTTGACGGTTCCCGAGACATGGGAGGATTTCATACACGCAGCGACGGTCATTCAGCGCAACAATATGCAGGTGTATATTCCCTACACAACGATATCCACGACCACGTCGGTGGACACAGGCCTTGGCAACCTGAACCTGTATGCGACGATGATGGCCCAGAGCGGGCTGCCTATCTATAATGACAGTCGGACGGCGACGGCCATCAACACGCCGGAGGCCATTTCTGTTTTCGAACAGTGGACTCGTCTGTATACGGATTATAAATTCCTCAAGGAAGCAGATTTTTATAACCGATTCAGCGTCGGTACCATGCCGCTGGGTATCGCGCCGTATACGCTTTATTTAACGTTGTCACAGGCCGCATCCGGGATTCAGGGACGGTGGTCTGTGGAACCGGTGCCATCGTTCACCAGTGAGAATAAAGCAATTACCGGAGCGGGAACCGGCTGTGCTATCGTGGCCAAATCGTCCCACGTTGACGAAGCATGGGAGTTCCTGAAATGGTGGACATCCGCTCAGACGCAGGCGCGATATTCCCGCAATCTCGAATCCGTGTTGGGTTTGGTCGGACGGCATCCCACGGCTACGGTCGAAGCGTTCGCCGACTTGGCATGGGAGCCGGAAGTTCGGAACAATTTGATGGCGCAATGGGAGAACGTTGAGGAATTGCCTGAAATCCCCGGTAGCTACTATCTGACGCGGGCTATTGACCAAGCATTTTGGGCGGTTGTCAACGGCGAATCCAATGGGAAAGACGCCATCTTGAAATGGAGCGAAGTTGCCGACGCGGAAATAAGCCGTAAAATTAAGGAATATGTGCAGTAAGGGGGGACGAGATATGAATTCATTAACTAATAAGCGCCGGGGCGCGGCAAGGTCGCTGCATGGTCAGTGGCCTATGGTTGTCATGCTTCTGCCTTTTTTTCTCCTGTTTACCCTTCTCACCGTTGTGCCCATCATCTCATCCCTTGTACTGAGCTTCACCTCCTATGATATGCTGAACCCTGTGCGTTTTGTCGGCATCGACAACTTCCTGAGGATGTTCACCAGCGACAATGTGTTTCCTATTGTTCTAAAGAATACATTGCTGTTTGCCCTCATAACGGGTCCGCTTGGCTTCCTGCTTGCGTTTCTGCTGGCTTGGTTCGTCAACGAATTCCCCCCTAAGGTACGCACGTTGTTATCCTTTATGTTTTACAGTCCGTCACTGGTGGGGAACGCGTATTTTATATGGAAGGTTTTATTCAGCGGTGACAGCTACGGTTATCTGAATAGCTTCTTGCTGTCCATGGGACTGATTACCGAGCCGGTGGTGTGGCTGAAAAACCCTGACTTTATCCTGCCGATTATTATTTTGGTGCAGTTGTGGCAGAGCATGGGCATTTCTTTTCTGGCCAATATTGCCGGCCTGCAAAATATTAACAGGGAACTGTATGAGGCGGGGACGATCGACGGCGTGCGAAACCGGTGGCAGGAATTGTGGTATATTACTCTCCCCTCCATGCAGCACATGATCCTGTTCAGCGTCGTTATGCAGATTCAAAGCAGCTTTTCCGTCAGCACTATCGCGATTGAGCTGGCGGGGTTTCCCAGCACGGGATTTGCTGCCGATACCATCGTGTCGCATTTGACAGATGTAGGCGTGGTGCGCTATGAGATGGGCTACGCGTCAGCGATCGCCGTGGTGCTGTTTATCCTTATGGCCGCGACGCGTATTATTCTGGGCAAGATTTTGCAAATGGTTGGAAAGTAGGGGTAACACAATGAAACAAGCTTCTGTGGCAAAGGCTAACCCCGGCCGGCGCTTCTTTGGATCATGGGTAAAGCGGCGGATACAGACTCGCCGCTTTACCCGCTCTCGCGCGGCAAACATCATGTACTTTGTCCTCATTTTTTCTGCAGGGCTGTTCACCATGCTGCCCTTGATTTATGCGGTTGTCACCTCTTTTAAGCCGCTTGACGAATTGTTGCTATTTCCGCCGCAATTCTTTGTCCGGCGGCCGACCATTGAAAATTACGTCGCCCTGCCCAGTCTGCTGTCTGATCAATTCGTGCCGCTGACCCGGTACCTGTTTAACAGTGTATTCGTCAGTGTTATTACGACGGGGTTGTATATCCTGATTTCCGCAATGGCGGCGTTTGCGCTGTCCAAATCCAAGCTTCGCTTCCGGAATGTTCTGTTCATGATTGTGCAGTTTGCGCTGCTGTTCAACGCCTATACCTTATCCGTGCCCCAATACCTTATTTTATCCAAGCTGCATATTATTGACACCTATCTGGTTTATATCATGCCGCAAATGGCGACGACGCTGGGCGTGTTCTTGATGAAGCAGTATATAGAAGGGTATGTGCCCGACACCCTTCTGGAGGCGGCAAACATAGACGGGGCGGGATATTTTCGTAGCTTCTTCCGTATCGTTTTGCCTATTGTAAAGCCCGCTCTGCTGACGCTGACATTGTTTGCGTTTCGGGATATATGGGCGTTAGTGCCGCAGGGAACCATATTCAGCGAGCAGTTGAAAACGCTGCCTATGATTATGGCTCAGGTAACCGCGGGAGGTATTGTGCGCTCCGGCAGTGCGATGGCGGTCTCGGTGATTATGATGATTCCGCCGGTTATTGTGTACTTGATTTCGCAGAGCAATGTGGTCGAGGCCATGAGCAGCGCGGGCATTAAGGAATAGCAGCGGGCTGCAAGCAGAGGATGGAGGGCTCCTTTGAATATGACGAGGAAAATCATAATGGCGGCAACCGTGCTGACACTGTTGTTTGGACTATGCGCATCGTTTTGGGTGTCCGGTGAAGAGGTTCCGTATGAGAGCTACACCTATTGGGAGGACACCAGTGCCGCCGGCAGCCGGAAGGCGGTTTACGCAAAGCCTTCGTATACGGTGAAAACAGTCGTCAGTGCCGCTTCCCTTGGCGTGAAAGAATTTAAACAGCTGTCTGACATATGCACCGACAGCAGCGGCAATCTCTATCTTCTGGACGGCGGCAACTCCCGCCTGATTATTGCAGATAGTAATCACACCCTTGTAGGGGAACTGAAATCCCTGAACTATAACGGCGAACAGCTGAACTTTGAGGGCGCGCGTAGCGTTTATGTGCATACGGACGGCACCATTTATATTTGTGACACTGATAACCAGCGGGTACTGCTGGCTGACGCTAAGGGGACGGTAACGGATATTCTTACGTTGCCCGATTCCAATCTGATTCCGGATGATTTCCGTTTTCTGCCGATCAAGGTGGCGGTAGATTCCTATGGTTACACCTATGTGCTGAGTGACGGTTCGTATTATGGTGCTTTGCTGTATACGGCGGATAATACGTTTTCCGGGTTTTATGGAGCAAACAAAGTAAAGGGGACCCTGACAGACGCGCTGTCAAGCTTGTGGAGTCGGTTATTTGTTAACAATAAAAAGAAAGAGGCCAGCGTCAGGGCGCTGCCGTATTGTTTCGTCGATATTTGCATTGATGCGGAAAATTTTGTTTATACGGCAACCGGGTTTACGGATATAAGCCAGATGACGGGACAGATTAAAAAACTTAACCCCGGCGGGGGCTCCAACGTGCTGAATTCCGACGATGTGAATTTTGTCGATGAAGGAGTCAATACCACCTTTGACCCCGGTCAAATGCTCAAACAGGATATCGGTGGCGTTGCCGTGGACAATGAAGGCTTCATGTACTGCCTAGACACAACCTATGGACGGGTGTTTCTGTATGATCAAGAGTGCCGGCTACTGACGACTTTCGGCGGAGGCATGGGAACAGGAGAACAGGCCGGCACCTTTAAGGCGGCGAATGCCATCGCGCTCCGCGGTTCGGAGGTATTGGTCTGTGACGGCATTCAAAACACGGTGACGGTGTTCCAGAGCACGCCCTACGGCGCCCTCCTGCGAGACACCCGCGCATTGACCCTATCGGGAAAATATCAGGAGGCCAAGGCGGACTGGGAGGAAATCCTGCGACAGGATCGTAACTGCCAGCTGGCGTATAGCGGTCTCGCCCGCGCCTATCTGGCCGAAGGAGAATATACGCGGGCGATGACCCTCGCCCGGCAAGGATGTGACAGGGACACCTATGCCCTGGCTTTCGATAAACAGCGAAACGCGTTTTTGACCCAGTATTTCTGGATACTCTTGCCTTGCGGCTTGGTTTTAATTGGTGGATTGTTGACCGTGCTGGTGTTATCCATGCGTAAAAAGCTGGCACCGATAAAAAATAAGCAGTTGCGCTTAATGCTCAACACGGCGATTCGGCCGGTTCAGTCTTTCAACGAAATAAAAGAAAAAAAGGAGGGTTCGCTGCTTTTATGCGGCGTACTAGTTCTCCTGTATTATATATTATCCGTTTTGCAGGAACTGTGCGGAGGATTTCTCTTTACCTTTCACGATCCGTCAAACTTCAATTCCCTGTGGGTGCTAGCTCGTAGCGTAGGGCTGATTGTATTGTGGATCGTGAGCAATAAAGCGGTCTGCACATTGATGGAGGGCAAGGGTCGCTTGCGGGATATCGCAATCGTAACGTGTTACAGCCTGATTCCCGTCATACTAGGCCGTGTTCTATTCTTAGTTCTATCCAATATCCTTCTGCCGTCCGAAGCGGAGTTCCTCGGCATACTGCAAACGGTCATGTTCCTGTATACCTTGCTGTTGCTGACGATTGGAACTATCAAAATTCACGACTACAGCATGGGGCGGTTTCTTGGCACCAGCGCGCTGACGGTGTTTAGCATTGCGGTGATTGTATTTTTAGTCATTATGATTGGCATCCTGATGCAGCAATTTTTCGGATTCCTCGTTACCCTGTTTTTGGAAATGACCATGTAGGGAGAAATCGATAACACAGTGGAGAAAATCAATGAGAAAACATAATCGTATAAGTCGGATAGCCGTCCTTACCATGGTGGTGTTGCTAGGCCTCCTGAGCGGATGTGCGCAAAGAGCGACGGTGAGCTATCCGGCCTTTGGCACCCAGATAGACGAGACAGAACAGGAAAACGGCCCGGTAGTGGAAAACAGCAGGTTCCGTTTGGAATGGGACAATAAGAACAAGCAGATAACCTTGGTGGATATTGTCCGTAATGTCCGGTGGAGTCCAACGCCGACCGGCTCTTCGGAACAATTGCTGGATGAGTTCGGTTTGCCGGTGAAGAACCATCCCATGGTCGAATCCGCTATTTTAGTGGATTATATTGAGGCCGACACCCAAAATCTGGTGACGTCCAACTCCTATAATGGTGCTGTGCGCAACGGCCGTGTGTCCTGTTCTCCATTATCCGACGGACTGAAAGTGACGTATTTTTTCGACCAGGAGGAATTTGCCGTTCCGGTGGAATATCGCCTGCGCGAAAGCGGCATGGAAATAACGATCGATCCGACAGAAATCCAGGAGGGCAGGAATAAAGTGTTCAAAGTGGCGGTCGCACCGTTTTTCTGCGCGGTCGCCAACACTGGCAAGGACGGGTATTTATTTGTGCCGTCCGGCTCCGGGGCGCTGGTATATCCCAAAACGATTTCTTCGTCGGGACTGTCGTATTCCCAGGAAATGTACGGCGACGATCCGATCGTCGAGAGAAACGATCTTCCCGCGACACAAGAGGAGGTTCGGTTGCCGGTATACGGCGCGAAAGCGGGAAACCAGGCTATGTGCGCGATTATCGAAAGCGGCGCCGATACAGCGTATATCGAGGCGAGAGCAGGCGCGTCCTCGCTCCGGTACTCAACGGTTTATGCGTCCTTTCGCGTGAGAGGCTATGCCAATCTGCAAACAAAGCTGTATACCAATAGGATCAAGCAGTCCGTCAAGTATATGGAGGAACGTGTCGAAGACAAACTGACCGTTGGATTTTATCCATTGTACGACGGCGATGCCAACTATACGGGGATAGCCAAGACCTACCGTGAGTACCTGATTCGGACGGATGGGCTGACGCGCAGGGAACGCGGGAGCAGCGCTTTCAGTCTGTACATAAACGGCGGCATACTGGCGAAGAAGTCGTTTCTCGGCGTTCCCTATGAGACGTTGATACCTCTGACGACGCTGGCGCAGGCGGAAACGATTATCCGGGAGCTGTATGAGGAAACCGGCGCCGCACCCGCGGTGTCGCTGGACGGTTTCGGTGAGAGCGGCTTGAATATCGGAAAAATTGCCGGCGGCTATACCGTGCATAACAAGCTGGGGTCAGTCAAGATCATGAACGAACTGGCCAGTTACTGCCGGGAGAACACGATTCCTCTATTCTTTGATTTTGACACGGTACGGTTTTCCTCGTCCGGCGACGGTTGGTCGAAAACCTTTGACACAGCCAAGGGGGCCAATGGTCAGACGGTGTACCCGACCATGTACCATGTGGCGCTGCGAAACAAGGCGGCAGATACCCGTTATGTGCTGCTGGCGCGCGAGCAGTTGGCCGGCAGCGCGCAAAAGCTGATTAGCAAGACGAAGAAATGGGAGGTGGAGGGATTCGGCCTTGGAACGATGTCCAGCCTCGCCTATTCCGATTACGGTAGCCGGAGAACCCATTCCAGGGGGGGGATGTCCTCAGATATAGCGGTTTTCATGGATACTATACATAGCAGCGGACGGAAGCTTGCCGTATCCGAGGCTAACGCCTATGCTGCTTCGCGCGCCGATCACATTTTCCGCGCGCCGATGCGATCCACGCAGCACGAGATATTTGATGACGATATTCCTTTTTATCAAATTGTGTTTAAGGGCTATATACCGATGTCCTCCGCCGCCGTCAATCTAGCATCGTCTCCTGACGATATGCTGCTGGCTGCTGTTGAAGGCGGATGCAGCCCCGCTTACTCGTTATTTGATACCTACGATGCTGCGGCGCTGGATGCGGTTTCCCCGACGCTATGCAGTGGGGTTTATGCGGATTGGAGAACGGCCATCGTCGACACGGCTCGCATGCTCAAGCCCTATTACGAGTCTATCGATGGCGTGGCGATAATGTCTCATACGCTACTGGGGGACAGAGTCCGTATGACGGTTTATGAAAACGGCGTGGCGGTTGTTGTCAATCGCGGTCAAACGGCGCAGGACACACCGCTGGGACGTGTGGAAGCGGGACAATACCGGATAGGGGAGGCAGCGGCATGACAGACCGTGTAAAGCAACGAAAAATACGGGGTATTGAATCCCTGAAAAGTCGGTATGGACTGCTGTTTGTTTCTCCATGGATAATAGGCTTCGTCCTGTTCTTCGCTATTCCGTTGTTTCAATCCGTGGTTTATTCGTTCTCCACGGTTGTTTTGACCGATAAAGGCATGGAATCCTCGCTAACCGGCTTTCGACATTACTTCAAGCTGGTGATGGAGGATCCCACGTATACCGACAGTCTGCTTTCTTCGGTCGCTACCTTAGTATATTCCCTGCCTCTCATCTTGGTGGTTAGCCTGATTCTGGCACTGATTTTGAATCAGAGGTTTCGCGGGCGGCTGTTTTTCCGCGTGCTGTATTTTTTGCCGGTGATCATCACGACGGGCGTTGTGATGAATTTGCTGTTTATGACGACCAGCCGGGATATGACGACAACTGCCATGTCTGAGTCCATAACCGACAATATGTTCAGCGTGGAAGACGTGATGGGCTGGCTGAATCTGCCGCCGCAGATCGCCGAGTTTGCCAAAAATATTATCAACAGCATCTTTGACCTGATTTGGAAGAGCGGGATACAGATTGTACTGTTCATCGCGGGACTGCAGTCCATTCCGAAATCCCTGTATGAAGCCAGTACGGTTGAGGGCGCTTCCAAATGGGAGGAGTTCTGGTTTATTACATTTCCCATGCTGTCGAGAGTGACTCTTTTGGTCGGTATCTTTACGATGATTGAGCTGTTTACTGATGCGAACAATACGCTGGTCAGCCGGGCCTACACGCAGATGCAGGGTGGAAACTATGATGAAACCTCGGCGATGCTTTGGATGTATTTTATGATTGTCGGTTTCATAATGGGCATATTGGTATGGGCTTATCACTGCTTCCTGGTAAAACGTTGGGATTGAAAGGAGGGGAATCGTTTGAGAAGTCTGGAGGAAATCCTCAGCCCGACAAACCGCTCGGACAGTCTGAACCGGACGGTGCGCCGGGTATCCCGGCTCAAGCACGGCCTTTACAGCGTGGCTAGGCTACTTATCCTGCTGGCAATTGGCTATATCATTCTTTATCCATTGTTTTATATGATCGTGTCCTCCATCAGTACACGAGACGCTTTCCTAGATCCGGGGCGGATTTGGCTGCCTAGCTCGGTGACGCTGGAGAACTTCCGGTTTACATACGAGGTGATGGATTACGGAAACGCCCTGCTGGCGACGCTCCGGCTTGAGGTGGTCAGCGCACTAATCGAAGTTGTTACCTGTGCGGTTGTCGCTTATGGTTTTGCCCGTTTTCGCTTTAAGATTCGCAAGCTTCTGATGGCGTTGCTGTTTGTGACGATTATGGTTCCTGCTCCCATGATTATAATTCCACTGGTGATTAACTTTTCGAAGATGGATGTACTGGGAATACTTGGTCTGTTTCAAGACGTCTCCGGCATCGATTTGCGACCGAACCTACTGGGAACCGAGCTGACGTTTTATTTGCCGTCGCTATTTGCTGTCGGTCTGCGTTCCGGCATATTGATTTACATTTATATTCAGTTTTTTAAGGGACTTCCATCTGAGCTGGAGGAGGCGGCATGGATTGACGGTGCCGGTCCGATTCGCACGTTTGTCTCTATAGCAGTTCCGTCCTCGGGTGTCGTTATCCTGACCGTGACGATTTTCTCCCTGATTTGGCATTGGAACGACTATTTTCTGGCATCTATGTATATGAGACGAGATTATCCGCTGGCTGTCGCTCTTTCCAACCTGAACGAGATGCTGACTACCCGTGGCATATGGTTGACGGCCGATAATCCGGAAGGCATGGCCTATCTGATGGCCGGCTGTTTGATGTTTATTATCCCGGTGCTGTTGGTGTTTATGGTTGTTCAGCGCTGGTTTATCGAAAGCATAGACCGTGTGGGTATTACAGGATAGAAACATATACGCAAATAGACAAGGAGGAGTTTTTAATGAAAGCAAAGTATCGCATCATTACTCTGGCATCGACGGTGTCCTTAACGTTGTCGATTCTCGCCGGATGCAGCGGCAAACAGTTGAATGGGCCCGGCCAATCCGGTTCGCAGAGCACGGGAGAGAGCGTCACGATCGGCGGTACAACCAGCGGTATATCTGGCGCCAGCGTGTCTTCAGATGTCAGCGGAGAGACCACTTCCGGCGCGGACTCCGCCGTGAAAACCACGGTAAGTGGTGAAAAGACGAGTTCTACAACACGTGGGAACAGCAGTACCCCTGCCGGGAAGGTGGATCCTGAAAAATATCGCGGGACCACGGTGCGCTTTGCTACTTGGAAAGACCCACAGGCGAACGAGGACGGTCCGGTCGTGACGGCGTTTGAGAAGAAATACGGTATTAAGGTCCAGGTGGACATGGTGGCGCAGACTAACTATATTCAGACACTTACCAGCATGATTGCGGCAAAAGATGCGCCGGACATCTGCTTCGACAACAACGAGTTTCCCGCATCGTTCTCCGTGCTGCAGCCGTTGGAAGTATCCCAAATCGATATGAGCGATCCTATTTGGGACGCCAGCACCTTTGCTGCTTCCAGCCTAGGAGGCAAGCCGTACTTGTGCAATACTGTAGGCAACATCTGGTCGGAAACGGACATGGTATTCTTTAACAAAAAGCTGTTGGAGGATAACAATATCCGTACTCCTGCCGAGTATTACGAGGCGGGAGTCTGGACGTTTGATGCGATGTACACGGTTATGAAGCAGGTCTCCGAACTGGGAAGCCAATACAAAGGCGGATATATGGATCCTCGGATTCTTCCCGCCATGTTTGGAACGGGATTTTTCAAGCTCAGTAACGGAAGGATGGTCAGCGATATCCAGAATCCCATGCTGACAAAGGTGTACCAGTTTGCCGCCAAATGTAACAAAGAGGGATTAACCACGGACCGCGATGCTTTCATGAACGGTAAAACCGGTCTTTGCGTTACAAACGCGTTTGGATTAAAAAAGACGGGATATTGGGCGGAAATGAATCCCGATTATATCGGCTTTACCTATTTGCCCGACTTTGATGCCAACACAAAAGCGAAGCCGGCCAGTCTGTTCCGTGGCTGGGGTATCATTAAGGGCGCTAAAAATCCTGTGGCCGCCGGTATCTTTCTGCGGTATTACCTAGACGTCAACAATTACAACACTGATGAGGCGTTTATCAATAAAGAGGCATCCAACTTCTTTTTCAAGCTGACTTCCAAAAATGCGGCGCAAAAGGAGTACTATCTCCTGCGGGGACTGGTTAAGATTACGGGATCCACAGAAGCGAAGTTTACCGACATTGTGAAAGCCGATCCCGCGCAGGTGGCACAGCAGATTGATTCGTTGAAAAATGTGGTGGCTAACGACGTAAAGACTATCAACAGCTTTTTGGAGAAACAGGAGAAGTTATATAAATAACCCGTGCTTTTTTGCAAAAAAGGAGAGCTCTCTATGAAAAGAAAGCGCATCGGGAAAGCTGTTCTGTCCCTGACGCTGGTCGTCGCCATGTGCCTGCCGTTTACAGCGGGGCATCGGGGACGACTCGTTGCCGCCGCGAGCACTGTGTGGTCGGGCGGGGCAGCCGCCGAATATGCCGGGGGCCAGGGAACCCAAGAGGATCCGTATCAAATCGCCACAGGGGAACAATTGGCCCTGCTGGTACAGACGGACGCCACGGCAACGGCTGGGAAGTATTACGTCCTGACGGAGGATATCCGTCTCAATGATACCTCTGCCGAGGATTGGAAACAGTCGGCGACCCCCTGGATCCAGTCTGACAATAGCTTCCGCGGCCAATTGGATGGGCAGGGGCATGTGGTAGAGGGACTGTTTATCGACGCGGACGTCACGACCACGACCCGCGCGGGATTGTTCTGCTTCATTGGGCCGGGCGCCGTCGTGAAAAACGTCGGAATTGTAAAGGCTGATCTGAAAGCAAAGTTTGTTGGTAGTATCGCGGCTTATATAGAGCATATGGACGGGACGCCTCCTCGAATCAGCAACTGTTTTGCTGCTTCCAGTGTAAAGATACAGGGAGCAGACGTCGGCGGGCTCGTGGGAGCTACGCCGCGGCCGGTGTGTATGGAAGACAGCTTCTTTACCGGTTCGCTGACAGCGACAGGGAAGAAAGGCGGCCTGGTCGGTTCTCTGTGGGGTTTGGCGGATACGAATAACACCGTTATTCGCCGATGCTACGTATACGGTGAAAACCGCGATTCGGCCTTGGGAAACGTCAGCACAAAGATGGTGCTGGAGAATGTCTATGCAACGCGGGGGCAGACCGGTGTGACCGAGCTGGAACCGGGGCATATGATAGGCGACACGGCGAAGACCAGCATGACGGGATTTGACTTCGACACGGTATGGAGGACGGTGGAAGGCGGTACGCCGCAGCTGCTGGCATTCCCGCTCTTTGACGACACGCCGGAAATACTCGTGGATTACATCGTTTCCATCCCGTCCTCTCTAGAGACGATTACCCAGCCGGGGGAGAAGCCGCTGGCCCCTATTGTCTGTATGCGGCTGCAACTGGAGAAAACCGGTATCCTGACCGTTTCGGCGACCCATAAGGCGGCCCTGACACACGGCAACGGAAGGGATACGATCCCATACGCGTTGTTGGGTGATAACCGGCAGCCGTTCACCTCCGTCGATTTTGTTGTCGGCGACCAGAACAAGACGCAGCCGCTCTTCATTTCCATTACGCAGCGGGATTGGGACAACGCCTCGCTGGCGGGTGTCTACAGCGATACCGTTACGTTTACCGTCAGCTATGACTCCGGATTAACATAAAGGAGCGCATGATGGACATACGCGTATCCCTTGAAACAAGTGCGGAAAACCATGCCGGAAAACTTCGCGTGGGAGGGAAAACCATCCGCTGCTTCACCAGGGCACAGCTCAAAGCCTTTCACCCCCAGGGCAGCTATAAAATTCTGGGAGAAATCCGGCTTCCTGATGAGCGGATACAGCCGTATCGCCGTCATAAACGGCTGCTATACGCGGAAAAAGGGTATTGGCGGTGTGGGCAGGGAGTATATGTGGCACTCATACGAAGAGTGTGGCCCACGCGTCTTGCCTTTACGGCGGTCCTTTGCGCGGCAGTGCTTGGGATCTGTTTTTCCTGGTCCGCTCTGCGTACCGTCCTGGAGAGTTTTTCTGCCGCGCCGGCAAGCTCCGTTTCGATCGCCTCCGCAGATTTGGATAAGGACGCGGAGGACTATGTGGGGGAGAAGCCCGACAATAAAGGAAATCCGAACGCCGCCTCCACCCAGATTCCCGGCTACAAGAGTATTACGGCGGATGCCAAAACGGGAAAGCTGAGCGTCGCCCTGATGAATCCCGAGGGTAATCCCTGCTATTTTGTCATCCACATTCTGGTGGACGACCGGGAGCTGTATGCCTCCAAGATGCTGGCGCCGGGCAAAGCCATCTACGAAGCCGGTTTAGAAAAAATTCTCCCCAAAGGCACCTACGCCGCCACGATAAAATACGAGTGCTTCCATCTGGAATCACTGGCGCCCCTCAACGGGGCGGACATTCAGGTTGAACTTATCGTGGCATAAGATTATTTTTCCTGACAAACACAGCCGTTCTCATACTTTACGACATTTGTTTCCTGAAAAATTTCAGATACAAACGAAAGGAAGATTACCATGAAAAAGGTGGCTATACTGGCGGCTCTCACCATGATTACGGCTCTGTTCTCTTTCGCTGTCTCGGCCGAGGAGATCAGCGAGCCGGGCTCGACCAAATTGACAGTGAACGCGTCGAAAGGCGTCGCTTACACGCTATCGATTCCCAGCGGTACTGTAAACGTGGATATAGCCAAGGATGGGGCTCAGAAAATCGGCGATATCGGCTTGTCCGCGTGCGCCATCGAGAACGGCAAGGAAGTCAAGGTGGCGGTGACTTCCGCCAACGGCCACAAACTGAAAAACGACACATCCAGCGCCACGTATACCCTGAGCAAGGAAGTGTGGAAGTTCACGGCGAAGACGGATCCCCTGGAAGCTATTAATCTGACGATTACCGATCGTGACAGTGCGATTCTGGCGGGCACATACACGGATACGCTGACCTTCACGGCCACCTATGAGGCAATCGCCTGAATGGTGTCTTGAGAAGCTCGCAGACTCAGCGAAGGTCGCATTTGAGAACAGACGGCTGTTTGTCGGAAAATAGGGAGAGTCCGCTGACATGGCGCAGCAGTCGTGTCAGCGGGCTCATCCCCCTCCAGGTGGAAGCTGCTGGATATATCGCTTGGAAAGGACGGAGAGGCATGAAAAGTTTTATTAAAGCCTGCATCTGTTTGCTTGTTTTACTGGGAGGCTCCTGTCTGGCGGCTTCCGCCGAGGAGGGGCAGGTTATTCTGAAAGCTGTCGTACCGCAAACGCATACGGTATCCGTGGCCTATCATACCGGCGGTTCTTTCTATTTGTCTGATGGCACTAAAATCGACAATCAGTTCAGCGTCGCACACATGCGTGATATAACCGTTCGGATTGTGCCGGACAAGGGCTATGAAATCGAAAGCGTATTCATAGACGAGCAGGATGTGACCAATTTGGTGGATAAAAATGGTTGTCTGCTCTTATCCCATGTCTATAAATCCGGAAATCTAAGAGCCACTTTCCGATTCATCCGCCAGGAGCCGGAACCCAATGTACCGACAGGAGGCCGGCTGCCGGTAGCAGCGGCGTTTTTACTTTTGGCGGGCAGCGGTGCCCTCGCTGTCGCTGCAGGCATGAAATATAGAAAACAATGTAGTTGACCGGAATTCTCCGGTCATAATTCAAATACATATACATAATTTTTGCAAAAAGGAGGGCTCTCTATGAAAAGAAAGCGCATCGGGAAAGCTGTTCTGTCCCTGACGCTGGTCGTCGCCATGTGCCTGCCGTTTACAGCGGGGCATCGGGGACGACTCGTTGCCGCCGCGAGCACTGTGTGGTCGGGCGGGGCAGCCGCCGAATATGCCGGGGGCCAGGGAACCCAAGAGGATCCGTATCAAATCGCCACAGGGGAACAATTGGCCCTGCTGGTACAGACGGACGCCACGGCAACGGCTGGGAAGTATTACGTCCTGACGGAGGATATCCGTCTCAATGATACCTCTGCCGAGGATTGGAAACAGTCGGCGACCCCCTGGATCCAGTCTGACAATAGCTTCCGCGGCCAATTGGATGGGCAGGGGCATGTGGTAGAGGGACTGTTTATCGACGCGGACGTCACGACCACGACCCGCGCGGGATTGTTCTGCTTCATTGGGCCGGGCGCCGTCGTGAAAAACGTCGGAATTGTAAAGGCTGATCTGAAAGCAAAGTTTGTTGGTAGTATCGCGGCTTATATAGAGCATATGGACGGGACGCCTCCTCGAATCAGCAACTGTTTTGCTGCTTCCAGTGTAAAGATACAGGGAGCAGACGTCGGCGGGCTCGTGGGAGCTACGCCGCGGCCGGTGTGTATGGAAGACAGCTTCTTTACCGGTTCGCTGACAGCGACAGGGAAGAAAGGCGGCCTGGTCGGTTCACTGTGGGGGTTGGCGGATACGAATGACACCGTTATTCGTCGATGCTATGTATACGGTGAAAACCGCGATTCAGCTTTGGGAAACGTCAGCGCAAAGATGGTACTGGAGAATGTGTATGCAACGCTTGGGCAACACAGTGTGACCGAGCTGGAACCGGGAAGTATGATAGGCGACGCGGCGAAGACCAGCATGACGGGATTCGACTTCGACACGGTATGGCGGACGGTGGAAGGCGGTACGCCGCAGCTGTTGGCGTTTCCGCTCTTCGACGATACTCGCGAGAGTACGCCCGGAGAAAATATGGGTACACCCGGCACGGTGTGGACTGGAAAGATTGCCAGCAAATTTACCGGGGGTACAGGAACACAGGCGGATCCATACCAGATTGCCACAGGGGAACAATTGGCGCTGTTGGCCAACACCTGCCTGACAAATTCAGCCCAAACAACACGTGTGTATTATGTGCTGACGGAGGATATCCATCTTAACAACACAGCAGACGACAACTGGTATTCCTCAGAATCCGTGAATCCGTGGTTCCATACCACGGGTGCGGAGAGCTTCCGAGGCTATTTTAACGGTCAAGGACATGTTGTGGAAGGCATCTATGTCGATGCTGCTACTGTTGCCGAAACCAATGCCCCGAAAGCCGGGTTGTTCGCAGTTTTGCGTCAGGGGGCAGTAGTGGAAAATGTCGGCGTTGTGAAATCGTTCATTTCGGCAAACTACGCAGGCGGCATAGCAGGATATGTGGAAAACAATGCTGAGGGATCGCCGCCTCTCGTTCGCGGCTGCTTCGTTAATCACGATGTAACGCTGCAGGGCAGCTTCACCGGAGGCATTATAGCAGGCTCTCCGCGGCCTGTAACCATCGAGGATTGTTATAGTCTCGCCAACTCCGAAGGCAGCTCGCTCAAAGGCAGCATCATCGGCAGCTATTGGGCGACTGAAGAAGGTGGAGAGATCCGGCGGAGCTATTCGACGGGCCTGGGAACCGTCAGGACACTTGGCAAGGATAGTAATGATGTCATGAAGTACAGCGACGTTTACGGAAACCTCCCGCAGGACGGCGTTACACAGGTCAATCGTGGAAACATGATTGGAGAAAAGGCCAAGACGAGCATGAAAGGACTTGATTTTGACGGCGTTTGGAAGACGGTGGATAAACGCTCACCGGTTCTTCGTTCGTTTGGCTCGGATGCCTATTCCATGCCTCTCCAAAAGGTAACGATCACGTTCTATACGAACGGTGGGCCGGAAGTGGCACCGATATCCGGTTATCCGGAAGAGCCGATTTCGTGGCCGGAGATGAAGCGTGTCGGCTATGTGTTTGATGAATGGCATGTTTACAGGACATTGGATGTAAAATATCCACTGGATGTTTTTCCTGAATATGATATTACCTTATATGCCAAGTGGACGGACGTATCCATTCGCCAGGGCTTCGAGTCGTATCCTTTTTTGACTCCCGATGAGGAGGGCCTTGGGCAGGATTACGAGGTGTATCGTCCCGGTACCATAGGGTACGACGGCACTTATGTGCATGATGGAAACAAATCCATTCACCGAATCGGGAAAGAGGCAGGCACACAGGATTTCACCTTATTTGATGAGGAAATGGGAGGTCTGACGATCGGGAATGAATACAGGTTGTCATTCTGGGTCTACAGGGATTCCGTGCATAATGGATCGGATAGTATCCAGCTTGTTCAAACAGATTATTTGGATGTGTCTCGTCCGTCGCACGGCAATCAGACTATCTGCAAACTCGACCAGTTGAAGCAAGGCGAGTGGCAGGAGGTCACTATAACTTTTGTTGCCCAGACGAAATACCTGTCCTTTCGTACTCCCGGTCTGTCCAGCCTGTATTTTGATGATGTCGTCATCGCCCCGACAGGCAGAACCGGCGGGATTACCGACAGCGAAAGCGGGAACGAGTCCGGCAGCGCCGATACCGGCGTCGCTATGTGTACGGGCGCTCTCGTTACCGCGGTGGCGGCAGGAACCGCCGCGTATGCTTTGCGCAGGAGGAGAACGCATGCCTCCCGTTAAGGGTTGATTGGGTGAATTCTCATAATATGCTCGGTAACCCACGGGTGTTCATTGTGCGTGATGAACATTCTGTGGGTTACTGTTTGCGAACGATTTTACTCATTTGATGTCTTGAAGCGCAGCGGAAAGGAATGGTCATATATATGATAAAGCTTGGTATGGCCGATGAAACGTTTAAACATTATCATGGGGTCTTTAATGACAGCACGCAGACGCGTGTCCGTCGGTATCCAAAAGAAATATGGGACACATACCCACAGGCGTTTGCCGTGCCCGGCGGCCGGGATGTTTTCGCGTGCCGCGACTTGAAGCTGCAGGCCTTGCGGGGGAGCTTCGCCGCATTCCAAGCGGCGGTGACCTGTGACAACGCCTTTATCTTGACGTTGTCTGAACGCGCCTGCTTTTCCATGGAGCGGGACAGTACGCGTATACGGCTGGAATGGTTTGGCGACGGACCGGCAGCAACCATGCAGATAATCCAATATATAAAAGGCGACGATAGGAGTCTGATCGGCGATATACTATCCGACCGGGACAGCGCAGCGTATGCGCGGCATGAAACCTCTATGGTTTGGGTGCAGTTGGAGACTCCCGAATCAACGCGCCCGGGACTGTACCGGGGAGGCATCCGGGCGTATGAAAGCGATCTGTTTGGCGACGAGCGGTTGTGCGGGCAGCTTAACTACGAGCTGGAGGTACTGGACTATATCCTGCCGCCGATGGCTGAGAGTCGGTTTGAACTGGATTTATGGCAGCATGTCACCAGTTTGGCGAGGCAGTATGCGGTGGAACGATTCAGCGACGCTCATTTTGCGATCCTTGAACGATTTATTGTTTCTCTGGCCCGGCTTGGGCAGCGTAGCATCAGCATTATAGCCAGCGATGCCCCGTGGGCGGGACAAATGTGCCACCGCTGTCCGGAAGACGGCGCGGATATGTACGAATATAATATGGTGAGAATCCGGCGCGACCAGGCGGGCGTATTTCACTATGACTTTTCGGCTATGCAGCGGTATATCGAGCTTTGCATGGCTCACGGTATTGACCGTCGAATTGAAATCTTTGGCCTGTCGGGAGTTTGGCAGGATGAGGAATACGGCTTTGGAAAGATGGCCGACGATCATCCGGATGCGGTACGGCTGCGATATTACGACGAAATCGACGGGTGCTGCAAATGGATGAGAAGCGGGGCGCATATCGATATGTATATAGCGGCGCTTCAAGACTATTTTATTCAGAGCGGATTGATCGATAGGGTGACGATTTTTACAGATGAACCCATGGATTTCGCTTTGTTTGAGCGTATTTTGGAACGTATCCACCGGGTAGCCCCTGCTTTTCGGTTCAGCGCGGCTATCAGCCATACGGAGCATATCATAAAAATGAAAAATATGGCGGATTATTTTTCGGTTGCCCTTGCTTCTGTGGGAGAGGAATGGGAAAAGCTGCAGGCGCTTGTTCTCGAACAGAAGCCGGGGCAGAGGCCGGCGTATACCTGGTACGTCTGCTGTAAGCCGCCGTTCCCCAATATGTTTCTTTCGTCCCGTTTGCTAGAAAGCCGACTGATAGGCTTCTTGACTGACTATCTACATCTGGATGGCTTTTTGCGGTGGAATTATTTTTTATACAATCGTACTCCGCTGACGGATGGACGGTGGCATACATACAATGCCGGGGATACGAATTTCGTCTATCCGGGTCCAAACGGCGTCCCTCTTTTATCGCTTCGCTATATACAACTGATGCGTGGAACAGAAGACTATAGGCTGCTTGAGCAACTGCGCCTGCGCTTTCCTCAAAAAGCGGATAACCTGCTGAAAAACATATACGCGGCGATGTTTCATAATAAAACTCTGCGGGAATTGCTGTGTCCAGCGGCGATGGATTCGGTGGAATCCGTGTATTGCATGGAGTATAGCGTATATGAGGCTGCCAGGAAAGCCATTATCGAGGCCTTGACGGAAGAATGAGGAGACGGAATGGTTTTACTGAAAACGGCAGAACACAATCTGCCCGGATATGAGCCCGTAGCCACATGCGGGGAGTGGCTTGTGGCGTTGATGAACGATTCTCCCCAATACGCCGCCGGCGAAATCAGGACCATGCAGAAGCATACGCTTACAGATGAGGTGTTTGTTTTGTTGAGCGGCCAATGCACGCTGTTTGTGGCGGAGGGAGGAGACAAGCCGGAGGCCATTCGAGCGGTGACGATGAAGCCGGGAATTACTTATACAGTTTTGAAAAATGTCTGGCACACGCATAGTTTATGTAAAGGGACAAAGGTGTTGGTTGTCGAAAACAGCGATACCGATAGATCCAATTCGCCTATAGAGTTCCTTGATGAAGAACAGTGGCGGTGGATAAAAGAAAACTCGTGTTAGGCTATTTAACAAAAAAGGAGTATGCAGGATGATACCGGTTCCGGAAAAACGCATGGCGGATTCTGAAAGAACGGATCCGGGATCGCTTATCCGCTGAAGACTGTATTCAACCTGCCTTCCGACTATCTGGCGGTGCGGCGAGCAGGCACGACGCTGCTGCCGGAATATGGATGATTGACACGTTGGGAGAGAAGACATGAAAATTGACAAGTTGCTGGTGCTGTTTAAGACACATTTAGACATAGGGTTTACCGACCTTGCTTCCAATGTTATTACGAAATATATGGACGACTATATTCCAAAAGCGATCGACGTTGCTGCGGCGTTTCGTAAAGAGGGCGGTAAAGAATGCTTTCAATGGACAACGGGCTCCTGGCTGATTCATGAGTATCTGCGGACACGTCCGGCGGACAAGACAAAACGACTATGCGAGGCCATTGAAGCCGGTGATATCACCTGGCACGGACTCCCGTTTACGACGCATACCGAGTTGATGAGCGAGTCCCTTTTTCGGTATGGTCTGTCGCTTTCAAAGGAACTGGATAAGCGGTTTGGTAAAAAGACAATCGCTGCTAAAATGACCGATGTGCCGGGACATACCAAAGCCATGATTCCACATTTGGCGGAAAACGGAATTGAATTTTTGCATATAGGCGTCAACCCGGCCTCCGCCGTGCCGGATGTACCGGAACTTTTTCGCTGGAAATCCGAAAGCGGCAAACAGATTACCGTTATGTATCATACGGATTATGGAACCTTTTCCGAAATAGGAAAAACGGGAACAGCCATTTATTTTGCTCACACAAATGACAATCAGGGCGGACAAACCGCTGCTCAGGTGAGAGAGCTGTATGCCTCTCTCCGCGAGAAATTTCCGTCGGCCGATATTGTCGCGGCCAACCTGAACGACGTCGCATTAGCGGTCAGGGAAACGGAAGATGAGCTGCCTGTCATAACCGACGAAATAGGCGACAGCTGGATTCACGGAATCGGAACAGACCCGAAAAAGATTTTTATTTTTCGTGGTTTGGAGCGCCTTTCTGAACAAATGCCGGATATTCCGGACAAAAAGGTGCTGCAACAGGCGCTTATTATGATTCCGGAGCATACATGGGGATTAAACGGACAGATAAATCTGGCGGATCATACCAATTATTCGCGCGAGAAGTTTGAAGCGGTACGGTGCAGGGATAACTTCAGACGTATGGAAACGTCATGGGCCGAGCAGCGCCGTTATCTGACAGACGCGGTGGCCGCCATGAAATCGCCCTACAGAACAGCGGCCGAGGAAATCATCCGGCAGTCCGAAAGAAGCCCTCTGTCCACCAAAAATCTGCAAAGAGCCGATGCAAACAAGTTCCTCACTCTCGGAAAGTATACACTTAAGATCGACCGGCATGGTTCGATCTGTCATCTGCAGAAAGAGGACCACATTTTTTGCGACGCGGAACATACCTTATGCAATCTCTGCTATGAACAGTTCACCGCCGAACAATATCAACGGTTTTACCGGCAGTACAACCGATTAGATGTGCGTTGGGCGCGGGAGGATTATACCAAAATCGGAATGGAATGTGTGAACGAACCGTATAAAAGCTTTGTCCCGGATGCGGTGACGTTCTGCGGTTCAGACGCCATTGTCATTCAATATCGCTTTCCGCACGAGGCAACGGAACATTGCGGATGCCCGGAACGTGGCGATCTGCTGGTGTCCGTGGGCGAAGACGGCGACTTGTTATTGGATTTCGCGTGGTTCGGAAAACCGGCCAACCGCGTAACCGAGGCCTTCTGGATAGGCTTTCATCCTATTGCGGCCAACAAGCGAATTCAAAAACTGGGGAGGAAAATCGATCCAAAACAAGTTGTCAGAAAAGGAAATCGACGTTTGCACGGCACCGATTACGGCATCCTGTATGATGAGATGGCAATTGAAGCCCTGGACACCGCGCTCGTATCGCCGGGACAACCGTCCCTCCTCAATTTCCGGCAGGATATACCGACCGACGGGGAAGGCGTCTTTTTTAATCTGTATAACAACGTCTGGGCGACAAATTTCCCCATGTGGTATGATGAAAACGCGCGTTTTCGATTTGCTCTTCATTTCTTCGGCAAATAGCCTTTTCCTATAAGCGGCGGGCGGCGTTTGCGTCACGCAACAGGGGAGATCGGCAATGAGAAAAAGAATGGGTTCAGGCATTTATCTCGGACGAAACAGGCCAAAGATATACATTTAACGCAGGGGGTTACAACTCTATGGCTCAACTGGATATGAACAATTTTGCTGTCGATTTTACAGAAGATAAATCGATACGCAGCGGCAGAAAGCTACGGATTGGCATTATCGGAACCGGAGGCATAGCCAATAGCCATATGCAAAGCTATATGAAACAATCGGATGTGGAAATTGTTGCGGGGGCCGATATCATCCCGGATAAGGCAAGGAAATTTTTTGAAAAATATGAGGTGCAGGCCCGGTCGTTTGAAAGCTATAAAGATATGATCGACACCGTGCCGATGGATGCGGTCAGTGTCTGCACATACAACTGCTCTCATGCAGAGTGCACGATTTACGCGCTGGAACACGGGCTGCATGTATTGTTGGAAAAGCCGATGACGGTGACTTTGGACGAAGCCGTCGCCATTTGCCGCGCGGAAAAGAAAAGCGGTAAAATCGTTTCCGTCGGATTTCAACCGCGTTATGACGCCAACATGCAGATGATTAAAAAAATTGTCCAGTCGGGAGAACTGGGCCAGATTTACTACATTCAAACAGGAGGCGGCCGCCGCCATGGTATACCGGTCAGTTGGTCCGAAACCTTTATAGAGAAGGATAAAGCGGGGTTGGGCGCGGTCGGCGATATTGGCTGTTATTCGTTGGACATGGTGCTCAACGCCATCGGATATCCGAAGCCCCTGACGGTGACGGGGTGTGCAACCGGCTTCTTTGGCAAGACGCCGGAGGCGTATGCCCAGATAGGAAAGCCTGAATGCGCAAACAAATTTGGCGTGGATGATTTCGCTTCCGCGTATATTCGGCTGGAAGGCAATATCGTTCTGGATTTCCGTATCGCCTGGTATATGCACCTCGACACGTCGGGCGATACCATTATTATGGGGTCGAAAGGCTCGCTGCGTATCCCGTCGACAGAATGCTGGAACGGGACTTTCTGCTCCCCTATGACCATCTACCGCGATGTGGCGGGCGAGCCGGTTCAACTGTCCATCCCCCTGCTTCGCTCCCCCGAAGGCTCCGCCAACCTGTTCGATTGTAAAATTCGTTCTTTCCTTGACGCCGTCCAAACCGGTTCAGATGCACCGGTTCCTACCAGTCAAATTCTATATAATCAAGCGATTATCGACGGAATTATGCGTTCCAGCGCAACGGGTCGCGAGGTTATTATTGACATTCCAGAAATTTAAGAGGTGTAATAATGAAAGACTTTCCTGTAGCACTGCAGCTGTATTCGGTTCGCGAGGATATGGAAGCGGACTTTGCGGGTACGCTTCAAAAGGTGAAAGAAATAGGCTATGACGGGGTAGAATTTGCCGGTCTTTTCGGTCATGATGCGCGTGAAGTAAACAAGATGTGTAAAGACGCCGGACTGGTTCCTATTTCCGCACATGTACCTTTCATGAGTATGATAAGCGATCCCGCGATATTGGAAGTTTATCGGGATATTGGTTGCCAGTACGTCATAATCCCTTCTTTGCCTGGCACGTTCCGTCCGGGTCAGCCGCGATTTGCAGAAATGCTGGAACTGACAAAAGGTCTGGGTGAAAAAGCGCTGGCTCTCGGTTTGAAGTTGGGGTATCATAACCATGATTTTGAATTTATCAAAATAGATGGGAAGTACGCCATTGACCTTATGTATGAGGAGGTCCCCTCCGAACTGCTGCAAACGGAGTTTGATACCTGTTGGGTGAATGTGGCTGGCGAAGATCCGTGTGCCTACTTGCGCAAATATGCCGGCCGGATCGATTTAGTTCACTTGAAAGATTATTCTGGTACAAGAAGTGAAAATATGTATGCATTGATTGGAGTTGATGAAGATAAGAAAAAGCAGGTGTCTCAGTCATTTCAGTATAGGCCCTTAGGAATGGGGATACAGAATGTTCCGTCCATTTTGTCCTCAGCTAAGGAGTGCGGCGCCAAATGGATGGTTGTAGAGCAAGATCAACCAAGTTATGGTAAAACACCGTTGGAATGTGCCGGCCTTAGCTTGGAGTATTTAAATTCATTGGACTAAGGCTTATCATTTGTTGAAAGGATCGTATGTCTATGGATATTGAAGCACGGATATTTTATGTAAAAAGCCATATGTATCAATTTGGCGTGGCAGAACCGCCCGCTTAGACAGCACCCCAACCGCTTGGCTGTGCTGCCATGCGGTTGGAGTGATCTTTTGCTGTCTAGTTGTAAAAATATTGTTAACGCACTAAATGTTGGCAAAGAGCACAAAGCAACTTGCAGGGAAGGGCGTCGTCAAAAGCACCGAAAAAGGAACAAATATATAGTCGAGGACGACAACCGCCGCCCCCAAGAGTGAACAAACCAACCGTACAGCCAAATTTGCCGGTTTCTTAGAATCCGGTGAGTTTGGCTGTTTTCATTATGCCACAGTTTATCCTAGTGCCCGACCGAGCCCGGCTGGCTGCCGCGGCCCTCCTGTCGGCGTTTTGATTTCCAAAACGCCGACAGGAGGTAAAAAACGTGAAAGGCACCGACAGGTGTTTTATACGCAAACATGGTCAGTATAAAGAAATTAGCTACGAGGAGTTGCTCAAACGGAAAGAAGCAGACGCCTCATATCGAGAAAAACAGTTCATTCCCCTGCATGGGATGCTGCTGGAGGTTCCGCCGGAGGACTACGCCGCTTTCTACCGCGACCGGCGTCGCCAGAAGTATCTGCGGGAAGAGGCGATTCGGCATAGGGAGTTCTCCTATGACATGCTGGACACCGACGAGTTTCTTGGAGCCGATATCGTAGCGGATGATTCGGCCAATATCGCTTCTCTGGTAGAGAAAGCTGTGTTATCAGAAACCCTTTCCGATTGTCTGGACAAGCTCTCGAATGAGGAACAAGCCCTGCTTTCTGAATATTATGTTTACCAGATGCCGGAGGCTGAATTGGCGGAACGATATGGAGTAAATCAATCCACCATATGTCGTCGAATACAGCGAGCTGTAGCCAAATTGAAGAAATCCATGAAAATTTAAAATTTCCCTGCATAGCCCCCTCGCTTTTTCGGCATGGAAAGTGAGGGGGCTCATTTTACTCCTTCTTGTACTTTGAAAATTGCATATCCAGTGCATCGGATACGTTCCTTCTGCTGCCGTTCAAATAGCGAGCCGCAAAGAGTCATCTTGACCGCCGGGTGGCGCCGGCGGAGGCGAAGACAGGCAGAAGGGATCATGATACTTCCGTCCAGCCACAGACACAACCAATGGGGGCGGCCGGGTGAGATCCACGCGGGGGTGAGATTCCCATGATGTTCGCCAGAACAGTCCGATGCATTCCCGAAAGGACCATGGCCTTTCATGTCGGGGGATGTCGAGGACAAATACCGACGGTAAGACGATTGATATCGAGCGGGCGGCAGAACTCTGTCCTGCCGCCCGGTTACTTACCCAAGGAGGATATAGATCATGCCGAACATGAAAAGAGGAGAAATCTACTATGCCAGTCTGGAACCAGTCATCGGCTCCGAGCAGGGCGGGAACCGCCCAGTATTAGTGATTCAGAACGATGTGGGCAACCGGTTCAGCCCCACGACCATCGTAGCGGCTATCACCAGCCGGCAGGATAAGACCACCCTGCCCACCCATGTGTCAATATCCGCGGTGGAGCTTCCCCGGGATTCGGTGGTGCTACTCGAGCAAATCCGCACCATCGATAAGCGGCGGCTGACGGGCTTCGTGGGTCATCTGGACACGACGTCAATGCAGCAGGTGGACGAGGCCATCGCAATCAGCTTCGGGATTCGATATCTGGAGGAGCTGTGTCATGGGAAATGAAGAAAAACGTGCTTGGTTGTATTGCCGCTGTGCCAGTGCCAAGGACGTAGCATGGACTTTGGATTGTCAGGAGCAGAGGCTGCGAAAGTTCTGTGAAGATAAAGGGATCCAAATTGTCGGCATATCCCGGATACATGGAAGCGGGACACGCATGACAGAAGAGCTCATCAAGCCGACTTTGACTGCGGCTAAGAGCGGAAAGGCGAACCTGCTTGTGATGACTTCCATTGACAGGCTTAGCCGGAAACTCCCCTTATTAAACGCCCTGCTGCTGCGGTTTGAACGGTATGGAATGACTGTGGTGACCGTGGCGAACGGTGTCATCGAACCCTACTTCCGGCCGGAATATCCGAACGAACAGCAGATGCAGCTCTAGGAGGCGGACCGATGAATCTGGAGAACGAGGCCGCCTATCTGTTTATCACGGCCATCCTGAAAGAGCTGCTGGAACAGGGGCTCATCACAAAAGCCCAGTTCCGGCAGATCGATAGGTACAATGCCGAGGTATACCACCCTATTGCCGCTTATGTCTAGTGATGTTGGTAATAGATAGATTCGTACCCTCGTGGTATTGTTGTGTACTGCCGGCGAAGGCCGTCGGCAGTACACAACAAGGAGGATGAGCACATGTCTATGCTGAAAAGGGAGAAAGGAGCGGGCAGCCGTGCGGGAAATCCATGTCATTGACGCCCGAGCGGGAACAACAGCGGAAAAGCTCCGTGTGGCTGCCTACTGCCGGGTATCCAGCGACTCGGACGACCAACTGAACTCCTTCCTCGCACAGGTACGCCACTACACCGCGTATATCGGACAGAACCCGGAGTGGGAACTGGCCGATGTCTACGCGGACGAAGGACTGACCGGCACACGGATGGACAAGCGGGATGAGTTCAACCGTCTGATGGCCGATTGTCGGAAAGGGCAGATCGATCTAATCCTGGTGAAGTCCACCTCCCGGTTCGCGCGCAACACCATGGAGTTCCTGGAGGCGCTGCGGGAACTGCGGCAGCTGGGCGTGACGGTGTGGTTCGAGAATGAAAACATGCGGACCGACAAGCTGGCCAATGAGACTATGCTGGCCCTGTCCGGCGTCAGGGCACAGCAGGAATCCATCTCCATCTCCCAGAACCAGCGCTGGTCATGCCAGAAGCGGATGCAGAATGGAACCTTTCTTCCAAGTTCCGCGCCATATGGATATCGAATAATAGGTGGGAAATTCGTTATTGTGGAGGAAGAGGCTCGGATTGTCCGGCTAATCTTTGACTGGTATCTTTCTGGTATGGGGAAAAAGGCCATTACCGATAGGCTTAACGCTACGCAGGCGATTAAGCTGAACGGATTTGACAAATGGTATATCCACTCAGTCAGCTATATTCTCTGTAATGATCGCTATGCTGGAAACGCCCTGCTCCAAAAGAAATATACGACGGACGCCCTACCCTTTCAACAGCGGCGCAATCGCGGGGAACGGGCGCAGTATTATGTGGAGGATACGAATCCGGCCATTCTGTCGCCGGGAGTGTTCGAGCAGGCCAAACGGTTGTGGAAACTACGGGAAAGACCGGCGGCACCGGAACAGACCTGTACGTTTACCAGAAAGATTATCTGCGGCCGATGCGGCCGGTACTTTCGAAGACGGGATATCCGAGGGAAGCGATACTGGGACTGTCGGGGTCACAATGCCAGCGTCATAGAATGCCCGTCTCCTTTGCTGCTGGAAAGTGACATTGAGGAAGCATTCATACGGCTGTCCGATAAGCTCTGGCGTTATCGGCATTCTCTTCTGGAAGAGACTGTCAAGCTGCTGGAAACGATGCAGCACAGCAACCAGCCGATACGAGTGGGAGAGCTCAATCAAAGAATCGCAGAGTTGCGGGGACAGGAACGACTTCTGACCCAACTGAAGAGAAAAGGGTATATAGATGCGGCAGAGTATACGGCACAATGCCGTGACATCCATCAGCAAGAATCGGAACTGGTCTTGACCAGACGCCGCTTGTTGGATGACGGTGAAGAGGGAAGCAGGCTGGCGGAACTTCGTGAACTGAATGAATGGTATATGACATTGGATGGCCCGGTTGTGGAATTCAATAGGGAGTTGTTTGCGGATACGGTCAAAGAAATTCACGCCGAAGCGCCCAACAGTTGCCGATTCGTCCTGCTGGGGGGACTGGAGCTGCGGGAGCAGCTGCCAGAACGGAAACGGGGGATAGCGGTATGAAGAATCGGAAAATCCCATTCGGTTATATGATGAAACAGGGAGAAATCCGAATATGCGAACAAGAAGCCTGTGAAGTGCGCAATATGTTTGCCCGATACCGGCAAGGGGCGTCCTATGCTGCCTTGGCAAAAGACCTGACGGAACGCCGGGTATGCTTTCTGCCCGGAGAATATCAGTGGAACAAGCATAGGGTGAAACGCATACTAGAGGATGAACGATACTGTGCTTCCACCGTATTCCCACCGCTAATCACACAAGCGGAGCTTCGGGCGGTTCATTCACTGAAGGAAGAGAAGCAAACAACCAAGACGCCACTTTATTGTGAATTTCCCCGCCATATGCGGGCCAAAGTTGTGTGTGATCGCTGCGGACGACCACTGCATCGGGTATACGATAAGCGCCGTGCCACGCAATGGAAATGTGTCGGCTGTTCCATATCTGTTAAACTGACGGATGTACAGCTTATGAATGCTGTCGGCGTCCTTCTGGATGGCGTGGCTTCCTACCCGGACATGGTGGATATTGGATCTTCTAACTATACTCCCTCTGAAACCGTCAAACGATTGGAAGAAAAGATTTGCAGAAGATTGTGTGACACAGTGGCAGACAAGGAACAGCTGAAATTGGATATCCTCGCGTATACGGCGAAGAAATACGATGAAATCGACAACACCCGTCATCTGTCGGACGTGATACAAGCGGAACTGCGAAAAGCGGTTCCGCTTTCTGTATCTTCGGAAGAACTGTTCGATAAAGTGGTGTCGCACATCCGGATCAAACCGGACGGGAACATATCCCTGGAGCTCATCAACAGTCAAGTGATCGGGGAGGAGGACTTCATCCAGTATGATGCAGCAGACAATGCCGGCGAAGAAGGTCACGGTCATTCCGCCGCTTCCTGAATTACAGCCGGAGAACCGCGCTAAATACCGGCAGCTCCGCGTGGCGGCCTACTGCCGGGTATCCACCAAACAGGAGGAACAGGAGAATAGCTACGAGACCCAGAAGGCCTATTACACCGAGAAAATCCAGAAGAACCCGGAGTGGGAGTTCGTCGGCATTTTCGCCGATAAGGGATTGACCGGCACCAGCGCGGAGAAACGGCCCGAGTTCATGAAGATGATCCGCAAGTGCAAGCAGGGCAAAATTGACCGGATTCTCATCAAGTCGGTGTCCCGTTTTTCTCGCAACATCGTGGACTGCCTCCACTATATCCGTCTGTTGGCCGCGCTGGATATTGGCATCACCTTTGAAAAAGAGAACATCGACACGCTGGACATGGGCTCCGAAACCTATCTGTCGATCTACAGCATTTTCTCCCAGTCGGAGTCGGAATCCATCAGCGGCAATGTCACATGGGGCAAGCAACGCAGCTTCATGAACGGCAAGGTGCCTATGAACTACGGCTCCATGCTTGGATACCAGCGGGGCGCCGACGGGGAACCGGAGATTGTGGAGGAGGAAGCGGAAACCGTCCGGCGGATATACCGGGAATTTCTGGCCGGAAAGAGCCTACGACAGATAAAGACGGGGCTGGAGGAAGACCAGATCCCGACACCCAAGGGCAATTCCATATGGCGGATCGAGACCATTCACAATATGCTGCAAAACGAGCGGTACCGGGGCGATGCCCTGCTGCAGAAGACCTATGTTCCCAATGTGTTAGCCAAGAGATCCAAGAAGAACCATGGTGAACGCTCCCAGTATTATGTATCCAACAACCATCCGGCGATTGTCGACGGCGCCACTTTCGACCGGGTGCAGGAGGAACTGGCTCGCCGGCGGAGCAAGCGAAAGACGTCGAGCAAAGGAAAGACCGAACTGGGGAAATACAGCAGCAAGTACGCCCTGACCGAACTGCTGGTCTGTGGCCAGTGTGGCTCTCGCTACCGGCGAACCACTTGGGCGCGCAATGGTACCAAGAAAATCGTTTGGCGGTGCGTGAACCGCCTAGAGAACGGGAAGAAATACTGTCCGGATTCTCCCACGCTGGAGGAGGATACGCTGCAGACAGGGATCGTACGGGAGCTGAGCCGGACGCTACTCTCCCAAGGCTCCGCCATCGAAGTGCTGCGGAACAACGTTGGCCGCGCCCTGCATGGTGGAGGTTCGGAAGAAATCTACACCATTCAAGCGCAGATACAGGCGCTGCGGAACCAGCGGATGGAGCTGGTGCGCAAATGCGTGGAGAACGGCGGTGTGGAGCGCTGTGAGGCCGAATTCAAGCAGATGGCGGACAGCATCGAGATGTTGACCACCCGGCTGGAACAGGCCGAAGCGAGGGAGGGAACCACGATAGTGGATGAGGCGGTGATACAGGAGATTGAAGAGGTGCTGAAGAAGTACGAAACGGTGCCGATGCCCTACGACAACATCATCATCCGCCAGCTGGTGCGATGCATCCGGGTGGTATCCAAGGAGCAGATACAGATAGTGCTGAAGAATGGTATGGAAATATTGGCGGACATCTGAACACATAGAGAAATCCCCCGACTGCGGTGCATATAGGGACGACCGCGGTCGGGGGATGTTTTTGTTTTGAGCAAACGTTGTAAATATATGGCGAATCGTGTTATACTGAAATTGACAAGGTGGTGACGCTAAATGAATGATAAAAAAATTCAAATTCGAAACAGCACTGTCGACTTCTTGGTCTTTACAAAAGACGCGGCGGAAGATTCGATAGAAGTCCGGGTGCAGGACAAAGATGTATGGCTCACGCAAAAGGCAATTGCCCAATTGTTTGATGTAGAGCGCAGCGTAATTACCAAACATTTAAAAAATATATTTGAAGGCGGCGAACTCGATGAAAATACAGTATGTGCAAAATTTGCACATACTGCCGACGATGGCAAGACATATCGCTATAAGTTCTACGCCTTATCCGCTATTGTAGCAGTAGGTTACCGGGTAAATTCTCAAAGAGCAACGCAGTTTCGCCAGTGGGCCACAAAGGTGCTGGACACGTTTGCAAAACAGGGCTATATACTGGATAAAAACCGACTGATAAACGGACAGATATTTGATGAGGATTATTTTGAACATCTTATTTCTGAGATTCAGGAGATAAGGGCAAGCGAACGTAGGTTTTACCAAAAGATAACCGATATATATGCAACTGCAGTAGATTATTCAGTTGACAGTAAAATAACTCATGATTTTTTTGCCACCGTACAAAATAAGATGCATTATGCTGTTCATGGCAACACAGCGGCGGAGATGATTGTGGCCCGCGCTGACCATACCAAAGAGCATATGGGGCTTACCACTTGGTTGAATGCTCCGTGGGGAAAAATTGTCAAAGCCGATGTTTCCGTTGCCAAGAATTATCTGTCGAAGGATGAAATGCAGGAATTAAACGAGATTGTCACCATGTACCTTGACTACGCGATTCGTCAAGCTAGACGACATATTCCTATGACCATGGCGGATTGGGCCAGCAAGTTGGATGCCTTTCTTCAGTTCAATGATGCGGAAATACTTCAGGATAAGGGAAAAGTTACAGCGGCTATAGCGAAAGCATTTGCGGAAAGCGAATTTGAGAAGTACCGAGTTTTGCAGGATAGAACCTATCAGAGTGACTTTGATCGTTTAACTGAAGAAAGCGGATTGATTGATGGCGAAACCGAGGAAGAATGATTTGAGCTATCTATTTGATTCTGAAACTGAGCGGAAGAACGACATGGATAAATTCGAAATTTAAGATATCTCCCGGCTACATATAGAGCAGCTCATAGTCGGGGAATGTTTTGTTTTAAAACCAGTAGAAAATATTGTAAATATATGGGGAATTATGGTATAATTCTAAATGGTAGTGTAATATCCGATAAGAGGGGTATCGAATGGTTAGACCTGTTATAAAAGACATTTTGCGATAGGTAAGCGTTGAAGTCATCTCCGGCTTTTCCCCCGCTTAGCACCGTGCGTGAACCTTTCGATTCACACGGCGCCCCATCAATGTTTACTATATTCGAGTTTACAGTTGCCAGCCAACAGCCGGAATTTGTTGAGTTTAGCCATGTTGAGCTTGCAGTTTTTCAGCCTGTCCAGATATTTTTGGATGATTACCGGGTCGGTTGAGTGAATGAGCTTATGCACATCTCCCGTTATCAGCGCCAGATTGGAGTAATTGTCCTTTCCACCACTGGATTTTGGCGTGATGTGATGGACTTCCATATCTCCCACCAGCAAGGGCTCTTTGCAGATTGCACATTTTCCGCGTTGAGCGACATAAAGGGAAATGCGGTTGTCGTTCAGCTCGGTACTTTACCCTTGTATGGGGTGTTCCATGAGCTTTTGCAGGACGATAGGACTGATTGCCTTTTGCAGCTCATGAATTTTGGCCCGCCCTTTTTCAGAGTAATTGCAAATGTCGGGGGAGAAGCACATGGGCGGCGTGGTTTTCACTCCGTTGATTGGAAAGAGCGCCAACCCCGCCACGTTGAATATCTTCCCGGTAAAATCACCATAGAATTGCTGAAATGCCTGACTTCGCAGGCCAGTCTGACTGCGATGGCTTTTTATTCTGCATAGAAGCGTCTTTCTGACATCGAAGGCGATACGGTCAAAGTCGAGGTATACATTGGTCGCGATTTTGTAGTATTCATGCAGGCCCAGCACCATAGCGTTGAATTGCATAACGCTCCATTGGTTCGGTTCCCTGCCGATTTGTCCAATGGCCGCTCGTATGTTTTCCCTGCACTATTTCTGCGCCTTGTCTGCCATGTGTGATTTCAGCACCCATTTTCCGCTTTTGGGGCGGAGTTTTAGTTTAAAGCCGAGAATGTTTGAGTATCCCTTTTTCAGATTGACGATTTTGGATTTTTCCGGACTGATTTCCAGGCCCAGCCGTTCCCTTAACCACATTGTTGTTGCCGCGAATATTCTTTCCGCGTCACTGCGGCATTTACAGAACAGCTTGAAGTCGTCCGCATACCGCACGATAAATACTTCCTTCATGCGGCTTGTTCTGCGAAGATTCTGGTAGCGGGACAAGTCATGCGTGTAGTTCGTTCTGGTTGGAAAAGTTCCCCACTGGCTGGCAATCCACCAATCCAATTCATTCAGCACCACGTTAGACAACAATGGACTAAGGATACCACCCTGCGGTACACCCTTTGCCGGCACTCCCTCGCCCTGAATGGGCGCTTTCAGCATTCTGGACAGGACACATAACAACTGCTTGTCCCTTATGCCCAGCGTCCAGAGCTATTTCAGCAGTTTCCCATGGTTCACGTTGTCAAAGAAGCCCTTGATGTCCACGTCCACCACATAGTGGTATTTTGAGATATTTATCAGGAACATAGCTCTTGCCACTGCATGATGGGCGCTTCGGTTTGGGCGGAATCCATAGCTGTGCTTGTAGAATTTTGCTTCACAGATTGGCTCCAGCACTTGCTTGATACACTGCTGAACAATACGGTCTTCCATGGTTGGGATGCCCAGCGGACGCATACGCCCATCTGGTTTTGGGATTTCCACACGGCGGACCGCATGAGGATGGAAGTTTTGCAACCGCTTCCGCACATAGGCAATCAGTTCCTCCGGCTGTTTCTCTCCCATCTCTACGATGGTGGTCGAGTTTACGCCGTTGGTCTTACTGCCCTTGTTTTTCTTGATGGCGCGGTAGGCCAGCAGGATATTCTGCTCGCTGGTGATTAGCTCCATCAGATGTGTGAAAACTTCGCCAGGCTGACTTCTCTCGTATAAATCGTCAAATAGGTCTGGGGTGCTGTAATATTCGTTGTTTCTGAGTGTTTGCTTTTTCTTTGCTTTGTTGGCTGCCATAAGTCGGCTCACTCCAATTTCTTGAAGGTTTCGCCTCTCTTAGTCATACTCGAACCTTATGCAGAATGATTTTGCTCATTTGAACTGTAACTTCGATTTATTGTAAAACACTGACTGGCGGCTATCCCTCCACGGCTTTGTTAGCTCAGCTTCATTGGTACTGTGCCGCCACATTCACCAGCGCAAGGCAGGTTGTATCCATAGATTTTTCCCTGCCGCCGCTTCACAGAGGTCAAGCTCTCCGCGTCGCTGGCTTACCACGTTCCGATTGTCCTATCCTTGTTTCAGCATCCGTAGATCTTCTCTATAAGCCTGTCTGCTTGCCGCCGCCTGTAACGGCGCAGGGACTTTCATAAAAGCCGAGTTTTACTCATCCCCACAGACCTCACACGATGGTGAGATTGGCTGTAGCTTTGCGCACAAAATGCAAAAAATTTGCGCACAAAACGCAAAAAGGCGAGGAATCCGATTCGTCCGGAATCCTCGCCTTTTTTGCATATTATTACGAAATGCTTCGCAGCCGGCTGGTATGAAGATGTATTTTAATGAAGGTTTAAACGGAATTTACAGGGCGTTTTTCCACGATGTTTTTCCCCTCAGCAGGGGCATACTATTAATTATCGTTTTGGGACACGCCGCGCATTTTCTTTATGAAATCGCTGATATAGTTAGAGCCACGCGATAAAAAGATGCCCGTCAGGACTACGCCGATTGTTGGCCAGTCGAACGCGATCCCGAGTGCCGAAAACATATCAGCGCCGGTAGAAAAGCACAGCGTAACGGCAATGGCCACTGCTGCCAGTTGCGTGATAGCGGTCTTTTTGTCGCCGGTAGAAAAGGCGGCAACGAAAGATTTGACGTACTGGATCAGCGCCTCTACGACAACCGCCAGCATCAGTACAACGATGATGATATCCATATGGATATGCCTCCTTAATATCGTTATGTTATTGCAGGTTATGCCACGGGGGAGGGCGCGCCGACTGCATGTCAATGCACCTCGCTTTCCGCCGGTTTCTCCGGCGTGAATACCTGCCAAACCGACGGGGCTTCGTGCGGCTGCCGCATATCGCCACACCGCAAAGCTGATCGCCATCATAGCAGGCTATCGCAAATTTACCGCCAACCGGTGGTATGTTGTGCCTGTGGTATAACCGCACAAACTCGCCGGCTTGCTTTAGGTGTATTGGTCTTACTCGCAGCACAGTTATGCACCTCCTCCCAGCAGTGCCGCGATGGTCGCTTTAAGATCCTCCAACTCTGCAGCAAGACTGTTGACATCCCGGTTATAGCCCACGGCGGTGTTGCCCGCGTCGGCAAAGACGCGGCACACCGGGGCGGGCGGCAGGATGCGGGCGGGGTCATGCCGGGTCACGGCGGGGGCGTCCAGCTGATACACCACCGTCACCGGCGTGCCGGCGGCGTACTGGGCGGCTAATATGTCCCGCGCAGCTTGCAAGGTAGTGAAACGGCTATCCGTAATCACCATCACAACGGGATTGGGGATATACACCTTGTTATTGTCCTGCGTCCAGGCAGACGACGTGTAATGCGTGGATATGGGCATGACGGATTTATTAGCGGCAGCGTCCAGGTCTATAGATACATATCGCTGGCCATTTCCGTGGGCTTCACACCGCATGCTTTCCGTCCCGTCGAACACCACCTGCTTCCATCGCCGGGTTTCCACGCCCGAAACCGCGTCGTATTCGTCGCACACGGTTCCGTCGCCGTACAGGGAGGCCAGCGCGGGCAACGTGATGGTTTGGCCGGTATACGGCTCATAAGGGGTGGCGGTGTCGCCAAATTCGATTTGCAAATCCCGCGCGTTGCCGGAAGCGGTCGTACCAGATTGTGCTTTAAGCAAAGTCCAGCCTTTGCCTGTGGCGTATTGCTTTGGATCGGTATTCGATATTGTAGGCTTTGTGGTGGCTTCCGCACTATATATGCCACCGGTTGATACAGGCAAATAAACAATCTTCGCGAACAAGTTTTCGTTCGTGTAATAGGCTTCACCTGCCGGTACATACAAACTGATAGTGTACTTAGTATTAGGCTGCAATTCGCAGTCTGCATATACGCATGGCGAAAACTGATCGGCCGCATTAAACCGTGGATTAGCCGCCAGATTCCGCCCGCACACCGTCACCTTTGTCGGCTGTACACCCGCGAGGGTATACGGGTTATCGGGCCCCTTATCCCCCGACCCGGTCTCGGCGGTCGCGCCCAGCACCGCCGCCCGGCGCAGCGCCCCCGTCGGGGACACGTCCTCCAGCGCGGCCACCGGCCCCGAAGCCGTGCCGGTCAGCACATTGGCGTATCGGTCGTCCGACACCGTTTTGTCTGCCTTGGCGTCCCACTGCATGGGGGCGGACAGCGGATACCGGACGGCCCCATCCGCCGATACATCTAACATCAGATTGGTGCATCCTGGATAGGTGGGGATCCGCTGCGGCCCGTGCTGGGTCACAACGGGGGCGTCCAGCTGATACACCACCGTCATCGGGGTGCCGGCAGTGGCTTGGGCGTTAAGGTAGGCTTTCCATCCATCCAGCGTTGCTATTGTGGTAAAGACGGATAATGCTTTTTGCGTGCTGGCAGACGCAACACAAACCGCCGTTTGCATACCGGATGCCCCGTTTTTGATATATTTGAAGTGGGTGCAAACACCAGCCGCTGCCGGCGCATCGAAAACGTCCAGCAGCGTATATCCGTATACTCCCGCGCCGCTTGTCCTTGTTGCCCACGCCTCTGTTCCGTCCAGCTCCACCCGTCCCCACCGCCGGTTTTCCACGCCGGTGGCCGCGTCGTATTCGTCGCGGATGTCGCCGGCGCCGTACAAGGGTTCCAGCGCGGGCAGGGGGACGGTCTGGCCGGCGTAGGGGGCGTAGGGGGTGGCGGCGGTGCCGAACTCTAACTGCGGCTTAAAAATACCATTGTTGATGACTGTGCCCTTTTTAAGCCTGATGCGTATATAAATATCTGTTGCTTCTGTTAGTGTGAATGTTATACCTGTGCCGAATTCCCTACAGAGCCACCCCCAATCCTCTACACCGTTGATAACGCGCACCACTTGCAAGCACCATGTATCACCAGACCCATTAGCGGCGCAGCCAGAAAGTGTATATGTACCTGCCGGTAGGTGTAAAAGATTAGATAAAAAGTGTAACCTCCCGGCGGTTTCGTCTTTAGCCGTGCCATTTACGGTTATTGTGCCATCTCCGTTGTCCGCAAAAGATATTCCCGTCACGGCACTTGGCAACGATGTGTATGGATATGGTATCATATTCCGCCCGCACACCGTCAGGCTCGCCGGCTGCACGCCTGTCAGGGCATACGGATTGTCCGGCCCCTTGTCGCCCGTGCCTGTCTCGGTGGTCGCGCCCAGCACGGTCACGCCGCCGAAGGCCGCGTCGTCCGCGTCGGTCAGGGTGATCCCGCCGCCGGTGAAGGGGCGGCGAATCTCGGTGGCCCGCAGATACCGGCTGTCCGCATCGTTTTTGGTGTAGGCGTCGATGCCGGCCGCCCGGTCTGCCTCTGCTTTCGCCCGCTCGGCCTGTTCGGTGGCCAGCGCCACTTGGTCGGTGGCTATGCCCGCCTGTTTGATGACCTCGGCTTCCGCCGCCTCTGCGCCGGTCTTGGCAGTCTCGGCGGCGGCCTTGTCACCAGCCACCGCCTCTCTGTCTTTGCCTACCTGCTCCCGGTCGGCCCGTACCTGACCGGTCAGCCGCTCCACCTCTGCGCGATCTTGCCCGGTGACCAACCGGTCGGCAGCGGTCTGCTTGGCGGCTTCTTCTGCGGCGGCCCGCTCCTTGGCGGCTTCCTGCTCGGCCGCTGCCGCTCCCGTCGCTGCATCCCCGGCAAGCTCCGCCTGCCGGATGGCCTCCTGTTTGGCGACTCCGGCCGTGGCGGCGGCTTCTTCAGCGGCGGCGCGGGCCGTCTGTCCGTCCAGTAGCAGGGCATCCATATACTTTTCCGCTTGGGCAATCTCTGATGGGCTAACACATATTTTGTCGATGGCATCAATGGATGATTGCGTATACAGCGTAAACCAATTTGATTTTTTGGTCTGCAGCGGGGTGGCCGGATTGTTTGCCCGGATTTGAGCTTTAACTTTGCCAGCTCCATCTGGACAGACAAGGTGCTTATCCAGTATATCCCAGGCCAACACGTCCCCATCTAGCTGGAGCAGGACAACATCGTCGCCGCCGTCCGCCAGTATTAAATCGACCCGCCACGTCCATCCATCATACCCGGCAGGCGGGGAAAACACGATCCTGCGCACCATGTTTTCCCCGTCGTATCCGATGCACATATCTTCCGGCGGCACCGTCACCTTAAAACTCGGAGTACCGTCTTTAATGATGATCATTTATCACCAGCACCCCTTATACTTTGACGACGCGGCATTGCAGCCGGTCGAAAGGTTTGCCGAAGCTGCCGGCGTAGC
>ERZ506979.80-NODE-80-length-85819-cov-13.296896_pt1 | contig 85819 bp, 81 predicted proteins | sample MGYA00512887_ERZ506979 | MGnify/ENA metagenome assembly ERZ506979 | reverse complement strand
GTTTCGGTTCACTGGAGGTGGCCATGCGGCAGAATGACCTTGCTTTTGAGGTGCGGGATTATCTGAAATCTCACCCCAATGCGGCGGTGGTCAATCTGGGCTGCGGGCTGGACAACACCGGCAGAGCCTGCGACAACGGTAGATGCAAGATATACAATCTGGACTTCCCGGATGTGATTGCCTTGCGGCAGCAGCTACTGCCCGCTGGGGATCGGGAACAAAATATCCCCTGCGACCTGAAAGACACCGCGTGGTTTGGCAAAGTCGATGCCACCGGCGGGGCGGTGTTCTTTGCCTCCGGGGTGTTCTATTACTTTTTGACCCAGCAGGTCCGGGAACTGGTGCGGGGGATGGCAGACGCTTTTCCCGGCGGTGTGCTGGTGTTTGATGCTGCCAATCGGACGGCGGTGAAGATGATTACAAAAACATGGCTCAAAAGCGCGAAAATCAAGGATGTCGGCGCATATTTTGCGGTTTCGGACGCTCCCCAAGAGATCAGTGCGTGGGATAGCCGCTTGCAGGTCTCGAGCCGTGGCTATATGCTGGGCTACAATGATTTGAAGGACCCGTCCGTCAGTGGCTTTTTCCGTTTCCTCGCCAAGGTCGGCGACAACCAGATGAAAATGCAGATCGTGAAGATCGGATTCGGAGGCAAATAATGAAAATTCTGGTATACGGCGCAGGTGTTTTGGGCTGCAATCTGGCAAGGAATCTGTTCCGGGCCGGAAAGGACGTCACCCTGCTTGCCCGAGGAAAATGGGCGGAGGAGATTAGGAGGAACGGGCTGCAAATCAAGGACAAATTCTCGCTCCGCACCTCGGTCAGCCGCATTCCGGTGGTGACTGAACTGAAACCGGAGGAAATATATGACGTGATTTTTGTAGTCCTGCGCTATACACAGCTGGATTCTGCTCTGGAAACCTTGCGGGCGAATCAGACGAAAAATATTGTTTTTGTGGGGAACAATGTACAGACGAGGGCGCTTGTCGCCTCACTGCCGGAGAAAAATGTCCTGTTTGCCTTTGCGCTCTCTGCCGGGCATCGGGAACCTGACCGGGTCGTTTCTATCGACCTGAAAAAGATCACCATCGGGCAGCTGCTGGACGCAGCCTCCAATAAACAATTGATCGGGCAGATATTCTGCGGCACAAAATACAAGGTCGTCTATGAGCCGAATATGGAGGACTATCTGCTCTGCCATGCGGCCTTTGTGATGCCTGCGGCCTTCGCCTGCTATAAGACGGACGGCGACCTGAAAAAGCTTAGGAGAAATACGGTGTACCTTGGACGGGTGATCGATGCCAATATTGAAGGCTACCGTGCCATGCGCAATGCGGGACACGACATTTTGCCAAAGGCGGATGCAGACTTTGAGAGCGAAAAGTACCGCAAGACCTGTCTGCGCTTCTTTAAACTCATGTGCGCCACCTCACTGGGCAAACTATGTGCCTCCGACCACGCCATGAACGCCATAGACGAAATGAGCGCCCTGAATCGGGATATCAAGCGGTTCTTTGATGAGAACGGCGCAGCTTATCCCGTGTGGCAGGCGCTGGAGGCGGAGGCCGGGAGATACTTACGATGAAATACGCCGGAATGCCTTTCGGCATGTGGACGCTGTTTGCGCCGTCCTTCCGAAAGCAGCTGACAGCGGTGTTCGGCTACGGTACGAATACGGCAAAAGCCATCACGAAAAAAGCAAAGCCGAAATACAGGGAGATCATCTCCGAGCTGCCCGAATTTGAAAAAGGCGACCGGTTCAAGATGAACCTCGTCAACTGCGCGATGATCGGTGCGTTTATTCTCTCCATGCCGGAGCGCCCGGATGTGGAGCGGCTGACGGAGTATTATGCAAAATCCATGATGACAAAGCCCATGAAATGGTTTTGCCACAAGAGCGGAAAAAACAAGTTTACCCCCAAAGATATTTCCGGCATGAAGGCGACCGCCACCTTGAAAGCCGCTGACCGCAACCCATATTCGTGGAACATGGAGTTTTACGAATATCCGGACGGTAGCGGGTATGAGGGACGTTTTACCCAATGCGGTATCTGTGTGCTGATGAAGAAGCTGGGGCTGTACGATTTGACCCCCGCCCTGTGCCGTCTGGACTACACCATGAGCGAAGCCGGTGGCGTGACCGACTTTGTGCGGCAGTACACCCTTGCCTCCGGCGGCCCATATTGCGACTGCGGGTATAAAAAGAAGGGCTTCGCGAAGCCTGGGACGGAGGCCGGACGATGAAGGAAACCTATCTCTCCCGTGATTTTCGGGAGACTGCGGCACAGCGTTTTCCTGCGCAAGCAAAGCAGCTGAACGCTGCTTTTGATACGCGGCTGAATGCGCTGCTGGCTGAAAATGCAGATGCAAGCAAGGAGAAGCAATACCACCTCAAGCGGCAGATCTTACCGGGCATTGCGGCCTACGAAACCTTGCAGCGGGTCATGCCGAAAGAGGAGGCGCTGCAAATCGTTCACGGCTATGTGGAGGAGCTGGCGAGAACGAGCCACAAACAGCTTGCAGCCCTGCTGCACATACCGGGGCTTTACCGCCTTGTCCCCGGCGTTTTTGTCAAATCCACACGGAACGTTTTCGGCCCGGCGGCGGGCTTTGACTCAAAGGAGCTGCAGGTCGGCAACGGTACATGGCGTGTGGATAAACTCAGTTACATCTGTAACCCATTTACGGTTTGGCTCATTCGTTTTGAAGTGTCGTTCCAACAGATTCGGGGCCACTTCTCCGACCTCACCTTTGTAAGAATTGTACCTCCTCCTTTCACGGACGTGGCAGACTAATCCCATCTGTTTCATGAGCTTTTGTACTGTCTTGTGGTTCACACGAACGTCATTGTTGTGCAGCTCTTGTGTGATTCTGCGGTACCATAACGTTTTTTATTTTTGTTGAAGATTTCAATGATTTTTTCTTTCACAATATGGTACTTTTCCGGCTTTTGAGACTGGTGCAAATAATAGTAGAACGTGCTGCGAGGAAGCCCGGCAAGTTGCAGCAACGGCTTCAGAGGATACTTCTGCCTTAGTTCCTGGACTACTTGTGCTTTTTGTTTTGGCGTTCCTCTTCCAGCACCAAGGCATTCAATTTTTTTAGGTAGTCGTTCTCCATGCGCAGACGCTGATTCTCTGCAATAAGGTCTTCTTCCGTTTTCTTATCCAGCTTTGGCTTTCGACCTTTCTGCGTTCCACTGGCTGCACAGGCTCTGCCACGCCGTTCTTCCAGAAGAGTCTCTTTTCCCTCTTCCAGATAGATTCGTTCCCAGTCTTGAAGGGTGCGTCTGGGGATTTCATATGATCTCGATGCTTCGTGAAAACTCATTTGCTCCCTGCGCATCCGCTCTATGATCTCTACTTTCTGTGTTCCTTTATACTTGCGCTGCCCTTTCGGCATATTAAAACACCCCATTTCTTAGTACAAGTATTTTACCATACTTGTCTAACAAATGGGGGGCTGTTCACAATGGGGGTGACAGTTTGTGTCCCTATAAAGGGGAACAGAACGGCTTCCGGGCTTTTTTGCGCCCATTTTTTCAAGCATGACAAAAAGATTCCAACTGCCGTGTCAGGCAAATTCGATGGACCTGTACCTTTACCCACGGCGTTTTGAGCCGCTTTTCCGAGAATTTTTCGGGAAAGCGGCTCTTTTTTACTCTCGGCAAAACGTAGAATTTGAGCAGGTTTTTTTGTTGATGTTGCTGGATGGACATTCCGAGTGTATGTGCCATTGTGTTGACACGGGCAAAGCCCAAAATACACTAGGAGGATTCAAGATGACAATTGAAAATGCAAGAGCGCTGCAGGAACAGTTGGCGAACGAGGCCATCGCGCAACTGCGGAAGAACGGGAACAACGAGCTTGTCGATGACTGCATCCAAAGCATCGCCGTCGTCGGCAAGGCGTAGGGCATTCCAGGCAACGAAACGGTGCGCAGGCAAGAACGCGCACAGCAGGAGCAAACGCGGCACGTTGGCGACGCTGGACCGCGAGAGACCATGGGTACACGGCACCATGCCCCTGACATGTTCACGAGGGTCATGCAGTTTGTGTGGGATATGTTCGAAACAGCACTTAACCTCGGCGATGATGCAGACCGTTACAGACTGTTTGATACTGTGCACGCGCTGGCAGCGGTCTACCTGCCACCCGATTGGCTTGGCTCGAAACCTATTGTGAGCTAAGTATAGCAAACCTCCCGTTGCGCTGGCAACGGGAGGTCGTTTATCTGCTGGCTCTCAGCAGAGCATCGGTTTTTAATGTCACACCCATCATGTCCTTGTGGGCTTCACGGGTGTCCCGGCAGAGCGGCGACAGGAAGGTCAATGCGTTCTGAATGCGGCTCAGATCAGACGCAGAGAGCGTATTCTCGCGCAGATGGCGCAACACCCGGCGATATGAGCAGATGGTGCGAATATTATAAAGCAGCGCCAAGAAAAGCGCGGTCGTAGTAACTGCTTTTTCACTACCATGTCTGAAGAATTTCAATATCTTTGGGGTCATTGCGGAAAAGAATCGCAAAGATTGCATCAAGCATACCTCTATAGATTTGACAACGGTATCCTCTAGCATCGCGTTTGAATACGTTGTGCTCGCTCGCATAGTTTAGAGCCGGGCATGTTCCACAATACGGTTGGTACACACAATCGGTACACTCTGGCAATGATTCCAATACAGAAGCAGCACATACGGTTTTGCAAACAGGCGACGACATCATCTCATCATAAGAGTTTTTATAAACATTGCCAAGCTTAAATGCCGAATCGCCCATTTCAGCAATCATGCGGCCTTCGTCACAGGTATAAACATCTCCGTTAAAATAGTAGGCTGCTTGTCCAATTGCAGCTCCGCATGGTGAGCGCAGTTCCATATAGTTTTGTGCTTGACCACTTAAAATCTTAGAGAGGAATATTCCAGCATGACCTTCAGAAAAAGGTTTTCCCTGCTTGTTGAGCTCCAAAATGTAGGATAGGCATTCTCGATAGAACTGTACAAACTCGGACGCACTATAGCCGATTTCATTCCAATTAGGAATCGCCGTTCCTAGTTTTGTCAAAGGACGGATGAAGACACTTTGAAAACCGAGCTCTCGATATGTGTCAATAATCTGCTTCGATTTTGAAAGACTTTGCCGTGTTGTCGTTTGAATCGCTCCAATTGGAAGGTTTCTTGCCTGAATTTTCTTAATAGCTGCAACGACATTTTCGAAGGAGCCGACGCCAAGCCTATCTGAGCGATTAGCATTGTGCAATTCTGAATTACCATCAAGGGATGTGGAAATCCGCACATCATATTGCTCAAAGAAGTCGAGCATCTCGTCAGACAACAGCGTCAGATTCGTAACAACCGAATACTGGATTGAATGGGCTTGCTTATTCTTCTCAGCGTATTCAACAATATGCCTAATCACCGGATAATTCAGCAGCGGTTCGCCGCCCTGAAACTCAAAGTTCAGATAATGCTCTGGTGATTGCAGTGCAGTCATAACAGCTTTTTCAGCCGTTTCAAACGACATTTTTTCAACGTGGACATGCTCATGATCCCGTGCCTGGCAATAAACACAGTTTAGATTGCAGGCGTTTGTTAATACGAAAATATGCAGACTGGTAGACAAGAGCAGATACCCCTTTGCCTTTCGATATCGAACTACAGTTTCCTCGGCAATTTCTTCTGCGCGATCAGGTAGAAGAAAGCCATTTTCGCGTAATTCCGAATAGATTTCAGAGTCTGGGTCCAAAGTATTTGATAACAAAGCTCGGATATCCTGTTTCGTCAAAAAAGAATATGCACCAAAATCATTCGTTAGTAGAAAGTAGCCGGAAGAAAACGGCGCGAAATTAAAATGGTTAATCATGATTTCAATTCACCGAATTAATAGGATGTAAATTCGTTTCAGCGAAGCGCAAACTACCGGAAAAAACACCGCCGCAGATATGGATGCAGGAGCAATTCTGGCAGGCTGCCGGGAACTTGCGTTTATACTCCGAAATGCTTTTCTTACAGAGTGGCCAATAGTCAGGTTCCACAGCGCATAATGGGAAATTGTATATTCCAACATTGATACCTGCCGAAATCAGCATATTAGCCGCAGGTTTTATCGCTGCAAATGCTTCACTATAAGGAATCCAAACGTTTTTGCTGTTGGCTGCAGCATTCCCCAGCATTTCTAGTCCGATGAAATGCACCCGGTATGCGGTCGGCATGGTTTCCGCAATCAGTTTTGCTAGATCAAGCAAATCGTAAGAGTTGTACTTGCTGACAACAACACGAATTTCAACAGGAACTTGAAGATGCAGCAGCCTTGTAATTCCAGATACGGTCTGAGAAAAGCTTCCCTGTGCCTGCGTGATTGAATCATGCAGTGCTGCATTGCTTCCATGCAGTGGAATGGCAAGAATCGTATTAGGGGAAATGGCGTGCGAAAGCATATCAGCATAATCATCTATGCAAAAAACTCTCCCGTTTGTGAGAATCAGAAATTCTGTGCTGCAGAATCGTTCTTTACAGTATTCCAACACACGAAACATTGATTGCCGGAACAGGAATGGCTCGCCGCCCGTAATTGTAATGTGCTTCGCACAAGGTGAAAAATGGCGAAGCAATTCCATAATTTCCGACTCCTCTGGAATAACCCCAGCGCGCCTGGAATACTCACTGGATGGACACATCACACAGTTAGAATTGCATTTGGATGTAATAAACAGTGTGTTATCGTCCCAATACTCACTGAATTGAACTCGAACTGCCCCATCATCAGATATCTCAAGTACGTCAAAGTCATGCAGTGTATCAAAAAACTGCGCATCCTCTGCGGGTATGGTGTAATGCGTATTTGCATTATCCAGCACCACTTCTCCATCGCGATAGTGGATTGCATTTAATCCATCCTGCTGCAAAGAAGTGTCAGTTATCTCCGATGTTGAGTAACAGCCAATATAGCATTGTCCAAGTGAATAATTTGGTATATGTAATATCATCGCAGTATTCCCATAAGTGCAAATAAGAAGTATCCAAGCATAATAAAAATTGCAAAAGGTATCTTTCGTACAATTGTTATTTCTTTGACATCTTTTTGCTTGCTAAACCATTTTCTAATTGCCGCAATCTGTTTTTCCGTGAGCCGACAGCTCAAGTCTTCAGATAAGCGAGAAGGCAAGTCAGCCATTCCAGATGGGAGCATAAGCGCAACACTGGCCGCTGCGGGAATCATGCCCGGTTTCAGTTCTTCCGCTGAAATCTCAAGATAGTTGTAGCGCGAAATTAATTGCCGCGATAAAAACAACAACGCAACTACCGCATAGCCCCACAGCGGCAGGTGTGTATAAGCATGGCTTGAAGAAAAAATCAGCGCCAAGTCTGCAGCTGCACAAACAAGAAGCAGCCATTTGCTGCGAAAAACCTGAAAGTTAAATAGAAGAAATACTAGAAATATGTTTATAAACAAGAATAGGGGCTGATTCTCAAGATAAAACGTCGAAAGGAATCTACTAAATAATTGTGCAAAGAATGTCAGATACAGGCTGCTGTATATATAGTCTTTCAGGAATGACACAATTGTTTGTTTCTTATTTCCGTCCGAATAAGCTTTTTCTTTTCGGACTGCGCACAAGAGTGAATGTATCATCAGATACACATAACCAACTGAAAATGTAAAAATTACAATAGAGAGCGTTGGGAACATCTCGTGACTGTAGTAATGGTACAGTCTGGCCGGCATAGCGAATGCGACCAGAATCAGCAGTTTGCTGTCACCTCCAGCCCATACATGAACTGCATAAAGCAGCACGCCAAGCACGCAAAGGATTAGGACGTTCAAACTGAATTCCACAAGAAGGTCTTTGCAGAACACCCCATAGTATATGGCGTTGATACACGCAATGAGCGGAAAAGCATATAGTATGACTTTGTTTGAGATAATTCCTTTTTTCAGGTCAGTCGCCGATGCATAAAGACACACACCTGCGGACAGCAAAAGTAGGAGTATTTCACAGATTCGCATCTTTACATCCTCGTGAACCGATCAAATCAATAACATAGTTGCAAAACTCGTCCACTGTTAGTTGCTGATCGTATTTGCATTGCGTAAAAAGGCAGTTTGCAAATGTCCCTGCGCGAAATATTTTTACATTCGCCAGGGAAGAATACTCTTTTGCTGCACGCTGTAATTGCTCCATTGGATATATATCTAAATCAAACTTCTTTACGATCATCGAACCAGTCTTTCAAAATATCATTTTCATCAAACTTCTGCGTTGGCTGAATTGTTTCCGCTTGCTTTCCCACAATTGTGGACGCCAATGCCCGCATCGTGATAAACTGGCGGATTTCCTTTGTCTGTAAATAAACCTCATGCCGCAGAGTTTGTGACAGCAGTTCATTTTTGAATTCATCTTCAACTATTTGATTGCTTTCGTCTTTCGGTTTCATGTCAATTAAATAATCTTCAGATGTCTGCTGGATGTAGATATAGGCCCGATCCGTAAACTGATAGGCCGCCTTCAATACAACGACTTTGGGATATATTTCTTTCGGAACACAAATTCGCATGGATTCCCGTCATCCTTTTCATTATTTCTGAACAGCAGGCGTTTCATTTACTTGCTCTGCGGTGGGTACATTCTTTAAAATACTTATTTCAGGCGCTGCGGGCGGAATGATTGTTGAAGTTGTCAGTGCCGGAAGAGTGTCCGAAAAAGCATTTTCATTAGGCGTATTCAGGCTGGGGATTGTCGGCATATTCGAATGGTTCGAATGATTGCTGTGCGATCCATGGTTATTGTGCGACCCATGGTTGCTGTGTGAGCTATGCGAGCTGTGAGAACTATGTGAACTGTGCGAGCGATGAGAGCTGTGAGATCTGTGCGAACTATGAGAGCGATGCGTAGCAAAAACATCAACCGAAAGCAGGATTCCCATCAAAATTACCATAGAGCCAATCGAAAGCAGCTTATTTCGTGGGATATTGCCTTCTTCGTCATTTAAAAATGTTTCTAATGACTTCTGTATTTTAGGGAAAATATTATGATTCATGTCAGTCATCCTTGGTAAATATTCGTCATAGAGCCATTGACCCATGAAGTAACATAGCGCGTTCCTGTGCTTGTGTAATAGTAACAGGTTCCGCTTGGCTTATTGTTCGTAAAAGTACCTTCCAATCGCTGCGTCTTTCCAGAGCCGAAATAATAAACACCAGAACCATTCATTTTATCATCGGCCCAAGCACCTTCGTACCAGTCATTGTCGAACCATGTGTATGTTCCATAACCACTTTTCTTTCCAGCTTCAATTGTACCAACATATGTGTCACCGTCACTAAAGGAAACACTTCCGCTGCCCGTAAGACGATTGTCCGTGTATGTGCCGGAATATTTAGTGCCGTCCGCCAAAGTTACGGTAATAGAATCCGTGACCTGTCCGTTTTCAACGACATGCACATATTCTGCTGAATTTGCGTGTATGGCTGCAGTTCCATCTGTGAACTGATTATCGAGGAATATACCCTTCAGCACGGAACCATCAGCAAATGTAAATGTACCATTTCCAGTGAAGCAGTCATCTTTCCATTCTCCGCTGAAAATTTCTCCGCTCGACCATGTATAAGTGCCATCGCCATTTCTCATACCGCTCACAATCAGGCCGGTATAGGTATCTCCATTCGCATAATGAACACTGCAGGAATAACCATCGTCGAGTGCTGTTCCATCAATCTCAGTGCCATCCGTATAGCGGACTGAGAATGTGGGAGAAGATTGCGGCTCTGTATGAAGCGTAAATGTGTAATCTTGAGATTGGTAAGAATATGTGCCATCCGTCAACTGTCCGTCAGTGAACTCACCAGAATACACAGCATCGGATTGCGTGGTTAACGTCCCGTCTCCATTGGGCATATCATCTTTCCAACTGCCAGTATATACCGAGCCATCCGGCCATGTGTAGCTGCCGTTTCCTGCACGGACGCCTTGCGCAAATTCACCGTCATATGTACTTCCGTCCGCGTATCTTAGGATTCCATTCCCAGATATCTGATTGTCAATCCAATTGCCTTCGTACTGGGTACCGTCACTCCATTCATAGCTGCCAGAATCCGAACGGATACCTGCATCAAATTTCCCGGAATATACATCACCGTTGGCATATGAAAGCGTGCCAAGGCCATTTTTAACTCCTTGGTACCATTCGCCTGTATATTGCGCGCTATCATTATATTTCATTGTGCCTGTGCCCTGGATAACACCCAGATCAAGGTCGCCAGAGTAAATTCCTTCGTCCGTTCTAATTTCGCCAAAGCGCGCCATGTCTGCGATGTTTTCAATGCGATCATGCTGCAATCCCAAAACTGCCCCAAGAACAATCAGAACACCTAAGCATGCAACGGCCAGTTTAGTGCCTTTGGGGATGTGCTTTTTTGGCTTTGCCTTCATTGTGACTATTGCCGGTGTGGTTTCAGACGCTTTTTTCGATATTTCCTGTTTGACTTCCGGAGTTGCAGGCAACTCTGCTATAGAGAAATCCTGTGGAACAACTACTGCCGGAGGTTCAGCAACAACCGCACTTTTCTGTATTTTATAAGAAGGCTTCGGAAAAGCGTCTTCCTTTTTATTCTGCTGTATTGGAGTTATCACTGGTTTGGTAATAGGCGGAACGTCTTTTTCGGATAATAGTTTAAAGGGGATGCCTTCTTTTTTTGCAAAAGCCTGTGCCAAAGAGTTGGTCTCACCATATATCGTAAAACATTCATGAACCTGACCGAAAGCATCATCAGCGATTCCAATTACATTTGACGGGACAGCGATGGACTGTAAAGCACTGCAGGCGTAAAAAGCATTTTCACCAATTGTCCTTACTCCGCTAAGACCAGTAACAGATTCAAGCGAAGAACAGTAGATAAATGATTCAGGCAAGATTTCATGAATGCTCTGAGGAATATGTATTTCCTTTAGCGAATTGCAATGTTGGAAAGCCGCAGTTCCTATTTTCTGCAAACTTTCGGGAAGCGGCATGTATGTCAGTTTGCTGCAGTTGCGAAATGCGCCAGATTCAATCACGCTAAGGCCATGCGTACCCATGACCTTTTCAAGATTTGCACAATTCTCGAATGCGCGGCTATCGATACGGGAAACATGACAGCCAAGATCAATTGAATAAAGGAATTTTGCATTTGCAAATGCTTTTGCACCAATCGCATGGACCTGATGAGGAAGCGCAATTTTCTGGCTGCTTCCGACATAAGAAATCAGCTCACCAGATACAACGACAAATTGGTTTTGAATGGCCGGTTTCAAAAACTTACTTCCGTCAGACTTCAAAAATTGCTTTGGAGTACCGGAAAAGTCAACGGTAATGAATCGACCATCCAAGGAGGTAATCTTACCTATGCCATACTTTTCATGGTAGATGAAATCATTAATCTGCATAATAACCACCGTATAATCGTCAACCTTACTTCAAACAAATGAATTGGCTTCTTTTGTAGGAAAATATCATAATTTAACAGTTTTATTTATAATAACATACTTTCATTAGCTTCTCAAGAACTATAACGTGTTAATTGCTTTTTTGCCGAAAGAAATGGTTTACCTTTCTATGAAAGTAAACCGATCATTGCAGGAGAATCTTATTGTGCTGCAATGACCAGTTGAGCCTTTTACATTTCTCTGCTGTATTTTTAGTATAGCAAAGCTTCCCCGTATTTTACAAAATAGATATAAAAAGAATCAGGGTATCCAGATGCCTGCTCTGGTCATCGGCCAGCTCAGCAGCCGATCGAATCACCATCTGGAAAAGATCAAAACGGATGGCTCGCCGACAAATACCGCGAAAAGCTGCAGGAAATTTCCGTTGTTCTGGGTACATCCATTCCTGCTGCACTGAATCTGGAGCAGCAGTCCTATTTTGCACTGGGATACTATCAGATGGGTGCGAAGCTCAATCAGGAAAGACGCAGGAATATTGCCGCTGCCAGAGAAAAAGCCGGCGCGGCAGAAGAATAAAAGGAGGGATAAAGCATTTTGTCAGGCTGACAAGAAGCGCCATCCGAAATGGATGGCGCTTCTCGCATGATAGGAAAAGGGCGGGAATGAACCCATGAAAAAGCTTACTTGTTATAGGAAGCAGCCAGATCCAGCAGATCCGAGCCGACCTTATCGCGGTACTCCTCCTGCACCTGCTTGCCGATGGCCTCGAATTCCGCCATCGCCGCGTCATCGGGGTAGATGACGGTCTTGCCGCTGTCCTCGAAGACCTTCAGCGCCTTCGACTCGGCGTCGGCCGCGATCTCACGGTTGACCTCGATCTGCTTGGCGATGCCGTCCAGAACGATCTGCTGCTGGTCTGCCGAGAGGCTGTTCCACATGTTGTTGCTCATCAGGATGGGGAACGGGGCCTGGAAGTGGTTTGTCATGGTGATGGAGGTGAGCGTGTCAAAATACTGCGAGGAGTACATCAGCTCGACTGGAAGCTCCAGACCGTTTGCAACGCCCTGCTCCAGAGCGGTATAGGTTTCCGAGAAGCTGATGGGGCTCGGAGACGCGCCGAGCGCCTTGAAAAACGCGATATCGACCTCCGACTCCGGCACGCGCAGCTTGATGCCGCTGAGCTCCGCGACAGTCGCGGCCTGCTTGCCGTTCAGACCGATCTCATACGCGCCCGCATCGCCGAAGCCGAGCAGCTTGAAACCGATGGCGTCCGCACGCTCGATCATGGTCTGGCCGAACTCGCCTTCGATCGCGTCATAGCTGGCCTGCTTGCTGGTCCACAGATACGGCAGGGCGAAAATGTTGAACGACGGGTCATAATTGCCGAGGATCGCGCCCAGTACCATCGTCATGTCGACCGTGCCGAGCTGCAGACCCTCGCAAAGCTCGCGGTCGCCGCCCAGAACGCCGTTGATATACGGCTCGACCTGGATCGTTCCGTTCGAGGCTTCCTCGACATATTTCTCAAACGCAAGCAGCCCCTGCACAACGGCGGTGTCCTCAGAGTCCGCGCTTCCGTAGCGAATGGTCACGGTGCCGCCGGACGAGGCATTGGAGGCGGATGCGTCCTGTTTGGTTTCCTTCGCGGCGCAGCCCGCGCATACCGCGATCAGCAGCGCGGCAGCCAAAAGAATTGCCAGTACCTTTTTATTCATTCTGTGTCTCCTTTCTAGACTCAAACGTTTCTTCTTACAGCAGGAATTCAGAGATCGCCGGCACATAGGTCAGAACCATCAGGACCGCGATCAGTGCCAGCAGGAATGGGATGATCTTCTTTGTGATCTTTTCGATCGGGAGATTGCTCACAGCGCAGGCCGTAAAGAGGTTGATACCGTACGGCGGCGTGATAAAGCCGACAGCAAGGTTCACCGTCATGATAATGCCGAAATGGACCGCGCCGAGGCCGAGGCTCTTTGCCACCGGCAGCAGGATCGGCGCAAGGATCAGCGTCGCCGGGAGAATGTCGATCAGACAGCCGACGATCAGCAGGAAGACGTTGATCATGAGCAGCAGCAGGAAATGGTTGTCCGTGACGCCGATCAGGAACGAGGACAGCGTCTGCGGGATCTGCTTCATGGTGATGAACGTGGAGAAGGTCGTCGAGAAGGTCAGCATGAAGGTCGTGACCGCGTTCAGAACACCGGACTCCTTCAGCACCTCGATCACGCCCCTGGTATCGAGCTCCTTGTAAACGAAGCGGCCGATGATGTAGGAATAAATGACCGCGACGATCGACGCCTCCGTCGGGGTAAACAGGCCGGAATAGATACCGCCCAGAATGATGACCGGGCTCAGCAGCGCCCATTTCGCATCCCAGAGCGTCCGCAGCAGCGCACGGAAGCCGATGAAATTCGTCTTGACGCCGTAGTGCTGCTTTTTGCTGATGAAATACGAGACGATCATCAGCGCGACGCCCATCATGATGCCGGGCAGGAAGCCGGCCTTGAACATATCGCTGACCGGCGTTCCGGTCGCGACGGAATACATGACAAAGGGAATGCTGGGCGGGATGATGACGCCGATCGTTCCGGAGGCCGCGACGAGCGCGGAGGAGAAGCTCTTGTCATATCCGTGCCGCTCCATCTCCGGGATCATAAAGCCGCCGATGGCCGAGGTCGTCGCGACGCCAGAGCCGGAGACCGCGCCGAAGAACATGCACGAGGCCGTGCTGACCAGCGCAAGGCCGCCCGTCAGGAAGCCGAAGATCGCGTTCGCGGCGTTCAGCAGCCGCTTCGCGATGCCGCCCGAGGACATCAGCGCGCCCGACAGGATAAAGAACGGGATCGCCATCAGCGGGAATGAGTTCAACGCGGTAAAGCAGTTCTGCACGATCATCAGAAGGCTGATATCCGGGAAGATCAGCATCGTTGCGATGCAGGCCCCGCCAATGGCAAAGCCGATCGGAACGCCGATCGCGATCAGCAGAAACATACCGCCGAAAAGCAAGCCAAGCTCCATCAGGCAGCCTCCTCTCTGTGCACGCAGGCTTTGATGTTTTCAACGATCACATAAATATACTTGACCGACATCAGCGCGCCCGCCAGCGGAATGATGGAATAGCAGATCCACATCGGGATGCGCATGGTCGGAGAGAGCGCGCTGTTGCGCTGGAGCGTCTGTACCAGCTCGATCCCATACCAGAGCATCATCGCGCAGACGGCAAAACAGACCACCGAACAGATGACCTCCAGAACCGGCTTTGCCTTCGGAAACTTGTTCAGCAGCACCTCCACGCGGATATGCTGGCCGGATCGGGCGGCAAGGCTCGTTCCGATCCAGGTAAACAGGATAAACAGATACCGCCCAAGCTCCTCGACCCACGGAAGCGAGATCGTGACCACCCGCAGCGTCGCCAGTCCCCGCAGCACGACCTGCAGGAACAGCACGCACACGGACAGCAGGATCCCGACGACCATCAGGAAGTATTCTGCTTTCTCAATTGCAGAAATCACTTTCTTCATCCGGGTTTTCCTCCATTTTCTTAGCGTTGTTTCTTTCTCTGAAAAGCAGCTCACCGCACAAGCGTGATCGCCTGTTTTGCGCAAAACTGCGTACACATACTGCAGCCGTCGCAAAGCGCAGCATCCACGCGATACTGTTCGCCGTCCTTGCTGACCGCACGGTACATACAGACCTTCTGACACTTCCCACAGCCAACGCAGAGTTTCTTGTCAATTGCCGCATGTAGCGGGTCCTCGCGCGCAAGTTCTTCCGTTGTCGTGATATATTTCAACGTGCAGCCACGGAATTCGTCGAGGGAACCGTAGCCCTTTTCATCCATCCACGCGTTCAGGTCAGAAAGGATTTTATCAATGATCTCATACCCATTCCAGAGAACGGCTGTTGCGAACTGCACCGTTGTCGCGCCAGCCATAACATATTCTACAAGATCCCGATAGGAGCTCACGCCCCCCGCGGCGGAGATCGGGATATCAAGCGCTCGTGCAAGCTCCGTCACCATCCGCATGATGACAGGCTTGACGCCGGGACCGCCATAGCCGCAGTATGCACGCTGATACGGCTTTCCGGTTTCGATATCGATGCCCGCAAAACCCTTGAGCGAGTTGCCAATGGTAATTCCATCCGCACCGGCCTCCTGCGCAGCCCTGCCGATCGCAACAATATCCGTCACATTCGGCGTAAGCTTAATTACAACCGGACAGTTTGCCACAGCTTTCACCGCGCGAACCTGCTCTGCAACCTTCTCTGCGTTTGTGCCGATATTCTGGCCGACATCCTTTGCGGGCATCGGACAGGAAACGTTGATCTCGAACAGATCGATCATCCCTGTCGTCTGGAGCTTTTTCGCCAGCTCCGCCGTCTCTGACGGATTTGGGAATGCCAGAATACTGCACTGCATCACAGCGCCGCCTGCTTTGGCACAGGCCATATCCCGCTCCAGCCAATCCTCGATGGGTTTGGTAGTAAACAGCTCCAGATCCATCATGCCGACAGGCTTGCCGCCCACGCGATAGACATACATCCGTCCATTGCGCGGGTGCTGTACCCACTCGCCAAATGAGCCGATTGTCTTGGGGATCACACCGCCGATCCCGTGCTCACCTGCGATGCGAAGTGCCTGCCCATCGTGACCAGGCGCAGCTGAGGCAAGGATCAGCGGATTCCGGAAGCGTACACCCGCAAAATCAACACTCAGATTTGCCATGTTAGTTCCATCCTTCTCTCTAGGGTGTATCTGAAAACTCATGATGTGACCGGCAGCGAGGGATTTTTGTGTTGCGCAAGACATTTTTTCGCAGGAATACTGACGTATTTCAAGGAAAAATGACGCGGCGCACCGCACCGCAAAAAACCCGCTGTCCCGGGTGCGTTGGGAGTTTTCAGATACACCCTAGAAATTCAAGCTTCAAAGGCTGGTGTACGGCCGCATGGGAGTGACGGCCGTACACCAGTTTGGGGAACGATCAGATCGTTGCGATATCGTGCAGCTCGCGGCTACCGCTGGAAAGGATCTCAAAGCCGTCTTCCGTGACAAGCACGTTTTCTTCGATGTCGAAGCAGCCGACGTCGCAGATGTAGCCGGGCTCGCAGGTCACGACCATGCCGGGCTGCAGCAGCGAATCGTCACAGGTCGCGATCGAAGGCGGCTCGGTGAGCTGCAGACCGACGCCGTGGCCGGCACGGCCGCAGTCGAAGCTCCACGGCAGATCGTGCTTGAGCATTTCACGTCCGCAGGCGTTGAACATCTCCGCGACAGGAACGCCGGGGGCGATGGACTCCACGCCCTTCATGGTGACGGAGTGGATGATGGCCTGCAGACGGCGCTGCTCCGCCGTCGCGCCGCCGACGACGCCCGCGCGGCAGTAGTCGGTCCAATAATTATAGTACTGCACGCCGGCGTCGATCCAGACAAGGTCGCCCTTCTCCAGACGCTTGCTCGACGGGCGGGCACTGATGCGCTCATAGTTGCTCGGGCCGGAGATGACAATGATGAAGCCGGGGCCCTCCGCGCCTTCCTCCGCCATGATGGAGACAAGCTTCCGCTCGACCTCCTTTTCCGTCATGCCTTCGCAGATTTCCTTGAACAGGCGGTCAAACGAGCGGCCCGCGATGTCGTTCGCGCGGCGCATATACTCGATCTCCGTCGGCATCTTGATCATGCGCAACTTCCAGATCAGCATGCTCGCGTCGACGAACTCCGCGTTCGGCAGCTGCTCCTTGATGGCAAAATAATCGTTGATCGCCATATCCATGCGCTGCTCGTAGCCAAGCTCCCAGCCGACCTTGCCGGTATCCATGCCGAGCTCCTTCATGATCTCCACAACGCCGTTTACCGGCGCGCCCATGACCTCGTCAAAGGTGCGCACATCCTGTACGGCCGAGCGGGAGACTGCCTCGGCACCGGCAAAGTTCTGCACGTACAGAACAGGCGCCTTGTCACGGGGAATAAAAACGAATACGGTCCTTGTGAATGTCGACCAGTTTGCAAGCTTGCGGAAGCCGGTGAAATAGAAGTGGTTGGCCGCGGCCGTCACGACCATGCCGGTCATATCCGCTTCTGCCAGCAGGGCCTTTGCCCGTTCGATGCGAAGATTCATTTCTTCAATCGGAAAATCAAGGTATCGCATTTGCTGATTCATGTTTGCAGCTCCTCCAATCAGTTTCATTGTCCTGTCATTTACACAAGAAGCATCAGACTTCTTTCTACAATCTCAGTATATTTGTTGAAGCTACACAAATGTCAATGATTTTTTTGCAGGTATTTTAGGCGGAAAACAAGCGCAAAAAATATGCGCCGGATGAAAAAACGCGCCTGCAAACCTTGGCTTAAGGCAAAGGTTAAGCTTTTCGAACTCAGATCGTATTCACGTTCAGCGGCAGATAGATCTTCGTTACATAGTTATTCTCGTTGTCCGTGTTGAGTCTGCCGACGATCAGCTCCTGGAACGAGATCCCGGAGACGCTGTAGCCGATGCTGACCGCCCATTTTGCCAACTCGTCATAGACCTGCTTCGTGTGCCGGTAATGGCCGACATGCGTGGCGCAAGCGGCCATAAAGCCGCCGAACAGACGGTAATGCTGCACATTCCGGACGCTTCCAGTGATGTTTGAGAAAAGCTCCAGATCGCCCTCCGCCTGATCCAGCTCCTGAAATTGTTTTTATAATGATCGTGGAACAGCAGGAACAGCGTTCCGGAGGTCGTGACCCGCTCCTGCTCCGCGATGCTCAGCAGCTCCGCGTAGCGGTAGACAAACGGGTCGTCCACGCTGCAGTTGCTGCGGTAGCGCGTAAAGATGATCGGCCGCTCGGAGATCGGCACGATGCTGAAACCCTCTGCGGGCGCGGCGCTGTTTTCCGCCGAGCGATGGATCAGGGAAATGGCGTTGTTCAGCCGCAGAAGCGTATCGACAAGCGAATTATAGCTCTGCTGGGCCTCCAGAAGCCGCTGCCGCTGGATCAGCATATTGCTTTCCAGCGTCGCCTTGATCCGCTCCAGATCCTTGTTCTGCAGCAGCTCGGCAATGGACCGCAGCGACAGCCCGACCTTTTTCAGCTCCTTAATCAGCAGCAGATCCTCGATCTGCTCCTCCGTATAATAGCGGTAATCATTGTCGCGTCCCCGTCCGTTCGGAGACAGCACATGGTTCTTGTCATAGTGGCGGAGCTGCTCCGCCGTCATGCTGCAGATCTTTGCCATTTGTCCGATCGTATATTGTTTTCCTGTCATTTCCACATCTCCCCCCGCTCTCTTTCCTGTACTTTTTCACACAATTCAGTATACCGTTTCTGCCGGCCCCGCGCAAGAAAAAGTTCTTGACCTTCTTCCGGGAACAAAGAGTAAGATCATACTATACCAGAAAACAGGAGAGATCGTTATGCAGACAGAACTGATCCGGCAGGCCGCGCAGGACTGCGCCCCCGCCATGAACCGTTTTCTCCGCGATCTGATCCGCATTCCCGGCGAGGGTCAGCAGGAGGAGTCCGCCGTCGCGCGCATCTGTGAGGAGATGCGGCGGCTCGGCTTTGACCGGGTATGGACAGACCGTCTCGGAAACGCGCTGGGCAGCGTCGGCTCCGGAGACAAAATTCTTGCCTTTGACGGCCATGTGGACACGGTCGGCATCGGCGACCGGAGCGCGTGGAGCTTTGATCCGTACGAGGGCTTTGAGGACGACGTCTGGATCGGCGGGCGCGGCTCGTCCGACCAGCGGGGCGGCATCGTCGCTTCCGTCTACGGCGCGAAGATCATGAAGGAGCTCGGCCTGATCCCGGACGGGTATCAGATCCTTGTCGTCGGGAGCGTGCAGGAGGAGGAATGCGAGGGGCTCAACTGGCAGTGCATCGTGCAGGAGGAGCATATCCGTCCGGAGCTTGTCGTGCTGACGGAGCCGACGGACGGAAACATCTACCGCGGTCACCGGGGCCGGATGGACATCATCGTAGAGGTCGGGGGCCGCAGCGCGCACGGCTCAACGCCGGAGAAGGGCGTGAACGCGATCAGCCGCATGTCGCAGATCGTCGGAGAGCTGGACGCGCTGAACGAGCGACTGAAAACGGACGCATTTCTCGGCAAGGGCACGCTTACCGTTACGCAGATCTTCTACGGCGGTGCAAGCCGCTGCGCGATCCCGGATTCGTGCACGATCTCCATCGACCGCCGGCTGACCGCCGGAGAAGACGGTCTCAGCGCGCTGGACGAGATCCGCAGTCTTCCGAGCGTTCGCGCCTATCACGCGGAAGTGCGCGCGGATTCCTATGCGCGGCCGTCCTGGAAGGGGCACGTGCATCCTGTGATCTGCTACTTCCCTGCCTGGACGGTAGAGGAAAGCGCGCCAGTCTGCCGCGCGATGGAGCAGGCTGTGCGCGCCGTCGCCGGCCCGGCCAGGATCGACAAGTGGCTGTTCTCCACGAACGGCGTCAGCATCATGGGCCGCTTCGGCATCCCCTGCATCGGCTACGGCCCCGGACTTGAGGGGCAGGCCCATGCGCCGGATGAGAAAATGCCGAAGGCCGATCTTGTCCGCTGCGCGGCAGCGTATGCGGCGTTTCCCGCCGCCTATCAGGCGGTGTGTGCGCAGAGATGAGCCCGCTGGCCGCCTGGCTGCTCGCGGCATGCGCCGTGCTCGGCGGACTGGACCGGCTGCTCGGCAATCGGCTGGGACTCGGCGCGCGGTTTGAGGTGGCGTTTGATCTTCTGGGGCCGACGGCACTCAGCATGGCCGGGATCCTTGTTCTGACGCCTGTTTTGTCAGAGCTGATGCAGGCCGCGCTTGCGCCGGCCCTGCTTGCCTGCGGGATCGATCCCTCGCTGGCTGCGGGTCTGCTTGCAATCGATATGGGCGGGTATCCGCTGGCGCAGGCGCTGGCCGCTGACAGCCGCATGGGGCTTTTCAGCGGCGTTGTCATCGCCTCCACGCTCGGCTGTACGCTCAGCTTTACCGCGCCCGTCGGCTTCGGCCTTTTGCCGGGCGAGACCCGGCAGCCGTTTGCGCAGGGGTTGATGCTCGGGCTTCCCTCTCTGGCTGCCGCAGCCTTTTCGGGCGGGCTCCTGTGCGGCCTGCCCTTGCGCGCGCTTTTGCTGCTGAGTCTGCCGCCCCTGCTGCTTGCGCCGCTGTGCCTGCTGCTGCGGCGCAAGCAGCGGCTGGAGCGGATGCTGCGGCTGATCTCCTTTCTGCTCCGCGCCGCCGGAACGATCGGGTTGTCGCTCGGCGCGGTCGCCGCGCTTACGGGCAGCAGCCGCTTTTCCGCGCTGATGCCGCTGCAGGAGGCCATGCAGGTCTGCTGCAGCATCTGCATTACGATGCTCGGCAGTCTGCCCGCCGCACAGCTTCTTCTGCTGGGCATGAAAAAGCTGACGGCCGGCGTTTTCTCAAAGCGGCTCCTGCCGGAGCAGTGCACCGCCGTGCTGGCCGTCGGGCTGCTCAGCGCAACGCCGGCGCTTGCCATGCTGAAGCCGCTGTCGGCGCGGGAGCAGGCTGCCGTCTCCGCCTTTCTCGTCTGCGGCGCGTCCACGGTCGTGCATCTGAGCTTTGTGCTCGCAGCCGCGCCGCAGGCCGCCGGGATCCTGCTTGCCGCAAAGCTTATCGGCGGGCTTGCGGGCTTCTGCACCGCATGGTTCGTCTATCCCCGCCTGCCGCGGCGCGCCTGAGACCAAAATACAAGTGGAAAAAGACGCAGAAATCTCCCTCCGGGCAAGCCCGGAGGGAGATTTGGTCTGTGAAGCGCCATATCAGCCGCTCTGCCGTTCGTGCAGTGTCCAGGGCAGGCGGACGCTCCTGCATGGCTGGCGGCGGATCTGGCTGAGAAGGTTTTCCGCCGCAGCATGCTCCATGGCGTGCAGTTCATGCCCGGCGGAGGTGATGCTGACAGGGCCGAAGGTATGACGCAATTGAGGAAATCAAAGCTACACGCAACAACCTGACTGCGGCTGAAAAGGCAGAAATCGAGGATGATTATAAAGCATTCCCGCAAAAAGCAGAAGCATTTAATAATTATCTCGATGAAGCAAAAACAGCCGCAACAAAAGAACTCAACGACTGCGTAAATGGTCTCGACAAGAAAAAGTATTCCGAAAAGAATTGGAAGAGGATCACGGGCCTTCAAAGCGCTGCGATTCGGAGCATCAGCAAAGCGCCTTATACAGAAGAAATTGACAAAACTGTTAAGGCTACGCTGGAGAACATAAAAGCAGTAAAAGCAGATGAAATTAAAGAAGGATGCAGCCTAACACTGTGTTTTTCTTTGCCCTGTAGTTTTACTGTAAACTGTCCGTAGCAACGCGTCGGTTTTCAGCGTGGCACCGTTGAAGTCCATGTGTGCTTCTCGATTATCCAGGCAGACCGTCGTGAGAAACGTCAGCACATTTAGAATTCGCGTTAAATCTGCAACAGAAAGTCGGTTGTCCTGCAGATGCTCCAAAACACGGCTATAGGAGTCTTTCAAAGACGCGGACACGGCAGGCTGAAAGAAATAAGTTGAGATCAATACGACTTCAGTATCGATGCACCACAAGATGCAGTACCGTTCTATTCAAAAACTGACGAAATATTGAATCACAAATCTACATACAAAATGAAGCGGCGTTTTGCCTTCTCTTGATAAGAGGGTTGAAACGCCGCTTTTTCTTTTCCTAAATTTCAAAATCAAGACAAAGGAGGGCACAAAAATGTCTGTATTCCGTGTTGAGAAAAACAAGGGCTACACGGTTATGTCCAACCATCATCTCCGCAACCATACGCTGTCGCTTAAGGCCAAAGGACTGCTCTCACAGATGCTGTCGCTGCCGGAGGATTGGGATTATACGCTGCAGGGGCTTGCGCAGATCAACAAAGAAAGTATCGACGCCATCCGCGAAGCTGTGCGGGAGTTGGAGCGTGCTGGTTACATCGAACGCAGCCGCGAGCGCGATGAGCGCGGCTGTCTGCGCGGGACCGTGTACACGATCTACGAGCAGCCGCACACAGAGCCAACATCGGACGAACCTGCGCAGGCTTTGCCTACATTGGATAATCCAACGTTGGAAAAGCCTATGTTGGAGAAACCTACGTTGGAAAATCCAACGCAATTAATTACTAAGAGTACTAAGAAAAGAAAAAGACAAAGTACAGACTTATCAATTACCGATTCGATTCCTTTCCCTTCCGGTTTTCCGGACGCTCCCACGCAGAAGCGAACGGAAACGAAGGAATCGTTTGAAAGCTATCGGGAATTGATTCTGGAGAACATCGACTACGATGTTCTGGCAAGCGATCCGCACGTCGACCGCGAGCAGCTTGACGAGATTGTCGATCTGCTACAGGAGACGGTTTGCAGCACCCGCAGCCAAATCCGCGTTGCAGGCAATGACTACCCATCTGAGGTTGTACGGTCGAAGCTGCTGAAGCTGAACGGTGAGCATATCCGCTTTGTCATGGACTGCCTGAAGCAAAATACAACGCGGATTCGGAACATCCGACAATATCTGCTGGCAGCACTGTTCAATGCACCAAGCACGATGAACAGCTATTACACCGCTCTGGTCGCGCACGATATGGCAGCGGTATAATGTATTGCAAAGTCTATTTTAACAATATTCTGCGGCAACATCTCCAAAATATCAATTAAAAGCTGAGGTTTCAGTTTGTGAAATCATTACTTTTGATTTATTTTCCCCAATAATGATGGCGAGAGATTGTCCAAGCTGACTGGCTCTATATCTTTTGCATCTAACGTCATAAACGCTGATCCACTATCAATGTTCCAATTCCTCAAAACATCTTTTAGTTCATCCCACTTGAATTTTCCTTTGTATAACTTGAGGTATAGCTTTCCTAATCCTATTGCATGCGCACGGTTTGCATTTCTGAGACTTTCCACCATAAACGATTTTCCCAAGAGAAAAAGGAACCGCGAAATTGAAACAGCTGCTATAGATAGGACTACAATCTCGACGCATAACACAATCGTCTGATAAAGTGAAATATCAATTCCGGCGGAATCCAGTTTGCTGAATTTGCAAAAAGCAAAAATAAGTAATGCTACAAGTATAATCAAGGACAAGCCATAACAGACCCAACTAATTCCGTAATTACATTTCTTTTGCTTTTTCAAATCCGAAATCGTATCATCAAGGTATTCGTAACCATCTGTTTCAATGGATTTCATCAGTTCTTTTGTTTGTAAATCGTACGCTGCTGCTATTTCTGGAAAAGTAGAAATTAAAAACTGTCTTCCTTCATCAAGCGAAAGGATATGTTTTGAATATCTGGCTGCAATACTTGTCTCTTCCGCAGTTAAGTTGTTATGTAAATCAACACATACCATGTTCGGAAACGCGGTCTTTGCTCGTTCTAAACAAGCCATAGCATTTTCACTGTTCAAGAAATTCTTTGAAAGGAACACAACAGCGAAGTCAAAAAACTCCATTATTATGCTTCTGCCTACACGATCTGCAAAAAATAGCTTGTGCGGAGAATCTCGATCAGAACTTGCTGGATAAAGATATTCCGGCAGTGTCTCGAAAAAGCTGCGAACGGCTGATCCATCTGACTGTGGAGGCGGTGGATCGACTGCACATAGATAAAGCAATCTCATAGTTCTGCTCCTTTCGAAAAATAGCTATTAGGACATCTACACTTTATTCAACTTGCACAGCCGGTTCCGCTCTGCCAGCTGTGCAGCGGTGCGCTTCATTAGAATTTTTGCATTCTCGGCGTCATTGTCCAGCATGGCGCGCTCCAGCTCATCCATGCAGGTGAAAAGTTCATGTTCAGCGTCCTTTGTTGCGTCATTAGTCACGGGGTCACTGTATCGGAACGCGTCGGAAAGCTTCTGTGCATCAGACTTCAACGCTGCATCCTCACAGCGGGAAACCAGCGCTGCTGCGCGGGATTGCAGCGCGCGCATGGCGGCCACGTCGGTTTTGAGCTGTGCATCCTGACGCTCGACCTCGTCGCGCATTGCATCTGCAGCAATAACGCCAACAGCAGCGACAGCCAACAGCAGTACAAAAACAATGCCTGCGATCCATGCTGCGCAGAATTTTGCGATTGCCATGAACAAAAAGCTCAACGCGATTTGCACGATCAAATACACGACACCAATACGCGCGATTGGGAAACCGTAGAATTTGCTGCGCGCATCCTTGCCCTTTGTAAACGACAGTTTCAGAACATATAGCTGTACGCCGAACGCTGCCAGCGTGAACACCAGTGCTAGCCAGAACACAGCGGTCTTTGCAAACGGGATCACGAGTGCCAGCACCAGATACGCCGCCAGCACAACAGCGAGAATCAGAATTGTCTGAAATTTCCCCTTGCTCAGTTTCATCATCCATTCCTCCAATCAGCAAGACTCATCTTTCTTCCGTCCGCAGTTCGGGCAGAAGTTTGTCATAATATCCTTCGTGCCGCATTCCGGGCAGATCCAGCCGTGTTTTTCTTCCGGTTTCCGTGCGCCGCAGTTGGGGCAGAACTTGCTCAGAATATCTTTTGTGCCGCATTCCGGGCACGTCCAGCCGCTGGCTTCCTCCGGCTTTTTCGCGCCGCAATTCGGGCAGAATTTACTCTGGATGTTCTTTGTGCCGCACTGCGCGCAGTCCCAACCGGTTTTCGCTTCAGGCTTTTTGCCGCCGCAGTCGGGGCAGAAGTTTGTGGTGATGTTTTTGTGCCCGCACGCCGGGCAATCCCAGCCACCTGTGACGGCTGCACCAACGGCCGCGCCCATCTGCGCGGCATCCTGCGTCATGGGATTCAGTGCATCTTTTGTCATGCCGATGACGCTGCCCATCGCGCCGAGGCTTACACCGAGCCCCGCGAGATCGCCCAGCGTGCCCGCAGCGTTCGCTCCGCCGCCAAGTCCGTTTTTCATCGCCTCCAAACCGACCTGCCGGGACGTTTCCTGCTGATAGGTGTAGCCCTTCATGCGCATTTCGGCGGCTTCTGCCTCAGCCTGCATCCGATAAGCCTCTGCTTCCGCCTGCTTCTGAATTTTGAGCGCTTCCGCCTCGCCCTGCGCGCCGATGATCTTCATTCGAGCGGCCGTCTGCGCCTCGACCGCCTTGCGGTCTGCGGCAGCTTCCGCCTCGGCTTTGCGGATTCCCTCCTGCCGGACGAGCAGATACTGCTCGGCGTACTGCTCCTTCATGCGGCGGAAATTCGGGTCGTCGTCCGGCGTTACGATGCGGCTGACATAGAATTCCGGCATGGTCAGGCCGTACTCGTCCAGCGCGGCGTTGATCCTCTCGCGCAGCGCGCCGGAAAGTGCCATCAGGTGTTCGTCGATCTCCAGAATATTGATTGCGTTTTCCTTGATCGTCTGCGCAAGATAGCTCTTGACCTGCGTCATGACCATCGAGCGGAAGAACCCCTTGCCGTTTCCGATTCCCAGCAGCTGCTCCTGCCCAAGCCCGCCCGTCGTGCCGACGACCTTGAGCAGCAGCTTGCGCGAATCGGTCACGCAAATATTGAATTCACCCGACGCGCCGATCTCGATATGTAAGCCGGAAGCGGGGTCAAACAGACGCACCTTGCTGTCCGTGCCCCATTTGACGCCCATCTGCGTGGCGAGGTTGACAAAGTAGACCTCGGAATGGAACGTGCCTTCGGTGTCGGTCGGAAGCTTGTAGATCTTCTCCAGCAGCGGCAGCTGCTGCGTCTGCAGCGTATAACGGCCCGCGCCAAAGAGATCGAGCGCCTGCCCGTCGCGGAAGAAGATAGCTTCCTGGCTCTCATGGACAATCAACTGCGAACCGAAGTTAAAGTCCTCGATCGGATGCTTCCAGACGAGCGTTTCGTTGTCGCCCTCGTATTTGATGATGCTGGCAAGGCCGTCTTTCTTGATCTTCTCGGTCGCGACCCGCTCGGCCACGTCGTTCACACAGTCGCAGACGGGGCAGGTATAGGTCGCCGCGGCCTTGTTCGTGCGCAGACGGACGCCGCACTGTGCGCAGGAGAACTCCACGGTGTTGGACTGCTCCGCCATCGTGTTGATCGGCTCATGGCAGACCGGGCAGAGCGCCTTTTCGCCCTTGGACTGGTCGAACACGACCATGTTCCCGCAGTGCGGGCATTCGCGTCCCGCCAGCTTGTCCGTGCGCACATTAATTGTGTAGCCGCACGCACAGTCAATTTTCTTTCGCGCAAAGAACCCCGTCCGGGCCTCCGCGTATTTCCCACAGCTTGGGCATTCGATGACAAATTTACTCATGCTTCTTCTCCTCTATTATCGCGATAAAAGCTCCGCATTTGATTCAGCATTGCTTCCAGCTCGTCGTAATGCTTTGCAGTTCGATTGAGCTGGCGTTTTTTCTGGATCAGCGGGTCGATTTTGTCCTGCAATCCGCATAAATACCGGCCCGCGAGCCGTTTTACGACCTGAACGTCATAGATTTCCGTGTTGATGCCGACCGCAAAATGCTCCAGTCTGGCAAGATAGCCGGACAGCAGCTTGTATTCCTCGCTTCTGGGTGACGCGGCGATCTCTTCCACGCGCTTTCTGGTGTACAGGTTCAGATGGTCCAGCACCTGCTCCTGCAGCACGTTGAACGCGTTCAGCGTCGCAGTTCTCCGTTCCCGCTGCCGCCCGGTGTAGTAGACGAACGCGGAGCCGACCATGGAGAGCACGGATAAAAGCAGTGCAGAAAGCGCGATCAGGTCGGATGTGATCACTGTGCGTTCCTCCTCTCCGGCAGTTTGATGTCCGTCCAGTTGGAGACGTCGCACCGGCTATCTTCGTCGTAACCAATTGCAACCACAGTTCCGTCCGCTTTTAGTCCGACCGTGTGCCAGCTTCCAGCGCTGATAGCTACGATATCCGTCCAGCCGGAAACGTTGCATTGTCCATACTCGTTATTGCCTGCGGCAACTACTGTCCCATCTGCCTTAAGCCCGACAGTGTGTCTGGCGCTGGTGCTGACAGCCACAATATCTGTCCAGTCGGAAACGTCACACTGCCCGTGGCCGTTACTGCCAACCGCAACTACAGTCCCGTCTGCTTTCAGGCCGACCGTATGGTTAGCTCCAGCACTGATGGCTACAATATCTGTCCAATCGGATACATCACATCGATTATCCCCGTTATCGCCCACAGCAACCACAGTTCCGTCCGCTTTCAGACCGACCGTATGATCTGAGCCAGCACTGATTGCCACAATATCTGTCCATTCAGAGACTTTACATTGGCCGCTATCGTTATTGCCGTCGGCAACAACCGTTCCATCTGCTTTCAGGCCAACCGTATACGCGTCCCCCGCGCTGACAGCCACAATATCTCTCCATCCGGAAGCACGGTGTTGGCCATCATTGGTATTGCCGACAACAAGCACTCTTCCGTCTGCGTTCAGGCCGACCGTATGAAATCCCCCAGTGCTAACCGCTACAATATATGCCCAGTGGGAAACATCGCATTGTCCATCACCGTTATCGCCTACAGCAACCACTGTTCCGTCCGCTTTCAGTGCGGCTGTATGTGCCCGTCCTGCCGCCAATGTTTCCCGCCCGGCGATAGTATCCCACAAAGCCATGCTCCGTTCCCGCGCATCTTTATAGCTATTGATTTTGTAGAACGCGACCGCAGCTTCCACAGTTTTCCCCTGTGCCTGAAGCTGTTCGGCCTCTATGTACGGGCAGTCCTGTGCGCGCGCTGCCGCGTCCTTGTAACCTCCCAGTTTCTCAAATGCCTCAATTGCACCGTCATAATCCCCGGCGGTCAGCATTCCTTCGGCTTTGGAATACTTCACAGCCGGAAGGACGACATTTTTGACGACCTGATACGCGGCAAATACAGCCACGATCGCAGCGACGATCAGGATCGTGCGCTTTTTCTTTCTGGCCGCTTCCCACGCGGCCATTTCGCGGACGAGCTTTTCATCCTCCGCACGCTGCGCCTCTTTGATGCGTGCCTGTTCAGCCGCTTCCTCGTCAGCCCGCTTCTTTGCAAGCGCTTCCTTCTGTGCTGCAGCAAGCCTCGGCGCGGCAGCCTTTAAAAAGGCATGATATGCCTCCGTGACGCGCTGCTTTTCCACAGCCGCTTCCTGTTCTGCTTTCTGTTCCTGCTGCCGCAGGAAGGTCATGATCTCGGTGCGCAGTGCGCTGCACTGCACTTTTGTTTCGCCGTCGGCGAATTTCTCCGCACGGGCAAAGTTCCGGTCAGCGTCCAGCGCAGATTTGACTTTTTTCTGCGTCTCACGGAAATATGCCGCCCGGTCGGCACAATAGCCCCGGTCAAAACGCAGCGCTGTACGGATATCCGTAGGGTCGTAATACTCTGGCACCTGATAGTTCTTTACGCACGCATCAATAAACGCCTGATCCTCTGCGCACGCCTCGGCATTGCGCTTCGTCGGCGCATCAGCGGTGATCCCTGTACAGCTGCTCTGCATATAGGTTTGTACATTCGCCTTGCGCGCCTTGGTTAAAAACTTCCCCAGATACGCCGCGCCGCATTTTGCGTCTTGGTTGAGCACCTGCTCGAAGAATTCATCGGCCTTTGTCCACTCGCCGTCCTCCAGCGCCATCTGCCCGCGGTCGAGCAGCGCCTGCACGTTGCTGCCACCCTCGTTATGTACCACGACGGTTTCTTTGACCGTCTCCGCCGCAGTTTCCTGCGGCTTTGCCGCGTCCACGACCTTTTTGACGCCGCGGATGAGATCCTGAATAAAGCCGATCTTGCCCATGTCCTGACTTTGCAGCATACTGAGCTCCTCGGGCATGTCATACGGATCCATATCGCGGTAGCAGGGGATGAGCAGACGGCTGCGGTCGGTGCGCATGAGCGCCAGATACCGGCTCCATTCATTTTTGACCCAGACGGCGTTCAGATATTCCGGCTTCGTGCCGACCACAACCATGACCTTGGCCGAGTGCAGGGCAGCAAAGATGTACGGCTCGTATTCCTGCCCGAGCTTATCTTCCAGCGTGATGCGCGCGAAGAAGACCTTATAGCCCGCGTCGGTGAGCTGGTAGTAAATATCCTGTGCCAGCGCGGAATCCTTCGTACGCTTGCCGTTCTCGTCAGACTCTTTATAACAGATGAACGCGTCAAACGGCGTTTCCTTCTGCGAGATCGCCAGAATGTCCTTTTGCAGCGCGGCAATGCGCTGCGCTTCTTTTTCGTACAGGCTCCGTGCCACACCGTCGGAGTATTGCAGCGCGGCCTGATAGTCCACGTCGTTCAGAATGCTGTCAAAGCTTGCGCGGTGGCAGGTCGGGATGCGCTCGCCGGAAGCAGGATCCTGCACATACTCGATGCCGTACCGGCAGAGCAGCAGGTTCCAGTGCGCCTCGGCATCCGCATCGTTCTCGCCGATCAGCCGCTCGTAAATTGCAGCGGCCTTGTCAAACTCACCGTTGCGCCGCAGATGCGTACCGCGGTTGAATAAGCTCAGCCGCTGGTTGTCGTCCGTCTTCGGCAGCGTCATCGTGCTGCCGCAGTATTCGCACGTTCCAAACGTCTTGTCCGCAGAGATCTCAATATCCCCGCCGCACATTTTGCATTTGATGATCACCATCTTCTCGTCCTTCTTTCTCTATCAGTTGGGGAGCTTGATGTTCGTCCAGGTGGAGACGTCGCACTGACCGTAGTCGTTGTTTCCGACTGCGACAACGGTACCATCTGATTTCAGACCGATGGATTGATAGCCGTTCGCCACAATTTCTACGATGCCTGTAAAGGTTGTAACATTATTCTGTCCATAATAGTACATACTGCCCTTAGGAACGCTCGTTGCTATAACAGTTCCATCAGATTTCAAGCCAACTGTAAAGTTTGTGCCAGCCGCAATTGCAACAATATCAGTCCAGTCAGAAACATCACATTGTCCGTCAGCATTATTTCCGACTGCCACAACTGTCCCATCCGCCTTCAAGCCAACAGTATGCCTCGTTCCTGCTGCAATGGCAATTATATTATCCCATACAGAAACCTGAAGTTGTTCATCATTGTTGCTGCCAACGGCAACAACTTTCCCGCTAGCAGTTAATCCGACAGTATGAGAAATACTTGCTGAAATTGCAACAATATTACGCCACGAAGAAACATTTAATTGTCCGCAAACGTTACTACCAGTAGCAAGAACTGTCCCATCTATTTTTAATCCAACAGTGTGGTTGCCGCTAGCAGCAATTGAAACGATATTTTCCCAAGACGATACATCACATTGTTTGTTGGTCGTTTTTCCACAAGATACAACTGTTCCGTCAGCCCTCAATCCGACCGTATGAAAATTTCCAGCAGCAACAGCAATTATATCGCTAAACGCAGATGTCTCGCACTGGCCATCATTATTTCCACCAACTGCAGCAACAGTTCCATCCGACCTGATTCCAACGGTATGGCGACGGCCGGCCGCAAGTGTAGGATGCTCTGCGATTGTATTCCATAATGTGATGCTGCGTTCTCTCGAATCTTTATATCCATCCGACTGCCCAAAGGCAATTGCTGCCGCTTTATCATTCCCTGCAGACTGCAACGAATCAGCTTTTTGGTAATATGCTTCCAACACACGTTCGTCTGCATCTTTATATCCGCTGATTTTTTTGAACTCCTCAATTGCACCGTCGAAGTCATTATTTATCAAGAGCGCTTCTGCGTCAGCATATGCCTGCGCCTTCAACAGTTCTTGCTTTTCCTCCTCGAGTTCCTGCTTTTTCGCCTCGGCCTGTGCTTTCAGATCCGCAGAATCTTTGAAATCTCCAAGCTCTGCATACATGGCAATTGCCGCATCATAGTCGCCAGCAGCCTGCAGTTCCGCAGCTTTAGAATAGTCTACAGAGGGGAGGATAATCTCTGCTACGATAATGACGATAGCGATTGCAGCCGCAACAACTCCGCCAATGATAATTCTGACTTTTTTCCGTTTTGCTTCTTTTGCGGCTTCTTCCTGCTCAAGCTTTTCCTGCTCCATGCGGCGTCGCTGTTTTTCGGCATCAGCTTCCTGCTTCTGAGCGAGAGATTCTTTATGCTTGGTCGCGATGCGCCGTTCAGCTTCGTGCAGAAACGCTCGATAGGCTTCGGAAATATGTGCTTGTTCTGCTTTTTCCGCCTGCTTGCTTTCTTCGCTTTTTTGATGCAGGGCATCCACAAGACCCGTGCGCAAAATCTCGCATTGTTCCTTTGCGTCGCCGGAGGAATATTTCTCTGCACGAACAAAGTTCTTGTCGCGATCCAGAAGTTCTTTTGCCGTATCTACTGCTGTTTGGAAAAACGCCGAGCGATCTGCGCAGTAAGCGCGGTCGAAAACCAACGCTTGCCGAATTTCCTTCTCAGTCAAATAAGGGACAACAACATATTTCTCGATACAGGCCTTAATAAAATCGGAATCCTTGGAACAGGCTTCTGCGTTCTTTGCCGTGGGCGCGCTTGCCTCTGCGGTTGACAGATAACTCTGAACAAAATCCTGCGCATTTTTTGACTTTTTACTTGCTAAGAACTTCCCCAGATACGCTGCGCCGCACTCCGCGTCTTGATTGAGTACCTGCTCAAAGAACTCATCCGCCTTGCTCCACTCGCCGTCCTCCAGCGCCATATTGCCGCGCTTGAGCAGGGCCTGCACGTTGCTGCCGCCCTCGTTATGTACCACGACGGTCTCTTTGACCGTTTCTTTCGCAGCCTCCTGCGGCTTGCCCGCGTCGATCACCTTTTTGACGCCGCGGATCAGATCCTGCATGAAGCCAATCTTGCTCATGTCATAGCTTTGCAGCACAGACAGTGCCTCCGGCAGATCATACGGATCCATATCGCGGTAGCACGGCAGAAGCAGCTTGCTTCTGTCCTTTTTCATCATGGACAGGAAGCGGCTCCATTCGTTCTTGACCCAGACCGCGTTAAAATGCTCCGGCTTCGAGCCGATCACGACCATGACTTTGGCAGAGTTCAGCGCCGCGAAGATATACGGCTCATATTCCGCGCCCGCCTTATCCTCCAATGTGATGCGCGCGAAGAACACACGGTAGCCCTGCTCTGTCAGCTCGTAATAGACCTCCTGCGCCATCAGGCTGTCGCGCGTGCGCTGACCGTCCTCACCGGTCTCCTTGTAGCAGAGGAAGACGTCGAACGGCTGTTCATTCTGCGACGTGGCAAGGATGCCGCGCTGCACCTCGGCGATTTTGGCTGCGTCCTTCTGGTACTGGCGGCGGGTGATGCCGTCGGAATGCTCGACTGCGGCCAGATAGTCCACATCCTCCAGAAAGCTGTCGAAGCTCGCACGGTGGCACGTCGGCAGCCACTCATATGTCGCCGGGTCCTCCACATATTCGATGCCAAACCGGCACAACGCGCAGCACCAGTGCGCCTCAGCGTCGTTGTCGTCCTCGGCCACGATGCGCTCATACACGGCCAGCGCCTTGTCAAACTCGCCGCTGCGCCGGAAGTGATTGCCGCGGTTGAACGCCGCCGCCCGCTGCTCATCGTCTACCTTCGGCAGAGTCATCGTGCTGCCGCAGTATTCGCACGTCCCAAAGGTCTTGTCAGGCGAGATATCAATATCTCCGCCGCACATTTTGCATTTGATAATCGCCATTCTTTTCTCCCTCTTTCGGTTTTATTTGGAACCCCTATCAAGATGATTTAATGCAAACTCCATGCAGAGCGTTAAAACTTCATTTCTTGTTCGACCCGTATCGGCTGCAATCGCGTCAATTTCCTGCAGCATATCGCGAGGTAATCGCATGGAAATGACGGAAGATTCACCGGTATATTTTTTTACTGGAATTTCTAAGCGCGGTTCATCCAAACAGCATCACCCCTTTATTTGCCATTGTACTACAAATGTATTCTGTTTTCAAGTCAGTATGGAATTTCATAAGGAAATCGTCATTCTCACAAACTACAAGCCCAAGAAATTAGCTATTTTGACATCGTTCTTTCTTTACACTTCATACTTTAACACAATTTTTCAAGTTAGTGAAGTATCACTAATATTTAATTTCTGAATCGATACTATAGTGATATATCATTTGGAGGTATCACTATGGACACGCAAGAAGCAATTGCGCAACGAATCCAACAATTGTGCAGTCAAAAGGGATTGACGCCAAATGGATTGGCTACAACCTCGGCTGTTCCACAGGCCACAATTAAGAGCATTCTAAACGGTGAAAGTAAGAATCCAGGCACAGTAACAATCAAAAAATTGTGCGACGGTTTTGAAATAACCCTTGGCGAGTTTTTTTCCACGCCAGAATTTGATGCCCTGGAGCAGGAAATAAAGTAACAGCAGATCACACATGGGATGCGACCTGCTGTTTTTAATATCTGGTATTGCAAAAGTTGTTGTTACTGTGCTATTTTGAAAAGGGTGAACGATATGAAAGGCGTTACTTTTCTGATTGGAAATGGCTTTGATCTTAGTTTTGGCGTACATTCACAATATCGAGATATATACAAAGAGTACTCAGGAACCCAGACCAGCTCAGAGCCATTTGTTGAAAATTTCAAAGAAGAAATACAACATTGGTCAAATTTTGAAATGGATCTCGCCAAGTTTGCGGCAAAATGTTCTACGGAAGCTCAGATAGTAGCTTGCCTTCGTGATTTCAAGCAATTCACCGAGGATTATTTAATTAAGGAACAAGACACGGCTTTATATGATCGAATGCGTTATCCAAAAGATATGCAAAAAGCGCTCGCTGGGTTTGCAATATCACTAGAAAAATTTTACACAAATAATTATCCTAATATTACAACTAAGATCGAATCGATACTAAGCAACGAACAAATCGATTATCATTTTATAACGTTTAACTATACAACGGTACTCGATTTTCTTATTGCTAATGTTAAAAACTATCTTTCAAAAGGAATTATCAGCTCAGCGATTCATATTCATGGTAAATTACAGGAAAACGTAACATTCGGCATAGATAATGAGCAACAGCTTCCGGAACTCCAATATTCATTAACAGGGCGTGGTCGGCGCGCACTCATTAAACCAGTATTCAACAGTGAGTTTGATAAGCAACGCATGGAACGCGCGCAGGAGATCATCAAAAAAAGTGATGTGCTGTGTATCTATGGGTTGTCACTTGGCGATTCTGATTTAATGTGGCGAAAAGCTATTTGCGACTGGATGGTTGACAATCCACTGCATCATGTGTTTTTGTACATTTACGAAGCTTCTTCTAAAAAGCTTTCCCAGGCTGACGAACGTATGGACTATGAAGAATACCTTAAGGAAAACATCTTTAAGAGTTGGGGCATCGAAAGCAGGTACATATGTCCGTTCTCAAGCCAGCTTCACATACCTGTATCAAAGAATATTTTTGATTTTCAGAATATCTCCGAAAACATTCTTAACCGCTATTCAAAGCCTCTTAATTTCAAATTTTTAGGTGACTGAAACTAGTATTTTTATCATTTAGCTTCATTCAGAGTAAAAAACTCAGCCATTGAGATTCCCAATGCTTTGCAGATCAATTCAATCGTATCCACAGAAAGCTGCGTGCTACGGTACCGGGGATTTGCAAGAGTACTGTAAGGAATCCCACTGTCCTTAGAAAATTGAAAGATATTTGTGTTTCTGGCTCGCAGAAGCTCGTCCAATCGTGCATTCGTATTCAAAATCACACTCACTCCTATCACAAAAGCAAACCGCTTTTTACTTCAATGATAGCATTATATCAGAAACAGTGTACAATAATTCGGACTTATAGAACCCGTCCCACAATTCGGAACTCCAGTTCCGGAGAAGCAGGTTTCGGTGCATACGCTTTGTTGTAGGACACCAGCACCGGCTGCATCCGCCGCACGCTGTCACTGCAGAGGTACGTTTCCGGATCCTCCGGCTCTTGTTCGGCGTATGCCTTGATGTAACCCTGCCCATCGTAGATCATGACGCCAACTTCGCCGGTACGGAGTGTCTCGCATTGCTGCACCCAGACGATCTGACCGTCATGATAGACTGGTTCCATGCTGTCGCCGGACACCCGAACCCCGAACTCTGCACCATCCGGGATGCTGCTCTCCGGGAAACTGACCATCTCAAAGTTTCCTTCATCCAGAAACGCGCCTGTACCGGCGGATACCGGCAGGTTGCTGACCGGCATATCCCGATAGCGGATTTCCAGCATCGGTGTCGCCTCCCGATACTTCCCGGATGCGATCAGATCCTCCCGATATTCCTTTACCTTTCGACGCCCCTCTGCATTTAGCAGGGGGCGTTTTGTGTTGCTCACAAAATAGTCAAAGCCATCTTCCAGATGCAGCGCGGCGCAGACGGCCAGAAGCTGGTATGCACTCGGAACCGCCTTGCCAAGCTCCCACTTGTTGAGTGCCGTCCGCGTGATTTCAACACCATACTGCGCGAGCAGCTGGCTGAACTGCTCCAAGCTGATTTTTAAGTCCTTCCGCGCGGCGTGGATCTGTTTCCCAACGTAGTTGGCATCCTTTTCAGCAACCGCATCATAGAAGCTGGATTGTCCTTTATATGTGGTTAAGCGGCTAATAGAAGCCATACGAATCCCTCCTGTTTGTTGATACCTGAATTATATAGTTCCATCGTTCCAATGTCAATAAAAATAGCTTATAGTTCTACAAATGAGAAATTGACGTAGCTTAATATTCGCTATATGATATAACCATCATCAATCCTGTTTTACATGTTGGAACACGCGCCTCCACTCCTTGGGCGCGTCTGTCGAAGCCTCTCCAGACAGTTTTGTTCCGATCAGGGATTGTCAGCATACAGAATTGAAGTCAAACATGGAATCAGGAAAGAGGGGTAAGCATGAATCCAGCAGTAAATTATGCAGTGAAAACGGATCGAGCGATCAGATGCCCGATTTGCCAAAGAGGACGGCTTCTCAATGCCGCCGAACATACAGACCTTCGCAGCCTGCGCCTGTTCCGACCGGAGCAGGCAGACCGTGCGCAATGGTTCTCCAAATGCCCGAAGTGCGGGCAGCAAATCGGGATTGCAATCTGCCCGGTTGAAGTAATCATCTAAACTGTAATTCAAAATCCAAATACTATGATACCAGTCAAGCGCACCAACCGCCCACCTTAGAATGTGGGAACGCCGCGTTCGGAGCCTTACGGTAAGCTGTTCAGCTTTCCGTAGGGCTTCTTTTTTGCGTTTATGCCCCTTTCGCTGAATAGCGGAAAGGGCGTACATGTGCAGATGGTCTGAGAGTGTAGCGAAATATCCGTAGCTCCATCTTGAAATTTTACAAAATTTTGAGATTGGAGCTTACGAATGTACAACTGGAAAGATACGCGGAATTACAGACGCTTCCGCGACGAAAACGGCAATGTCATTGCCAACATCATTTACGTTGACGGCGAGGAAGTCGCCGTTTCAGATGAAGTGTATGAAGCCTACGCAAGCATGGATCGCCGGGAGCGGTATCTGGAAGAACGGGATAACGACGACAAACCGTTGTCCGTGGATGCGCTTTTGGAGGAAGGCTACTCCGAAGCTGCACTCTGCAGTGCAGAGAATCTGGAGGACATGATTGCGGACAAGTTGCTGGTCAAAAGGTTACACGCAGTCTTGGAAACGTTGGACCCGGCCGATCGGGAAATGATCCACGCGGTGTTTTTTGATGGTCTGTCGATGCGCGAGTACGCAAAGCGGCTTGGCGTATATCCCCGCGCAGTCGTTTATCGGATGGAGCGTCTCCTGAAAGCGCTTCGAAAAATGCTGTGAAAAATTATTTCAAAAATTTTTGAAAATCTGTTATTCACTTGGTCGTTTTTTCGGGAGGGATAGTGAGGGAATTCGAAACACCCCTCACTGGACCTTGAAAAGTGAATATCAGCAACGCGGATCACACCGCAGGTTAGGAAACGCGCACGGCGCGCGCGAGGATCCGGAAGCAGCGAGCTTCCGGCGAGCGAGAAACGCGCCGTGGGCAGCCTTGGCAGGCTGCATCATGCCGCCCAACCTGTTTGGACACACAACGTCCGGCCTGCACGTAAGACAGGCTGCCATGCGCTGAGGTTGAAAGCAGTCGAGACCCCAGTCACAGGCTGTGAGAGCTGCCAGGCTCTGTCTGCGCTGTTCCCCATCGCCGGGGTGCGAGCTGCAAATACGGCGGAACAAACTTTTCAAGATAGGATGAAAGAATCATGATCAACGAACTTACCAGAAAAAACGCACATACCGAACTCGACCACATCTTCAAAACCATTCTCCCCGCGCACGGCATGACAGAGCGGCCGGAACAGATCCGTCTCAGCCACACCATGCTGGACGCCATGTTTGAAAACCGCATTGCACTGAGCGACGCCGGGACCGGTATTGGAAAGACCTATGCGTACTTAACCGCTGCCATCGTGTACAGCCACAGCAGGCTGGTGGACGGGCTCCCATTCCAGCCGGTAATTATCGCGACCTCCAGCATCGCCCTCCAGAACGCCATTGTGCGGGAATATCTGCCGTTCCTGTCGGATGCGCTGTCGGACGATCCGCATATCACAACACCTATTCTTGCCGCCTTGCGCAAGGGCAAGAGTCACTATGTCTGTGACGAGCGGCTGCGCCAGCACCTGCAGCAGCGCCCGAACGGGAAAAACGTCATGCAGAAGAAAGAACTCTATTCCCTGCGGGATGTTCTGGATCTGGATGAAACACAGAAACTCAGCAGCTTTGACCGTGAGCGTGTCTGCGTTCCGCAGTTTTGTGACTGCAAACACCCGGACTGCCGCTATCGTCGGCATCTGACCGAGTGCGGTCAGAAACGGTATCTGTTCCAGATCTGCAACCAGAACCTCTGGCTGGCAGACTGTATGCACCGGGAAAACGGCTTGAAACCCATCCTCCCGGATGCCTGCACGGTCATTGTGGACGAAGCGCACAAGCTGCCGGAAACGGCACGGGAGATGTTTGGAACAACCTTAACGGCTGGAGAGATCCGTAGCGCAGTTGTCCGGCTGAAGCAGGATGGATACGCGCTGGCGTCAGATCGGCTATTTTCCGCATCGTCCACACTTCTGCAAAAGATGGCAGAATTGTCGCCGGAGTACCCTGCTGAGCTGTTCCATGATGATCTCAGCCGCCTCCTCTCTACGCTGTTTTTGATCGGCAGGAAGCTGTCCACGTTTCTGGAACCTACCACCAAGCGGGCGCTGGAGCAGCTCACCGATAAAGTCGTGCTGTTTCTTCGCCCCAAGACAGACGCCATCCGCTACACCGCAGAGGATGACAACGGCAAGCTCATGCTGTGCAGTGTCCCGGCAGACATCACATCCAGAATGCAGCACACGGTCTGGAGCAAACAGATCCCACGCCTACTTACCTCCGGAACGCTTGCCATTGGCAGCAGCTTTCGCCGGTTTCAGGACGAATGTGGGCTGGCTGACAATCCGAGGGTTATGGAATCCATTGCTGTCTCGCCGTTCGATTATGCAAGCAACTGTCGGTTGTTTTTTCCCAGATATTCTGTGCATCTCAGTTCCGAGCGGTATTACGATGAGATCGCAGCAGAAATTTTGCGACTTCTATGCGCTGCAAACGGTCATGCGCTTGTGCTTTTTACCTCATACGCAGATTTATCCGCTGTCAACGAGCGGCTGGCTACAGCAAGAGTCCCAATTTTCTCACTGCGCAGGAACCACCCGCAGATCCTGCGGCAATTCAAGAGCACCCCCGGAGCCGTCCTCTTGGCAACCGGCGCTGCGTGGGAAGGGATGGACTTCCCTGGCGACTGTGTGTCGCTGCTCATCATTCCACGCCTGCCGTTTGCATTCCCGGACGCCATCCACGAGCATGAAAAGAGAAACTATCCCGCCCTGCGTGACTTCATCCGGAGCGTCATCGTGCCGGAAATGCAGATCAAGCTCAAGCAGGGCTTCGGACGCGCCATCCGCACGGAAACGGACACCTGTGTCGTGGCAATTCTGGATGAGCGATGCAGCGCCAGAGGCCGCTACCGACAGGATGTATTGGACGCGCTGCCGGAAATGCCGATCTTGACAGAGGTATCCGATATCCGACAATTCCTCTGCGCGGTCAAGCCGCAGAGCTATTTTGAAGCCGCAGCCTAAAAGCATCATGTAAAAACGAAAAGGAGAAGCATCATGTATAAACGGAAAACAAAGCTCAGCCCCATCCACATCAGCCTCATTGCGCTTGCCATTCTCGTGGTCATTGCCGTGATTGTCACATTCGCTGTCAAAAAGGATGAACCGAAGGAGCCTGCCGCGCAGAGCGGCATCGTCTATGACGACTCCGCCATTGAAGGCGGCTGGGAGACGCTCTCGCAGGAGGAAATCGAGCAGCGGCTCAATGACAAGGTGCAGGCTGGCATGATCAACATCAGCTGCAACACCGCGCCGTATTTCAAGGACGGCAAGAGTGAAGGCAATGTCATGTTGGTCAATGAGCTGAACAATCTCTATCCACAGAAGGTGGAATTTTATCGCAATGACACGGGCGAAAAGATCTACGAGTCCAAAGCCATTGCGGTCGGCAGTAAGATCGAGCGCGCAAAGCTCGATGTGGAGTTGCCCGCAGGCGAGTACGAATGTACCGCCTACTTTTCCAACTTAGATCCTGACTCCGGCTCAACGCTTGGTGTTGCCGGGGCCATCATCCATATTACCATCCAAAACTAACAAAACGAAAAAGGAGAACTCACTATGAAGAACATGAAGAAACTCGTATCCCTGATCCTCGCCGTCTGCCTTATGGCAAGTCTCGCTATTGGCGCATCCGCTGCCGAACCCACCACGGTGGATGTCTCCGGCGGCACCGGTACCTCCAGCGTCAGCCTGTCTTCCACCTCGGACGGCACCCTCGACGGTGATCCCGCCGCCACAAAGATGAACGTCACCATCCCGACCATCCTCCCCATCGCAGTCGGCACAGACGGCACAGTCACGACGGCCACCGACATTCGCATCACCAACAATTCCTTTGGCGCGGTCAAGGTTGACAACGTCAAGGTCGAAGCCGGTACCGGCTGGAAGCTGACCGCGTTCGGCAGCAAGGACAGCCTTGCCAAGGTCAAGGTGGACAGCAACATGATCGGCTTCAAACTTGCGCTTGGCGGCGGCGCGGAGCAGCTCACCAATGCGGAGAATGCGGCTTCCCAGACCCTCATCGACGGTGCCATCGAAGGCTGCTATATGTCCGGCAACGGCGACCAGAGCGCAAACTCCATCGGCATCGCGTATGACGCCATTGTCAGCCCTGTCTCCGAAGCTGTCGTCAACGCTTCCGTCGCGTCCGTTCTGTTCGTGATCTGCTGGGATGCGGTCTGATCCGCATCGTGTCTCTCGCCGGGGGAATTCCTTCCCCCGGCAGCTTTTATCTTGTAGGGAGGGATTCACTTTGAAAACAAAACGAATTCTTGCGCTGTTTCTGGCTGTCGTGACCTGCCTGTCTCTTGCCGTTTCCGCATCCGCGGCAAGCATTTCAGATTTCAAGGATGTGGACACCAAAGCGTGGTACGCGGAAGCGGTAACCGCCGCTGTGGATAATGGGCTTTTGTACGGTAAGTCCAAGACGCAGCTTGACCCCAACGGTCTGCTGACCCGTGCAGAAATGGCGGCTATTACAAACCGTTCCTTTGGCTGTTACAAAACAGCGGACATTTCTGCGTACAAGGACGTTGCAAAATCCAAGTGGTACTACAAAGATGTAGCCCTCGCCGTCCAGATGGGGACGTATAACGGTGTCTCCTCCACCAGCATGCAGCCGGATCGGGCAATCACCCGTCAGGAAGCCATTGCGGTCGTCGCACGAGCTTTGCAGCTTGATCTTGACGATTACGCCAAGACGGATCTGTCCAAGTTTGCGGATGCCAAGGAAGTGTCCAAATGGGCGCTGCCGTACATGAAAGCAATGGTCGCAGCCGGTTATGTGCATGGCCGCACGCAGGGGCTTGTCCCGCAGGCCAATATCACAAGAGCCGAGTTTGCACAGCTCTATTTCAACATCATCCAGTCCTATATCGCCAAGAGCGGCAGCTATACGAAGGATTACAAGGGCAATCTGCTCGTCCGTACCAAGGACGTTGAATTGAAGGACATGTCCATTGACGGCGATCTCATCATCGGCAACGGCGTCGCAGACGGCAAGGTCACGCTGTCCAACGTAAAAATCTCCGGCCGCCTTGTCGTGTGGGGCGGCGGCACAGCGGCGATTTACTGCAATGACGGCACAACAGCGGCCGAAGTCATTGCCTGCCGTGTGGACGGGCCGGTCAAGGTCATTTTTGACCGCGAATCTACACTGCTGGTCTACGACAAAATCAAAACCCGCATCACAGAGCGCGCAGGCAAATTCCCGGAAACGGAGATCGTGTTTTATGCAATGGACGACCTTCTGAACGCGCAGCGCGACCTCAATAAGATGGTAGACGAAAATCTCATTCAGGCAGAAGTCCCTGCGCATCTGTATGCCATCGTCGGAGAGCAGACGGTATCTGTTATGCTGAAAAACAACAGTAAGACGGACACCTATACCATCGAGATCCGCAGAGATGCTGACGGCAGCCTCATCGCAGATCCCGTCACCCTCGCAGCCGGTGTGTCGGTCAGCTCCATCACGCTGAAAGAAGCGCCGGAATACGGCAACGCCGCCTGCACCGCGACGATCACGGCCACCCGTGACGGCAAAACGGTCGGCACGCTGGAGGTCAAGACTGCGCTGCACGCGGCATACCTGTGGCCGAAGGAGGTAATGTCAAAATGAGAACAAAGAAATTGTTTTCTCTCCTGCTGGCTGTTCTGATGCTCTGCTCGCTGTCGGTTTCTGCCTTTGCAGCAGAAACCGCGCAGGCCAGCGTCCCGGTGGTGCTGACGGTTGTGAATTCTGTTTCGCCTATCTCTGTCAGCGTCCCCGCCTGCCTGCCGGTCACGGTTTTGGACGGCTATGTTGTAACGGCATCCAACGCCGTCATTGAAAACCGCGCACAGAGCGGCGCGGTGCAGGTTGTTGCCGTCGATGTGCAGCCCGGCGCGTTTGCCATTGGCGATTTTGAGAACTTCGGCAGCGAAGCCGGAAAGATCGCGTTCAGCATCAACGGCTGCAAGACGGTCAAGGAAGGCAAGCTGACGCTGACTGACGGCGCGTTCCCGGTCATTGACGCAGGGAAAAACCTGCGGATCGCATACACAGCGAAGGTTGCGGCAACCGAAAAGGTGGAGAAAGTGAACGCCGCGACGCTGATCTTCACCATCGCGCCCGCAACCGGCAATTCGTAAAGGAGGGAGGAACCGCTATGAAAACAAGAAAACTCACAGCAATCCTGCTTGCCCTCTGCATGCTCCTTTCGCTCAGTATCTCGGCATTTGCGGCAGATGATGCCATTGCCAGCGGCACGATCCAGGACAGCAAGATCACATGGAAGCTGGACGACAAGGGCTGGCTGACGATCTCCGGCAGCGGGGACTGCAGCGCCTTTGCAAGCAAAGACGATCAACCGTGGGCAGAATACCGCAGCCAGATCACACAGGTTTGGTTCGACGGCATGGAGAGTCTGGCGATCTCCGATCTCGCTTACTGGTTCGAGGACTGTACCAATCTCACGACTGCCGAGATCCCCAGCACCACGCCAGTCATCGGCAGGCACGCCTTTTATAACTGCCCACTGCTGACGAAGCTGTCCATTTATTACGGAGAGCATACGCTGGACAGCATCGGAGAAGATGCATTCTGGCGTGAAACCGACAACGGCGATACGCTCTATGTTGCGTACATCATTGGATACCCGGATTCTTCTGTGCCTTTCCACGATTATGACTGGATAGCATCCAATCGGAGCAACCGATATTTCCACGATCTTTACGGTGTGTATCAGAACGCAGATGCCGCCACCGCAGGCGGCATCAAGAAAGCGCCTGCACAAGTTTCCACCCGTGCGTCCACCGGCATTGTCGGCACCTGCCCAAGCTGTAAGCAGTATTCTTTGCAAGGCACCTACGTCGAGCAGACGCATACATCCAGAGGTCATCAGGAGTACTACGAGTGTTATAAGTGCCATTATGTAAAAAATCTTGGCACTTACGTTTACAAGGAGCACGGCGACGGCAGCTATGGGTCCTGGACCTGCCCTTCCTGCGGCAGCCATACATGGGTGCTGGACTACCAAAGCGACGCAACCTGCACCAGCAACGGTTACCGTTCGTACTCCTGTGCTTGCGGTCAGACCAAAAGTGAAACCATCTATGCGAGCGGCCATAGTTATAGCTACGGCTCTTGGGAGGAATATTCCAGCAGTCAGCACCGGCGCGAAGCCTATTGCCGGAACTGCGGCGATTCGGATTACGAATACGCCAGCCATAGCATGAGCTACGGCTCGTGGAGCAATTCTTCTTCCAGTCAGCACAGCCGAACGGCATCCTGTCGCACCTGCGGATACAGTACCACGGACTACGGTTCGCATTCCTATTCCACAGGCTCATGGAGCAAGTATTCTGATGCCCAGCACCGACGCTCGAAAACCTGCTCCGGCTGCGGCGCGACAGACTATGACTATGCCAATCACAGTTATTCCTACGGGAACTGGTCAAAATACGACGAAACGCAGCATCGCAGAACAAAGACCTGTTCGGCCTGCAGCGATTCGGACTATGAGTATGGCGACCATCGGGATTCCAATGCGGATGGTGTCTGCGACGATTGCGGCGCGAATGTCGCGCTGATCGTGACGTGGGATGCCGCGTCCAACGGCGGCACGGTTGGCGGCAAGAACAGCGTGACGACCTCCGTCGCGCCCAACCAGACCGCCGTTGCCCCCGGTTACACGCCGGTCAAGGTCGGTCACACATTCTCCGGCTGGTACACGGAAAAGACAAACGGCGCGCTATACAGCACGGTCACGATTACGGCTGCGCGGACATTCTACGCGCAGTTTGCCCCGGCAGAATACAAGATCACATGGGACCTTGGTACCGGCAAAACAGAAACCACGAACCAGACCTACGGCGAAACGCTGAACCTGCCCGCCGAACCTGCCCGCAAGGGCTATGCGTTCCTCGGCTGGTTCACACAGGAGACAGGCGGCACGCAGGTTGACGGCAATACTGTGTTCAAAGAAGTGGCTTCCACCACCTACTACGCGCATTGGGAGGAAGCAACGGTTTTCTCCGTCGTTGTTCCGGCTGTGCTGCCGGTGACGGTCGATCAGAATGGAAAGGTCTATGTCTCAAACGCGGAGATCGTCAACCACTCCACAGCCGCTGTGCAGGTGTCCTCCGTGACCCTGACGGCAGAAAATGGCTGGACACTGGTGCCGTATGCTTCGGATATGTCCCACGCCAAGGTGGACAGCAACCAGATTGGCTTCAAGATCAACAGCGCACAGACCAGCAAGACCGGCAGCACGGAGCAGTTTGAACTCACTTCCCCGTGGCAGATTGCCGAGGAAGATAGCCTGACGCTCACCTATGACGCAGTTGTCAGCGCCCTGTCTCAGCCGGTCACAAACGCCAATATCCTCTCCGTCCTGTTCGTCGTCGAATGGGCGTAATTACAAAGAAAGAAGGACATCAATATGCTTAAAATGATTGCCATCGGCAACCTGACGGGAGATCCCGTCCTCAAGACCAACGAAGAAACCGGCAAGCCCTATGCCATCATGCGTATTGCCTCGGATCGCCGCTACAAATCTCCGGATGGAGAAAAGCTGACCGATTTTATCTCGATCAAGGTGCGCGGCGTGCTCGCAGAACGCTGCGCGGAGTTTGCCAGAAAGGGCTGCAAGATCGCGGCCAGCGGCGATTTTGAAACGATCACCTTTGCCGAGGAACCGGAGCGGCAGCCCGGCTTCCTGCTCAAAGTGACCGAGGTGGAATTCCTCTCGCCCCGGAAAGAACTGGACGATGCTGCGGAGCTTCCTGCGGCAGCGTAACAAACAAAGCGGCCATCCCATTGCGGGATGGCCGTTTGCGCGCAGAAAGGAGACCCAAACATGACGGCATATTTAGATGGTTATTCCGGCTATTCCGGCGTTCCGGAGGACGCCGCCGCTGAGATCTTGGAGAAGCTGATGACGCACCAGCAGATCTCCTCCGACGAGGTCGCGCAGATCTTAAAGCGGTACGGTGTCTGCGGAGAACCGGAATCATTGCAAATTGCGTACCGGAAAAAGGTCGGCCAGCGTCTCATTGCCAGTCTCCGCGATCCATATGGCAGGCGCGAGGTGTTCTCCACCGGCAGCACCTACGTTCTGGTGGATTGCTGCAATGACCGCGACGCGCTGGAACACATCCACAAGAAGCTGGACAAGGATATGGACGCGGTTGATCAGGCATCGTGCAAGATTGATAACCGCTTGCAGGTATTGCAGCGGTTTTCACGATATCGGAGGAAGCGCAGATGAAATTATCTGAAATGCTGACCGCGATCCGAGAATACCCCGCGCTGAAGATTCAATATGAGGCCATGCGCGAGCAGCAAGCATCCCAAGAGCGCACGGCGGTTCAGCTCTCTATTGCTTATAATAATCTGCAAATCGGTGACAGGCAGTTGTCCCAAAAGAACAAAGCACTGGAAACAGCCCTTGTGAAGCTGGTCCCGCGGTTGAACAGCCGGGAACACAGTCGGCGGTTATATAAGGCGGTTGCGCCGTATCTTGATCCGGGCGGATTTGTGCTTTATAGGAGCGCTGCTGAGTTGACGCGCTTTCATATCAGCACGGAGTTTGCAACGGAAGATAACCTGGGGAAATTCGAGGAAATGGACGGTTACGGGATGCTGCGATACCTGACCGCGGACCGTTTCGGCTCTGTGGAGTATGAGATCGTCGCGCCGTGCTATGAAGAAGCTGTTTCGCTTCATACCGATTACACATCTCCAGAGTATCTGGCGTTTGAGAAAAAGCTGTATGAAAAGACGCTGCGTAAGCTGGGCTTTGGGAAACTGCTCCCAGAGGAACGCGCACCGCAGAAGGATATGAACAGGCAAAAAGAGAAAGGAAAGGTGGAAGAACGATGACAGAACCCATTACCATTGGCGTGGATCATGGCTACGCGGCCATGAAAACCGCGCATTACTCATTTCCCTCCGGCTTGGCAGAATACGAGCATGAACCGTACACGCAGAAAAACGTCCTCTGCTATGACGGAAAATACTACGTCGTCGGCAGCGGACGGCAGCCGCTCCAGAAGGATAAGACAGTGGATGAGAATTACTATCTGCTGACGCTGGCGGCCATCGCCAAAGAGATCGCGTACCGGAACGCGCCGACCACAACGCCGGTGATCCTTGCGGCGGGCCTGCCGCTGACGAGCTTCGGGCGAGAGAAGAAAGCGTTTCGGGCGTATCTGTTGCGCGATGGCAAGCCGATCTCTTTTTTGTATGAAGGGATTTCGTATGAGATTTCCGTGCAGGATGTGAAGCTGTTTCCGCAGGGCTATGCGGCGATCCTCCAGCACAGCGATCTGCTGAACGAGCCGTCCGTGATCCTTGCGGACATCGGCGGGTGGACGGTGGATATTATGCGGCTGGACAACCGTATCCCGAATGCAGCCTCCTGCCGTAGCTTAGAGCTGGGCATGATCCGCTGTCTGGATGAGATCGCAGAGCAGGTGCGCCGAAGCCTGAATTTATCGCTCACCAGTGTGCAGATTGAAAATGTCCTGCGTGGAAGTCCCGACAGCATGGATGACCGTGTGAAAGCCATCATCCAGCGGGAAGCCGGGATCTATGCCCGCCGCATTCTCTCTGCCATTGCCGAAGCAGGTCTGGACTGCCGCGCCATGCCGGTTGTGTTTCTCGGCGGTGGGGCCGGACTTATGAAGCGATACCTGCCGCAGGGCAGTGTTCTGCATCCCGTCATTCTGGACGATGATAAACTGAATGCGCAGGCATACGAGCGGCTGGCATCACAGGTAGCAGGCCATGCAGGATAAGCCGAAAACGGCCCGATTCGGTACAACGCTGTTTTTGGACAATCCGCTGCACCGGCAGGCGTGGGAGCTTCTGTCTGCCATCCCTGCCGGACAGCGCACAAACTGGCTCTGTCTGGCGTTATGTCAGCAGGCGCAGCGGGAGCAATTCCTGCTGGACCTGAAAACAATTCTCCAAACGGAGCTGCAAAACAGCTCCTACCCACAAACAATTTCGCGGCCGCAGCCAGCCGGGAGCGTCGACGATGACGTTCTCGGCTTTTTGCGCGCGCTGCAGGAAGAAGGTGAAGAAAGCTGAACGTATAATCCGATATTTTGATATGTTCGCGGGCGTCGGCGGTTTCCGGGCAGGGTTAGACTTGGCAGGCGGATTTCAGTGTATCGGTCATTGCGAAATCGACAAATATGCAGACGCCAGCTATCGCGCCATCCACGCGCCCGGAAAGGAGGAAGTCTACTATCCCGACGCAAGAACCATTGACCCCAAAGAACTCCCCGACTTTGACCTCCTGTGCGGGGGATTCCCTTGCCAGACGTTTTCTACAGCTGGCAGGAGAAAAGGATTTGAAGATGCAAGAGGCACTCTCTTCTTTGAACTGGCCAGAGTGGTTAAAGAAAAGAGGCCTCTGTATCTTTTCTTTGAAAACGTGCCTGGGCTCCTTTCGCATGACCGAGGCCGGACGTTTGGTATCATCCTCTCCGCGCTTTATGACCTGGGGTATCATGTCGAATGGACTGTGCTTAACAGCAAACATTTTGGAGTCCCTCAATCAAGACGGCGGCTGTTCCTTATCGGATATCTTGATCCCCGATGCGCCGGAAAAATACTTCCTGTCTTTGGAACAGATGCAAAAGCTCTTGTACAGATCGTCCATGGACGGCTGGGCAAACGAGTCTATGATTCTGCCGGAATCGCCTGCACACAGGACACCAGCAGACAATCCGGACTCTACTTTGTAGATCTGACGAAAGGTGATCCGAAGATCACGGCGAACGCCAGATGTTTGCATACCCGGCAGGACGGCTCCCTTAACAACTTCAAAGGGCAAAACTCCGGCGTTCTCTATATCAAGGAAGCAACGAAGAAAGGCTACAAGGAAGCGCATGAAGGCGATTCCATCGATCTCGGCTTCGCGGGCAGCAATACGCGCCGCGGCCGTGTGTTTGCGGGCGTTGCCCATACGGTGGACACAGCGAACACACACGGCATTGTCCTGCGCGGCGGCAGAGTCCGCAGGCTGATGCCGCGGGAGTGTTTCCGTTTGCAGGGTTTCAGCGAGGATCAGATTGATAAGATCCTCGCCATCAATTCTGATGCGCAGGCATACAAGCAAGCAGGCAACAGCGTGACCGTGACAGTCATAGAAGCCATTGGCCGCCGCATCCGCGCAGCGGATGCGGAACTGCATGATAAAGAGGAAGGACGTGACGTATGCCCTACGATGTAGTAAACATGATCTTCCTTCAGAACTGTGAGCAGCGATGATTGGCATCAAAGATCAGTGTTTCGGCGTGGAGATTGAGTTGACCGGCATCACGCGAGCAGAAGCGGCAGAGGCGCTTGGCGCGTATTTTGGAACGACGCCGCAGCGCAGCTATGATAATTACGATAGCTGGTATGTACCGGATCGGGAGGGCAAGCAGTGGCGCATCATGAGCGATGGCAGTATCCGCGCAGAGTGGAACGACGATGGGCACTATCGCAGAACAACCGATCCGGAATATCGCGTGGAAATGGTAACGCCGAAGCTCACCTATGACGAGATGGAGAAATTTCAGGAGTGCGTGCGCCGTATCCGGCAGGCAGGCGGAAAAGTCAACGACTCCTGCGGGATGCACGTCCATGTGGATGCTTCCAATCATAACCGCCAGAGTCTCAAGAATCTGCTCAGTATCATGTATTCCAAGGAAGATCTGCTGTTCAAAGCCCTGAAAACGGACCCAGCCCGTGTCAACCGCTGGTGTCAGCGTGTGCGCGAACCCATGCTGCAGCGGGCACGGCGGCTGTCCAATGAACCAACCACAGATTTGACGCAGTTGGAGAACATCTGGTACGAAGGCTGCATTTCTGCGCATGAGCATTACAACTGGACGCGCTATTACGCGCTGAATCTGCATTCTGTTTTTTATCGCGGCACCATTGAATGGCGCTGCTTCAATTCTACGCTGCACGCCGGTCGCGCAAAAGCCTACGTCAATCTGTGTCTTGCCATGTCTGCGCAGGCCATCGCCCAGCGCACCAGCGTCATGCGCAAGACGGTGAGCGACAATGAATTGTTCACGTTCCGTGTCTGGCTCGTGCGGATGGGACTGAACGGCGATGAATTCAAGAACACGCGCGACCATCTGCTTGCCAATCTGGAGGGTGATCGCGCCTGGCGATATGACAAGGACTGCTATGCAAGCAGCCACAAAAACCGAACATCTCAGCAGGAACAGGAGAGGTGACCGAATGAGAATTTGTATTGAAGAATCTACACACGAGGGAACACCCATCGAAATTTTAACCCAGCTCCGCGCCTTGCATTTTGATGCTGGCACGTTCGACGGCACGGAAGGATATATCCGTTATATGCAGAACACGATCCGCCGCATGACGGAGCAGCCCTGCGAGCTGCCGGAGGGCAGCACGGAAGAACGCGCAGCCGCGCTCATTCATGTGCTGGGTGAGATCGGTGCGCTGGAGCTGCTGGAGGAATGATGATGGAGAAATCGCTGTATTTTGCCTATGGCAGCAATATCAATCTGAACCAGATGCAGTACCGCTGCCCGGATGCGACCGTCTACGGACAGGCTGTGCTGGACAATTATGATCTTCGCTTTCGCGGCAGCGGCGTTGCGACGGTCGAACCCAAGGAAGGCGCTTGTGTCTACGGCCTTTTGTGGGAGTTAACTGACAAATGCGAAGCATCCCTCGACCGCTATGAAGGCTATCCGCGTCTGTACATCAAGCAGACGCTGGAGGTGCGGACGTTTGACGGGCAGCGCGTCCCGGTCATGGCTTATATTATGAACCCAGAGCTGCACCTGAAACCGTCCCTGCCGCCAAGAGACTACTATCTCGGTATCAAGGCGGGCTACGAGCAGAACGGTCTGCCGGTTGGTTGCCTCAAGTATGCGTTCAAGAACTGCCTCAAGGAGTGCGGCATCGAACCGTATCCAAAGAAAGTGCAGACCAAGCCGCCGCAGCGGAAGGAGGCCAGCCATGAGCGATAACGCCATCCAGAGAATTCAGGCTGGTGATCTTCGCAAAATGAGCGAACGAGAAGGGCTGATCCTGCAAGGCTGCGGCGGTGATCCACAGGAATGGTTGGAAGGGATCAACGAAATGCTCACGGATGCCGGAATCCTGCGCAATGGCAGCCGGTTTGAACGGGCATCTCTGTTTGAGTACGACGGTCACACCAACATGCTGTTTGACTTTGAAGGTGTTGATCTTGATGTCGGCAAACTTGCCATGTGGAGACTTACCACATACGGAACGATTGGCGGGACATGGCTCAGTGATTATGTGCCGAACCGTCTGGGTGGTTTTTTAGAGAAATCTGAATTGGGCGTTGAAAAGCCGTCCTGCCCGCTCATTGGGCAGGACGGCAACATTTTTAACCTTGTCGGAATTGCAGCGAGAACGCTGCGGGAGGCTGGTCTGCGGGATCAGGCAAAGGAACTCACCCACCGCATTTTCAGCGGCGAGTGCCACAGCTACGGCGAAGCCCTGTGCCTGATTGGGGAATATGTGACGATCACAGATATTGGCGACTACAATCACAGCCGCCGCGGAAAGGAGAAGGATAACTATGAGCGATAATCCCATGCGCATTCTGGTCGTGGAACCCACCAAAGATCCGTATGTCAAGGAGATCGACGGCAGCTTGGCGAGCATGCAGGCTATTGTGGGTGGTTTCATTCAGGCCGTCGAACCGTTTGAAGATCCGAATGTCCTGCTGCTGTGCAACGAAGAAGCCAAACTCCTCGGTCTGCCGGAAAACCGCTTCCTGCGGAATCGCAATGGCGTACCGTATGACATTATCCACGGCACGTTTTTCCTTGCACAAGGCAACGGTGAGAGTTTCTGCTCTCTGACAGACAAGCAGATACAGACCTATACGCGCCTGTACTCCCGCGAAAAGCTGTTCGTCATGCAGCATGGAAAGGTGATCAATCAGCCGAAGAAAGGAAAATCGACGCATGAAAGATAAATACATCCTGACGGCAGAGTCCGTCACGGCAGGCCATCCGGACAAACTCTGCGACACGATTGCGGACAGCGTTCTGGATGCCTGTCTCAAAGAAGATCCGAATGCCCGCGTCGCCTGTGAAGTGCTGGCAACGGCGGGCAAAATTCTTGTTTCCGGAGAACTCCGCACGACGGCAAGCCCTGACGTGGAGACCATTGTGCGACAAACGGTTCAAAGAGCCGGATATGACTGTAATTATAATGTAGAGGTGCGGCTGCATACACAAAGCCCCGATATTGCGGACGCGGTCGATGGCGAAACGCTCGGCGCGGGCGATCAGGGCATCATGTACGGCTACGCTTGCTGGGAAACAGTCGAGCTGCTGCCCGCGCCGGTCGTGCTGGCGAACCGCATCACGAGCCTGCTCACCACCTGCCGGGAGGAAAAACTGATCTCCGGCATCGGGCCGGACGGCAAAGCGCAGGTGTCCGTGCAGTATACGTTCGGTGTGCCGGAGCGCGTGGACACCATTGTGATCTCCTGCCAGCATGATGCAGACAAAGACCCTGACGAGCTTCGTGAGGAACTCCGCAGGCTGGTCATTGCCCGTGCCTGCCATGATGTGCGCATCGACGAGCAGACGAAGATTCTCATCAATCCGTCCGGCAGGTTTGTGCTGGGCGGCTTTGAAGCCGACACCGGTCTCACCGGACGCAAGCTGATGGTCGATACCTACGGTGGACTTGCGCCCCACGGCGGCGGTGCGCTCTCCGGCAAGGACGGCACGAAGGTCGACCGCAGCGGCACATATATGGCGCGTTATGTGGCAAAGAACATCGTTGCCGCCGGTCTTGCCGATGTGTGTACGGTCAGCCTCGCCTATGCCATTGGGCAGACCGAACCGGTTGCCGTCGAAATCGACACGCAGGAGAGTGGATACTATGACGACGCATTCCTGACCGAAGCTGTCCGCCGTGTCTTTGATTTCACTCCGACTGGCATGATCCGCGCGCTGGATCTGGACAAGCCGTTCTTCGCAGAAGTCTGCAATAACTGCCATTTTATGCACCCGCAGGCCGCATGGGAGCAGACGGACAAGACAGAGAAGCTGCGGATGGCCTGTGCGGAACTGGAGGACGCGCGTACATGACAAATTTTTTTCTGGACGAGCTGAGAAAGATCTATGGGGATGGGCGTGTAATCCACGACCCGCAATTCGTTGGCGAATGCTGCTACGGCAGTCTTGGCGATCTGCGGGTCAAAGCGCGGTTTACAAAAGATATCGTTGCGAATCAGTATCCATATCTGACAGTTTCCATCCTGAATCCCACGAAAGGCGAAATTGACAGTGTTCGGATGAAAATTGGGGACGTCGTCAGCAGAAGCTGCCGCAGCACAAATCCGAATCTTCGCAATACGGAACCGCACATCTGGGTTGATGGAAAAACGCCTCAGTGGTATGCTTGCTGCCCCGGTTCGCGTGATTACACGCTGCTGGCGAATGCGACTGCGGAATATCTCAGCGTTTTTGAACTGACGCACGAACGGGTACAGAATCGACAACATACTCAAAAAACGAAGGGAGCGGATGCCCATGAGCGATAAGCCCAGATGGGAGATCATCCACGGAGACAGCCTTACGGTGCTGGAGAGCTTTCCTCCCAGCACATTTGATGCCGTCATCACAGATCCGCCGTATGCGTCCGGTGGCCGCACGCAGGCGGAAAAATCCAAAGCCACCGCAAAGAAATATTCCAGCATGGGCGGCAACGCACCGCCTGATTTTGACGGCGACGCCAAGGATCAGCGGTCGTGGACCCGCTGGGCGGCAGAGTGGCTGTACCTTGCCAGACGCGCAGCCAAACCCGGCGCGCCGGTTTGTATGTTTATTGACTGGCGGCAGCTTCCTTGTGCCAGCGACGCGCTCCAGTGGGCAGGCTGGATCTGGCGCGGCATTGCCGTGTGGGACAAGGGAAACTCTCGTCCACAGAAAGGTCGATTCCGACAGCAGGCAGAATATATCGTTTGGGGCTCGAACGGCGATATGCCGGTCAGCCGCCCCGTACCGTGTTTGCCGGGTGTGTTCAAATACGGCAATCCGCAGAACCGCATCCACCTGACCGAGAAGCCCCTGCAGCTTATGCAGGATCTCGTCAAGATCACAGAACCGGGCGGTCATATTTTAGATCCCTTTGCAGGCTCCGGCACGACAGTTCTGGCTGCAGTCAAGGAAGGCTATGACGCGACCGGCATCGAGGTCACGGACGTGTATGCAGACCTCGCCAGAAAGCGGCTGGAGACGGAACTGAACGCTGCGTAGCGACTATAGTAGCGACTACAAAAGGCAAAAATCTGACTTTCAAAATTCCATAGCGACTATTGTAGCGACTACGTCATTCAAAAACCGATTTGAATGGCCGAAGCAGCGCGAAGGCATCTATAAGGAAAAGAAAATTGAAATCTCTCTCCTCTCTTGCCCCGCCTTTTGGCGGGGCATCAGGCTCTCGCCGCCTCGCGGCAAGAGCGCAAGCATAGCGTTTTGGTACCAAAACGCAGCTTGCAGGGAGAACCCTGTCCCCAATATGCCGCCTGCGGGCGGAGAAAGGAGCGCCGTGCGGAAGAATCAGTACAATCTGCATATCCGGCTGGATGAGGACGAACGCGCCGCGCTGGAAAAGGGCTTACAGGCCAGCGGCCTGCCGCTGTCGGCCTACCTGCGCAGGCTGATCCTCGGAGAAAGCATCCAAGCCGCGCCCTCGGAAGAACTTCGCAGGCTGCGCACGGAGGTCCACCAGATCGGCAACAACATCAACCAGCTTGCGCGGAAAGCAAACGCCGGGTTTGCCAGCCGTGACGAGGTCACACGCGCCCTGCGGATGCTGGATCGTGTTTACGAACTCATGTACCAGCTCAGTCAGCAGTCATGGCAGTAACCAAGATCCTCGCCCGGCACGCCAGACTGGATCTGGCAATCAATTATGCGGTAAACCCTGACAAAACGGATGAGGAAGTCCTGACGGCTTATCTGAACTGCGACAAGGGGCATGCTTGCCACCAGATGCTTGCAACTAAGGAAGCGAAGAATAACCGTGACGGCGTTCAGTATTACCACATCATCCAATCATTCAAGCCCGGTGAGATCACGCCAGAACTGGCATTGGAAATTGCACAGGCATTTGCAAAGGAACACCTTGCGGATTATGAGGTCGTCATTGGCGTTCATGTGGACAAAGAACATATCCATGCGCACATGGTTTTCAATTCTGTGAATCTGGTGACGGGGCGAAAATACCACAGCAACGCCAAAAGCTACTACCAGCAGATCCGCACAATTTCAGATATGCTCTGCCGGGAGCATGGGCTGTCTGTCATTATGGAGGGAAAGCCCTCCAAAGCGGTCAGCTATATTGAATGGCTCCGTCAGTCCAAAGGTCAGCCAACGTTCCGATCCATGCTGGAAGCGGACCTGCGTGACGCCATTGCAGACGCGAACGATCTCGGTCACTTTTTCCTGCTCATGGAGCATAAAGGATACGAGATCCATCATGGAAACCGGCTCGGCTTCCGTTTGCGCGGGCAGGAACGCTATATGTATCCAGAACGCAAAAACGCGGCATATTCGGAAGAAAACATCGAGCGCGCCATTGCGGGGAATCTCACAGAGATTGAAGCCGGTATCAGACCGGCATTCATCCAGCGTCCGAAGCCGCAGCCATATCGCCCGCATCCAAAGTACAAGGGATTCCTTGCTCTTTACTATCATTACTGCTATCTGCTTGGACGCATCGAAAAGCGGCAGTATCCGCCGCGCATGACGCCGCATCTCCGACGGGAGATCATGAAAGCCGAAACCTATAAGGCGCGGCTGAAATTCCTGCAAGAGAATAGCATCTCCACGGCGGATGACCTGACCGCCTGCATGCGTCAGGCAGAAAGCAAGACCGCACAGCTTGCCAAGCAGCGCACGATTTTGAACGTCCGTAAGAAAAAGCGCAAGAAGCTCTTTGATGCGCTGGCGACGGAAGAATCGCTCGCCGTGAGCAAAGCTCTCTATGAAGAAGGTCTCTCCGGCATGGAGTCCGAGTACGCGCAATATGCAGAAGCGAAAGCGGTACTGGACGCCTGCGGCATTTCGCGGAAGACCCTCACAGAAGAAAAAGCAGACATCTACGAGCAGCTTGCGCAGCTCAACAAGCAGATCCGCGCCGAGCGGCAGAAGATCAAGCTGTGCCGAGCGATTGCGGATTCGGCAGCGGTCATGCAGCGCGATGTCACTGCACAGGAAAAATCCCTACACGAAAAAGAAACAGAGCATTCGTTCACAAACAGGAGGTGATTCCCCATCAACGTAGGAAACAGCGAAGCCGCCGAGCAGGTCGTTCACATGATGCTCTCCGGCGGCGAGGTTGCGGTCAAGCTGGCAGGCTCTGCGGCAAAGAATGCCGCGGCGATGCTGCTGGCGTTGGCGCGCAATCATAAAAAGGTCTACGGCAAGACCAGCCTCAAGAAAATTCTCCAGCAGACGCGTGACATCCGCACGTTTTCTCTGACACCAGAGCAGTACCGCGAGTTCAGCCGTCAGGCGAAGGACAAGGTACTGTTCGCGGGTATCCAGGACAAGGAGCAGCCGGACGCGCCTGTTGATCTCGTCATTCCGACGACCGATCTGGAGCTGGCAAATGTTATTTTCGAGCGTCTTTTCGGTTCGCTGGAAAAGCTGCAGGAGGAACGCTCATCAAAAAAAGAGTCTCGGTCGGAACGCTCCTCGGACGATATCGCCAGCAGCTCACCTACGAGCAGGAAGAACTCGAAGAATGACCGCCCATCCATTGGCGAGCAGCTTCAGTCTTTCCGTGAAAAGCTGTCTGGCATAGAACCGCGCGTTCCGGCCAGAGAAAAAATGCACAGTGAGATCACAAAATAAACGCGAACTGGATTTGCACGAAGAATTATGGTATGCTCGAAGCAGAAAAAGCTGGGAGGTGGTGCGTATGGCAGAGCAAGAATATGATCTGATGCACAAAGACGATGTCGTTGCGTCCTTGCAGCTCGACGACCTGTCCGGCGCTATCCTCAAGGTCACGCCCGGTGCAAACCCAGAGTTGCTGCCGCTCGGCGGCAGTCATGGTGCGGACAGCCTGCGCAAATGGTGGCTGCGCCGTGCCGTCCCCATCAGTCAGGGCAACATTGCCGCGCTTTTGCAGCAGGAGGGCATCCCCTCCACGCAGAGTCTGCTCGTGCGGAACCTCGGTCTCAGTCTCTCTGACCACTACTGGATCAAGCCGAGCGGCAGCGAACTGACGTGGAAAGACGTCAGTCCATTCTCCAATGCTTTTAGCAGCCTGTCAGAAGCTGCGGCGGCGCATTCCTATTCGCCGGAGGCTGCTTTGCGAGGTGACCTGATCAAGAAATGGGTGATTGTCGACGATACGCGCTGCCTGCTCAAAGGCAATCGCGGCGCGAACTCCCAGCAAAGCCTCAATGAAGTGCTGGCATCCATGCTGCATGAGACGCAGGGCTTTGCAAACCATGTGCAGTACCGCCCGGTCAAGTTCACCGGCAGCGCAAGCGAGCAGTACGGCTGCATCTGCAAGGACTTCGCATCGGAGACGCTGGAGTTCATTCCGGCCATCGACGTTGTGGATTCCGAGAAGAAAGATAACGCTGTCTCGACCTATGAGCATTTCATTCATGTCTGCGCAGAGCATGGTCTGCCAGAGCAGGATGTGCGGGGATTCCTTGAATATCAGATTCTCACGGACTTTGTGCTGACGAACACAGACCGGCACCTCAATAACTTCGGCGTTTTGCGGGACAGCCGGACACTGAAATTTATTCGGATGGCTCCGATCTTCGATTCCGGCAATTCGATGTTCTGGGACGCCCCGCGCCTGCCGGAGCGCAGTAACTGCACAGAGATCACGGTCAACAGCTTCCGCAAGACAGAAACGGAGCTTCTCAAGCTCGTCACCGACCGCAGCCGCGTCTGTATAGACCTGCTGCCCGGTCGAAACGAAATTGCAGAGCTGTACGCCAAGGACGACAGCATCGCGTTCGTGGATTCCATTCTCACCGGCTACGAGAAGAAGAAAGCGCTATTGGAGCAGTTCATGGAGAAAGGCATTCTAGCACAGACCCACCGCAAACGTAATGCCGAACCTGAACGATAATTTTCAACTGCCCTGCAAGGCTTTGTGCTTTGCAGGGCAGTTTTTCTGAGGTGATGCCTATCCAAAAATCAAGCAATGCTTTTCCCCCATCTCATTTGCACACATGCCGAGATTACACCCATCGTTTAGAATAGCGCTGGAAATTATATAGCAATAAAAACAATTGATAGCAGTCTCTTTTGCGCACAGGACGTTGGCTCATTCCATGACAGATATAATTGCGATTAATTGTTGCAGGTTCCTTAACAAAGTTATGCCCACTTTCAAAAAGTGTTTCTAAGCAAGATATTATATTTGCGTAATGTAAAACAAAGATAAACGCGCCTTCATCATATTCTTCGGCTTTTTGCTTGACGTATTTTATTGCGCGCGTACCGACATCCGGTCGCTGCACATTCGTTTGAAAGTGAATTATCTCGGAATCAATCATACTAAAAAGCAGTAATGCACAGGCTTTATATTGCCTATTGTTATAGCAAAAAATGGCTGACTCCAAATCATTCGTCTTATTTAGATTTTTCCGGAGCAGCGAGAACAGGCGGTCTGAATAAGTCTTTGAAAGAAACACTTGCATTTGTTTGTGTGCAGTTTTGCTATTATCTGGTATCGCATAGAAACATTTTGGAACTGCGCTTGGGTGCGCAGTCCAGCCATACCGACCCCATTGACGATAGTTCTCCAACAGTTCCGTTTTTTCAGCATCAGAGACTGTAGAAAAAGAAATTGCGGCTGCGACTTGCAACAATTTATCGTTGAGAGCTTGGACCGCTGCCGACAATGCCTGTGTATTTAGTTCGTTAATCACCATTTCCGCCTGCACTGACGCTAGACGCTCAAGCGCTGGCTTAAGGCTTTGTATTATGGACTGCTGAATGCGGAGGCTGTTTTGAATATGTTTAGACATGTCCGGTATATCGATGTTCAGATTGCCAGACAATATTTGTAATTCAGTTGTATCGACATCCGGTACAGGAACCACAATCTTTTTATATTCTTCCATCACGATCCTCGCCTCCCATATTCGCTGAGTAAGACTATATACTGTCTATTTTCTAAATATATCATAGCACATGCAGGGAACACACAGCAATACGCATAACACAAATCAAGCTGTTTTCGAGGTGATGCCTATCCGAAAATCAAATGATACCCTGTTTTATCTCATTGGAATTGTCCCCGTCGTCTGGCTTGCCCTCCTGTTGGCGCAGTCTCTTGGCGGCGGACTGCCGGAGCTGCTGCGGAATCTGACCAGCGCACTGGAGCAGCCGACGAATATCATATGGACAGACAAAAGCTTGCCTACCATCCTCATCTGCCTTGCCGCTTATGGCATGGCAGTTTTGCTTTATCGGACGAATCAGGGCAGGACCCGCGACGGCGAGGAACACGGCTCTGCGGCGTGGGCCACACCCGCATCCGTCAATGCGCAGTTCGCGCAGAAAGACAGCATCCCGCTGACCCAGCACGTCCGACTTGGCCTGGATACGCACAAACACCGCCGATCCCTCAACGTGCTAGTCATCGGCGGCAGCGGCGCAGCTAAGACGCGCAGCTTTGTTTTTCCTAATATTTTGACTGCGAACACCAATTATGTCATTACGGACCCGAAGGCCGAAGTGCTGCTTGCCACGGGCGGCTACCTCAAAGAGCAAGGCTACGACGTGCGCGTTCTGAACCTTGTGAATTTGGAACAGTCGGACGGATATAACCCGTTCTGCTATCTGCGCGACGAAAAGGACGTGCTGAAGCTGGTCAATAACCTGATCCAGTCCACCACGCCGAAGGGCAGCCACGAATCCGATCCATTCTGGACCAAGGCCGAAACTGCGCTCCTGCAGGCCATCATTCTCATGCTGTTTCAGGAAGCACCGGAATATGAGCAGAACTTCTCTATGGTCATGCGCGTGCTGGAATACGCCGAGGTGCGCGAGGAAGATGAAGGGCATGTGTCCCCACTCGATCTGCTCTTTGAATCCATAGAGCGCAGAAGGCCGGACAGCGTCGCTGTCCGGCAATATAAGGTTTTCAAATTGGCCGCTGGCAAAACCGCAAAATCGATTTTGGTGAGTACGGCTGTCCGTCTCGCGCCCTTTAATCTGCCGCAGATCCAAGCTCTGACCGACCATGACGACATGGATCTTTACACGCTGGGTGAAAAGAAAGTTGCGCTTTACGCTGTCATTCCCGACAACGACAACACGTTTAATTTCCTTGTGAGTCTACTTTACGCGCAGGCGTTCCAAGCCCTTTATTACAGCGCAGACCAAATTCATCACGGCCCGCTGCCGCGCCACGTTCGCTTTGTGCTGGACGAGTTCGCCGCCATGCCGCTGCCAGGCTTTACGCGTGAGCTTGCGACGATGCGCTCACGGTCTATCTCAGCAAGTGTGATCATTCAGAATATGGCACAGATCAAAGAATTGTATAAGGATAGCTGGGAGACAATTCCCGGCAACTGCGATACCATTTTGTATCTCGGCGGCAACGAATCGTCAACACACAAATACGTTTCCGAGATGCTCGGCAAAGCCACGATTGATACCAAAACGCACGGGCAGACGAAGGGCAAATCCGGTTCTTACTCAACCAATTTCCAGATGTCCGGGCGCGAGCTGCTGACACCGGACGAGGTGCGAAAGCTGGACAACCGCTATGCGCTGCTGTTCATCCGCGGCGCAAGTCCGGTCATGGACGAAAAATATGATCTCATGCATCATCCGGCGATCTCACACAGTTCCCTCGGCGGCGCAGCGCCCTACATTCATCATGGAACCAAACCGGCCGTTTACACTGGCCGTCCGCTGCTTCGAGTGGGCGGTACCGAAGCAATCCATCCATTGAAGGAGGAATTTCATTGAAGAAAACGTTTGAATCCAAAGCCAAGCGGCTCTATTCCATCTTCGCCAGCATGTTTTTCATGCTGGCGGTTTTTGTTGTCCCGGCGTTCGCGGCAGACGGCGATCCGCTTGCGGTCGTCAACAATCTGAGCGACTTCATTTTCTCGCTCATTCGCGCGGTCGGCTTGATCCTGCTCGGCTTTGGCATTTTGCAGGTTGGCCTGTCTCTCAAGTCGCACGATCCGTCCCAGCGAGCAAACGGCATCCTGACTGTTGCTGGCGGTATCGTCATTACATTCACCAAGGAGATCCTGACGCTGATCACCGGCTGATAACACCGTGGGGAGAGCGAGAATGCTCTCCCCGATACAACTGGAGGTGATACCATCTCAAGTGGAAACTGGATCATAGATAACCTCAATTCCTCGCTGGAAACATGGAACAGCAAGCTGCTAGAAATCTGGACGCTGTTGACCACCAGCCCGGAGAATTTCAAAGGCGGCGGGATCTGGAATGTGATTGTCGGGATCAACGATGCACTCAAAGCCATCGCATATGCGCTTTTGGTGCTATTCTTTGTGATTGGCGTGATGAAAACCTGCGGCAGCTTTACGGAGCTGAAACGCCCGGAAGTGGCGTTCAAATGCTTCATCCGTTTTGTACTGGCACAGGCGGCGGTCACCTACGGCATGGAGCTGATGACGGCGCTGTTTTCAATTGCGCAGGGTGCGATCCAGACGATCATGGGCGCGTCCGGTCTTTCGGCAATGGAAGCATCCACGCTGCCCGCCGAGATCGCATCGACGATTGAAGATGTTGGCCTGCTGGAGAGCATTTCGCTCTGGGCAGTGACGCTGCTCGGTTCGCTGTTCATCTGGGTGCTGTCGCTCGTTATGATTCTGACCGTCTACGGCCGCTTTTTTAAGCTCTATATGGCGACGGCGATTGCGCCGATCCCGCTTTCTAGTTTTGCAGGACAGCCCTCCAGCAGCATTGGCATGGCGTTCATCAAGAGCTACGCCGCCATCTGTCTGGAGGGCTGTGTCATTCTGCTGGCGTGTATTATCTTTTCACAATTCGCATCCAGCCCGCCTGTCGTAGCGGAAGGACTTGCCCCGGCAACGGTCGTCTGGAACTACATTGGCGAGTTGGTGTTTAATATGCTGGTACTCGTCGGCTCCATTAAAATGTCCGACCGTATAATCCGGGAATTGATGGGACTTGGATAAGAAACCCTCCATCCGTAGTTGGATGGAGGGTTCTGCATCTTATGATTTATTTATTATACGCCGTGACGAAATTCAGCGTTGTTTTTTGTCAGCAGGTACAGACAATACTGGTTCATGCTGATACCCTCGCGTTTGGAGTTTTCCGCAAGTGCGCGGTGCAGTGACTTCGGAAGCCGCAGCTTGAACTGACCGGAATACTCGTCATCAGACGTAGGCTCCGGGATCTCATAGCCATCTTCCAGTGCGGCGGCCAGCCATTCGCGTTTGCAGTCCAGCGCGTTTTTCAGCGCCGCTTCCGCCGTCTCGCCGCTGGTCAGGCAGCCGCGCAGCTCCGGATACGAGGCTACAAAACCGCCTTCCTCCGTGTCCGGAACAAGCTCCAGACGATACGGAAGATTCATATAATACTCAATCGTCTTCACGATTTGACACCTCGCTTTCTACAACTTCTTTTACCATCATAACGTAGACTTTCTTGATCGGTTCGTGCATAGGGATCGTAATTGGCGCGCAGCCGGGCTTGCGAAACGTACAATGACTGCTGCCGCCGTTTGGCTGACGCATTTCATAGCCGTAGCTTTCCAGCACCTTGCGCAGCTCGTCAAAACGAAGATCGCGCGATAATCCGCAGATCCTTGCCAATAGTTTATCCCATTTTGACACGGAACATCACCTCTGTCTCTCTGTACAGTCTTATTATAGCATGGTGTCATATATGGTGTCAAACACTTTTTGCATGCGCTTGTTACAATCTGCCCGTAATCTTTCGCACCAGCGACACGGCCCACGAAATCAGTCCCAGGACAATGAGCGCATACCAGATCCCATTCGCCAGTGCATAGTGGCTGTAATACCAGCCGGAAAACAGCGTCGGCACGATCAGCGCATACAAAAGCGGCAGACCAAGGTGCAGCAGCGACGCGGCATGAAATAATACGGACAGAAGCAAACAGCCAGCCCCAAATACGATCATCAACATGGCACGACCTTCTTTAGAAAGTTTGTGCCATGTTAGCTTGGAACGAAGAAAAGTTCAAGGGTCAATCCAAGAAAAACCGAAAAATTGGAGGGATTCATCATCGAAGTGAAAATCAACAAAGAAATCCAGCGGTATCAGGAAAGCATCCTGTTCGGCTTATCCTTGCGGCAGATGGTGTTTGCGCTGCTCGCCATCGGTGTGGCAGTCGGCGCGTACTTCGGATTAAAATCGCTTATCGGCGCGGCGGAGGTCGGCTGGGTGTGCATGCTGGCGGCGTTCCCGTTTGCCATGTGCGGCTTTTTTACTTACAACAGCATGCCTGCGGAACGTTTCCTGCTGGCGGTCATCCGCTCAGAGATCCTCTGCCCGCGAACGCTGTCATATCATCCGCAGAATCTATATGCGGAATTGCTGCTGGATTCCAATTCCATGCGGGAGGTGCTGACGCTTGATTAAAACCCTCAACAACACCATCAAGCAGGACAGAACAGCCTATAAGATCCCGCGCAGCGTACAGGACGTCATTCCCATCCAGCGAATCTTCGCGGATGGGATTTTTCAGTTCGGCACGAAGTATTCCAGAACGCTGCGCTTTTCGGACATCAACTATGCCATCGCGTCCAAAGAGGACAAGACTGCGATGTTCCTTGGTTACAGCGAACTGCTGAACGCTTTGGACAGCGGCTCGACCACGAAGCTCACGATCTGCAACAAGCAGGTCAACCGGCAGGCGTTTGAAGATACCGTCCTGCTTCCGCAGCGCGGCGACAGCCTCGACGGATTCGTGGACGAGTTCAACGGAATGCTGGAAGGCAAAATCTCCGGCAGCTCCGCCAGCGTGGAGCAGGAGCGGTTCATCACGGTTTCCGTTCACAAGAAAAACGTGGATGAAGCGCGCACATTCTTTTCTCGCGTGACGGGAGAAGTATCCTCCAAGCTCTCGCGGCTCAACTCTTCCTCCAACGAGCTGGACGCTGCCGAGCGGTTGGATGTGCTGCGCGGCTTCTTTAGACCAGAAGAAGCGGCACTGCTGTTCGACCTGCAATCTGCCATGAGGCGTGGACACAACCTCAAGGACACGATCTGCCCGGACAGTCTGGAATTTCATCGGGACTACTTCAAAATGGGAAGTCATTATGGTCGCGTGCTGTTCCTCAAGGATTACGCCAGCTACATCAAGGACAGCATGATTCTGGAACTGACCGATCTCAACCGGCGCATGATGCTCTCCATTGACATGATCCCCGTGCCGACGGACGAAGCCGTGCGAGAGGTGGAGAACAAACTGCTCGGTGTGGAAACCAATGTCACCAACTGGCAGCGGCGGCAGAACAGCAACCAGAACTTTTCTGCGGTTGTCCCTTACGATCTGGAACAGCAGCGCAAGGAAACCCGTGAAATGCTGGATGATCTCACGACCCGCGACCAGCGGATGCTGTTCGCCGTGGTCACGCTCGTGCATCTGGCGGACAGCAAAGAGGAACTGGACAGCGACACCGAAACGCTCCAATCCATTGCGCGCAAGCACCTGTGCCAACTGGCGAAACTGAGCTTTCAGCAGCAGGACGGCTTGATCACCGCGCTGCCGCTCGGTTTGCGGCGCATCGACGCGCTGCGGACGCTGACCACGGAAGCCCTTGCCGTGCTCATGCCGTTCAAGGCGCAGGAAATTCGGCACCGACACGGCATCTACTACGGGCAGAACGCCATTTCCAAGAATCTCATCCTTGCCGACCGCAAGGAGCTTTTGAATGGTAACGGCTTTATCCTCGGCGTCTCCGGTTCCGGTAAATCCTTTGCAGCCAAGCGGGAAATTACGGAGATCGCGCTGTCCACGAATGACGACATTATCATCATTGACCCCGAAGCCGAGTATCGCCCGCTGGTCGAAGGCTTGGGCGGCGAGGTCATTGAAATCTCCGCGACTTCGTCCAATCATATCAATGCTCTTGATATGGAGTCTGGCTACAACGACGGGGATAACCCCGTCGTGCTGAAATCCGAGTTTCTGCTGTCCCTATGCGAACAGCTCGTGGGTGCAGGCAAGCTGTCTGCAAAAGAGAAATCCATCATTGACAGGTGTACCGCGCAGGTCTACCGGGAATTCATCCGGAACGGCTATCTCGGCGCGGCCCCGACGCTGCAGGACTTCCACGCCGCGCTCCTGGAGCAGCCGGAACCCGAAGCGCGAGACGTTGCGCTATCTCTGGAACTGTTCACGGAGGGCAGTCTCAACACGTTTGCCAAGTACACAAACGTGGATACCAATTCCCGCATTCTTTGCTATGACATCCGTGACCTCGGCAAGCAGCTCCTGCCGGTTGGCATGCTCGTTGTGCTGGACAGCGTGTTCAACCGCATCATCCGCAACCGCAAGCTCGGCAAGAATACATGGCTCTACATCGACGAAATTTACCTGCTGTTCCAGCACGAATATAGCGCGAATTTCCTGTTTACCCTCTGGAAGCGGATGCGCAAATATGGTGCCTGCGGCACGGGGCTGACGCAGAACGTTGACGACCTTCTACAATCCCATACTGCCCGAACGATGCTGGCGAACAGCGAGTTTTTGCTCATGCTCAATCAGGCGAGTACGGACCGGATCGAGTTGGCGCGGCTGCTCAATATTTCAGATAATCAGCTCTCGTATATTTCAGGTGTAGACTTTGGACACGGGCTTCTCAAGTGCGGCAGCACCATCGTGCCTTTCGTGGATCATTTTCCGAAAAACGGCAGGCTGTACCAGCTTATGACGACGAAGATGTCTGAACGGGTGGAGCAGGCGTCGTAATGCGAGAGGTCAAAGAAAAAAGCTTGCTGAAGGAGCGCGCAGCCGAAACGCTCAAATCTGCGCCGCAGGCAGCGTTCCGCCGCGGCACGGATGCTTCCTTTCAGCAGCTTCGGCAGGAGCTGCGCGACGCAGCACAGGATGGGCAGCCGGAGGATCGCTACGAGAGCGGCAAGATCACAGACACCGCCGACCATGCCGTGCAGGAAGCCCGCCATCTGGTAGAAAAAACTGTCCACAAGCTGCCGAAAACAAAATCCGAACCGCAGCGGGAAGCCAGGACAGAATCTGTTCCACAACATGAGCAGCCTCGGCACCCCCTGCAGCCTACTGCGGTACCGAGGGAATATCCACCGCAAAGCCAGTCACAGGGAAATCAGTCTGTGCGCGAATCGGCTTCTCCAATCAGGGAGAAGCCGGTTCCTCCGGCAAGCGGCAACCAGCCTAAAATGCGAGAGCATACACCGACCGCTGATGCGCCTGTGCAGCAGCCCCAGCATACAGCTCCGCAGATTCATGAAAACGTAAAGGCTGTTTCTACGGAAACGACACCATCGCTAACGGAGCGTTCTGTCCGAGAGGCGGTTTCTCCAGTTAAAGAGAAGCCTGTTCCTCCCGTAAATATCCCACAGCCCAAAATGCGAGAGCATACACCGACCGCTGATGCATCTGTGCAACAGTCCCGGCATCCAGCTTCGGAGATACACGAAAAGCCGCAGGCTGTTCACCACGCGCAGGTAAACCGATCCGTGCGCGAACTGGAAACATCAGTAAGAGAAAAGCCTGCTGGGAAAGCAAGACCGGCAGAACAACGGTCGCTTGGACAATCTCCTGCCAGCACGGAACCGTCTGCACCTGCGACGACCCCGACGGTGCAGCCATCAGCACGGACTCTGCCAAGAGAAAAGCCGCCTGTTTCCTCTCTGCGAGAACCTCCTGCTGCGCTAAAACCGGATACCACACAGTTCGCGCTTCCTGCAATCAAGACGAAAGAGTACGTCCGAAAGAAACGAAAAAAGCAGAATTTTCTCAAAGAAGAATCAAGCAGTATTGAAAACACAATTACAGATTCCGAAACATTTTCACCGGTCATCCGTACACGGGAAACTGTTCGTGAACAGCAGAAACTCCACGTTTCCCATAGTGCGGAGCAGGAGCAGCCAGCTCTGCCGCAGATCCGAACGCGGCAGCCGCAGACAGCTTCCATGCCCGCCGATATAGAACCCACGAAGCCGGAAGTTCCACAGCCACCGCTTCCGGACATCAAGAGCAAGCAAAAGTACATTGCAGCGCAGCAACCGAAACAGGTAACGCCCGTGCAGGCAAACCAACAGCAGGCAGTGCGGCAAACTGGAAGGAAGGCTGTGCGTGTTGAATCGAAATTATGTCAACCGACATTGACGAATGAAACAGTCCCTGCGCCAGCGAGCAGGAATGTCGCTCCAGCAAAGCCTGCGCGTGTCCAGAAACAGGCGCGACCGACTTTCGTAAAAAAGCAGAAGATCAAAACAGCCCCAAAAGCGAAAATCAAGTCCACAGCACCTGCCGCAAAAGCGCTGCCAAGCAAAGCGTCGACAGCTCCTCCCAAGCAGGCTGCAACTGTCATTCGCAAAGGGCAGGTACTTCGAGATACGGCGATCAAAACGGCGAAAGTAGCAAAAGAGGCCGGAAAGAAGATCCTGCGGGCAATCGCGGCAGCGGCAGAAAAGTTGGTCGCAGCTATCGGCACAGGCGGCGCGGCGGCGGTCGCTGTTGTGATCGTGATTTTGTTGGTAGGATTTCTGTTTGCCTCACCGCTCGGAATCCTGTTTGCCGGGGAGGACACAGGCACAGAGATCAAGATTCCGGACGCGGTTGCGACGCTGAACGGCGAGTTTACCGACGAAATCTACCGCATCATGGAAGAAAACCCATACGACGAGTTGGATATGCAGGAGGGCATGGAAGCGGCCATGCTGCAAAACTGGCGGAATGTGCTGGCTGTGTACGCGGTCAAGGTCTCGACCGACGAAGAACACGGCTTGGACGTTATGACAATGGACGAAGAAAAACTCCAGCTCCTGCGGGAAATTTTTTTCGATGCCAACAAGCTGGAATACGAATTGACGACCAGAACCGTAGACGGCGAGCAGATCACAACACTGCACATCTCCGCACAGATCAAGGACGCTATGCAGATGGCAGACGAGTACGGTTTCACCGACCAGCAGCGGGAAATGCTCGAAGAACTGCTGAAGCCGGACTATGACGATATCTTCCTTTCCCTGATTGGCAATTATCAACCGGGCGGTACGCCCATCGGCCCCGTCGACATTTCGGACATCCAAGGCACGCTGCCGGATGATCTTGATCCGCTGCGCGAATCCATTGTCCTGACAGCATATCAGCTTCTTGGAAAGGTGACGTATTTCTGGGGCGGCAAAAGCCTCGTTCTCGGCTGGGACAGCCGCTGGGGAACGCCGACGACAGTCACTGCACCGGGCAGCGGTTCGACCGGCAAGGTGCTGCCATTCGGACTGGACTGCTCCGGCTTTGTGGACTGGACATTCTATAACGCCACGAGCGGTGCATACCTGCCCGGACGCGGCGGTGGCGCAGCCTCGCAGCATGGGTATTGCACCAATGTCTCATGGTCAGACGCACTGCCCGGCGATCTCGTCTTTTACGCGGATGACAGCCACGTCGGGATCGTCTGCGGCTACGACAGCGTGGGCAATCTCCTCGTCATTCACTGCTCCGGCGGGCAGAATGGCGTGGTCGTGACCGGGCGCGAGGGCTTTGCCGTCGCAGCCAGACCGGATTTGTTTACGGATTAGTCCAATTTGCTTCGTTTGTGCGGCATTCTTTGTTGGCTCTGGTGAATAGCTTTCTTTCCTTTTTTCTGCGATACTTGGCGTACCAAAGCGAAAGGAGATTGCAATGGAAGAAAGAAAAAACCTATGCGCCATGCTGCCCGTCGCACTCCATGCCAGAGTGCGGCAGGAGCAGGAAAAAGCAGGGATGACCCTCGGTGAGTATGTGGAAGCCATGATCACGGAATACTACGACTGGAAGGATGGAAAAATCATGACCGGAGAAATGAGAACCTTAGCCGCGCAGATCCCCGCAGAGCTCTTTGACCGACTTGACCGCTACCTCAAGGAGCGCGGCATCAAGAAGAAGGACTTCTTAGTCGACATCATCACCCGCGCACTGGAAGAAGCCGAAGCCGCCGAACCGGTTACAGAAGCATCGCCCCAGGACGAGCTGGAGGAACAGCCGGAAGCGGACGAAACCTGAACCCAAATCAAGCCCCCGCAGGTCAAGCCTGCGGGGGCACAAGCCGTCAGCCGACACGCGCCCGCGTGTCGGCTTTTCTGCGTCCCGGTGGGGACGCTGCACTGGAAATCATAAAAACCGCGCGTTGGAGCGCGTGTGACGAGGTACGAATGCGATGCACCGGTATGCCCGTATGTCAAAACAGGATTGAATGCAAGCAATCAACGGAAGCGAGGTTGCGCTTACATTTTAGGACAAACCTCCGCTGCGGGGAAGCATGGCATTATTCGGATACGCCCTCGGCGGTAGCTGCCTCAGGTGAAGTGTCAACATCAGAAAGCAAGCTACACAGACCAGCGGTTCCCTGCATATGCAGTTTATTCATTGACAAGCGCTGCGAAATGTTCTTTTTCTTCCCATTGTACTCAAGCAGCATGGCCTCGGCATATCCCATAGAACCGGGGCAGCGCTCCTTCGACATTCGCACAAGCTGCTTGATTGAGAGTGCGCCGACCCTTTCTTTGAATACCTCATCGTTCAACTGGTCGCCAAACGTATAAACCAGACGTGTGATTCCGTTCAGAATATTTGCAGAGAATGAGTTTTCATCGCCTTCCCATGTTCCGGCACAGAGCCGAAGAACGCGGCTGAGCATATGATAGCCGTGGGTTTGATAAATCTGTTCGAGCGTTGATACAGCGCAAATTACGCAGGGAGCCTTTCTGGTTCCGAGAGAAAGTCCGTATGACTCTAAAAGATCTCTGATAATAAGCTGATCGTCATTTCCAGCCTCAAGGTTTGCGGTGAACACCTCATAAGGACTCAGACGTTTTACAAACTTCTGCTGATTTGCGAAAATGTCGGCCTCATGCTCATAAACGAGTTCATCGTATATCATGCACCATACTGGCGTATCGCGGGAACCGGAAACCAGAGCAACGATTTCAATTGTGTGCTGCCCGTTAAAAACATAATTGACGCCGCCTCTGCGGCTGACCTTCACCGGATTGATCTGATATGGATCAAAGTTTGCGGCAGCATTTGCAATATGAGCCTTTGAGAGATTTCGTTGGTACTTCTGGTTGGAAACGAGATTCTTGATTGGGATCTTTTCAAAGTGGACGTTTGGTACGAAAACGCTATGGTCTTCCATGTCATTCTTCCTCTAGTATCTGCAGCATTTCACAAGCCTTATCCACCAGAACGTGCAGTTCTCGGACGAGCGCGGAACGTGCAGCAGACGAAATAATGGACAGGTCTGTTTTGGTCTGGATGCGGTGAATGGAACCCGTCCATGAAGGAATGGTCAAGGTAAGGCCAGTGATGTCTGCGTCCGGGTCAAACACCGGCATATCCTTGATCGATTGGCTTGCACCGCTTAGCGGCTGTTCTAATGTACGGTTGATTGCAGTCCTTGTTTTCTTGAATTGAACAAATGGCTGCTGCTGCATTCTTCGGATCTTCCGATCAACCTTTCGCATTTCAGCCGGTTCCAGTTTTGAAAGGGCAACAATGTTTTTGTGGGACACTTTATATTGGCCGGAGAGTATCTTCGAACCAAGCGCGGGTTCTGCATCTGCAATTTTATCAACGGCTCTCGAAAAAACTGCGTACTTTTCTACAGTCCCGGCCGAAATGCAGTTCTCATCTGCGATTCTATCTGCAGTTCGATGGCGCGAAGTGTCTGGACTGTCCTGCTTGTCGGGACGCGGGGACACAGGCAGAGAATACTGATTAAGCCCGCTTGGATTTTTGATCTTGGATACAAACTTTTCAGAGTCATATTGCTTGCCAATCAGATATTTTCTGGTTCCCTCCGAAAGGTTCCGACGGCCGAGCTGATTCGCACAGATCCATGCGATGGCTTCTTCGCGGCAATAAAAGTCTACCTCCGTCACAGAAAAGGGAATACGGTGCCGCATACAGATCTCATAGCGATTGTGGCCGTCGACCAGCGTCCCGCGCCAGACAACGAGCGGGTCGCGGCAGCCATCGGCCAGGAGATTTTCTTCAAGCTGCAGGTATTCTGTCCGCTGCAGCGGGGGAATCAGATTTTTGAACTGGGGATCAATGATGAGCGATTTCGGCATCTTCATAATGATACGAACTCCTGCTTATCTACCCGCTGTAATGTTTCAAGCGGAAACACCGCGACGCGCTTCGAGGAAATGACACTTCCATGCAGACGATAAGCACATCCGTCTTCAAGCTCTGGTGCAAGCACACGAAGACGCTGTACAAATAATCGGCTGTATAGCTCGTATGATCTTTCAGACTGCATCCGGGAAGCGACAATACGATGCCCCTGTTTGCCGGGTGTCCCTTTTTCAACAGGCTGTATGGCAACCAGCTTTGCTTCCGGGTTTACGAGCAGCTGGATCTGGCTAGGAGATCCAAGCTGACGGAAAAGCGCCTTATGAATCCGAATCCCATATTTCTTTGTGTCGACAGCCAATGTTACCTCACTGCAAGCATGCTGGGCCATTTTACATTTCCTCCATTGTTAACTGCTGAGGCAGTTCCTGCGATTTGTCCGGCAATGCGATCTGTACCTTTTGGGACGATTCTTTGATGGAGTAGACTGCATATCCATCAAAGATATTAACCTGCATGGATTGCTGATGCTCCTTATACGGAAGACCAAATTGATCTTGCCATCCGGAAGGAAAGACCGGCGTTCGTGCAGTCTGCGGCTTCGCTCCTTCGGGAAGGGCTCGCTGATAAACTTCCGTTGCGGTCAGATCGAACGCAATCATATATTCGCCATTTGCGTGAATCAACCGGCCAAGCAATTTGTATCGATAGTCCGGGTTCCAGTCCATCAGTGAAAACATTTTTGCAAAAAACAGCTTACAGGTTATTTGCCGCGGTGAACGCTTCTTCTTTGATATTCCGCACCACGCAAAGCTGTCTCTCGCGTTTTCAACGCAGGGACGCAATGCCATGATTTTAGTTTCCTGATTTACGAGAACCTGAACAAAGGAGGCCTCCGGGAACTTGTTCAGGCAAGCGCAATTTACATAGAACTTGTAATTGTTGAAGGTCACAGACGGCTCATGCAGGTGCGCAAAGAATTCTCTGCGGACGACTTGAAAACCCTCGAAATCAAAATCCGTACCCATGTCAACAACTTCGTCATTTGTGCTTAGAGACGGGACATCAGAGAAATCGTTCATGGGTACAGATGCGCTGTCTTCGGTTGGAGCAAGAATATCTGCGTGCCGAATATCATTCCATGTTTCCATTGCGGTCCTCCTGCGGCATTGTACCACCCAGTTCTTTCATAATATATTGTCTCAATTCGTCAAAATCCGTGACGTGAAGTTTTTTGCCGGTTTCAAAGAGCTGCCCCTGAAGATTGAGTGACCAGTTTGATCTGGTCATATGTTCCAGAGCAGAAAGGGAACATTCGTGCAGATAGAATTCTTTTCCGAACGTGCCGACCCACTGTTCAGGGATTGCCCGGACGTGTTTTCCGAGCGTAGAAAGGGGATGGATCGTTTCTTCGTTTGTGCTTGCCGCTCTCACAGAAAGCTCCTGTGACCGGATAAAGGTTTCGGAATCAGCGACATCGAAAATATAGACAAGCTGCCCGGCATCTTCACAGAGAATTCCGTTTATACGATATTTGCACGCGGTATTCCAGCCAAACAGGTGAAAGATTGTGTCGCTGAATGCAGCGGCTGATATTTCGCGCGGCTGCGGTTTTCCGCTATAGTTTGATGAAATTATGACACCGCTTCGGTTGGACGAATCCGTGGGTCGAACGGCAAACTTCATTTCAAGCGGATTGATCAGCAATTCGACATATCGCTTTGCACCGAAATGCCGGACGCACGCAGCACTGAACTTTACCTTTTTATCCGCGAACGTCACAAACGGCTGACTATGTGTGCCTAAAAACTCTGTTCTGGTTATTTCAAAGCCGCGCAGATCAAAATCGCCCGCATTAACCGCAAAGGTTGCGTCTGCCGGGATCTGTGAAGGCGCACCGTCTGTGGGAATGTCCGTATACGCGCTTCTGGACGCACTCAGATAGTCGCCCTCTTTGAAGCCGGACCACCTTGGATTGATGGAAACAAAGCCTTTCAGCAAGCCGTCATGAATGACCCGGAGCTCCGGCAGAATGGACTTGTTGCCGTATTTGGCATTGTCCAGCATTCGCTGAACTGCATTGAAATCATCACGGCGTATAATGGCGTCATGATGGTTATAGTAGCGGCTTTGTGGTTTCTCTCCGCGATTTTTCAGCGTCCGGTGCGTTCGATAGTTTTCTGTGACGGTTTTTCTTGTAAGAACGTCCCCGCAGTGCCGCTCGTTGCGAAGGATCGATACGATGCCGCTGGATGACCAGCATGATTTTCCGAAATATGTGCTGCGCGCCTGATTGGTAAGGGTATCGGCAATCTGCTGGGCAGAGTAACCGTAGAGGTACATATAGAAAATAAGTTTAACAGTAGGTGCTTCATCCGGATTGATTTGAAGATGGCCGTCTTCGTCGTGGGTATATCCAAACAGCTTCGGCGTAAGCGGGACTCCGTGGTCAAGCCGCATGCGCAGGGATGTTTCCATACTTCTGCTGCGGGTGTGCGATTCTTCCTCAGCCATTGTTGCCTGAAAGGTAAGCGCCATCTGTGAATCATCGTTCAGGGAAAAAATCGCTTCCGATTCAAAGAAAACGCCAACGGGAGGCCGCCTCTCGGCCAGTGAACGAACGGTTCCGATGAAATCTTCTACGTTGCGTGCAAAGCGTGAAACACTCTTTGTGACGATCATGTCAATTTTACCGGCCTTGCAGTCTGCAATCATCCGATTGAATTCATCCCGATGCTTCAGAGAAGTGCCGCTGATCCCTTCGTCGGCGTAGATGTTCACAAGCGTCCAGTTGGGGTGGCGTGTAACAAACTCCTCGTAATACTTCTTTTGCAGCTCATAGGATGTCGTTTGCCGGACATCATCCGTTGAGACACGAACATAAATAGCAACCCGCTGGTTTACGTCATTGTCATAGTAATCAGCCTGCTTTTTTGCAGGGATATATTCATAGTTTTCGGGATCGATCACCACATTGTATCGCTGCTTGATCTGTTCCTTTTGCCGCTCCTTGCGTTGTCTGGCTTCCGAATTATGCATCTGAATGTTCTCCTGCTAAAAGAAGACTTTCCTCGGAAATATTGTCCGGGAGGACTGACCAATGATCGGGGAACATGCCCCAATCGTGCAGGGTATCCTGATAGCAGGAAGCCATCGTAAAAATATCTTCGGATACAAAATAGATGCCGACTGGTTTCGCCAACGCTGCGAGGATTCTTGCAAGAAATGTGATCTCGTAGTCCTTTTTGGAAACGTTGGATACCTTCTGTGTGATGATTAAATTGACTTTGCCGCGGAAGCAATCCTGTAAGAGTCTGCACCATTCCGGTGCGCTTTCCATGTTTGGTGCGGTGGCTCCTTCGTCTATGTAAAAATCAATAAGCTCCCAATTTGGGCAAAGAGCCATGGTGTCCTGATACTGTTTCACATGGTAGTCCAGATAGTCTACATGCTTCGTCTGGTTGAAGTAACGGATATAGATTCCGACCTTGTAATGCTGCTGGGGATTTGGACGTTCTCCCCGAAGATTGCTGAGCAATGTCCTGCACGGGGAGCGTAATAGGGGTTGCATAGATTGATCTGCTGAATTGTGAGACAGACTCTGTGCTGCTGAAGATGCTTGGCTGTCAGATTCAGATGCTGCTGTTTTCAGAAGTGAATCCTGCGCTGCTTGATCCTGCATATCGGACATTTCATATCCCTCGCAACAATAAAATTATTTGATTGTATTTTAGCCCGCGCGAATGCAAAAAGAAATAAACTGAGCGTGAAGATATCCACTCCCAGTGAAGGTACAGAAAAATCGGGCTTTTACAACTGAAGTTTTTATGTGATACTGAAACGATAGAAAGGCAGAATCGGCTGATTTTCTCGATCATTATAATACTTCCGACTTTTTTAAGGAGGTATTATTTATGGCATTCAACACAGAGGCATTGGGAAGGCGTATCGGAGAGATCAGAAGGCGACGGGGCCTTTCCCAGATGGCGTTGGCAGAACAGATTGAAAAAGCGCCTACATTCATCAGCAGCATTGAAACCGGGCAGCGGGGCATGAGCATCGAAACGTTCGTATCCATTGCCAACGCGCTGAACGTATCAGCGGATGCGCTTTTGATAGACAGCATTGAGAATACGGAGCGAATCTCCGGTTCCTTCTTTGCCGCCGCTGCTTTTGACTGCAATGAATTTGAGCGGCGCGTTCTGCTGGAACTGCTGATTGCATCGAAAGAAGCGATACGGAAAAACAAGCGCTTCTTGCGATATGAGGACGTGAAATGAAAATAATTCCAGCAAACTATATTTTCCGCAAAAGTGATTACATTTTCATAAGAGGCGCGACTTTTGAACGCAAATCCTGTATAATACGAAACAGATTAACTTATGGGCAGGAGAGCTTATGATTTTTTACATCGCAGATATGCACTTCGGGCATGAGAATGTGCTGCGGTTTGACGACCGGCCGTTTTCGGAAATCGGGCAGATGGACGAAACGCTCATCCAGAACTGGAATGCTCGCGTCGCAGACGATGATACCGTCTATGTTCTAGGAGACGCTTTCTGGAAAAACGAAGAAAACAGCGTGAAGATCCTGCAGCAACTGAACGGACACAAGCATTTGATTCAAGGCAATCATGACCGGGTCAAGGGCAAGCTTCGTCTTTATTGGGAAAGCATTGCGCAGTACGCAGAAATCAATGACGAAAACCGCTTGGTCATTCTGAGCCATTACCCAATGCTGTTTTATAAAAGCCAGCACCACGGAGCGGCGATGTTGTACGGGCATGTGCATAATTCGAGAGAGTGGCAGCTCGTGGAGAAATGGAAACGTGAGCAGTGGGCTCTGGGAATCCCTTGTCGGCTTATAAATGTCGGCTGTATGCTGGACTATATGCACTACACGCCGCGTACACTGACAGAACTGCTGACAGCCGAAGCAATGCCGGATATGGATTTGCTTGCGCGGATTGAGGAAAGCGCTGCCCAATACGAAAGTGCAAAGACACGGGTTTATGAACTGTGCAAACAGGCTGTAGATGAGGTTTTAACCGGACAGCTTACCGATGAAGCGCAGATCGACCGGCTGCTGGACAGGGTAATTGAGTTCGGCGACGACGCCCGTTTCCGTGAATTGTCCAAACAGCTTTGCCGTCATATCTATCATCATTACCCAAAACTGATTGGCAGTTTCCCCAGCATGTTCCGAGCACTATTCGAGGAAAAGGAAACCTGAAACAAAAACAGGAATCAGATTACACAGCGCCCCGGAAAAACAGTTACCAGCCGACACGCGCCCGCGTGTCGGCTTTTCTGCGTCCCGACAGGGACGCTGCACTGGAAATCATAAAAACCGCGTGTTGGAGCGCGTAACGCGAAAGGAGCAACATGGAGAAAAGAACCTATCAATCATTACAAGAACTTCCGCTTATGCTGAGCATGATGGACGTTGCGTCCGTCCTCGGCATTTCCAAAGCAGGAGCCTATACACTCGCCCACAGCAGAGATTTTCCTGCGTTCCGGGTTGGACGCAGGATCGTTATTTCACAAGAAAAATTTCTGGACTGGCTGGAAAAGCAGACCGCGGAAAGTTCTCTCACTTAGGACTAGCTATTTCGCTGTCTTTGTGATATTCGTTTGAGCTGCCAGAAAGGAGGAACGCAAATGGCAAAAAAGAGAGTCAATGGCGAAGGAACCATTGGTAAGCGAAAAGATGGTCGCTGGGAAGCGCGGTATATCGTGGGCCGCGACCCGGAGACGGGAAAGCAGATCCGAAAGAGTATTCTCGGAAAAACACAGGCAGAGGTTCGGGCTAAGCTGAAAGACGCACTTGCGGAAGCGGCGGAGATCGATGTGGTCAAGTCGAGCGGGTACAGCGTGTCCGGCTGGATGCAAGCTTGGTACTCGCTGTATGCGCAGCCAAACGTGCGCGAAACGACCGCGCGCTACTACAAGGGTTATATCGATCACCATGTAATCCCGCGCTTGGGCGATACGCCGTTAAACAAGCTGACCTCGCTGGATATTCAGCAGTTCTATAAAGACTTACTGGAAAACGGCAGGATGCGGGAGGACACCAAAGCCAAAAAGCCCGGTCTCAGCAGCACGACCGTACATGGTATCCACGTCATGCTGAAATCCGCGCTGAAGCGCGCGGTGCAGGAGCGTCTGATTCCATTCAACCCGGCGGAATTCTGTATCCCGCCCAAGGTCACGAAACCGGAGCTGCAGGTGATTCCGTCGGAGCGGTATCAGTCCTACTTGACAGCCGCCGAACAGCGCGGTGTCCTGCCGATGTTTTATCTGGAGCTGGCTACGGGACTTCGGAAAGGGGAAATCGCGGCGCTGCTCTGGTCAGACTTCGACGCGCAGACAAAAACCATCCATGTGACCAAGCAATACCTGTTCTATAACGGGCAGGGGACTGTTTCCCCGCCGAAATCGGACAGCTCCACCCGCTACGTCTCAATCTCGGATGAAGCGGCCAGACTGCTGCAGCAGGAGCACGAGAAACACCCGAATAACCCCTATATGTTCCCGTCCCCGGTAACCGGCGAGATGTACCACCCGGACGCCATCGTGAAGATCCACCGGAAGATCTGCAAGGATATTGGATTGGAGAATGTCAGATTTCATGACTTGAGACATAGCTTTGCCACGACCGCGCTGCAATCCGGCGTGGACGTGAAAACAGTCTCCACAATGCTTGGTCACAGCAGCGCGGGCTTCACGCTGAACGTCTACACGCACTCGACCAGCCGAATGCAGCAGGAGGCTGCACGGATCGTCGGCAGCGTCATGCCCAAGATGCAGGAGCGCTGAAAAACGCGAAGAACAACGCCCGGCTGCAAAGTAAAAAGCAGTCGGGCGTGGGCATATCTAATAAGAAGATATTGAGGTATCGTCAGAAAATTAATGTTTTCAAGGCACGAACACGGTGTGGGAAGTTGAAACGCAAATATACAATTAGATAGATAGATTATCTCAGTTTTATTCGCTTATTGGAACAATCTGCTCACTTGCTCGTCGACCCGTTTCTCGTAAGGATCAAACTGGTCTTTATCATATTCCGTTTGGCTGTCATAACAATCGATCAGCTTAAAGGGAACGCCAAAATCGCTCACTTTACGAGCCTTAGGGGAAAGTGCGTTGTATTCAAGCTTCTGTAACAACAGCCCCAATCCCGAAACGCTCTCTATATCCACTTTTTCAAGAATCGAAACGCGGTATCTATAAAAAGCATCAAATAGGCCAAGATATTTTACCAGGTGATACTTGAAAACATTATAGACAAAGTCAGCAACCGTCCGTATTGCCGCGTCCTTTGTTTTAGGTGGATTTTGGCGAGTTGTATAATAATTGACCATTGACATAAATCCACCCTCAAGATAGGAACTTAGTAGAACAGTTACCATCGAATACTGCTGTTGTGACCCTGTTCGCAAGTTAATAAGCTGCCTAAGTTTTTCCTCTTGTACAATAGGAAGGATCAAATCGAGAATAGTCTGAAAACCACCCCAGTACAAACGATGGGCATTACTTTGAGCCAATTTTGCTGATACCTGTTTTATTTCTGCAAGAGTCTGCCAAGGCATTCCTTCTATGGCTTCGTACAGTAGTAGCTTGTCTTTGGGGCCGACAACCCTAAACCTATTAAATACATTTGCCGGTATTCCTGATTCTGCAACCCTCAGATAAATTAATTCTTTCTCCTGGCGGTCGCTTGTGGACAAATATTGATCCTTTGTAATTTGATAATCAACATCTGTCTTGGGAGCTTGGATATCGTAGTTCTTATGTTCTAATAGCTCTGGCTCGCTATTAACAATATCTTCAAATTTGTTGTTTAAGTCAATAACTCTTCCGGAGTAATGTTGTTGGAAACGCCCTGCACGGCCAGCAATATTTTTGGCATCAAATTGTCTGAGATTTTTTCTACCTTTTTTGCCTGAGGTGATAATTATATTTTTAGCTGATGTATTTACACCCTCGGTAATAGTGGTGGTTGAAAATAGGCAAATTAATGCACCACAGTTGAACAAATTGATGATCTCTTTTTGAATATATTTTGGTATAAGGCTATGGTGGATACCTATCCGCCCTCTTAACGCTTTTAGTACAATCCAATCAGATCCAAATGTATTTTCTAAGTGTTCCAAAAAGATTTCATAAACAGGGACATCTACCGTAGAACATCTTTCTTGAAAAGTGGAAATAAGTTCTTGATCGCTTAATAGCGCTTTAGTGTATGTTTCCGTATCAGATCTTCGACCACAATATATTATGGTGTTTTCTGTGGGTGAACTTAATGCGCGAATAATATTGGCGATCTTCTTACTTTTGGTTGCAGTACCTATCTCGATAGTATTGCTGTCAATGACGTACTGCTGACGCCCTTTAATGGTTGTGTATTCTTTTGATACAATTTCAAATTGATTATACCGCAAAAAAACAAACTCGTTATCTTGAGCAAAGTTATTGAAAGACGCTTGTGCTGTTGTTCCTCCTGTTGGCAGTTCCATATATGGACCAGCCAAAAGCATATCATCCGCAAGATTGCAGATATATTCTAATGCAAGACGATAGGCGGTATCACGCTCATTCTCTCCCAATGTTTCCTGGTCAATTACAAAGCTATTATCAATTTTATAAACTTCATCGATAAAAGCAAAATCGAAATGGAGGCCTTGATGTGAATCCATAAAAGACAGAAACCGTTCGGGAGTAAAAATAAAGATATTTTTCTGTGCAATATCAAAATCTTCTTCGCTTAAGGAATGAATTGCATAGTCGCGAAATGCTTCCATGCTGCAAAGCTGTGCGTAGTTTTCGGACAATAGACTTATTGCCGGAAATATCAAGATGACATTTCGATATTGAATTTTTTGGATAATCTCATAAACCAAGAAAGTCTTTCCAAAAGAAGTGGGGGCTGTTAAAACATAGCGATTTCGTTTGGTTCTCACAAAACTATCAAGAACTGCTTTTTGGTAACGATGTAATTTGCAGCCTCTATAAATCAGGCTTACATCGTGAAACAGGGAACTTAGCGTAAGAGAATTTATATTTTCATCAGAAATCTCAGCGTCGGTGAATTTTGACTTCAACAAATCGTAGTATTGAGGAATACCCGCTTCATTTGCCAAAAATAGTAGCAAATTCAAATCGGCATCAGTCAAATTCTCGTTTTTGATGGAATCAAAGAAACTGCATACTTTTTTCACAAATGTAGCTGAATCCGCAGTTTCTTTATAGCTATAATACGCCTTAATTATATCAGCGGTTCTTGTGAGTCTATCCATCGAATCACGCTCTCCTTAATTTGTCTGACTTCTGATAGCGGTAGAAAGATAAAAAACAGCCTGTAGTCAAATGCAGCTGGGATGTTAATTCCGATACGCGTGTATTCCGCGGCAATATAATCGATGCACTTTTTTATGCTTTCATGGTATGTATCCCGCCCTGTCTTCTCGTAAGCAATGAAAATAGGGTAAATCAAACGAATCCCTCTGATCTGCATTTCCTGTGCCAAATTGACATTAGGATTTTCATGCCAAGCGTTTAATAGAGCGTCCAAGCAAGCATTGCTTACCGAAAGGTGATCTTGCTGATTTATAATTGCAATCAAATTCCGATTCAAATAGCCATCTGATAACGATATTGCCAATTTTTCTATTACAGGGGTTATAGCGTCTTTGTATCTCAAATAAAACTTTGCTTCGCCAAACCACAAGTCAATATTTCCATTACGATTCATCAGATGAAATGCATCGAAACCTTTGGGTTCACTGTTTTCGATTGGCGAATAGAAATAGCCTCGTGCTGCAACTACGCTTGTTCTCAAAAACACACGTAAAATCAAATCAAGTAACACTTCTCCATAGAACCCGTACTTTAATTTCGCTGAATCATCCGCCTCGGGATTATATCGGATTCTACTGAGAATAGCCTTTCGCTGCTCACGCTCTAAGTTGTCGTAGTCTATTTCAAATTCATTTACCGCAAATTCAACGATACCGTTATATATCACTTTTGCGACATCTTGAGGGGATGAGTGCTTAAAACAAATGTCATTTTGGGAGGAAAGGCATGATTTATCTATACCAGTCTCTTGATGTGGCAACTGGCACTCAAATAGAATGGCACTTTGTACCGCATTTTTCAGGGCGTCCCTCATTGCCACTGCCTCCTAAATGTTAATTTCCGGAATTAAACTTAACGAGTTTTTCCCAGTCAATACTTCCATCCTCAAAGCAGAATTGCTGTGTAAACTCCCGAACCAAGCGGTTCGACGCTTTCTGGTAAGAGGTATCGAAATCGTCTACATACTTCTCCGGTAGCTTTTCCATGTAACGGATCAGCTTAATATAAAACTCATCATCACCTGTCAACTCTGCCCAGAAGTCTTTTCCGGCAAGCTCTATATAAAACTTAGGCAATCCCCGGGTAGAAGTTTTTTTCTTTCCGTAGCCGTAACCAACAATGGGAACAAATCTCTTTTGGGCCTGCTGTGCCAATTTGCTCGCAGCTATAAAATTCTGTTCCTGCTTCTTTCGGCTATCCGCATTAAAAACGCTGGTTCCCGATTTCACAGCAATTGCATAAATCGTATTACCACGTTCAACCATAATATCTACACCTTCCGCCAGAGCTTTCTGTCCTTGTGCTGCGGCAGTAGCAATGGGTTCAAAAAACACATTGCCGAAAATCGTTTCCTCGGAAGAAGAAACGAAGGCAGACAAAATGGCATCAATAATTTGTGCAGCGCCGTTCATAGCTTTGGCTCGGAAAAGATATGGATTTTTGCGCTTCATGACCGCTTTAATATTCAGGCTGTCTGTTTTTTTAATCAGATTAGTATAGAAATTATCTAACGCAACGGCAATGGCTTTTACGATGGCTTCTTCGTTGTAGGAATTATTTATTGACATAGCAACTTCCTCCTATTTCCAAAGCGAATTTAAGTTTTTGATGGATATCTGTTCCTCTAAATCGTTTTGTTTGAATTGCAGCGGATTGATCCGCGGCGGAAAGGACGGCTTTACCTAACGCCTCCGCCAATCCTACCGGAACTGCGTTGCCAATCTGACGGTATTTCTCTGCGCTCGTTCCCACGAATATCCAATCATCAGGGAACTGCTGTATTCTTGCATATTCCCGTATGCTTAAGGGACGATTTTGCGTGGGATGGCACATCATTGTTGCTTTTTGAACAGGAGATGTTACCAGTGTAGGCGAGGGCTGGCTATAAGAAAGTCTACGATAAAAACCTACCTTGCCTCCGCCAGAGTCATACGCACCGCCCATAGCTAATTGTTTTAGATTATCGGGAAGGTCTCGCCAGTTTCCACCTTCGGGAACAAGTCTCAAATAAGACAAGCGTTCTTCGCTAAAGACGGCACACTCACCGCAATCATGTTCCAAGTCCCGTATGGTATCGCCCAGTGTTCTCCAACGATAAGAGACATTTTGGTGCACTTGGAAGTGTGTTGGTATTGGCATAAAAATGTCTTCATTATCACGGCTACCGATTAAAACAAAGCGCTCTCTAAACTGAGGGACACCATAATTTACAGCGTCCAAAACACCATATACCGTTTTGTAGCTCAGTTTCTGAAACTCAGACAGGATAATATCCAAAACGGTTCCTAATTTCTGTTTTGGATCATCCTTGTCCCGATCCGCAACAGGAACATGTTTCAAAGGTGCTGACATAATTCCTTTTACATTTTCCATGATAAAAAATCTTGGACGGATGTAATCAATCATCCGAATGAAGTCCATAAAAAGACTTCCCCTCGGATCGTTGATACCTAATCGTTTTCCAGCAGTAGAAAACGGTTGGCAAGGAGGCCCGCCGCAAATTAAAAACGGTTCTCCAGGAGCCAATCCCACTTGTTCCAACAAATCGGCCGGATCAATATCTCTTATATCTCCACTTAAAACTTTGTGGCCATTTGCTCGCATCGTTGCGACACACGCCGCATCAAAGTCCTGGCCAATAACGATATTTAGTCCGGCTTTTGTGAGACCTATATCGAGGCCCATCGCACCAGAAAAGAGCGATATGACATCGCGATTTTGAGGATCTTTCTTTAGCTGTAACATACCCGTTTGATTCTCCTATTAAATTTTCTCGCCATCTGGAAGAACGAAATTGCGTTCAAATGAACAGCCGACTGTTTCTGCTAAATACTCCAACTCGGAGACAGTAAAACTTTCTCGTTTCATTTTTGCGTTGAAGTTTTGAGGGGTTGTTCCCATGCGTCTTGCTAATTCTGATACGCTAATATTTGAACGGACACACAGAACCTTTATCTGCTCAGAAATTGTCATTACGGTACTCCTTGATAAAATAAAACTTAAATTTGAAAAAATAAAATTAAAAATTTATATATTAAAAGTAGTCCCTTCTCGGTATTATGATAGCACATATTGCGGTTATCTGCAACAAAAAAACGATAATTATCGAATAACGGGGGTTGAGCGATCCCAATATCAGGTGTGGCTACATTTACTGTGCTTGCTCGCTGGCTGGTCTACTGTTTTCTTTTCGCTATTGCACATCTTCCTACTAATCTTGTGGGAGTAGCGTTATCGCACCTTGATATTCAGCCACCATGGTTTTCGGAAAGTAATTGCAGATATTGAGGCAGGCATTGTCAAGTGGGCTATTATCAAGGATATCTCGCGTTTTGACCGTGATTATCTGCAAGCGGGTATGTATACGGAAATTATGTTCCCAGAGCATGATGTTCACCTTAGCAAGACCAACCGCAAACGTATTTAGCATAAGGACATCGGCGTTCTGGAAATGTCCAAGATGTTTGACGCGAAGCAAAATGAAAGAAAGGGCATAGCTAGAGCGATACAGTTTCGTCTTTGTCCAATAATGCTTTCTTATTGGGATGCCCTGTGTCGCGTTTATTTTCCGTCCTGTCCAAACAGGCACGTTTCGTCCCATCGCCGTTGGCGTCAGGGTTGGCGTCAATGTCGCTGAGTGGAGGACATCAGCCCAAGTTGCCTTGACCTTACGGTGCGGACGACAGCCGCGTGAAACGAAGAAAAATCAAGCCTGCCTGCGCAAAAACACGCCGCGTCGGTAGCCTCGGTTCTTCTTCAAAAAGTTCGGATAAAGCAAAAATCCGCACTTTTCAGTGCGGATTTTGGTGGGGGAAGGTGGATTCGAACCACCGAAGTCATTGACAGCAGATTTACAGTCTGTCCCCTTTGGCCACTCGGGAATTCCCCCATATTCAGGATGCTGTGTTGCGGTAAAATGGAGCTGGTAGACGGATTCGAACCCCCGACCTGCTGATTACAAAGAGTAGAAAAATTCTGAAAATATCGTTTTCCGGACGTTTTTGATCGTTTCCGCTGGAACTGAAATACTCTTTCGCACCCATGTTTCCACTGCTTCCGTCCGCTCGTTTCCTCGTGTGGGTCACGGTGTGGGTCAGCCGTTTTTGCAAGTCCACCGTGTAAAGACGCCTTCAAAGCTCGTCGAATCGGAAAACATATTCCTTGCCTACGCTGGACGTTGGCTTATTGAAAGCCAACCACGCGCAAAAACTGCGCCGCAGTAATCAAAGATTACAGAAAATTTAAAGCAAGGTTATCTCAAAATCATTTGCGGCAATGTGTTCGTCACAGAAATCGCGCAGTTCCATGATTCCCGCCTCGGAGGTCTCCCAAACGGTTTCAAGGTCAATGTTGCCATATTCATGCGCAACGACATTTCGCATACCCCGGATGGCGCGCCAGGGGATACTGGTATGTAAGCTGATAAATTCCGGAGACAGATGCTTTACAAGCTCGCCAATCTGCATCAAGCAGAGCGCAATCGCGTTGCGATAGGTCGGATTTGTGCAGAAGGTGTGATAATCATGCGCATACTCAGTATGCGTAAACATGATGTCATTACAATAACCCTGAATTTTCTCAAGGATCTGCGTGTCACGACTTTGTGCGGTCATATAAAACAATTTCCTCCCCGGCAATTTGATCCAGAAACCGTTGATCCAGACTACCTGTTGTCAGCAAATCCAAATCTTTTCCAAGGCTGTCTTCGAGATCGCTGTAGAGCGCGCCCAAAGCGAACATACCGCGAAGGTTTCCCTTGTCGACGCGCAGATCGACATCACTGTTTTTTGTGGCCTCGCCTCTTGCGTAAGAGCCAAACAGATAAATACGCTCCACGCCGTGCCGCGCGGCAATCGGTGCAATGATCGCGCGCAGATCACCGACAGAATAAATCTGATCCCGCATAAACAAGAACCTCCCTCCACAAATAGCAAAATCTCTATGGTTAGAGTATACACCAAATTACTGATGGTTACAAGTTATAGAAACGCACATTTGTCAAAAGGAAACCCATACCGAACACGCCGCTGCCGATCAAGGCGGCGGTTATTTTTTATGCTGCCTAAAAAATTTTTAAAGACAGGCTGTTCAAAACGCGATTTTCTGTCGGATTAAATAGAAGGACTTTTTTGGAGGGACGCAAACAGGCAGCGTAGGTTCGGAAATGTAAATGATTTGTGAATTTTCTCAAAAGGGCTTCTAAAAATCGCGTTCCCGTGGCCTATGCAGTGAGGGGACTTTTTTCGAGGGACACCGCTCAAAACGCAAAATTCTGTCGGATTAAATAGGGAGGGTTATTGATGGACGTAAAATATCTTCTCCCCTGAATTAAAAAAATGCAGAGGAGGGTGTCAAAAACGGCTTTTAGCGTCGGATTAAATAGGGGGATGTTTTGAACGGCGAAAAAATTTCCGAATTTTTTGAAAACAGGCTGTCAAAACTGCGATTTTTATCCCTACTAGTAATGAGAGGATTTTTTGCGACAACCAAAATTTTCTCGTACAAACGTCGCAAAAGTTGTGCAATTAAAGGTGCGGAGAAAATCTTTTGAAAAAAGTTTGGTACAAAAGCCCTTTGAATACGGATAAAGGGTAGGAGGTGTTTTTTCGGACAGACAAAATACAGACAGGAAAAATGAACACGAACAAAGGAGGACAACATGAAAGAATCAAACTACAAAAGCTATGACGAACTGCCGCTGTTCCTGAACGCGG
>ERZ506979.78-NODE-78-length-86837-cov-6.419453_pt1 | contig 86837 bp, 77 predicted proteins | sample MGYA00512887_ERZ506979 | MGnify/ENA metagenome assembly ERZ506979 | reverse complement strand
GATTTGCCGTACATGCCGCCAAATCCGATTAAAGCCTAAAAGGGCCGCGATCTTCCATTCGCCAGAGGTTTTTCGACAAGCTGAGAGGGAAGCCAACGGGCTTCCCTCTTTTGTATATTGGCTGTATATGGGCGGGTTTACGCCTTTGCCAGCACGTGCTCCTGGAAGAAGGCGTCCACCGTTTCCGGGGAAACGGAATAGAGCGTCCCATCCACGGTGACGGATACGCCATTCTGGCAGTTCTTCATGCAAAACGCCCCTGCCAGCTCCACCTTATCCTGCAGCTGATGCTGGGCGATCAGGTGCTGCAGCTCTTCCACCACCTGGCGGGAACCCTTGATATGGCAGGAACTGCCGATACAAATCGTGACCTTCATGATGCTTCCTCCCTGTTATTGATATTCCGCCACATCCACCCAGGAAAGCAGGAATTCCCGCTCCTGGGGCTTACCCTTCACGGACTGGGACGCGGCTACGATGGGGAGCCAGCGCTCCACATATTGCCGGGCGGTGTCGCTCTTCTTGCAGAAGAGGTTCAGGTACTTCTTCGCCCCATCGATATCCCCGTTTAGCCAGAACAGAAGATACGTCCGGGCCACGTCCGCGGAGGCGTTGCCCTGGGTGGCGTGGGACCAATCCAGAATGTAGGGGCCGTTCTCCGACATGATGATGTTGGAGGGGTTGAAATCCCCGTGGCAGACCTTATTGTGATGGGGGGTGGAGTCCAGCCGGGTGTGCAGCTCATACCGGGTGGTGGCGTCCAGGCCCGTCTCGTCGATCTTGCGCTTCATCTTATCGTAGAGCTTGTTGAGCAAGGGCGCCCGATGGGTATGGACCTCCATTTGCAGATCCACAAACTGCTCCAAATACGCGTCCTTATCCTGGGGATTTTCCTCCATCAGCTGGGCCAGGGTCTTGCCGGGAATGTATTCGGATACGATGGCCCATTTGCCGTCGATTACGGACACCTCCAATACCTTGGGGACCCGGACGCCGGCTTCCTCCACACGGGCCTGGTTCAGGGCCTCGTTGAGAATATCCGACTTGGAAAAGTTGGCGTCAAATACCTTGATCGCCTTGTCGCCATCCCGATAGACGGTCTTGTTGTTGCGTACCGCAATTACACGTTCCAGATTCATATTCCGCCTCCTTGCTTAAACGGGTTCATGGGTGCCGTAATAGGCGTTCAGGTACATCTGCCGCATCTCCTTCATGAGGGGATAACGGGGGTTGGCGCCGGTGCATTGATCGTCGAAGGCCTGCTCCACCATCTCATCCAGCCTGGCCAGGAAGTCCGCCTCATCGATGCCATAATCCCGGATGGTCTTTTTGATGCCCACCCGGGCCTTCAGATCGTTGATGGCCTTTATCAGGTTCTCCAGCTTCTCCTCCTGGGTGCTGCCCCCCAGGCCCAGGAAGTCCGCGATCTCGCAATAGCGGGCGAGGGTGTGGGGATAGGCGTACTGGGAGAAGGTACCCATCTTCGGCGGCGCTTCCACCGCGTTGAAGCGGATGACTTCCTCGATCATCAGGGCGTTGGCTACGCCGTGGGGCAGGTGATGGAAGGCGCCCAGCTTATGGGCCAGGGAGTGGCACACCCCCAGGAAGGCGTTGGCAAAGGCCATGCCCGCCATGGTGGCGGCGTTGGCCATCTTTTCCCGGGCCTCCGGGTCGTTCTGGCCATTGTCATAGGCCCGGGGCAGGTATTCGAAGATGGTCTTGAGGGAGCGCAGGGCCAGGCCGTCGGTATAATCCGTGGCCAGCATGGCGGCGTAGGCTTCCAGATCGTGGGTCACCGCATCGATGCCGGAGGCGGCGGTAAGGCCCTTGGGGGCGCTCATGTGCAGATCCGCGTCCACGATGGCCATATTGGGCATCAGCTCATAGTCGGCCAGAGGATATTTCACGCCGGACTGCTCGTCGGTGATCACCGCGAAGGGGGTCACTTCAGAACCGGTGCCCGCGGAGGTGGGGATGGCCACAAAGTAGGCCTTTTCGCCCATCTTGGGGAAGGTGTAGACACGCTTGCGGATATCCACAAAGCGCATGGCCATATCCATGAAGTCCGCTTCGGGATGCTCATACATGACCCACATGATCTTGGCCGCGTCCATGGCGGAGCCGCCGCCCAGGGCGATGATCACATCCGGCTCAAAGGCCCGCATCTGCTGGGCGCCCTCCTTGGCGCAGGCCAGGGTAGGATCCGGCTCCACGTTGAAGAAGCAGGCATGGGCGATGCCCATCTCATCCAGCTTATCGGTGATGGGCTTGGCAAAACCATTCTTATAGAGGAAGGAGTCCGTTACCAGGAAGGCACGGCGCTTGCCCATAACCGTCTTGAGTTCGTCCAGGGCCACAGGCAGGCAGCCCTTCTTGATATAAACCTTTTCCGGCACCCGGAACCAAAGCATATTTTCCCTCCTTGCAGCAACGGTTTTGATGTTCAAAAGGTGCTTGACGCCCACGTTGTCGGAAACGCTGTTTCCGCCCCAAGAGCCGCAGCCCAGGGTCAGGGAGGGGGCCAGCTTGAAGTTGTACAGGTCGCCGATGCCGCCTTGGGCGGAGGGGGTGTTCACCAGGATACGGCAGGTCTTCATCCGGTCAGCGAAATCATGGAGCTTTTCCTGCTGGGTAATGGGGTTCAGGTACACCGAAGCAGTATGGCCATAGCCGCCGTCCGCCACCAGGCGCTCCGCCTTATCCAGGGCCTCGTTGAAATCCGCAGCCCGGTACATGGCCAATACGGGGGAGAGCTTTTCGTGGGCGAACTCTTCGGAAAGCTCCACGCTCTCCACCTCGCCGATGAGGATCTTGGTGCTTTCCGGCACCGAGACTCCGGCCAGCTTGGCGATGGTATAGGCGCTTTGGCCTACGATTTTCGCGTTGAGGGCGCCGTTGATGAGGATGGTCTTACGCACCTTGCGCAATTCATCCTCCTGGAGGAAGTGGCAACCCCGGGCGGCAAATTCCGCCTTCACCTTGGCGTACACGCTATCCACGGCGATGACGGACTGCTCGGAGGCGCAGATCATGCCGTTGTCAAAGGTTTTGGAATGAATGATGGAATTGACGGCAAGGAGGATATCCGCGCTATCATCGATGATGGCGGGGGTATTGCCAGGGCCAACGCCCAGGGCGGGCTTGCCGCTGGAATAGGCTGATTTTACCATGCCCGGGCCGCCGGTGGCAAGGATGAGATCCGACTCCCGCATGACGGTGGTGGTCAGATCCAGGGAGGGCACGTCGATCCAGTCGATGATGCCTTCCGGGGCGCCGGCGGCCACAGCGGCCTCCAGCACGATACGGGCTGCGGCGATGGTGCTGTTTTTTGCCCGGGGATGGGGGCTGATGATGATGCCGTTGCGGGTCTTGAGGCACAGGAGGGTCTTGAAGATGGCGGTGGAGGTGGGGTTGGTGGTGGGGATCACCGCGGCGATGACGCCCACAGGCTCCGCGATCTTCATGATGCCGTAGGCCTTATCCTCTTCGATGACGCCGCAGGTCTTGGTATGCTTATAGGCGTTGTAGATGTACTCTGCGGCATAGTGGTTCTTGATGACCTTATCTTCCACCACGCCCATGCCGGTTTCCTCCACAGCCATTTTGGCCAGGGGGATACGGGCCTTGTTGGCGGCGGTGGCAGCGGCCAGGAAGATCCGGTCTACCTGCTCCTGGGAATAGGTGGCAAAGACCGCTTGGGCCCGGCGGACCCGGGCGAATGCCGCTTCCAGGGTCTCCAGGCTGTCCACAAGGGGATACTGTACGTTGCTGTCCATTATTCATCCTCCTATTTAGATTAAAAACAATATGGCAACCTTCCAGCGCAAAGGGCGAAGGGAAGGGTTGGTTTAGAAGTAGCTGACCCGGATCTTCTTGCCCATTTCCTCCAGGCATTTACTCAGCTCGTCCACCAGCCGCATCTTAATGCTGAAACTGATGGGCAGGTTGGGGTTCTGGTGGGCGGCATTGACGGCCCGGCCCACATAGAAGTTAATGTCTGTAGCCTCCTGGAAAAGCATACGGGCGATTTGGGAGGCGCCGTCCATCCGGCTGCACCATTCCCCATAGCGGGCGTTGTCCTTAAGGTAATCCTGGGCGTACTCCAGCACCCGGTTGATGGTGATGACCCCTTCTGTGGCCAGATCCACCCCCTCGATGGAAGCGGTAGGCGGGATCTCCGGGTCCAGATATAAGGGCATGGCCACGGTCAGAGGCTTGCCCAGATGCTCTGCGGCCAGGGTGGAGGTGGTGCCGCCGCAGACGATGTGCTTGCCCGCCTTGGCAAAGAACAGGCTAAGCATCTTATTTACATCCGCAGGGTCTGTGGGAGGGCCAAAGAGCAGGTTGACCGGGTTCCGCTGCCGGATCTTCACGGTGCAGACCGTGGCGTCGTCCCCAGGTTCCCCGCCATAGAGCTGCTCGCATTGGCTGATCAGCATGGCGGAAAGGGTTTTTGCCGTCAAGGCCGGGTCGTATTTTTCCTCTAAAAAGGCGGTCACATTGGGGAGCTGCCAGCCAAAGTTCAGCTTGGGCCCCACTCCCGCGTGGATGACCCCGTCGCTGACCGCCACGAAGGTATCTCCCTCCCGGAGCCGGACGCGGGATTGGGCCACCGCTTTGCCGTCGATGATCCGCTCCGTAATAGGGTAGGGAGTCCCCTTCCCATCCCGCAGCAGGATCACCCGGGGATTGTCGTATTGGATGATCTCCGCTTCCTGGCTGGCGGTGACCCGCAGGATGGTGAAGGTAGAATAGGCGACCCCCCGCACCTTGCAGATGGGCAGAGTCTTGGCAATGGCCTGCACGCAATCCTCTAAGGGCAGGTCGTTGGCCATCATGGTGGAAATGATCTTGGCGGTGAGGGTGGAAAGGATGCTGGCTTTTACGCCGCTACCCAATCCATCCGCCAGCACCAGCACCAGGGAATCCCCGCCGTCCTGCTCCACCAATTCCACATGGTCGCCGCAAAGCTGTTCGCCAATATGGTTGATGCTGACATAACCCACATCCGTGCAAAGTTCCTTCATGCTAGACCTCGCTGCACCTTCGGCCCCATAAGGCCGCCTCCCTGATTTTTCGATAATATTGTACTATAGGGGCGGCTGTAGAGGGAAAGATAAAATGGGAATATCGATATTCTGATATCGATAGAAATACATCGTTATTTTTATAACGATTTGACTTACATTTTTATTGCCAGTGGAAAAAGCCTATATGCAGCCGCTGCTGACATATAAAATATAACATAAAAAAATATATATTAAAATATGTTTCTCCTTACCCAATAAAAAAGCTGCTCCCACAATGGAAGCAGCGATCCAAAGCCCGCAGGCATTATGATACCGGCGTTACTTGGATGGTATCCAGGACCTGAGAGAAGGTGGGGCGCAGCCCATCAAAATCGTCTTGGGGGGCTGCGCAGCATACACAGTAGATATGGGAAGGGGTATAAGCGATATATAATTCATTATACCAGATTGCGCCGTCCTGCTCCCCGGTATAGCTTACTTTCGCCCAGTTGTAGCCTGCCATTTCCGCCTGGGAGACCTCTTGTACATTTGCCTCGGGGATAGCCCAGGTAAATGCCTGGATAAAGATCTCCAACATACCCGGCTGGGCCAGATAGTCCTCGCTGGGGTTGGTTTGATACGTAAGGTAGATCATCCCTCCATCCGGAGAATAGAAGAAATATTGATCCAGGTCCGCTTCCACCGGGGAGACCTGCCAGTTGGACGGGATCTCCAGCTGCAATTCGGCGGAGGTATATACCGTGGGACCGGCGCAGCCGCAAAGCAGCAGCAGGCAAACCAGGACAAGGATCAGCCGTTTCATAATATCCATTACCTCATATTCTATAGAATCGGCGGCGCACCGCCCATATCTGCATTATACGGCATCGGCCATGACAAATAAAGGCTTTTTTGTCATCGTTGGTGGAGATGGCAAAAAAGGCGGAAACTGGGCGGATGAGCTGGTAGCCTGGCATGGAAGGGGCAATTCCACATTCCAATCATATCTTGGGCCCGGGGGTCATACCCTGATACCATGGAGGGCTTGTATGATGCGAAAGAGATTGCCGCTGCAAAAAGGCAAAAGAAGGCCCGTGCTGCTTCCGCTCCTGCTGGGCATATGCTGTTTTGGCGTTTTGTGGATCCAGGGGCGGACCTATTATGGCGAGACCATGGCCCTGGAGCATAGGTTAGCGGGAATGCAGCTTCCGGTATTGTATGGGGTACCCTATTCCACGCCTACGCCGGCTACGCCTGCGCCTACGGTGGGTACGGATATCGATAAAGGGGTCAGCGAAGGGATCCGGGTGGAACTATTGACCATATCGGAGACCCCGGCGGTGGACCTGACCGGCGATGCCCCCAAGATCCTGATCTACCATACCCATACCACGGAATCCTATTTTAAGACGGCGGATCAGGACTATGAGGAAAGCAGCGATTGGCGTACGGAAAACAACGAATACAACATTGTGGCGGTTGGGGAGCGGCTAGCCAAGATCCTGCGGGAGACCTATGGGATCAGCGTCATCCACGATATTACGGACCATGAGCCGCCCAAGTTGGCCACCAGCTATTCCCGCTCCGTAAAGACCATGGAGAAATACAAGGAGGAATATCCCTCCATTACCATGTTTATTGACGTGCACCGGGATGCCTATGGGAACGATCCAAAGGAGCCGGCGGATTATGTGATCATCGATGGGAAAGAAGTGGCCCGTTTGATGTTTGTGGTGGGGACCGGGGAGGGCGCCACGGGAACGGGCTATGAGCAGATGCCGGATTTTGCTTCCAACTATGCTTTGGCAAAAGCCATAACGGAATCCTTAGCAGCAGTGGACCCAGGGCTCGTACGGAATATCCGGGTCAAGTCCGGGCGATATAACCAGCACATTTCCAACCAATGCCTGCTGGTGGAGGTGGGGCATAACGCCAACACCCTGGAGCAGGCCCTGAACGCGGTGGATTATCTGGCGGCGGCCATTGCGGAGGCAGCAGGCTTGGAAAAAGGCGGCACGGATGCCGCCCCCAGCTTATTTGCGCCCTGAGAAATCAGGATACCAGCATGCGCACCTCATCGTAATCCGTACCAAATAAGGCCATGTTGATCCCATCCGCCAAGACCCGGGACATATCGATGGCGATTTGGTCCACATCCTTTGGGGTGACGATCATGGAGCCCAGATGCTCCTCGATAACCTTTTCCGCCAGGCCGCGGAGCTTTTCTTCATCCTGATGGAGGCCGGTCTCGTCCGCGATCAGGGAGATGGTATCCTGGGAGATGGTGGTGGCATAGACCACCATGGGTACCCCGATGGCCAGCACCGGCACGCCAAAGGTGGCCTGGTTTAACCCTTTGCGGGTGTTGCCCACCCCGCTGCCCGGCTGTATGCCCGTATCCGTCATCTGGACGGTGGTGCTGATCCGGGCGGCACGGCGGGAGGCTAGCGCATCTACTGCCAGGATCATGTCCGGGTGCAACCGCTCCACCACCCCTTGAACGATCTCCATGGTCTCGATCCCGGTGACCCCCAATACCCCCGGCGCCACCGCGCACACCGAGCGAATGGGACGAGAGAGGGCGTCTGGCACATATTCCGTAACATGCCGGGTCACATACACCTGCTCCGCCACCCGAGGACCTAAAGAATCCGAGGTGATAGCCCGGTTCCCAAGGCCTACCACCAATATGGTGGCGTCCTGGGACAGGTCCTTCCACAATTGCTCCAATTCCTTTGCCAGGCTCTTGCTCACTGCGGCGAAGAGATCCAGCGGACGATCCACTAAACCTGGCGCGTCCAAGGTCACATACTGGCCCATGGCTTTCCCCAGCTTTTCAGCCGCCCCTTGGGTGGTGACCCGGATCCTGGAAACGGCTAAGCCTTGGCCTTCTTCTTTTTCCTCTTCTACCCCCGAAAGCGCCGGGTTTAGCTCCCGCGCTTCCAAGGCAAGGTCGGTGTAGATATTCTTCTGCATATGCCTTTCCTCCTGTCAGATGGGTTCTAGGCTAGTATGCGGCGAATCAGTCCGCATTATTTGCAAAAAATCCGCTGGAATACGGGACTTTGGGCTTGCAAAGGTGAAAGGGACATGGTATAATTTCTACTGTTCGAGTAAAAAAAGGGAGGAACGTACTTTGGCTAACCATAAGTCCGCGCTTAAGCGGGTTGGCATTACCGCGAAAAAGAATCTTCGCAACCGCATGATCACTTCCCAGGTGAAGACCGCTGTCAAGGGTTTTGACGCGGCCCTGGCTGGCGACGATGAAGCCGCCATCAAGAGCAGCTACCTCAATGCTGTTAGCACAGTGGACAAGGCTGCGGCGAAGGGCGTGATCCATAAGAATGCGGCGGATCGTAAAAAGGCCCAGATGGCCATTAAGCTGGCTGCAAAATAATCCCTTCGGCTGTTAAAACGCAATAAACCGGCCCTGCCGGTTTTTTTGCGTACCTATTTTTATTGGGATGGAGGCATACCTTGCAAAAACAAAGGGGCTTGTTTTTCGTCCTGGGTGCCGGGGTCCTCTGGGGCTCCACCTTGGGCTTATATGCTAGGTTCATGGACGCCTTGGGCTTTTCTCCCATGCAGACCACGGCTGTGCGTATGCTGGTCAGCGCCCTGGTATTCTTCCTATATGCCCTTTGCTTTGATAGGCGGCTTTTCCGCATCCACTGGAAGGATTGCTGGATGTTCGTTGGGACCGGGGTGCTGAGCATTGGGGCGTTTTGTTATTTTTATTTTACCTCCCTGCAATATTGCCCCCTATCCGTTTCCGCTATCCTGCTGTATACATCGCCGGTTTTCATCATGCTGTTTTCCGCCCTGCTGTTCCACGAGAAGATCACCCCTAGGAAACTCCTGGCCATGGCGTTGGCATTGGTAGGCTGCGGCCTGGTCAGCGGCCTGATGGACGGCTTTGGCTCGGTCCCTGTCTATGGCGTGGTCACCGGCTTGCTCTCGGGGCTTACTTACGCCCTGTACAGCATCTTTGCAAGGGTGGCCCTGCAGAAATACCATACCCTTACCATCAACTTATATACCTTCCTGTTCGCCACCTTGGCGACCCTGCCTTTGGGGGGCACGGCTGTTACCCTACAGGGCCTCGTAGGCTCTCGGGAAGCCCTACTGGTGGGGATCGTGGGAAGCCTGCTTTGCAGTGCAGCGCCCTTTTTCCTATATACCAAAGGAATGGAGACCTTGGATACGGGCAAAGCCGGCATTTTAGCTACCACGGAACCGGTGATGAGCGCGGTGGTGAGCGTAGTTATCCTCAAAGAGCCCATGGGACTTTGGGGCGCCTTGGGCATCGGCCTGGTGCTGGCTGCCATCGTATTATTGGCCCAGAACCAAACAAAAGAAAAAGCCCCCGAGGCTTAAGCCTTCGGCAGGCGAAAAGTGCCTTTTGGTCGTAGGTGGCAGAAAAGAGATCCCATACGGTTTATGCTAGGCCGCATCCCTTCCGGGGGTGCGGCCTTTTTGATTGGCGGTATCCCGGGGCCTAAATCAGCGCCCTGGGGCCCCAGGGGGGCGGCGGCGCTGGGGCTCCGCCCCAGCATGGCCGGCGCCCGCCGGCCGGGTGGGCTGCGCCCACCCGCCGCCGCCCCCCCACGACGCTACCGTTGCAAGCCCCGGCTGGGCATACATAGGATCAAGGCCCGCTCCAGGGCGTCCGCGTCCTTGGCTTGCCCGGAAACCTGCAAATATCCCACATCGGCAAAGCGTTGGAGGTTATCCAGCAGCTGGGCTTTGGAATAGCCCCGGGCCTGGTCCCAGGCCTTTTTCATGGGGAAGGTGTTGCCCAGCTTCTTCAGGGCCTCCTCCCGGCCCATGCCTTGCTCCATGCAGGCTTTCGCCAGGGCCATGCGCCGGAAATTCCCTTCCAATAAAGCTGCCATACGGAAAGGGCTTTCCCCATCCGAAAGCATGCGGTGATAGATCCGCAATCCCTCCTGGGCTTTCCCGGCCAGGAAGGCGTCCACCATGTCGAATACCCGCAGCTCCGGGTTTCGGGTAACGCAGGCGGCAATGGCCTCCCGGGTGATCTCTTCACCGTGGCCAGCATAGAAGGCCGCCTTGGTCAGCTCGTTGTGCAGGTTGGATACCTGGACCCCCACCAGATCCACCAGGAACCGGGCGGCGGACTGGGGGATGGCGCCCTGCAAGCGGACGGCCTGCTTGCACACCCATCGGGTGGCTTCCTGGGGGGAGAGGGGGTCGAAATCCACCACCCGGTCCTGTTTGCGTAGGGCTTTGATCAAAGCCAGCTTTTCATCCGCCTTCCCCCGCAGGAAAAAGAGCAGCAGGGTGGTATCCGGCAACTTGGGCAGATAGGCGGCGAGGGCCTTTCCTGCGTCCCCCTGGGGCAAAAAGCGGCATACCACCAGCCGGCGGTCGGCAAAAAAAGGAAGGGTTTCGCAGGCGTTGGTCACATCGTCCACGGTACCCGCATCCAAATATTCCAGATTGAGTTCCCGGGCGACCGGGTCGATTTGCTGGACGCAAGCGGAAAGCGCCTGGTCCTTGAGGAATTCCTCCTCCCCGCAAAGCAGGTAGGCGCCGGACAGGCTCTGGGCCTTCAGGGCTTGAAAAAAGCATCGAATATCCATATTCGTATTATACCATGAGCAGGAAGGCGGCGGCAAACAAACCGGCGGCAGCCAGGGCCTTTTTCCGGGCGGGCAGCAGGCAAAAACGGGAGAGGACCAACATGGCCCCGTAAAACAGGAAACAGGAGAGGAGGGAGGGCTTGGGTACTTCCATTAAGGAAAGGGGGAAGCCGGCCACGGCTTTTGCGGCGCCGTTCATGCCATTGAGGAGCAAGCGGCCCACCGGCGCCATGAGGTCCCCCAGGGGATAATAGAGCAGCCCCAGGAAGCAGGTGGCCATGGACCAAAGAAAAGCCAAGGGCACCAGGGGAAGGATAAGCAGGTTCGCAAAGAGGGAGAGAAGAGGCAGCTCTTTAAAGTGATAGGCAGAAAGGGGCAGGGTTCCAAGCAGGCCGCAGATGGAAACCGAAATGGATTCGGACAGTTCCCGAGGGAAGGGGAGGCGTTCCGTGAGGGGCGCAGCCAGCATGGCGATGGCGATCACCGCGCCAAAGGAGAGCTGAAAGCCGATGTCCCATAGGGCGCTGGGGGCGCAGAAAAGGATGCACAGGGCTGCAAAGGCGATGCTGCTGGCCTGGTCTTTTTTCTTCCCCATGGCCTGGGCCGAAAGGGGACAAAGGCACATGAGGGTAGCCCGAAGTAGGGAGGCGGGGAAGGCGGCGATGGCGCAATAGGTAAACAGGGCCATTGCGGTCAAGGCCAGGCGCAAGCGGATGTCCACCCGACGGGTAAGCCAGTTCAAAGCCATGGCAACGAAGGAGACGTGCAGGCCGGACAAGGCCAGGATATGGGCCACCCCGGCCCCTTGATAGGCGGCCCGCAAGCTGGTATCCAGCTGGGACTTGTCGCCCCATAGCATGGCGGAGAGCAGGGCGCCGTCCTGCTGGGGGAAGAGCCTGCCGGTGATATGGAGCAGGGCCTCCCGGGCTTGTACAAAAGGGGCCATGATGCTAGACGGCAAAGACAGTTCCGGCAGGAGGGCAACCCGCAGCAAGGCGAAAACCACGGCAAGGCAAAAGGTGCGCAAGGGCAGGAGCCCTTTTATCCAGCAGGCAAACCCCAAAATAGAAAACAGGCACAGGGCCAAGAGAGGACCTGTGCCTGTCAAGGTGCGAAAAAAGACAATACCCAACCCAGCCCCTAGGGCAGCCGCCACCATGGGGCGATACAGAAAGGGAAACGATGGGCTGGGCTGCGCCATGGGATTATTCCGCCAGCTCGGCGATCAGCTCGATCTCCACGGATGCGCCGCCGGGCAGCTTGCTTACCTGGAAACAGGAGCGGGCGGGATATACCCCTTGGAAGGCATCGCCATAGATCTTGTTTACGGCGGCGAAATCGTTTAGATCCGTCAGGAAGATGGTGGCCTTGAGGGCGTGCTGCAAGCTGGAACCGGCTTCTTTTAGAACCGTCTCCAGATTTTTCATTACCTGGGTGGCCTGGGCTTCTACACCTTCCGCCAGCTTGCCGCTGGCAGGATCGATCCCCAGGGTGCCCGATACGAACACCAGCTTGCCGGAAACCGTTGCATGGCAATAGGGGCCAAGGGCGGCAGGCGCGTTGGGGCTAACAATGGACTGTTTCATACTGTAATGTTCCTCCTAAAATTTGTTCTATTGCTTTATCCTAGATGTGGAATGGGGGCGGGGCAACCTGTGCCGATAAATGGTCATTCCACATGATAAACGCATCTTCACCAGTATCGCTGTAATAACGTTTGCGGCGGCCGGCGGTTTCAAACCCCAAGCCCTTGTAAAGGGCCTGGGCCCCCTGGTTGTGCTCCCGCACCTCCAGGGTCATACGCTCCGCACCGTGGAGGAGAGCGGTCTGGATCAGATCCAGCATCAACGCCCGTCCATATCCTTGCCGGCGATATTCTGGAGCCACCGCCACATTGGTCAGATGGGCTTCCCCAAAGTAGATCCACATGCCTCCGTAAGCCTGGATATCAGCATCCAAAATTCCCACACGATAATGGGCTACCGGGTTTTTTACCTCTCCCAGCAGGGATTTTTCACTCCAGGGCGAACGAAAACAGATCCGCTCCAGCTGGGCGATCCTGGATACGTCGCCCCGCTGCATAGGACGAAAACACATGGCCTGGCTCATGGATGCTGCTCCTTATAAAGGCGTTCCGCTTGGGCGGGGCGAAGGTAGAGGGGCATAACCTCGGCGACCCCTGTCCCAGAGAAGGCGCAGGCGCCAACCGCCTCCCCGGTTACGATCCGATCCCCCAGCAGGACGGCGCCTGGCACCGCCTCCTGGATGGCAGCCTGGTATACGGACGCGCCATCCCCTACGATGCAAGCCCCAGGAGGCAATTGACGGAGCAATTCGTCTACCACCACAGGGGATTCCGGTAACAACAGGTTACCCTGGTCGGTGATCATGGCGTAACCATTGCCGTTTCGGCAATCCAGCAGGGCGCATACATAGCCCGTGAGCCCATGGGAAAGGGCCGCAAGGGAGCTAACGGGGATCACAGGTTTCTGCCAAGCTTTCGCCATGGCATTGGCCACGCATACGCCGATGCGCACGCCGGTAAAGGAGCCGGGCCCCACGTCCACAGCCAGGGCATCTATTCCATATGGCTCCAGATCCCCATATGCCTGCTGGATCAAGCCCATGATGGTCTCGCTGTGGGTGCGTTCCCTAGGGCCTTCCGCCTTGCGCAGGAGGACGCCGTCCTGTAAAAGCGCGGCGGAAGCCACAGGGCCGGAGGTGGAAATGGCTAATAGGATCATGGCAGTGCCTCCAAAAGATTAGAATGCGCCGGGCCCATGGCGCGAAAAACGGCCGTGCGGGGCTCCATGCCGCTTCCAGTGAGGTGGACCTCCAACCGTTGGGCAGGCAAGGCTTCCGGCACGTTTTCGCACCATTCCATCACCACCACGCCCTGTTGGGCCAAATAATCCTCATATCCGATGGCATATAGCTCTTCGCCGCTGCCCAACCGGTACGCGTCAAAATGAAACAGGGGCAACCGGCCATCCCGATGCTCCCGTACGATAGTAAAGGTAGGGGATTGGATATCCTGGATGCCCAATCCTTGGCCGATGGCCTGGGTCAAAGTGGTCTTTCCTGCGCCAAGATCCCCAAACAGGGCGATGAAGGCCCCAGGGAACAGGGCGCTGGACAAAGCAAGCCCCAGCTGGGCCAATTGGGTTTCGGACAAAGCCTGGTATTCCTTGCTACATGGCATCAGGAAAGCGCCCCCTTTGCGGCCAGTTCATCCCGTAGATCCAGCAACCGGTCCTCCTCGATGGCCTTGCGGACGGATTCCATCAGCCGGAGGGAAAAGCGCAGGTTATGCAGGGTGATCAGCTGGCTAGCCAGAATCTCTTTGCATTTGACCAGGTGGCGGATATAGGCCCGGGTAAAGCCGCCGGTACAGGCATAGCAATCGCAGCCTGGCTCAATGGGTTGAAAATCCCTGGCAAACACTGCGTTGCGCAGCATAAGCTTCCCGTTGCCGGTGAGGGCCAGGCCATTGCGGGCAATGCGGGTCTGAAGCACGCAGTCAAACATGTCAATGCCCCGGATGGCGCCTTCCACCAGGCAATCCGGACTGCCCACCCCCATCAAATACCGGGGCCGGTCCGCAGGCATATGCGGCATGAGGGTTTCCAGCATCTCGTACATGAGGGGCTTGGGCTCCCCCACAGACAGGCCGCCGATGCCGTACCCGGTCATATCTAGGTCCGCCAGGAACTTTGCGCTCTGAATGCGAAGATCCCCAAACATGCCCCCCTGGACGATGCCGAATAGGGCCTGATCCTCTCGGGTATGGGCGGCGATGCACCGCTGGACCCAGCGGTGGGTCCGGTTCATGGCGGCAATGGTATAAGCCCGGTCGCTGGGGAAGGGGGCGCACTCGTCAAAGGCCATGGCGATGTCCGCGCCCAAGGCCTGCTCGATCTCCATAACGGATTCCGGCGTAAAGAAATGGGTGCGGCCATCCAGCAGGGAACGGAATTCCACCCCATCCTCCCGGATCTTGTTGGAGGAGGCCAGGCTAAATACCTGGAAACCGCCGCTGTCCGTAAGGATAGGCCCGTCCCAGCGCATAAAGCTATGCAAGCCGCCCGCTTCCTTCACCAGGTCATGGCCGGGCCGCTCAAATAGATGATAAGTATTGGCCAGCAGGATCATCGTCCCGATCTCCTTAAGATCCCGGGGCAGTATGGCCTTTACCGTGGCCTGGGTACCCACCGGCATATAACAGGGGGTCTCGATGATCCCATGGGGAGTATGCAGGCGGCCCCGGCGGGCGCCGGATTGGGCGCATACATGAAGCAACTCAAAACGAAAAGCAGGATTGCGCATGATACTCCTTATAAAATCAGCATGGCGTCCCCAAAGCTAAAGAAGCGATATTGCTCCTGGACCGCGTGCTGGTAGACCGCTAGCATTTCTTCCCGGCTACACATGGCGCTCACCAGCATCAACAGGGTGGATTCCGGCAAATGAAAGTTGGTGATCAGGGCGTCCACCGCCTTGAACCGATAACCGGGGGTGATAAAAATGCCCGTCCAGCCTGTTTGGCTGTGTACCACCCCGGCCTCGTCTGTAACGCTTTCCAGGGTGCGGCAGGTGGTGGTGCCCACGGCAAAGATCCGGCCCCCATTGGCCCGGGCCTGGTTGATGGTAGCCGCTGCCTGGGGGGTCACCTCATAGTATTCCGTGTGCATGTGGTGGTCTTCCACATTTTCCACCGATACCGGCCGGAAGGTGCCTAGCCCCACGTGCAGCAGCACGTCCACAATGGGCACGCCCATATCTTCCACAGCCTTGAGCAACTGGGGGGTAAAGTGCAGGCCTGCAGTGGGGGCGGCGGCAGAACCCTTTTCTCTGGCATATACGGTTTGGTATCGTTCCTTATCCTCTAACCGTTTCGTAATGTAGGGGGGAAGGGGCATTTCCCCCACCCGCTCCAGCACTTCTTCAAAGATGCCTTCGAACTGGAATTCTACCACCCGGCCGCCTGCATCCGTGGTTTCCCGGATAACGGCCTGAAGCTCGTCGCTGATGGTAAACACCCGCCCTTCCCGGGCCCTACGGCCAGGCCGCACCAGGCATTCCCAACGGCGTTCGTCCAGGCGTTTGAGCAGTAGAAACTCCATGGTTCCGCCGGTATCCGGCCGATGGCCATGGAGGCGGGCTGGCAGCACGCGGGTGGTATTGCGGACCAATACGTCCCCCGGGCGCAGATATTGGAGGATGTCCGTGAAGGTCCCGTCTGTGATTCGCTGTTGCGCCCGCTGATACACCAGCAGCCGGGACGCGCTGCGATCCGCAATGGGGGTCTGGGCGATCAGCTCCGGCGGCAGGTCGTAGTAAAAATCGCTGGTTTTCAACCTAATTCCTTACTCCTTAATTTGCTGCTTACAATTATATGAAAAATGCCGCCGCATTGCAAGCGGGCGACAGGCAAGCCGCCTGCCATGGATTTGGAAAACAAAGTGTTAACTTCCGGCAAGAAGGATTGTATTTCGACAAAAAGCGAGGTATCCTTTATGGCAAGAATTAGCATGATACAGCCGCATGGCCTATGCGGATAGGGAGATATAACGGTGAAATTTAGACATTGGCTCCTTTTATTTCTCTGCGGGCTAACCGCTTTTTTTACATATGGATGCCTTATGCAGGAAGACCCAGTACGGGTGGAGATCCAACTGGATCAACAGGCCGAGCAGGAAGAAAGGCAGGTTATGGATGCTTCGGAGGAGGCAGATGCTTCCTTTTTAGATACCTTGCAGGATGTGGCGCAGGAAATGCTGCCAGAATGGGACAGCTTGCTGGATACGGAAGGCCCCGGCCAGCAGGAAGAAGCTGCGCCGGCCATGGCGGTCCCAGATGATATCGATCCGGAAAAACCCATCGTAGCCTTGACCTTTGACGATGGCCCCGGCGGGGAGAGCACGGAACGCATTTTAGATGTATTGGAGCAATATCAGATCCGCGCTACCTTTTTCGTCCAGGGGAAGCAGGTGGCAAAGTATCCGGATACAGTCAAGCGGGCCTTTGAACTGGGGTGCCAGATCGGCAACCATACCTATAACCACAAGGACCTTACCAGCCTATCGGATCAGGAGGCGTTGGAGCAGCTGGAATCCGTAAACGACCTGGTGCGGGAACAGACCGGCGCGGGTTGCGCCCTGGTACGGCCGCCCCATGGCCGGGGTTGGAAAGACGAACGGGTGCTGAAGCTGGTGCCGTATCCCCTCATTATGTGGAGCGTGGATACCCGGGATTGGAGCACCAGAGATCCCAAACAGACCATTCAAAGCGTGTTGTCAGAAGTGCAGGATGGAGATATCATATTGCTCCATGATGTATATAATGAAACCGCGGAGGCGGTAGAAACATTTGTGCCCCAGCTGTTGGAGCAGGGATATCAACTGGTCACGGTCAACGAAATGTTTGCGGCCAAGGGGAAGGAGCTTACGGCAGGCCACGCGTATCGAAACGCCAGATAGGCAAGACGCGGGCTGTCGGGATGGAAAAGAGCGGCGGTCAGCCGCTTTTTTCGTGGGAGGAAAAAGGAATTATAGGAAAGCTAGCTACATTTTCCCTGGCAAGAAGGATTTTTGGCCATCCACGGAGAATTAACTATATACCGCCCTTCCCTATGGGGCGGCAACAGGCCATAGGACCGGGCAATCCGTCCTGCGGTCGGCAGCATTCCATTGCAGAAAAAGGGAGGGAGCCATATGCTACAGAGCCAGGATTTTCGCCGCCATGTGGAAGAATGGGAGGATGCGTATCTATCCCCCTATGCGGTTCGCTCCGTGGATACCCGGGGCCGGGCCTATCCCCTGGAGGAATGCCCAGTGCGTACACCCTTTGTGCGGGACCGGGACCGGATCATCCACTGCAAATCCTTCCGTCGGCTCAAGCATAAGACCCAGGTGTTCCTTTCCCCGGTGGGAGACCACTACCGCACCCGCCTGACCCACACCCTGGAGGTGAGCCAGATCGCCCGCACCATCGCCCGGGGCCTGCGGCTCAATGAGGATTTAACCGAGGCCATCGCCTTGGGCCACGATTTGGGCCATACCCCCTTTGGCCATGCGGGGGAATCCATGCTGGACCAGCTGGTGCCGGGCGGGTTCCAGCACAACGTGCAGAGCCTGCGGGTGGTGGAAAAGCTGGAAAACAACGGGAAAGGCCTGAACCTGACCTTTGAGGTGCGGGATGGGATCCTGCACCATAAGAAAAGCGGCACCCCCGCTACCCTGGAAGGGAAGGTGGTGAGTTTGGCGGATCGCATCGCTTATATCAACCACGATATCGACGACGCCATCCGGGCCGGCGTGCTGCATCCCTCAGATATTCCCCAAAGCTGTAACCAGGCCCTGGGGGCCACCCATGGGGAGCGGATCAACAGCCTGATCCTGGACGTGCTCCAGGAAAGCTATGGCAAGCCCCAGGTGGGTATGAGCAGCTTCATAGAGGCGCGCTTTTTGGAGCTGCGGCAGTTTATGTTTGAAAAGGTATACCTGAACCCAGAAGCCAAAAGGGAAGAGACCAAAGGGATGCATGTGATCTCCGAACTGTATAAATATTACCGGGACCATCTTTCCCAGCTGCCGGAGGAATTTACAAAAAATATCGAGGAAGACGGCAAGGAGCGGGTAGCGGCGGATTATATCGCCTGCATGACAGATCGGTACGCCATCACGGATTTTTGCCGGTTATTCGTACCTAGGGAATGGGTATAATATCCAAAATAGAAAAAATGCGCAGGGAAGAAGGATTTCCGTCCTTTCTGTCGAATAAACAATATTAGGAAGGAGGGTGGCCTATGGGAAGGTTTCCGGATGCTTGGTTGCAGGAGCTGCTGTCAAAGAGCGACCTGGCGGCCATCGCTTCCGAATATACGGTCCTCAAGCCAAAGGGCAGGCGGCTTTGGGGCTGCTGTCCCTTCCATAGCGAAAAGACCCCTTCCTTTTCCGTCACCCCGGATACCCAGCTGTATTATTGCTTTGGCTGCCACGCTGGCGGCGGGGTGATCCAGTTCGTCATGCAGGCGGAGCGGCTCACCTATACCGAGGCTGTAAAAAGCCTGGCCCAGCGGGCGGGCATGGAGCTGCCCGAAGAGGTGAATGATGAAAACCTCCAACGGGAGCGCGCCCAGAAGGAGCGACTTTACGGCGCCTGCCGGGAAGCCGCCCGGTATTATGTGCGTAACCTGCTGGGGGAGCAGGGGGAAGCCGCCCGGCAATATTTGATCCGCCGGGGGATAAAGGCCAGCGCCGTTAAGGCCTTTGGTCTGGGCTATGCTTTGCCCGGCTGGGAGAACCTTACCCAGCATATGGAAAAGAAAGGGATTTCCACCGAGACCCTGGTGGAGGCCGGCCTGGCCATACGGGGCAAGCAGGGACGGATCTACGACGCTTACCGGGACCGGATCATCTTTCCCATCATCTCGGCCAACGGCCGGGTGTTGGGGTTCGGGGCCAGGACCATGGGAGACGATACGCCAAAATACCTCAATACCGGCGATACCCCCATCTTCAATAAACGGTATAACCTTTATGGCCTGAACCTGCAACGGGGCAAACGCCCGGGGGACCTCATCATGGTGGAAGGGTATATGGACGTTGTGCGCCTGTATGAGGGGGGGGTCACCAATGCGGTGGCTAGCCTGGGCACCGCCCTTACCGTCCAGCAGGCCAGGCTCCTGAAGCGGTATGTTCCCCGGGTGTATATCTGTTACGATGGGGATGCGGCAGGCCAGAACGCCACCCTTCGGGGTATGGATATCCTGGCGGGAGAGGGCCTGGAGGTGCGGGTAATGGCCATCCCCGGCGGCCAGGACCCGGACGAATATGTGGGGGCCCACGGGGGGGAAGGTTTCCTTTCCCTGAAGGACCAGGCCAAGAACCTACAGGAATACAAGCTGGACGCCCTTTGGCGGGGCGTAGATCCCCAGGACGCCAACAGCCGGGAGGAATATGCGAAAAAGGCCTGTAGCTTTTTAAATACCCTACAGCCGGTGGAGCGGGACCGGTATATCCCCATTGTGGCCCGGCGCACAGGCTATAGCTTGGACGCTATCCGGGCCCAATGCCAGATCGGCCAGGGACCCGTCCAGAATAACCCTGGAAAATACCGGCATACTAAGCAAAATCAGGGGCCCAAGCCGCAGCCTGCCACCGCCGGGCTGGAGACTACCCTGCTGGCCTGTATGCTTAAGAGCCAGGACGCCCTGTTGGCGGCCTTGAGCCGGATGCAGGCGTTGGAGATCCGCTTCCCAACGGCGGCCCTTAACCAACTGGCGGAACGGCTGCTGGCGGAAAACCCCGATCCCGCCCTGTTGATGGGAGAGCTTACCGGGGAGACGGCGGCCCTGATGAGCCAGGCCATGGAGCGGTTGGAGGGCTTGGTGGAGCCGGAAGCCACGGCATTGGATTGCGTGAACACATTGGCCCGTATGGCCATACGGGCCCGTATGGAAGAACTGAGCGCAGCCTATACGGATAGCCCGGAAACAGCCCAGGAGCTATCCGCGCTGCAAAAGAAATTGACGGAATTAGGCCCCATGGCCTGATGGGATAGGCACACCCAAAGATAAAGGAGTGGAACGGATTTGGAAAATAAGGATCGCAAGGAAACCCCCAAGGAAAAGGAACCGAAAAAGAGCCCGGAAGCCCGGATAGAGGAGCTGATCGAAACCGGCAAACAAAATGGCGTCCTGACCTATAAGGAGGTTATGGATACCTTAAACGAGCTGGAACTGGACGCGGAGCAGATCGAGCGGATCTACGACCGGCTGGAGGCCCTCAACATCTATGTGGTGGATGAGGTGGAGGTGCCCCAGGATATCAACGAGGATATTGCGGAGATCGAAAACGACATCGGGGGGGAAGGCATCGCCATCGATGACCCGGTTCGCATGTATCTTAAGGAGATCGGCAAGGTCCAGCTTTTGTCCGCCCAGGAGGAGATCGATTTGGCCAAACGCATGGCGGAAGGGGACCAGGAGGCCAAACAGAAGCTGGCGGAAGCCAACCTTCGGTTGGTGGTGTCCGTGGCCAAGCGTTATGTGGGCCGGGGCATGCTCTTTTTGGATCTGATCCAGGAAGGGAATTTGGGCCTGATCAAGGCAGTGGAGAAATTTGATTACCGGAAGGGTTACAAATTTTCCACCTATGCCACCTGGTGGATCCGGCAGGCCATTACCCGGGCCATCGCTGACCAAGCCCGTACCATCCGCATCCCCGTCCACATGGTGGAAACCATCAATAAGCTCATCCGGGTCAACCGGCAGCTTTTACAGGATTATGGCCGGGACCCTCGCCCCGATGAGATCGCCCGGGAGATGGGCATCTCCGAGGAGAAGGTTCGGGAGATCATCAAGGTAGCCCAGGAGCCCGTTTCCTTAGAGACCCCCATCGGCGAGGAGGAGGATAGCCATCTGGGGGATTTCATCCCGGATGACGACGCCCCCGCCCCGGCGGAGCAGGCGGCGTTTACCCTGCTTAAGGAGCAGCTGATGGAGGTGTTGGACACCCTGACCCCCCGGGAGGAAAAAGTACTGCGGCTCCGCTTTGGCCTGGACGACGGCAAGGCCCGCACCCTGGAGGAAGTGGGCCGGGAGTTCAACGTGACCCGGGAGCGCATCCGGCAGATCGAGGCCAAGGCCCTCAGGAAGCTGCGCCACCCCTCCCGGAGCAAGAAACTCAAGGATTTTTTGGAATAAGATCCATCACCCGTTGGGAAACGGCGCTGGCTCTATGCCGGCGCCGTTGCTTATATAGCAAAGGATGGCTTGGCGGATACGCCCGAAGGAATACGGCGTATGCCGCTTTTTTATTGGGAAAAAGTTCCCTTCGACAAAAGGGCCGTATATTTGGCAAAAGAAATGGGAATCCTTGGAAGGATGCGAAATTTCTGCGTTGAATAGATATATACGGCCCAAAATGTAAGGCAGTCCAGGCAAGGATGCTTGGAAGGTTAGCCCATGGACGGCACATTTCTCTTTGGAGGACAAGCTATGCAGATAACCACAAAACGAACGGGCAGCCAGCTGACGGCGTCCCTATCCGGGGAACTGGACCATCACAGCGCAGCCCAGGTGCGGGAGATCCTGGATGGAGCGCTTACCCTGGATATCCGGGCGCTGAGCCTGGATCTAAGCGGCATTACGTTTATGGATAGTTCCGGCATTGGGGTGATCCTGGGACGGTATCGCATCATGCGGGAGCGAGGCGGCACGCTGCGGGTCAGCGCCATGAGCAGCTATGCGGCGCGCATTCTGAAAATGGCAGGGATCCTGCCGTTGATCGGCCAGCAGGAGGGGCAACGGGATGGAAAAAGGGGGACGAAACATGCTTGAGAATCGAATGGAACTGCGTTTTGCCAGCATTTCACAAAATGAAGCCTTGGCGCGGACGGTGGCGGCGGCTTTTGCTACCCAGCTGAATCCTACCATCGAAGAGCTTACGGATATCCGTACAGCGGTAAGCGAAGCGGTGACCAATGCCATTATCCACGGCTATGAAAACCGGCGGGATGAGACCGTGACCCTGAAAGGGGAAATAGAAGGGGAACGTCTGGTGTTTATCATTGAGGACCAGGGCAAGGGGATCGAGGACGTGGAAATGGCCAGGCAACCTTTTTTCACCACCCAGCCAGATATGGAACGCAGCGGCATGGGGTTTTCCGTGATGGAAGCGTTTATGGACCGGGTAAAGGTGGAATCCGCATTGGGGAAAGGCACCCGGATCCGTTTGGAAAAGGAATTGCGGCAGGTGGAATGCGATGGGTGAAAGCAGCGCCCTCCCCCACGCGGAGACGCTGGATCTCATCGTCCGGGCGCAGGCGGGGGATGAGGAGGCCCAGGAGCGGCTGGTGGTATGCAACGCGCCCCTGGTGCGCTCCATCGTGCGCAAATTCGCCGGTCGGGGCGCCGAATATGAGGATCTCTATCAGATCGGCTGCTTGGGTCTGGTCAAAGCCATCCGCAATTTTGACACGGGCTACAACGTGCGGTTTTCCACCTACGCCGTACCCATGATCGCCGGGGAGATCAAACGCTTTTTGCGGGACGACGGCATGATCAAGGTCAGCCGCTCCCTCAAGGAGTTGGCAGCCAAGGCCACGGCTGTGCAGGCGGAGCTCTTGGCAAAAACCGGAAAGGAACCAGGGATCAACCAGGTGGCGGAGGCCATGGGGGCTGCGCCTGAGGATATCGCCATGGCCCTGGAAGCGGTACGGCCCCATATTTCCATTTACGAGCCGGCCTTTGGGGAGGATTCGGACCCCCAGGTGATCGACCGGGTAAGCGCCGGGACCGATGGGGAAGAACAGGCCTTGAACCGGGTGCTGCTCAAGGAGCTATTGGGCGTCCTGGACGCCCGGGAACGGCGGATCATCATGCTGCGGTATTTTTCCGATAAGACCCAGAGCGAGATCGCGGCCCTACTGGGGGTATCCCAGGTGCAGGTTTCCCGGCTGGAGAGCCGCATCCTACAAAAGCTGCGGGAAAAAGCCCAGTGATGGGCATCCCCAAAATACAGAAAACGTGACCCATCGTCACGTTTTCTGTATATGCGCCCAGTTCATCTCTTTTCTAGGAGCGACCGGCAGCCTGGTAGATCATCTCCGTGTGCTCCGCATCCGGCAGGCCGCCCACATGGGACAGGCTCCCGTCAAAGAACAGGCAGGTATGCCCGTCCATTTCATTGCCGCTATAATGATCCTCCCCGTGGGGCCAGCCATATAAGGAGGCGGCAATGGAACGGCCGTTGATGGATATGATGACAGGCCGCTTGGAATAGTTGTATTCCCCGCCGAATACCTCCCGGAAGATCCCGGCGTTAAAGGAATCGGCGCATTCCATTTCCGCGTGGTGCTCGCCGCCAACATATACCATAGAAAAGGTCTCGCCGGTGTTATAGTCCGTAATGGTATAGGAAGCGTTTAACTCCAACAGGGATTTTACCTGCTCCCAACCCAGCAATTCGCCGGCAGGCACAGGCTCTCCTTCCCGGGCGCTGCCAATGGGGATGCTGGCGGCAATATCCGCCCGGGCCACATCGTGGCGGAACAGGATCTCCATGGACTGGGCGCCGATGGTGCCATCGGCGATCATGGGCGTGCCATCGTCCATGGTGTGCTTCTGCTGGAATTTTTTGGCCGCATTGGCCGTCATGGACTGATAGATGCCCGTGGGCTTAAAGGTAAAGTAATCCAGGTCCCGCAGCCGGATCTGTACCCGCACCACGTCTTCGCTGGTGGCGTTTTCCGAGGCGCTGATGGCGATCAGCCCGGTAAAAGGCGTGACCTGGGGAGAAGCGGGGGTAACGGTAGGGGCGGGCGTACGCCCGGGGGTAGCCGTGGGCAGCACGGTTTCCTCCGCTTGCTCCACGGCAATGGCGGAGGAACAAGGGAGGAGAAGCAACAAGCATAGACAAATTTCGATCACCCGTTTCATGGATTCAGTATAGCACATTCCTACGGGTAGGCGCAATCTGCCGGTTCGATTCCCTAGGGCTTTTCCGAGGGGATCAGGTTGAGCATATCTTCCTCATTGGCCACGTTGGTATAGACCTCCGGCACGTCTCCGACGATGATGCTCTCTGCAATGGCGGCTTCAGCGGACACCTGGATGGTATCCGTGACACCCGGCAGGATCAGCCGCAGGGAAGCGGTCAGCTTCAAATTCACCCGGTAAAGGGATTGATTGATGCCGCTGGCCCGCAATTCCGAGGAAAATTCACTCTGTACGCTGCCCACCGGGGTAAAGCTCACATGGATCCCAGGCCCCTTGCCGGAGAGGAAGGAGACCCCTGTTACCGTGCCAAGGGGGACCGAAATGCCTTGCTCTCCAATTTGGGCGATCCGGTCCTGGGCCGCTTCCGCACAATCCGCCGCCAGGATATTCATATTGCGGGTGTTTGCCTGGAGCAGATATACCTTATCCCCGTTTTCCCGCACGGAAATAAGCTGCGCATAGGTTTCCGCATTCCCCATGGATTCTAAGATGGCGTCGTTCATGGCCCTGGCGGCGATGGATCGGATCCTGGCTTCCGCCAGCGCTTGCAAAGCAGGCCGCATGTTGCGGCTTAAAAGCCCTGCGCCTAGCATGGCCAGGATACAGAATCCGCCGATGATGATTCCTGCCTGGCGGCGGAACCGGCGGGACTTGCGAGCCTTGGTATCGCCGGGTATATGAGACATCCTTACCTCCGATCCAATAGGGGAATGGGGTGCGCGAAAGGGCGCACCCAGGGCAAACATCAACAAGTTGTTAACTTATTCTATGCAGGCGGGTGGAATATTGAGCCTGGCCCATGGAATGTGCTATAATGTACTGGGGAAATTTGTGAAAGGAACCCGCATATGGAACATTTTGACGGACACGGTCCCGAAGAAACGGGATTGCAGCCCATGCCGGACCCGATGGACGGCGGGCAATATGACCAGCAGGAGGATGCGCCGAAGAAGGACCCCTGGGAAACCTGCAGGGCCTGGCTGACGGAAAGCTGGTACCGGCTCCAGGCTTGGTGGATGAAGCTGCGGCGACGCCGCCACCCAGAGCAGGATGTGGAACAGGAGCTGTTTGTGGAGCGCCGGGGCAGCCGGTCGTTCCTGCTTTCCGTACTGTTTACCACCCTTAAGGTGTTTGGGGTCATGGTGATTTTATTGGGGTGCGTCGGCATGGGCCTGGTGATGGGGATCGCCAAAGCTTACATTGATACCACCCCAGAGCTGGATACTGCGCAGATTACCAAAAGCGACAAGACTTCCTATATTTACGATAAGGACGGAAACCTGATCACCACCTTTGCCGGCATGGAATACCGGGACTGGGCGGATATAGACGAGATCCCGGATATGCTGAAAAACGCTTTGATCGCCATTGAGGACGTGCGGTTTTATAAGCACGACGGGGTGGACTATAAGCGACTGTTTTCTGCGGTGATCAACACCTTGCGCAATGCCGATACCCACGGGGGCAGCACCCTGACCCAGCAGTTGATCAAAAACAAGGTGCTCTCCAGCGAGCAGAGCTACAAGCGTAAGATCAAAGAAGCCTATTTGGCCATTGAATTGGAAAACGAATTCACCAAGGACCAGATCTTGGAAGCCTATATGAACGACGTGAGCCTGGGAGGCTCCAATTATGGGTTCAAGACTGCGGCCATGGACTATTTTGGCAAGGAGATGGACCAGCTTACCATCCGGGAGTGCGCCATGCTGGCCGGTATGGTGCAGAAGCCCTACAATACCAACCCCCGGCTGAATATCTATCAGCGCACTTTGACGGACGCCAAACGGGAGGAATTGGAAGAGCTCTATGCTTCCGGCGCCATTACCGAAGCACAGTACCGCTACTCCCTGGATAACAACAACCAGATGTATGTGACCGACCGGCGTACCAATGTGGTGTTATTGGCCATGTATGAAGGGGGCTTTATCACCAAGGATCAATATGAAGCCGCGCTACAGGATACGGTTACGGTGCTGGAAGAATCCTCCAATAACCAGCTGTATGATATGCCCTACTTTGTGGAATATGCCATCAAGGACGTGGTGACCCATCTGCTGGAACAGCGGGGGATGTTGGACACCAAAGCCAACCGGGCGACCATAGAAAACGAACTGCGCACAGGTGGTTACCACATTTATCTTACCGTAGATACCGAGATGCAGCATACCCTTCAGGATACGGTCACCAACTGGGACGAGTATCCCGAGCTTACAGACCCGTCGGCAGCGGTGCGGGTAGAAACCCTGGACAACGGGGATACCGTGGAGACGCCCCAGCCCCAGGTGGCTGCGGTGATCTTTGATTACCACACGGGAGAGTTAAGGGCCATCGTAGGCGGCCGGGAGGAGCCGGTGATCCAAAAAGGCCTTAATCGTGCTACCAGCCCGGTGCAAGTGGGATCTTCCATCAAGCCCTTGGCTGTATATGGGCCGGCATTGGATCTGGGGGCGTCTCCCGCCACCATCCTGAAGAACTTCCCCACCCCCATCGAAGGCTGGGATAGCGAAAAGGGCTATCCGGCCGTGGGCAGCGAGAAATATTTAGGCCCCCTGCCTTTGCGGACCGGCGTGGTCCAGTCCCTGAACGTGGCGGCGGCCCGGACCCTGCTAGAGCATGTGACCATCCCCAAGGGGGCGGAATACCTGGCCAATCTGGGGGTGGACCAGAGCCGGATCAGCGCCACCGGCAGCGGCCTGGCCTTGGGCACTACGGATATCACCACCGTGGAGATGGCTGCGGCCTACGGGGCCATTGGCAACGGCGGCGAATATATTGAGCCCTTGTCCTTTGTGCGGGTGGTGGACGATAACGGGAAGGTGATTCTGGACGCGGAAAGCGTGCGGGAGCGGCATCAGGTCTTCAAGAAATCCACCGCCTATATGCTGGTGGATATCCTGACCGACGCGGTGCAGCGGGGCACCGGCACCAAGGCCAAGATCAGCGGCATGACCGTGGCCGGAAAGACCGGTACCAACTCCGATTATTCCAGCGTGTGCTTCTCCGGTATCACCCCTTACTATAGCGCCACCGTCTGGATCGGCCACGATTATTATAGCCAGTATAAACTCAAGGGCAAGGCCACCGGCGGCAGCTATGCGGCGCCCCTGTGGCAGGAATTTATGTCCAAGATCCATGAGGGCCTTACCGATCGGCCCATTATCGATGAATCCCCCACCGAGCTTGGATTGGAAAAATGTACGGTTTGTTCCGTCAGCGGCCTGCTGGCCACCGAAGCCTGCTATGCGGATAGCGCGGGCCACGTGCCCATTACCGATTGGTTTGCAGAGGGGACGGCGCCTGTGGCCTATTGCGATATGCATGTGATGTCCGGCATCTGTCTGGATACCGGGCAACCTGCTTCCGCTTACTGTCCCCGGGTATCCAACACGTCCAGCGTGGTGCTGATTTTCCAGGACTCCATGTATGCGGACGTGGTTGGCGAGGTGGACGCCTATGGCAATTCCGAAGGATTGCAGATCCTGCGCCAGTATATCCCCAATGCCGTTTACGTTCAAGCGGATACGGATAGCTATAACGCTGCCGCAGCTACGACAGGGGGGACCTGTTCGCTGCATACCCCTACCTGGATGCAACAGAATAGTTGGGATTCCAACCTGACCAATGCTAGGCAGAACGCCCAAACCCTGATCACCCAGGTGAACCAATATTTAAGCCAGGTGCAGATGCTGCCGGATTCCGACCGCAATACCTTGCTCCAGCAGATCAATACCCTCCAAAGCCAGATTTCCTATGGCACGGCGTCCAATATTTTGCGGACGGTGGAGGAATTGCAATATACCTATAATGCCCTTCGGGAAGCATATCCTCCGGTAGGCGCATATTAAGGAGGCATCCGAATGTTGTGCAAGCGATTGTGGGCGCTACTTCTGGCAGTTATGACCCTGGTGCCGGCGGCTGTGGCAGCTGCGGAGACCGCCACCATTACGGCGGAGGGGGTCAATCTGCGTCAGCAGGCAGACACGGAATCCAACGCCTTGCGTACCCTAGCGCTAGGCAGCCAGGTGCAGGTGCTGGCCCAGGAAGGGGGGTGGTACCGGGTATTGCTGCCGGATGAGACCGTGGGCTATATTCGCCAGGACTACATTTTCGTGCAAGACGGCGGCAGCCGGGGCGCCTATGTATTGGATGACGATACGGCGCTGCGGGGCGGCCCAGACGAGCATACGTATGTGGTAGAGCGTCTGGCAGCCGGCCAGGGGGTGCGGGTAAAACGGGTGGTAGGCGAATGGTATTTTGTCAGCGCCAACGAAAAAGCAGGCTATGTCCATCGCCAGCACCTTACCATGACCACTGCCTCTATGGCTTCCGCCAGCATGCTTAAGCAAGGGATGGAGGGCCAGGAAGTAGAAAAGCTACAGCAAGAGCTATACCGCCGCGGCTTCCTTGGCAAAGACGGCCTCACGGGTACCTATTCCAGCGCCACCCGTAAAGCTGTATTGGAATATCAGCAGGCGGCGGGCTTGGGGAGCGCGGACGGCGTGGCCGGGGCAGAAACCCTCAACTCCATTTATGATAGCAGCAACGACCTGAAAAAGGAGACCGCCACCTTTACACAGCTTAAAGGCAGCGTGATCCTGTTGGATTGGTTTGAAGGCGGGGAAGAATGGCTCCATAAAGGCGCTAAGTTCACCGTTACGGACGTACGCACCGGGCTTAGTTTCCGGGCCAGGCGGTTTGGCGGCTGGTATCATGCGGATGTGGAACCCATTACGGCTAGCGATACCGCCATTATGAAGCGCGTTGCAGGCGGTACCTGGAGTTGGGACCGGCGGCCCATCTGGGTCACCTATAACGGGAAAACCGTGGCCGCCAGCATGCACTGCATGCCCCATATGGCAAATCCCACCCGTAGCAACAATTTTGACGGCCATTTCTGCATCCATCTCAAGGGCTCCAAGGTCCATGAAAACAGCAAGGAATGCCCCCGGCACCAGGCTTGCGTTACAGAAGCCTATCGGGCCGGCCGCTAGGGACCCCGGTTGCGGAGATCTGTTTCAGGCAGCGGACAGCAAGTGCCGCTGCCTGTTTTTATGGCGACGCGTCTCGAAACTTTTCGCAAAAGGCCAGGTTGGGCAGCCGCAGCGTTTTCCAGTGGCGGTCCCCATCAAATTAAATAGGTTGAGCTTCCCATTTTCGATCCCCCCTGCCGGCAGTTGGCTAGGGGGGATCGTCAGCGATATCGCCCTGGATCAGGATAGGTCGGCCAGCACGCATAGATATGGGCGCAGGAGCCATACTACCAAAAAAAGGGTAGGAGGCGAGGACGCCATGGGCGTATGGGACAGTTTGGCATATAAATTGGGCTTTGCCCAGGAGCAGAACGAATTTGAGCTGCTTGAAACCGAAGCAGGGACGCCAAGCTTTTGGTCGAGCCCATCCCGCCGGGAGACGGATGGGATGGACCCAGCCCCCGGCGGGCCGGGGAAGGCGCCGCAGCCGACGGCGTATGGCAAGGGCCCGGCCGGTAGGGTTTACCGGCCGGACGGCCGGCCGGAGCAAGGGGATATCCTGCCAAGCACCTTGGAGGAGGCGCTGGCCCGGTTCCGGCAGGATTTTCGGGGGGACATCAACCGGGATCTGGTGATACGCCGGTTCCGGCTGGGAAAAAAGGTGGACAGCGCAGCGTTGTTCATTAACGGCATGGCGGATGGCACGGTGGTAAACGATTTTATCCTGCGTCAAGGCATGCGTCCCGGTTGCCTGGAGGATACGACGCCGCCCTATGCCGATTATTTAATGGAGAACGTGTTTGCATTTCACGAACTATGCGGAGAAGAGAGCATACAGCGCATAAAAGCGGGGATCTTGGATGGAAAGACCGCGGTGCTCATAGACGGAGAGGGAAAAGCCATCCTGGCGGATACCCGGGGATACGAGCATAGAAGCGTGGGCCAAGCGGAAAACGAAAAGGCGGTTCGGGGCCCCCAGGAGGGCTATACGGAGAACATGCGTACCAATATTACCTTGTTGCGGCGGATCATCCGCCGGGAGGATCTGGTATGCGAGATGCGACCGGTAGGCAGCGGCAACCAGCTGCAAACCGCCATTCTGTACCTGGAAGGCACGTCCAATGCATCCCTGGTGGAGGAGATCAAAGGCCGCATAGGCCAGATCCAAACCAGGGATATTACGGCCATCGGTATGCTGGAACAGCTTACCGAGACCCACCGGCTTTCCCCTTTCCCCCAGGTGCTTGCCACCGAGCGGCCAGACCGTACCGCTAGCTATTTGATGCAGGGCTATGTGGCGGTGCTGCTGGAAGGTTCCCCGTATGCCAACATCATGCCCACGACTCTATGGGCGCTGATGTCTACGCCAGAGGACGTCTATTCTAGGCAGCCGCAAGGAAACGTGGTACGGGTCATTCGGTATTTGGGTGCGATTTTGTCCATCTTGCTGCCTGGGTATTTCTTATCCCTAGCCTTGTACCATCAAGGCATGCTATCAACGGAGGTGGTCAGCACCGTGATCTCCTCTCGGGAGATGGTGTTTGCCCCCATCGGCATGGAGCTGGTGTTCCTATTGGCGGTGTTTCAGCTGATCCGGGAGGCGGGGCTGCGGGTGCCTGGCAGCATCGGGCAGGCCATCGGGATCATCGGCGGCCTTATCCTGGGCCAGGCAGCGGTCAGCGCCAACTTGGCCAGCTCCGTGATCCTGATCATCGTGGCCCTGTCTGGGCTGGGAAACTTCTGCATACCGGATTATGCCACCCAGCTTTCTGCCGCCTATATCCGCATGGCGCTGGTGATCGCCGCATGGTTGGGGGGCCTATTGGGCATGGCTTGCCTGGTGACGGTGGCCCTGGGGGCCATGGCCAGGTTAAAAAGCTATGGCGTGCCCTTTTTGGCGCCCATGGCTCCTAAAACCAATGCGAAAAGACCTGCGATCCTTCGAGGGGCCTTACGCCCGCATAAGCGGGCAACCGATATTACAAATACCCATACCTGGGGAGGCGGCAATTGAAAAACATGGAAGGCGGCTATATTGGCAGGCAGGAGACCGCATACCTGCTGGGGATCCCCTTGTACCTAAACGGCGTGTTTACATTGGAATCCCAATATGCATATCAAGGGGGAAACTCCACATATATTTGGGTGCCTTTGTCCATTGTGCTTAGCTTGGGGATATTTTTGCTCCTGCTCCTTGCCATGGAACGGGCTGGCGCAAGGGATTTAGGGGAACTGTTTGAGGCTGGATTGGGGAAGACGCTGGGGCGGGGATGTATGGCCCTGCTGGCCCTGTTGCTCTTGCTTGGCGGCTTAGCGGGGATGATGCGGTTCATTTCCATGCTATACAGCTATGTGTTTACCCAATCGGTCTACTCCTCCATCAGCCTATGGATCATGGGCGCGGTGTTCCTATTGGCATTTTGGGGTATAGAGACCTTGGGGCGGTTGAGCAAGTTGTTAGGCGGGCTGCTACTGGCGTTGATGCTGCTGAACCTCCTGCTTCCTTGGGAAAGCTATCAGCCTTATCGACTGTACCCCCTTCCAGGGAATACCTGGGGCCAGGTAGCTGGCTACAGCCTGCGGCATACCTTTTTCCTGCTGCCGGCGTTGCTGGGCGGCCTTTCTTTGAGCCGGTCCGTCCACGGATTAAAATATATCAGATCCGCCGGATGTATTGGCGGCCTGGGGGCGGCAACCTTGGCCTTTTTGACCCAGCTCGCCATTTCCATGACCTATGGCTATCAGGATCTGACAACCATTTACGCGCCCTTATACCGGCTGGACATGGGTATGCTCCGGGAAGGCTATCTGTTTCGCATGGACAAGGTCTCTTTGTTCCTATGGCTCATGGGTGAACTGATCGGCGCGGCGTTTTTCCTGTTTACCGCCAGCCGGATCGCCAGCCGGGAATTGGGGTTGGGCAATGCCAAACCAGCGGTGGCCGCCTTTTCTGTGCTGATGGGCTGCGCTTTGTTTTTTGAACATAGCGGGGGATATGCCGTGGTGGAACAGGTGCGCAGTTGGTTGGTGCGCAACGGCTGGCTGCTTTTGCTGCCCTGCCTGCTTGCAGGGACCCTGGGGGGATTGCTGGGGACCAAGGCGAAAAAGGAGAAGGATCATGCGAACTTGTAGCGCGCTGTTGGCGATAAGCCTGCTTGTCTGCCTATTAGGCGGATGTTTGGGGCCAGTATCTTTGGATGAATATAAATACGTGTCCTCCATCGGCGTGGACAAGGGCCAGACGGAGACCTATGCATTTACCTTTTTGTTGCAAAGCGAAGCCAGCGATAGCAGCAGCCAAAGCGCTGCAGGCAAAGCAATCTTGGTAGGAGCGGAGGGGGAGGATATATTCCACGCCATTACCACGGTCCATATGGGGGTCCCCTATCAGCTGAATTTTGAACGGCTCAATTCCATTGTTTTTGCAAAGGATGTGGCACAGGAGGGGGCGCTCTCCAGCATGAGCCGGGTTTCCCTCAATGCGCTAAACATCCGCCAATCGGTAAAACTGTTGGTAGCGTTATGCACGGCGCAGGAATTTTTAGAGGGAATGGCCGGGGCCGGCATGCAAAACATGACCAAGCTGCAATACAGCCTGTTTCGGAATTATAATGAGGAAGGCACCTCGCCGCTGATCAACTATTCCTTGGTGCATGAAGCAGTAGAGGGGGGCCGGCTAGATCCGGTGATCACCCTGGGGGGCTTGGACGAAAGCGCAGCGGAAAAGGGAAAAGAGCAGACGCAGGCCCAGGAAAGCCAAGACCCATCCCAGGACGGCGGCCAAGCGAAGGAGCAGGAGCAGGAAAAAGAGGGGGGAGGCGCTACCGGCCCCCAGGAGGGGGAGACCACTACGGAAGGCATCCCCCGCTTAGGCGGCATGGCGGTATATGCGGCGGGAGCGGCTTTATTTGACGGATGGAATATGGTAGGGGTATTGGATAGCTATGATACCCGGTTCTTGCTGATGGGGCGGGGGGATTTTGTAAGGGGGAGCATCTCGATCCCCTATGAGGACAGCCGCCTGACCATTTTGCTGGCAGATACAGGGGCCTATCAAGCAAAGGTGGATACAGGCGACCCGCCCAGTGGGGAAGTGTCCTTGCTGCTAACCTGCGAGGTGTTACAGGACGATCAACGGGTCAGCAAGCAGGGATGGGAAAATGGGCTTAGGCAAGGTGCCCAAGCCCATATCGAGGCGGAGTTGGAGCGGGTATTTCACTTGTGCCAGTCCCTCAACTGTGACGCCATGGGTATGGGCCGTGCGGCTAGCCGGAATTTTACCCGGGCGGCAGACTGGGAGGCTTACGATTGGAAAGCCAAGTATCCCCAGCTGGAGCTTACCTTTCACGTAAAGCTGGTGCCCTTGGACGATAATATCAACGCTGGATTGGAGTAACAGGGATGATCAAGGATTTTGCCCTTCTGTACTTTGTGGGGCTAGGGTTAGGGGCGCTATATTGCGGCGCCTATGGGGCATACTGCGTCCACCATAGGAAAAAGGGTGCGTTTCTTTGCGCAATGACCTTGACCTTGCTGTGCGCGGCTGCGTTGGGGCTACTCTTAGCATATGTGATCCCCGGCTAGTTTTTTGCCGTCCGCTGGAATAGGCTGTGGAGCCGGCTGGCCATCTCCTGGCGCCGGGCTTGGGTGGCTTCCAGATCGATATAATATTGGCCGTCTTCATCCAAGGCCAGCACGTCTCCTTCCCGGGCCGCCATCGGTAGTTGCGTCCTAGGCGCGCTGCCCCCTTCCCAAATTGCTATGTCCCCTTCAAAACGATCGATAATCGGCATGAAAAATGGTTCCTTTCCTGGCAATATTTCTTTGATTCTATCACCATATCGCCACAAAGTATATCTAGGAATTATCTTATTTATATGATACAATCAAACTAGCGTAATGGCTATGATACGGAAAAATGGCCTTTTTGCCCTAGCGATGGCCGCTGCCATGTAGGATAGCCAGGATATTTCCCTGAAATGCCAGCAGAAAAAGGAGTTGTCCTATGCAGGAAGAAAAAGATATCGAGTTGTCCTGGGACGCTTTGGGACGTATGAAAGCGCAAGCGGAGACCTGGCAGGAATCTTTTACCCAGAAATGTTCTAGAACCCTTCGGGAAACCGGTTCCCTAGGGGATGAGGCGCTGTGCGCAGAAAGCACGGAGCTGGAAAATTTCCTTTATTCGATTATGGATATGGAAAAAAGACTGATGGCATTGGCCCCGGATGCCCAGGATGAAACGGAGCTAAAACAAGAATAATTTGTAAACAGTCCCATTTCCCTGTGCAGGGACGCAACGAAAGTTGTACAATAGTTTTTTGAGAGGCTAAGGCTATCAATCGCTGAAAGGTGGTAAATCGGATTTGCTGGACGTTCTGGCAAGGACCATTTCAGGAGACTTGCATCAGTTTTTGCTGGCAGATGTGCTGGATATTCTGATCATAGCGATCCTATTATATCAGCTTATTTTGCTCACCAAGGAGACCCGCGCCTATCAGGTGCTCAAGGGAATTGGTGTGCTGTTTATTGCTGCCATTGTCAGCGATTTTTTCCAATTTCCCACGTTGAGCTGGCTGCTCAGCTCCCTATTATCCGTAGGCATGATCCTGGCAGTGGTGCTGTTCCAGCCGGAAATCCGCCGGGCGCTGGAGCACATCGGCCGTGGCAATATCTTCTCAAAGGATTTTATCGGCAGCCTGATGAGCGAGCCGAAGGTGATCGTAGATGAACTGCAACAGGCTGTTATCAGCCTGGCAAAGCGTCGGGTGGGCGCGCTGATCGTCATTGAACGACGAACGGGCCTGGGAGACATCATCAATACCGGGACACGGATCGACGGCCGCATTTCCGCACCCTTGGTGGAAAACATCTTTGAGCCCAACACCCCTCTCCATGACGGGGCCATGATCATCCGGGAAGGCTCCATTGTTGCCGCCGCCTGCTTCCTGCCCCTGGCGGAGGATATTGCCGTGGCCAGGGAGTTGGGGACCCGGCATAGGGCGGCCCTGGGGATCTCCAGCGTTTCCGATAGCATTACCATTGTCGTATCCGAGGAAACTGGCGTGATCTCCATTGCCCGAGACGGCAAGCTGATCCGCTATATCGACAGCAAGGCCCTGCGTGACCTTCTGGAATCCATTTTCGTTACGGAGCGGGAAGGGAACACGTTTACCCTTTTCAAAAGGAGGGCGAAGGATGAACGAAAATAAGCGTAAGGATTTAGGCAAACGTATTTTAGCTGGGCTTAAAACCTTTTTCAGTAAAAATATCGCCCTGAAGATCATATCCTTAGCCTTTGCCGTACTGCTATGGGGTTATGTGATGATGGAGACGGACCCGGAGCGAACCAAGATCATATCCGATGTGACGGTGAGCTTCGATGGAGAGGACGAACTACAAAGTAAAAACCTGACGGTGCAAGGCAACCGCAGCCAGTTGTTGCCAGATGTCACGGTGGAGGTAAAGGCAAAGATTACCGATTACAAGAACCTAGACGCTTCCAGCATCAATGCAACCGTCAGCTTGCGTTCCATCAGCAAACCGGGCACCTATCAGCTTCGGATCTATGCCACCGCCCAGAATGGGAATGTGGTGTCCGTATCCCCCCGGGAAGTGATCATAGAAGTGGATGACCTGGCAGCCAAGACCGTACCCATCAATGTGGATTTTGTGGGCACGCTGCCAGACTCCTATTGGCGGGGTACGCCGACCCTGAGCTCTGAAAGCCTGATCGTGCGAGGGGCGGCGGAAGACGTGGCCAAGGTAGTCAAAGCCAAATGCCCCATCATGCTTACAGACCGAACCACCAGCTATAATGAATCCGTTTCCCTGATCCTTTTGGACGAGAATGGGGAAACGGTGGATAGCGGGTTGTTTATCGACGTATTGCCATCGGTGGTGGTAAAGATGGATGTGCTTAAGACCGTCACATTGCCCATCGATGTGGATTCAGCGGTCTTGGGGCAAGACGCATTGCCAACCAATTACGAGGTAGTGGATATTGTGGCTACGCCAGCGGAAGTGCGAGTGGCGGGCGATCCAGAAGACTTGGAGAAGCTTAGCAGCATTTCCCTGGAACAGATCGATGTATCAGGCATGAGTGCCAGCGTGCTGGAGACCGTTTTGCTGGAGGTGCCGGAGGGGGTGATCCTGCTGGATGATCAGGAGGTGAACCTATTCGTGGATATCCGGGAAAAGACAGAGGAACGGATCCTGGCGGATATGGCAATTGATATACGGAACCTGGATCGGGGGCTGGAAGCCACCTTATCCGCCTCCACCTGCAGCATTACCGTTTCTGGCCGGTTGAGCCTGATGCGGCAGCTGGAGCGAGGCGATGTGACCGCATATGTGGATGCGGAAGGATTACAGGCAGGCCAGCATGTGGTGCCTGTACAGGTGGCTTTGCCAGGAGACACAGGGAACGAACTGGAATATGTGATCCTGCCGCAAACGGTGACGATCACAATTAGATGACATGGCGCTTAAGATAACCGGATTAAAGCTCCCGCTTACTGCGGATGAGTCCTCGCTGCCGGAACGAGCAGCGAGGGCTCTTAGAATACGGACAGATGATATTGTGGGGTTACGGCTTGTGCGTACCTCTCTGGATGCACGCAAGAAACAAGACATCTATTATGCTTGTACGGTAGAGGTACAGCTTCATACCCCATTAGAGAAACGGATTCTCGGCAAGGCGCTGCCTGGCGTAGAGGCGGCCCAGCCCCGGGAACCCGTTTGTTGGCCAATAGGCGAAAAAAGCCTGGATGCTCCCATCGCAGTGGTGGGGCTGGGACCAGGAGGGTTATTTGCAGCCCATGCCTTGGCCAGCCAAGGTTACGCTCCCTTGGTGATTGAGCGAGGGCAGCCGGTAACGGAACGAAGCAGCCGGGTGGCGCGATTTTTCGCCGGCGGTCCTTTGGACCCAGACAGCAACGTGATGTTCGGGGAAGGGGGCGCAGGGGCGTTTTCCGATGGGAAACTTACCACCCGCATCAAAGACCCTTGGGCCCATTGGGTGCTGGAGCTGTTGGCGGCCCACGGGGCGCCCGAGGAGATCCTGGTGCAGGCAAAGCCCCACTTGGGGACGGACCGCCTGGTGCAGGTGGTACAGGCCCTGCGGGAGGATATCCAGGCAAAAGGCGGCCAGGTGTGCTTCCAAACGAAATTGACAGGGTTGGTTTCCAAGGGAGGGCAGTTGACTGCGTTAGAATTGGAAACGCCGGCCGGGAAGCATATCCAGCCGGTATCCGCCTGCATCCTGGCCATCGGCCAGGGCGCCCGGGATACCTATCGGATGCTGTATGCAGCCGGCTTGGAAATGCAGCCCAAGGCCTTTGCCGTAGGGGTGCGGGCGGAGCATCCAAGGGCGCTCATCGATCAGGCCCAGTTTGGCGCCTTTGCCGGCCATCCCCGGCTGGGAGCGGCGGAATATCAGTTGACGGCCCGCCATGAGAGTCGAGGGGTATATACCTTTTGCATGTGCCCAGGCGGGGTGGTGGTGGCGTCTAGCTCCTCCCCTGGTCAAGTGGTCACAAACGGTATGAGCTATCATGCCCGGGATGGACAAAATTCCAATGCGGCCATTGTGGTACAGGTAGAACCTAAGGATTTTGGGTATCATCCCCTTGACGGGCTCCGCTTCCAGGAAGAACTGGAGCAGGCAGCCTTCCGCCTGGGAGGCGGCGATTATACGGCGCCCGCCCAGCGGATCTGCGATTTTTTAAGGGGGGAGCAGCCTGGCCCCTTTGGCGGCGTGATCCCCACATACCGGCCTGGAGTGGCGGCGCGAAGCCTGTCCCAATGCCTGCCGGATTTTGTAACCGCAGGCATCCAGGCAGGCATTCGCCAGTTTGGACAAAAACTTCGAGGGTATGACCTGCCCGATGGGGTCCTCACCGGCGTGGAGAGCCGGACCAGCGCGCCGGTGCGCATTCTCCGGGACGGGACCGGCCAAGCGCCTACCATGGCCGGCTTATATCCCGTGGGGGAGGGCGCCGGCTACGCAGGCGGGATCGTTAGCGCGGCGGTGGATGGCCTAAGGGCCGCTGAACGTTTGATGGCATTATACAAGCCCATACAGTAGGAGGTTTGATTTGCAGAAAATAAGTCCGTTTGTCTATAAGCTGATCGTGCTCCTTGCGCTGTGCGCCATGCTGTTGGCCGGGTGCGCAGGCGAGGAAGAGGAAGCGCGGGTGGAGTTGGCGGATCCCATTGGCGGCAGCTCCATTGTGACCGGGGCGGATCTTTTAGCCTTCCTTGAGCGGGGAGAGTCCAATACAGCCACCCTTTCCGGGGACATCAGCCTGGAACAGGAGATGTTGCGTATCACCAAGGAGCGGGATGGCTTAGTGATCAATGGCAATGGATTCACCCTGTCTGGGGCAGGGGATTGCGTGATCCGGCTGGAGGAAGGCTGCTCTGTGACTTTGAATGACGTGGTGATCCATAGCGGCGCCGATGCCATCGGCTGCTTGGGGGATGCTTCCATTGGAGGCAGCGGCCTTTCCATCGTAGGCTTGGGAAACGGGATCCGGGCCGCCGGCACGGTGACCATCCTGCCCAATAGCGACATCCAGGCTACGGCCACCAACGGGACCGGCTTAATCGCCGCCGACTTGATCCTGGAGGCAGGGGCTAGCGTCACCGGCCAAGGCCCCCTGGGCGGCGCCGATATTGCAGGTTCGATCCTCCTGAAGGAAGGCGCCTCCTTAGGGGCTTTTACCCAGGAGAACTACAATGCCCTTAAGTGTGATAGCACCCTTACCATGTTGGATGGCGCCTCCTTGAAGGTGGAAAACAGCGGCCAATACCATGGGGCGGAGATCGGCGCCCTGTCTGTATCCGGCATGGTGACCATCGAGGCGACGGGCGGGGACAATTCCAGCGGCTTGTTCCTGTTTGAACAGCTGGATTCCATTACGGTATTGGGCCATTGTACGCCAGCGCCCCGGTTTGAAAGCGGGAAAGGCAGCATTACGTTTATAGAAGACCCGGCGGATTTCCCCAGCGAAGAAGAATTGACACAGACCCCTGCCCCTGAGGAAACCGAGCAAACGGAGGATTGATCCCATGGCTAGCGGCAAACGGAGCGTCCCGCGCAACAAAAAAATCAGCCGGAAATATGTGCGCCGGCGTATCCTGGTGCTGCTGGTTTTTCTTTGTTTGATCTTGGGTTTGCTGTATGGATTGTACCGCTTGGTGGCGGCAGGCATTGCAGCCATCGGGAAGAAGCAGCAGCCGGAAAACACGCCGCCCCCGGTAGAAACCGCTTTATCCACCCCGCCGCCGGCCACGGCCCTGCCGGAGCTGGTGACCATCCAAAAGGACGCCGCCTCCATTTCCGCGGCTGGGTTTACCACCCGGATCATGGTGAACAAACAGGAGGTACAAACCTACCAGCGGCCGGAAAGCATCTTGTTTGGTTCGGATACCGAGTATGCAGCGGGGGTGAAAGGGATCACCACCTTTGGGGGGAACCATTGGCGCAATACCTTTACCTACGGGGAGCAGGTGGTCAACGAGGCCAAGCTGAGCCGCAGCTGGGAGGTATCCACCGGTTCCCTGGCCACCCCGGAAAACGGCACCTGGACCGGCACCGGCTGGACGGGACAGCCCCTGATCGTTCAGTGGGAGGATTCGGTACGGGCGACCCTGGGCATATACGATAGCTTTAAGGAAAAAGAAGGCTTTACCGAGGTGATCTATCCGGCCATGGATGGGAAGATCTACTTTATGGAGCTTTCCACCGGCCTGGAGACCCGGGCGCCCATCGACCTGGGCCAGGTGTTCAAGGGCACGGCCATGCTGGACCCCCGAGGGTATCCCTTGCTGTTCGTGGGGCAGGGCATCCCCACCCCAACGGAGCCCAAGCAGACCATGGGGGCCTGGATTCGGGCCATCTCCCTCATCGACAACCAGGAGATCTGGAGCCTAGGCGGGCGGGACCCCTTTTCGCCTCGGCTGTGGCAGGCCTTTGACGCCAGCCCCCTATTGGACGCGGCCACGGATACCCTGCTCACCGTAGGGGAAAACGGGGTGCTGTATACCTGCAAGCTGCATACCAGCTACGATCCCCAGGCAGGCACCCTTTCCTTGAATCCGGACCCGCCGGAAAAATATACCTATACCGCTACCGGCTACGGGGAGAGCGATAACAAACGCTGGTGGGGGATGGAAGATTCCCTGACCATTTGGCGGAATTACGGCTTCTTTGCCGACAATGGCGGTTATCTCCAATGCGTAGATCTGAACACCCTGGAATTGCTCTACGTTTCGGACGTGGGGGACGACCAGGACGCCACCATGGTGCTGGAAGAAGCGCCGGCAGACGGGACCATTTACCTGTATGGCGGCAACAAGGTATCCAGCCGGGGAGCCACAGACGGGGTGGGAGAGACCATCCATCGAAAGATCGACGGGTTGACCGGGGAGACCTTATGGTCCTATTCCATCCCCGCCGCCCTGGACGAAGGCACCATGGCCACGCCCCATGTGGGCAAAGGGGATCTGCAGGACCTGGTGATTTTCGCCTGCTCCGACGTGTCGGTAACGGTGGATGGCCAAGCCCAATATGGCGGCCTGCTTGTGGCCCGGAACAAGGACACCGGGGAAGTGGTTTGGCAGGTGGAGCAGATCTCCGGCTACTGGGCCAGCCCGGTGGTGATCTATGACCAAAACGAAAAGGGCTATGTGCTCCAATGCGACCGCAACGGCCTATTGCGCATGTATGACGGGATCAGCGGCCAACAGATTTGCGAAGTGGATTTAGGTTCTCGCATTGAGTCCACCCCGGCGGTATTCAACAACATGCTGGTGGTCGGCACCCGGGGCCAATATGGCCGGGGTGAAGGCCAGAAGATCATCGGGGTGATAATCAAATAAAGTGAAAGGAAGAGAATATGCAGACAAAGACCCGCAAGTTGACCTTGCTTGAATTGATCCAGATCCACGGATCCATGGCGCGGGATTTTCATAAAGGGGAAATCAAGCCCCTCTGGCGGATGTTATACCTGTGGCTCCAAGGCCGGTATATGGGATACGGCTATTTTGAGGAAGGCGCCCGGGTGGGCTATATGTTGTTTTATAAACCCGGCCGGCAGGCTGGCAACACTTTGCTGGATTACTACGCCATCGAACCCAGCTTCCGCTCCAAGGGTTATGGCAGCGCCTTTTTCCAGGCGGTTTGCGCCCAGGTGCCCGGCTTGGTGCTGGAGGTGGAGGATCCCGCCTTTTCCCTGGATGAACAGGACCGGGTCAAGCGGGAGCGGCGCATTGCGTTTTATCAGCGGAACGGCTGCCGGATGACCCAGCTGAAAGCCAGCATCTTGGAGGAACATTATTGTATCATGACAGGCCCCGGAACGGTTGGGGCCAGGTTATTGCCCTCCATGGACCGGCTATATCGGGGAATTTTCGGGCGGGCCTTTGCCCAGAAGCATATCCGGCTGAAAGAAGGAGCATAGCATGGCATATATTGCGTTGACCGGCGTGACCAAGGAATATGTGATGGGGGAAGTGACCATTCATGCCCTATCGGGCGTGGATTTTCAGCTGGAAAAGGGGGAACTTTGCGTGGTGGTAGGCCCCAGCGGCGCGGGAAAAACCACCCTGCTGAATATCCTGGGGGGCATGGATAGCTGCACCGGTGGGAAGATCGTGGTGGACGGGGAGCATATCGAGCAATACTCCAACCGGCAGCTGACCCGCTACCGTCGGGAGACGGTAGGGTTTGTGTTTCAGTTCTACAACCTGGTGCAAAACCTTACGGCCTTGGAAAACGTGGAGCTTGCCTCCCAAATCTGCAAGGACCCCCGGCCGGCAAAGGATACCCTGATCGGGGTAGGGTTAGGGGAACGGCTTACCAATTTTCCCGCCCAGCTTTCCGGCGGCGAACAGCAGCGGGTGGCCATTGCCCGGGCCTTGGCCAAGAACCCCAAGCTTATGCTATGCGATGAGCCCACCGGCGCCCTGGATTACCAGACCGGCAAACAGGTGTTGCAGCTGTTACAGGATACCTGCCGCAAAGAGGGGATGACGGTGATCATCATCACCCACAATTCCGCTTTGGCGCCCATGGCGGACATCGTTGTGAAGATCAAAAATGGCCGCGTTTCCAGCTCCCGTAGAAACGAAAAACCCATCCCGATCCAGGATATTGAATGGTGAAAAATGAATCGATTCCTGCTCTATAACCTGATACGCGAAGTGAAAAAAAACACACCCCGGTTTCTGTCGATATTCGCCATATCGGCGTTGGGGTGCGCCTTTTTTGCAGGGATTCGGGCAGCCAGCCCGGATATGATCGAAGCGGGGGACCGGCTTTTTGAACGGGACAACCTATCGGACCTTACGGTGATGTCCTCCCAGGGCCTGACGGAGGATGACATCAACGCCATGCGGGCTATGCCCCAGGTGGAAATGGTGCAGCCGGAGTTATCCATGGACGCCATGATGACCACCCAAAATGGGGAGGAGCAAAACGTACATCTGATTTCCCTGCCGATCAAGGAGCCGGAAGAGCGGCCGGTGGGGTTCAATTTACCCAGCTATGATATCGACACAGAAGCGCAGACGCTTGTAAACGTACCGGAGCTTACCTCGGGACGCTTGCCCCTCACGGATAAGGAGGTGGCTCTGGATGATCAGCTGCTATCCACCTTGCAGCTTGACCTTGGGGATTATGTGACCTTCCGTACGGATGGCGGCTCTGTGGAGCTGCGGGTGGTGGGGGGCGTATTTAGCCCCAAATATGTAGGCATTTTTGAGCGGGGCAACAGCACCATCGGCAACGGTAGTTCCGACGGCTTTGCCTATGCCGGGGGCAACGCCCTGGGCAAGCTGGGCAGCAAGCTGCCCATCGCCGCCCTGCTGCAAACCACCTACACCCAGGCGGAAGTGGTGCTCAAAAAGCCCGAAGGCATTTCCTCCTTTTCCCAGGAATATGACGACCTGGTGGCCGAAGCGTCCGACGCCATTGAAGCCTATGGGGAAACCGTGGACGGCAGCTGGTATGTGGACGATCGCAGCGCCAATGCGGGCTATAGCGACTATCGGGACAATACCGAGCGCATCGCTGCCGTGGGGGACGTATTCCCTTTGATCTTTTTCATCGTGGCGGCGCTGGTGAGCCTGACCACCATGACCCGCATGGTGGAGGAGCAGCGGATCGAGATGGGTACGCTAAAGGCTTTGGGCTACAATACCTTTACCATTGCATGTAAGTACATGCTCTATGCAGGGGTCGCTTGTGTAAGCGGCGGCATGATCGGCTGCGTGATCGGCTTTAAGCTGTTCCCCGGTGTGATCCTGAGCGCTTATTCCATCATGTACCGCATCCCGGATATCCAGATGCCCTTCCGGCCGGATATCGCCTGGGCCAGCATCCTGTCCATCCTAGCCTGTACGGGCCTTGCCACCCTGGCTGCCAGCGGCATGTCTTTGAAGGAGGTGCCCGCTACCCTGATGCGCCCCAAAGCCCCCAAGGCCGGCAAACGGGTCATCCTGGAGCGAATTCCCTTCCTGTGGAAGCGGTTCAACTTCACCTGGAAGGTGACGGTGCGGAACATCCTGCGGTATAAAAAACGCTTTTTCATGAGCATTGTGGGCATCGCCGGCAGCTGCTCCCTGCTGGTGACCGGGTTTGGGGTAAAAAAATCCATATTTGGCATCGTGGACCTTCAATTCAACGACATCTGGCAGATGGATATCCAGGCCTATACCTATGAGCCCCTGCCCCGAGAGGAAATGGAAAACCTGCTGGAAAGCAACCCGGCCTATGCCCAGGCCACCTCAGTAATGTATTGCAACGATACCATCTGCGACGCCCAAAGCGAAGAACAGCGCACAGGCAACGTCCACGTGCTGGCTGTGCGGGATAATGGGGAGCTACAGGGAAAGATCCAGCTGCGGGAGATGGACGGCACCCCCCTCACCCTAGGGGATGACGGGGCTATTATCACCTATAAACTGGCGGAGATTTTCGACCTGGAGGCTGGAGACACCTTCTCCGTGATCTCCGGGGGCCAATCCTATGAGGTAACGATAAGCGCCATTGCGGAAAGCTATGTGCATCATTACGTGTACATGTCCGAAGCCTATTACCAGAAAGTATTCGATAAAACTCTAGAATACAACGGCTTTATGCTGAACCTGGCGGAGGGGCTTACCGAGGCGGATCGCAACCAGGTGATGGAGGACCTGCTCAAGGAAAGCCGCATGTATACCGTACAGGAGCTCATCAGCCTCTACGAGGACATGAACAACACCCTGGGAGTGCTCAACTATGTGACCCTGGTGCTGATCGTAGGCTCCGCCCTGCTCACCTTTGTGGTGATGCTGAACCTGACCAACATCAACCTGGGAGAGCGAAAACGGGAATTGGCTACCCTGCGGGTGCTGGGCTTTTATGACAAGGAGATGTATCAATACATCTTCCGGGAAAACAATACCCTGGCGGTGGTTGGGGCGGCGGTGGGGCTGGCCTTTGGGAAGGTCATGCATACCTTTGTGATACGCACCTGCGAGGTGGATCTTGTGATGTTCGTGCGGGATGCGGGAACGGCCAGCTATTGCTATTCCTTCCTGTTGACCGTGGTATTCTCCATGCTGGTGAATTTGATGATGCGCAAGAAGGTTCGTTCCATCGATATGGTGGAATCCCTCAAGAGCGCGGAATAGGCATTTTACTACCCCTGGAAGGACGAAAGGAAGTAACGCTTACTATGCAAAAACGTCGTATCGTACGGATCATTTGTTGGATATTGGCCGCGCTGTTCCTCATCAGCGCAGCCTCGCTGCTGCTGGCGCGCGTCGCCTACGCCGCGGAACCCGCCCGGCGGGATGAGTCGGTGTATGTGGATATGGATGCTGATGGCAACATCACCAGCGTAGTATCCAGCGTATACCTGGGAAACCCTTCCAAGGAGGACAGCCTCACCGATTATACCACCCTGACCAACATCAAAAACATTGCGGGCCTGGATTCCCCCACCGTAGAGGGACAGGCCGTCACCTTCAAGGCGGATGGGGAGGACGTGATCTACCAGGGGAATGGGGAAGGGGATGCGCTTCCCTTCTCTATTTCTATCACCTATACCCTGGATGGCAAGCGGGTACAGGCGGCGGAACTGGCGGGGCAGAGCGGGCACCTTTGCATTACCATTCAGGTGACCAATCGGGAAATGCATACGGTCACCGTGGATGAGGAAGCGGTGGATATGTATGTGCCCTTTACGGTGATCTGCATGTACACCTTTGACGAGACCTTTTCCAACGTGACCACCAGCGGGAAGCTCACCAATCAGGCCGGTACTAATACGGTGATGGGGGTGCTGATGCCCGGCCTGCGGGAAAGCCTGGATGATCTGGACAACGAAAGCATCCAGGATACCCTCACCATTGAGACGGATGTGCGCAACCTTTCCCTACCGGAAGCTACGCTGATCGGCATGGTGGGCCTGGTGGACGAAAGCGACCTTTCCGGTATCGATGATGTGCAGGAATTGATGGACGGTTTGGACGAAATGGAGGACGCCACCCGAAAGCTGCGGGACGGCGCCAAGGAGCTGCGGGACGGCAGCCAGGAATATACCGACGGCACGGTGGAATTTGCGGACGGTGCCAGGGAGCTGGCGGACGGCGCCCTGGAAGCTGCGGACGGCGGCGCCCAGCTTACCGACGGCATCGGCCAGACCTATGACGGCATAGATAAGCTGTATAAGGAACTGGAAGCCATGGGCAGCATGGGCGGCGGCTCCGGCGGCGAAGGCGGCGATACGGGAAGCGGCGACCAGGCAGCGATAGCAGGCGCCATGGAGTGGCTACAGCAACAAGCAAAAGATGTTTCTAATCTGGAAGCTGCTGGATATGCTCAAACCCTTATTGGATTGATCACGAATCTAAAAAAAAGCTTGGAAGCGGTAGCGGGGATGCAGACCCAGATGCAGCAGCTGCTCAGCGGCATCGGCACCCTGCGCACCGGGGTCAAGGAGCTGTATGACGGGGCATACGAGCTGGCGTGGGGCTTATACGACCTGGCCAGCGGGGCGGATGAACTGGCAGATGGCGCGGTGGAGCTGGCGGACGGTTCCGCCGAGCTAACGGACGGCATAGACGAGCTGTATGATGGACTGCGGGACTTCCACCGAGATGGTATGCAGGAGCTGCTGGATGAGACCAGCTCCATCAACGTATCCCTTTCCCGCAAGGACGCGCTGCTGGATCTCTCCGATGGATATAATGAATTTTCCGCCGCCAAAGAAGTGGAAAATGGAAGCGTACAGTTTATCTTTACCGTCGAGGAGATCGAGCCCGAGCTGCCCATTCCCACCCCTACGCCCCAGGCGGACGCGACGGCGGAGGGCCAGGAGGCTACAAACGTTTTCCAGCAGATCTGGGCCTGGATTAAGGGATTGTTCTCCTAACGAAACGACGATCGCGCTTGCCTTCCCGGGAATCGCTACGGCCGGGGGGCGGGGGCGGCGGGCGCGCGCAGCGCGCCGTGACGCCGGCGGCCAAAGGCCGCCGGCGTCTTGTTTTGCGGCAGCGGGGCCGGCCTTGCCGGCCCTCCCTCCGCAAAACCGCCGCCCCCGCCCCCGGCCCCCTGGGCGACCGCATCCCCCCATGGGCCGGCGCGGCCCAGGAAGGCATAGAGGAAGGGGCACGGCCGGTGTATCGCAAGCAACAACAGGCCAGCCGGACTTTGCGGTGAGGTAACCGGCAGGGCAAGCGGCGGGGGAGGAGAACCGCTTCCTTACAGCCCACAAACCGAGAATAAGCTAGAGCCCTCTTTCCCAAAACGACAAAAGGCCCATGGAAAACCATGGAACCTTTTGCCCGCCCCTGCCGGGGAAAGCGAGGGGCGGAAGATGGTTGGGGGTATTGTCATCGGCCGGGAGTGGGGGCTCCCAAATATGGCCGGGATGACCAGAGTTTGGTTGATTAGGATTCCCGAGAACCCAAGGTAACGCTAAGCTGCTGGGTCTCGTTGCCTCTCAATACGGATATTGTTACCGTATCGCCCACTTTATATTCATAGAGCAGAGCGGAAAGTTGGCTGGTGCCGGTAATTTCCTGGTCGTTAAGACCAACGATAACATCATTTACCTGCAAGCCGGCATTTTGCGCGGGGCTACCTTCCTCAACCGCAACAACCTGTACGCCAGTTACATAGTTGCCGCCAAAGCTGAAGAAGGGATTGGAGGAATAGCCGCTGCCAAAGCGAAGGGCGACATCCTGCATGCTAATGCCTAGATAAGGCCGGCCGGTTACATAGCCCAGGTCGATCAGATCCATGATAATGGATTTGGCCGTGTCCATGGGGATGGCAAAGCCGATACCTTCCACATCCAAGCCATAACTCTTTGCATTTACAATGCCGATCAGCTCGCCATTGGCGTTAAAGAGGCCGCCGCCGGAGTTGCCCGGATTGACCGCTGCGTCCGTTTGCATCAGGGTCATGTTGTGGCCGTCCACATTGATGGTACGGTCTAGTCCGCTGATGATGCCCTGGCTCACGCTGCTGGAAAGCACGCCCAAAGGATTGCCGATAGCAAATACAGGGTCGCCCACAGTCATGTTACTAGAAGTGCCCAGGGTTGCAGCCGGCAGGCCGGTGGCATCGATTTTGATCACGGCTAGGTCGGAATAGGAGTCTGTACCAATGAGCGTAGCTTCGTATTCGGAACCATCCTGCAAGCACACCCGGATATTCTGGCCACCTTCTACCACATGGTTGTTGGTGACGATATAGCCGTCCGAGGTGATGATCACGCCGCTGCCGCTACCCAGATCCTCTTCCTCAGAGGCGCCGGTGTAGTTAATGGTGGTTGCGCTCAGGTAGATACCTACCACACTGGACATGCTGTTTTGGATCACGCTGGAGGTGATGGCAGGGGTCAACGTGGTAGCGGAGGATACCTGTAAGTTTTCAGAGGGCCGCGCAGTATCCGCCTGCTGGCTCTGGGTACTGTCTTCGGTGTTGGATTTGGATTCATCCACTACAATGGTGTTGTCCTGGGTAGTGGTGGTGGACTCTGCTTGGCTGGTCGTATTGCCACCCTTTAGAAGGAGGGCGGTAAGGCCGCTGCTAAGCACGGCCATCACCAATAGACAAGCGATCATTTGGGCAAGCGTAACGCCTTTATGAGGCCGACGATCGGGTTTCCGGTCGTTATTATAACCATCCTGGGCGCTATAGCTGCCGCTGGAATTATTTGTGTTCCAATTATTCTGGTTGTATTCCATGATGGATTGCTCCTTTCATTTGATGAGAATAGTGTAATACGGAAATTTGAAATCACAACATCAGGATTGCGCCATCATTAGGCCGAAAGGTGAAAAAAATGTGGCAAGCCCTTTGACGGGGGACCAGTATAGGGGTATAATAATTGGCAAGGGGCCAATGGCCCTTTTATCACGGCAACAGGAGAGGAAATATCCCATGTCTGAATGTACCCACGATTGCAGCTCTTGCGGCAGCGATTGCCCGTCTCGCCAGGCGCCTATACCTAAGGAGCCGGTAAATCCTATGAGCCGGGTAAACCGGGTGATCGGCGTTGTTAGCGGCAAAGGCGGCGTAGGCAAGTCCCTGGTGACTAGCCTTCTTGCTTGCGCCGTGCAGCAGGCAGGTAAGCAAACCGCAATATTGGACGCAGATATCACAGGCCCATCCATTCCCCGCATGTTTGGGGCCCAAGAACCGGCCTTAGGAAACGATGAAGGGCTGCTATTCCCCGCCCAAAGGCAAAGCGGCGTGCGGCTTATGAGCATCAATCTGCTGTTGGATGAGGATACGGCGCCGGTGATTTGGCGCGGCCCGGTGATTGCCGGGGTGGTGAAGCAATTTTGGACGGATGTGATCTGGGGCGAAGTAGATTACATGTTCGTAGATATGCCTCCAGGAACCGGGGATGTGCCTTTGACCGTATTTCAGAGCCTGCCGGTGGATGCCATCGTTGTGGTTACGACTCCCCAAAGCCTGGTTTCCATGATCGTGGAAAAGGCGGTGAATATGGCTTCCATGATGCAGGTGCCGGTGCTGGGGGTGGTAGAGAATATGAGCTACGCCAAATGCCCAGATTGCGGCAAGGAGTTATATGTATTCGGAGAAAGCCATGTGGCGGACATCGCGGCCAAGCATGGGATCCCCTTGTTGGGCCGGCTGCCCATCGATCCGTCCATTGCGGACGCTTGCGACAAGGGAAACGTCCACCAGGTATCCACGAAGGAGCTTCAGCCGGCTGTGGATGCGATCTTGGCACTGTAAACCAGACGATACACATCGTAAAAAAGGGAATGGGAAAGCCAAATCCAGCTTTCCCATTCCCTTTTTAGCAGCGGTTGATTTATGGCTCTAGGCGGAGGGCGCCATCACCCCATTCCAAGCAGCGGGCATAGCCGTCCACAGCGTTGTGAAAGGTGAGAAACCCTTGGTCATTGCTTTCCAGAGGCGCGCCGGTCATGTCGTACAGCCCCAAGGTAACGCCATCCCAGCGAAGGGTTAGAATTTGGCCATCGCTTTCCTCCAGCCGGATCACCCAGCCCTGGGGTGCGCGCAAAATTAGGATCTGGTATACGGGGGCTTGCGCATCGGGGAGGGTGGCCCCATAACGCAGCCGGTAGGCAGTAAGGGTACCGGAAAGTTGTTTCCCATCCGTGTGCTGAAAGCGCAGCGCAGCGGTGCTGCCGGAATATTGGATGGAACCAGTCCCTTGGAACGCCCCTTCCACAGAAGAGGAATAGCTGGCATAGGGATCTGTATCGCTGCTGGAATCCGAACGGAGCAATAATCCCAAGGTCATCATCCCTTCCGTTAGGCGGGACTCCAAGGCGGAAAGAAGCAATTCCCCATCTAGGCAGGCAGAATCGCCTGCCGCATCCGCCCCTTGGATAGGGGTGGCGGCTAAAGCTTCATGGAGCTGGTTCAAAGGGGCGTCTATGGCGTCATACAGATCTTGATAAAAGATCCATACTGGGTTGCCGATCCTGGGCGTAGGAGAGGGCGAAGGGAGAGACGCAGGCGAGACGGAGGCTGTGGGGGTAGGCGTAGGGGCCTGATCGGGTTGGAAAAGGGAGCAGCCACAAAAAAACAGGCACGCCGCCAGGAGTGCCGAAAGAAGGGGCCGAGTCAGGCTATGAAACATAAACAACCACCTCAGTCTTGCTGGAAGTAGGAGACGATGCCATTATAAATGCCGGTAGCGCAAGCAATCTGATAGGAATCCAGCCCTAGGCGAACATCGTCTTCCGCATTGGATAGATAGCCCATTTCAATGGCGATAACAGGGAAATCCGACCAATTGAACCCAGTTTGATCCATTAGGGCGGTGATACCGCCATCCGTAGCGCCGGTCGCGTCACAGAACCCCGCCATCACCTGCTTGGCAAGACGTAGGCTATCTGCATAAATATCTGCGTTGTAAGCCCGGGAGGGGATCAACCCATGGGCGCCGCTGGTACGTTCCGAGGAGGAAGCATCGCAATGAAGCCGCACCCAACAATCCACTTGATTTTGATTCATGAGCTGAGCCCGTTCGATATTGGAAATATTTACGTCATTGGTGGTGCGGGTCATGACGACGGATGCGCCGCCCGCTTCCAGCATGGACTTGAGCTTTAGGCCAATGGCAAGGTTGATCTGGCATTCGGACGCCCCTGTCTTGACCCCCACGGCGCCTTTGGTCATGCGGGGCTTGGTACGCTCGCTGTCCGGCAGCAAAGGTTCTAAGCCGGTATCCTCATCGGTTTGGTGACCAGGATCGATACCGATAATTTTGCCAGCCAAGGGGGCGGTAGCCTCTTGGTCGGCGGGCTTGACCAGGATGCCATCCGCCAAGGCGGCGACATAGGCGCTGGCGGTTTCCGGACCATAGGCGCCATCCACCTCCACGCCCAGCACCTTTTGTAGTGCGATCAGCGCATCTCGGGTATCCGTGGAAAAGGTCCCGCTGATCTCCCCCTGGTAGAATCCCAGGTCGGAGAGCTCCTGCTGTAATTCAGCCACCTGGCTGCCATAATCGCCTACCTCCAAAACACCTTGGGGCAGGGCCATGGCAGGTTGGGTCAGGATCAAAATCCATATGAAGGCCAGCAGGCCAATACATTTTCGCGTACTTCGTTCCATGCTATAGATTGTAACACGTTTCGCCCTTTTTGTGTGGATATGGGTATAAATAATTTGTGAATAATGGTAAACCAGGGAGGCAAAAAGCCCGCGAAATTAAATCGGGCGCACCAAGATAGGTACGCCCGATGGGGAATATTCTATTCGCTTACCTTACGGAAGGCCAATTTTCCATCGTCCAAATAGCATTCCACCCGGTCGCCTAGACGGATCCGGCCGGAAAGTACCTCTTCGCTTAGGCTATCTTCCACCTGGTGTTGAATGGCCCGGCGCAAAGGCCGCGCCCCATACACTGGGTCAAAGCCATCGCTGGCAAGGTGGGCGGCCGCCTCTGGGGAAACCGTCAGGTCGATGCCCCGCTCCCGCAGCCGTTCCACCACGCCCCGGAGCATCATGTTTACGATTTGCAGGGTTTGATCCTGCTCTAGCTGATGGAAGATGATGATCTCATCCACCCGGTTGAGGAATTCCGGCCGGAAAGTGCGTTTGAGCTCCTCCAGCATCCCTTCCCGCATCCGCTCATAGGTGAGGGCGGGGGATTCCGCCCCAAAGCCGATGGCCCGGGCCTTGCCCACCCGGTTGGCCCCCACGTTGGAGGTCATGATGATGATGGTATTGCGAAAATCCACCGTCCGGCCTTTGGAATCCGTGAGCCGGCCGTCCTCCAGCACCTGCAACAAGGTGTTGAATACATCCGGATGGGCCTTTTCGATCTCATCCAGCAAAATAACGCAATAGGGTTTGCGCCGGACCCGTTCGGTCAATTGGCCGCCATCGTCATAGCCCACATACCCCGGCGGGGAACCCATCAGCTTGCTGACGCTGTGGGGCTCCATATATTCGCTCATATCCAGGCGGATCATGGCGTCCTCATCCGCAAACATGACCTCCGCCAGGGCCTTGGAAAGCTCGGTTTTGCCCACGCCGGTGGGCCCCAGGAAGATATAGCTGCCGATGGGGCGCTTGGGGTCCTTCAAACCAGCCCGCGCCCGGCGGATGGCCCTGGATACGGCGCTGATGGCTTCGTCCTGGCCCACTACCCGCTTGTGAAGGGCTTCCTCCAGGTGCAGCAGCTTTTCGCTCTCGTCCTCTGTAAGCTGCTTTACCGGAATGCCTGTCCAGGCGTTGACCACTTCCGCAATGTCGTTTTCCGTTACGGTGCATTGGCTGTTTTCCCGGGCCCGCTCCCATTCTTCCTTTTTATCCTGCATCTGTTTGCGCAGGGTATGTTCTGCATCCCGTATGGCGGCTGCCCGTTCAAAGTTTTGGTTGTTGACCGCCTCTTCCTTTTCCTGGAGCAGTGCGTTAAGCTTATCCTCCAGGGCCTTCATATCCGGCGGGGAAATATAGGTGGCCAACCGAACCCGGCTGGCGGCTTCGTCCATCAGGTCGATGGCCTTATCCGGCAGATATCGGTCGGAAATATACCGGTCCGAAAGCTCCACAGCGGCTCGGATAGCCTCGTCGGTGATGGTGGCCTTATGGTGGGCTTCATACCGGTCCCGCAGGCCAAAGAGGATCTGGACCGCCTCCTCCCGGCTGGGCTCCCCGACGGTCACCGGCTGGAAGCGGCGCTCCAAGGCCGCGTCCTTTTCGATGTAGCGCCGGTATTCATCCAGGGTGGTGGCCCCCACCACCTGGATCTCCCCCCGGGCTAGGGCGGGCTTGAGAATGTTGGAGGCGTCGATGCTTCCCTCCGAAGCCCCCGCGCCTACGATGGTGTGCAGCTCGTCAATGAACAGGATGGTGCGGCCGCTCTTTTTCAGCTCGTCAATGGCGTTTTTGATCCGCTCCTCAAATTCGCCCCGGTATTTGGTACCCGCCAGCATTCCCCCAAGATCCAGGGTGACCACCCGCTTGTTCTTCAGCAGCTCCGGAATGTTGCCGCTGGCGATCCGCTGGGCCAGGCCCTCGATAATGGCGCTTTTGCCCACGCCGGGGTCGCCGATGAGCACCGGGTTGTTTTTCGTGCGGCGGGACAGGATCTGGATGATCCGCTGGATCTCGTTTTCCCGGCCAATCACCGGGTCCAGCTCCCCTTCCCGGGCCAGGCGGGTCAGGTCTTTGCCGTATTGGTTCAGCACCGGGGTATCCGGGTCGCCGGCATCGTGGCCCGCGCCCTTAGGCTGGGCGGTGGTGCCGGAAAGCATTTGCCGCAGCAGGCTGAAATCACAGCCCAGGTCATCCAAAATGCGCACGGCCACGCAGTCCCGCTCCCGCAGGATGGCCAGCAGGATGTGCTCGGTGCCGATGTAGTTATTTTTCAGGGACTTGGCCTCATACAGGCTCAACTCCAAGATCTTTTTGGTACGGGGGGTATAGCCGAAGCTATCCGTAAAATGATAGTCCCCATGGCCCACCAGGGCATCCGCCCGGGCGGCTACGTCTTTTTCCGTTATGTTAAGCTGGGCTAGGGCCCGGGCGGCGGCGCTTTCCCCCTCCCGGATCAGGCCGAGAAGCAGATGCTCGCTGCCCACATAGTTGTGGCCCATGCCCTTGGCGCTCTCCTGGGCCAAAGCCAAGGCCCGCCTAGCGCCTTCTGTAAAGCGTTCGATAAAGTCCATATGGTTTACTCCTATTTGATGGTCGGTTGATTTATTTTAATTTTATAGGTTTTTTAGGGTCTCCCGGAGCCGATCCGCCCGGGCGGCGCATTCCTCATCCTCGGATAAGGGGACGGAGGAAAGCTGGGCCCCTTGACACGCCACGATCAGCCCATCGATCTCCTCCATGGGCAGGGGCAGCAACCCCAGGCTGACCCCCAATTTGATGGCGGAAAGCTCCTGCATGGCCTCCGCAAGATCCATCTTGCGGGCGTATCGGCAAATGCCCAGGGCTCTACCCACCATGTCTTCCAATTCCAAGGGCCGCTTATTTAGCAGCAAGGCCCTGGCCCGGGCTTCCTGGACAGCCAGCTGACTGATCACCGCCGTCAGGGCTTCCATGAGCTCCCGCTCCTGCATTCCCAGGGAATGTTGGTTGGAGATCTGGTAAATATACCCTGGGGCGCTGCTGCCTTCCCCGTAAAAGCCCCGGACCGCCACTCCTAACTTTCCGATCCGGGAAAGGAGGGGTTCCGCCTGGCCGGTCAAGGCCAGGCCCGCCAGATGGATCATGGCAGAAGCCCGCATACCGGTGCCCAGGTTGGTGGGACAGGCGGTAAGGTAGCCGTATTGGGTGTCAAAGGCATAGGGGAGAGAGGCGGCGATGGTTTCCTCCGCTTGCCTGCACAGAGCATAGGCGCCCGGCAGATCCAGCCCCGGCAGGATGCCCTGGATGCGCAGATGGTCTTCCTCATTGAGCATCACAGCCAAGGTATGGGCTCCATTGAGGATCAGGGCGCCGTGGGCGGAGGCGATCAGGTCGGTGCTACAAAGGTGGTTTTCCACCAGGGAGGCCCGCTCCAGGGGGGCAAGCTCCGCCATGGGCAAAAAGGTATACCCCTCCTCCACCGGGAATAGAGGACGAACCTGCTCTAAAACAGCATTGGCCTGTTCGTCGCTTTGGCTGTTGACAAAGGGACGATCTTTGAAATTTCGGGCCAGGCGGACCCGGCAACTAAGGATAATATGCGTAAGAGGGATGCTGGTCATGCTTTCGCCTCCATATCCCGAATCTGATCCCGTAGCTGGGCAGCCTGTTCGTAATCCTCGGTTTCAATGGCCGCCCGTAAAGCTTCCCGGAGCTTATCCAGTTCGCTTTGGGCAGGCGCATCATAGGCGGGCCGGGTGCCCATGTGTTGGCTGCGTCCGCCCTGGCTGCCCTCAATAATGGGGGCTAAAGCGGTGCGAAAGGTCTGATAGCATTGTGGACAACCCAACAGCCCGGTTTCCCGGAATTTGGACAGGGTCATACCGCAGGCGCAGGCAGGTTCATCCTGATCCGCCGGCTCCGTGGCGGCAATGTCCATCAATTCCGCGAAGGTGGGCAGCTTAAAGGTCAAACCGCCGGAAGACTTGGCGCACTGGGCACACAGATGCAGCTCGGATTTTTTACCATTTATGACAACGATGCGGTGGATCACCGCTTCGTTTTGTTTGCATGAATCGCAAAGCATAGGGATCCCCTCCTTTTTTGAAAAGAAAGCCTGGCGGGTAGGCGTATGAACCGGTCGCCCAATGCAACCCTTTCCCGCAAGATGGCTTCTTTCATGTTGATTGTAGCACACCTGTCAAGACTATTCTATGTTAAAAAAGTGAAAAAAAGCGTAACGATTGGTTTCGATTTGCATAGGCTGTGCAACCGCCCTTGTACCGCCGGCGGGAAACGTGATATACTGTCAAATGGCATCGGAAGTAGAGAAGGGAGGCGCGGCGTTTGTTCCTTCGGCAGGTGAAGTTGCTGGATGGGGATTTTTCCGGTCCTGATCAATATCTTGCGGCCATTCCCGCCGTCCAAAAGGGGCTTGCCTGCGGCCTGGATCTTTCCAAAGCGCCTGTGACCTTTTTCGTAGGGGAAAACGGCATGGGGAAATCCACCCTGCTGGAGGCCATCGCCATTTCCGCAGGGTTCAATCCGGAAGGCGGGTCCTTGGGGCTGCGTTTTTCCTCCAGGGATACCCATTCCGGGCTATTCCGGCACATTCGCCTGGTGCGGGAGCCCTATAGGCCCCAGGATGGCTATTTTCTCCGGGCGGAGAGCTTCTATAACATGGCTACTGCCATCGACGAGGCAGATGACGACGGACGGCTGCTCCTCTACAGCTACGGAGGCAAGTCCCTGCATCAGCAATCCCATGGGGAGAGCTTTTTGTCCCTGGTGCTGCACCGGCTGCGGGGGCATGGCCTGTATCTGTTCGACGAGCCGGAAGCAGCCCTTTCCCCTTCCAGGCAAATGGCCCTTTTGTGCGCCATACATAACCTTGTACAACAGGGTTCCCAGGTGCTGATGGCCACCCATTCCCCGATCCTCATGTCCTATTCCGGGGGCGTGATATACCAGCTGGACGGTAGCGGCATTCGCCAGGTGGCTTACAAGGATACGGAACATTACCAGCTTACGTTGCGGTTTCTTTTGGATTCGGATGGGATGCTTAAGCGGCTTCTGGAAGATGGGTAACCGCAGCCGGCGGGCATAACATATATATGAATAGGGTGTGTGCTGGGATAGCCTAGCCGCCCGAATTCAAACTTGGAGATGAGCGTATGATATATTTAGATAATAGCGCCACCACCCGTACCCTGCCCCAGGCAGCCCAACGGGCCATGGAGGCAATGACAGAAACATATTTTAACCCGGCGGCAGCCTATTCGCCCGCCGTTACCATGGAACGGGCCATGAATGCGGCCCGTACCACCTTAGCAAGCGCCATCGGCGCCAGTGCGGAGGAGCTATACTTTACCAGCGGCGGTACGGAAAGCAACAATATGGCTATCTTCGGCGCCTTGGAGCCCATTCGCGGCCGGGGTAGGATCATCGTAGGAGCAACGGAGCATCCCTCCGTATTCGAGCCCTTTCAAAAGCTAGCCCGGCAGTATGATATGCAGATCGCCTGGGTGGATGGGCAGGGCTGCATTGACCTGAACGGCCTGGAAAAGCTCCTGACCCCGGATACCCTGTTGGTGTCCATCATGCAGGTAAACAACGAGGTGGGGGCCATCAACGACATCCCATCCATCCGCCGGCTTATGCGGGCCAAAGCCCCTGGCGCCTTGCTCCACGTGGATGGTGTGCAAGGGTATCTGAAGGTACCCTTTAGCGCCAAGGACTGCGATTTGTATTCCATCAGCGGCCATAAATTCCACGCCCCCAAGGGGGTGGGCGCCTTATATGTGCGCAAAGGGATTCGGTTTGCCGGCGGCCAGCTTGGCGGCGGCCAGGAAAAGGGCGTGCGCAGCGGTACCTCCAACACCCCGGGCATCCTGGGCATGGAGACGGCGGCCCTGGATTACATGCAAAACGCCATGCAGTACCGGCAGCAGATGCTCCAGTGCAAGCAGCGGCTGTACGCGGCCCTTACCCGCTTGCCGGACGTGGTCTATAACGGCCCCGCCCTAGAGGCGGCGGCGCCCCATATCCTGAACCTTTCCTTCCTGGGGGTAGGGGGCGAAGTTCTGCTTCACGCCTTAGAGGATAAGGGCATCTATGTATCCACAGGCTCTGCTTGCAGCGCCCATAAAAAGGGCAAGAACCGGATCCTCAACGCCATGGGGGTCATCGGGGAACGGCAGGAGGGAGCCATCCGCTTCAGCTTTAGCCACGAGAACACCCTGGCGGAAATGGACCAAGTGGCAGAGGCCATCGACGGCTTGCTGCCTATGCTACGCCGCTTCCGCAGGCGTTAACCCTACTTAAAGACCCGGCGGCGGGGGTTCCCGCCGCCCCGTTTTCCTGAAGGCCGCTTCAAGGGCGGGCAACGATCGCAGTTAGGCCCCTCCTTTTTGGACAAGCCGAAAGGGGCGCGGGATACAATAAAACCATTACGAAAAAACAAAGGGGAATGTATGGAACAGGTATTGCTGGTACGCTATGGGGAGATCCATCTAAAGGGGTTGAACCGGCCGTTTTTTGAACAAAAACTCATCCAGGGCATCAAGAACGCCCTGCGGGATCTATCCTTGCCCATCAAGGTGCGGCAGGACCAAGGCCGCATCTATGTATTTGGCGTAAGCGAAGAAAAGCGGGATGAGGCGGTGGACAGGCTTAGCCGGGTCTTTGGCATCCATGGGATCAGCCCCGCCGTGGCCGTGGATAAGGCGTATCCGGCCATCGAGTCGGCGGCCCTGGCCCTGGTGGGCAGGACCCTGGAACGCCAGCCTGGGATTTCCACCTTCAAGTGCTTCTGCCGCCGGGCGGATAAAAAGTTCCCCATGAACAGCGAAACCGTCAACCGGGAACTGGGCCATGCCATTCTGGAGGCGTATCCTCAGCTGGGCGTGGACGTGCATCATCCCCAGATGCAGGTCTGGGTGGAGGTGCGGGAGAAGGCCTTCCTGTATACCGAGGAGATCCCCGGTCCCAACGGTATGCCCACAGGTACTGCCGGCCGGGCCACGTTGTTGATCTCCGGAGGCATCGATAGCCCGGTTGCCGGCTTCATGATGGCAAAACGTGGCCTGGAATTGACGGCGGTGCATTTTTACAGCTACCCCTATACCAGCGAGCGGGCCAGGGATAAGGTGGTGGATCTTACCCGGATCATCGCCCGCTATGCGGGGCCGATCCAGCTGCATTTGGTGCCCTTTACCCAGATCCAGCTCACCATCTACGAGCAATGCCCGCCCAAGGAAACCACGGTTTTAATGCGGCGGCTGATGATGCGCATTGCCGAGGCCTGGGCCAAGCAGGATGGTAGCCGGGCGTTGATCACCGGCGAAGCTTTGGGACAGGTGGCCAGCCAGACCATCGAGAGCCTCTGCGTTACCGACGACGCAGTGTCCATGCCGGTATTCCGGCCCTTGATCGGCTTTGATAAGGAGGAGATCATCGCCATCGCCAAAAAGATCGATACTTTTGAAACCTCCATTTTGCCCTATGAGGATTGTTGTACTGTATTCGTGCCCCAGCACCCGGTCACCAAACCTACGGTGGAGAAGCTCCGGGAGAGCGAAGCCTTGGTGGATTGGACGCAGATGATCCAGCAGGCCATGGCGGATACAGAGACCATTTTGGTGAATTCACGCTAAATTCATACACAGCCCCGGACAGGTCGTGCTATACTTTGCCTATGGTGAGAAAGGAGGTCCTGCCATGCGGCAAATCTTATTGGCTGCCCTTGCCGTTGGGGCGGGGCTATTCTGCTGTTGCGCTTGCAGCGCGCCCTCTACCGTATCCATTACCTTGGATGATATCGAGCAGGAGCAGCTGCTTTTAAGCGACTTACAGCCCAACACCCCAACCCCAGGCCCAGATGATGGGGTAGCCCCCTTGACCATCATTCGGGCGGTGGAAAGCTGTGGCGATGGTTATATCGTTTACCCAAAGGTGCTTTATTGCGCCCATGGCGAGGACATCAATCGTTCCATTTGCGAACTTACGGCGCAACGGGCTGCATCGGTAAGCACGGCTATTTTTACCCAATACCGAATCGAATACAATCGAAACGGATTGTTTTCCCTGCGCATGGAACTATATGACCTCTACGGCGACGGGAACGAATTGCTAAAGACCCTGTTTTTTACCTTTGACGTGTCCAACGGCCAGCTATGTAGCGTGGGCGATCTTTTGGACCCAACGGATACCCGTTGGCGGGGGATCATGCCGGATATCGTTATGGCCCAGGCAGAAGCACAGGGCATTACTCTGCTCAGCGACGTAATGCCCATTGGGGACGATCAAAAGTTTTATATTACCCAAGATGAACTGGTGTTGGCATATGAATTGTTTGAAATCGCCACCTGGTCCGCCGGAGCGCCGGAGTTTGCCATTCCGATTACACAGCTGGCGGACTTTATCCCACCGGATAGCCCGTTAAAGAAGGTGGAACAGGACATCGAAGCGACCAGCCAGGAAGAAAGCGCGGCAACCGCAGCGGGACCCTCCCAGGAAGAGGCCCCGGCGATAGAAGAAGCGCCGGTGGTGGAAGAGGCGCCGGCGATAGAAGAAGCGCCGACAGAGGAGGGCGCTGGAACTGCGGAAGGGAGCCAAGCCGGGGGTGATGGGATGGCTGCGGATGAAGAATCAGCCATGGAACAAAGCGAAATGTAGGAGGCAGGGCTATGCGATGCAGCTGTAAAGCGTGCGGCACCTATATGGTGCAGCGGGAGCGGGGGCTGGAAAGCGGCTGCTGCTGTCCGGCCTGCGGCAATGTTTGCCGGGACTGTATGGGCAGCGTATCCGGTCCATTGGATGTTACGGCGCTACGGGACCGCTTTTCCAAGCTAAGCCAAGAAACGTTACACAGTAGGGAAATAGAGGATACGGAAGAAGAGACTTATCCAAGGGATTGGAGGCGGATGCTATGAGGATATGGGCTACCATACGCAAAGGCCATCGGATCATTGGGGGGGTTACCCTACAGACGGAATATCAAAAACGGGAACAGGTGGAGGATTGGGCTGGCTTGATCGGGGAAGCCTGTCATATCCTGGATCTTTCCAGGCCTGTGATCTTACGAAAGCATTTGCAGGATATCGACCGATTTGGACGGGCGATATTTAAGGCTGCGGATTTTATGGAACCCATTGCCTTTGACCGGCTGGAGATCGAGGCCATCCCAGATAACCCGCCTATCAAACCAAAGGCATAGGCCCTATCAAAATAGCAAAAAATTTCCATGTATCCATGGGTCCGGGAGGGGAAATGCTAGGAGCATCTTAGAAAAGGAGTTTTCCTATGGATACGCTTGCATTGATTCTCGTAATTGTTGGTGCCCTGAATTGGGGCATGATCGGCCTGTTCCAGTTCGATCTGATCGCAGCCATTTTCGGCGGTATGGGCAGCACCATTTCCCGCATCCTATATACCGTAGTGGGCCTTGCGGGGCTTTGGGGCATTACGCTGCTGTTCCGCCGGGATCACATTAAACACGAAGAATAACCTGGCGATTCGTCGGGCCAGCGGGCAAAACAGCCAGCCGGTCCGACGCTTTTTCTCAGCCCCTTTGGAGGGCTTCAAAGAAAGGACCCGGCGCCATGGGAAGGGGAAACGGCAACAAAAAAAGCCCCCGCAGGGGGCTTTTTTGTTGTTGCCGCGCTATTAGGCAATGTCCAGATAATCCGTGGCGACAAAGAAGATCTTGTCGTCATATTCCACCAGGCTCCAGCCGTTGCCTGCGTCGCTGATGTAGCTCACCTTGGTATTGATGGGGAGCTTGAGCAGGGATTCGGTGGAACTGGAAGAACCGGCCCGGGCATTCAGGCTGTCCGTGGTGACCGTGGCGTCTTTGACGGTATAATTGTCCACGATCTTGATGTAAAGGTTGGAGACATAGGCTTCGCTCCCGTTGTACAGGATCTTGGCCCAGGAATTGCCCACATCCTGTTCCATGATGTACACCTTCTGGTTTAGAGGCAACTCGCCCAGAATGGTGTCATCGCTGCTGGAACTTGCCTCGCTACGTACCCGCAGGCCGTCAGAGGTGACATAGCCCACCGCAGTGGCTCCGCTAGGCATGGTGCCAGGCGTGGAGGTACTGCTGGTGCCGCCGCCGGTGGTACCAGGAGTGGTCGCGGCGCCGGTGCTGTAGGTCACCTGGAAGGTCTGCCGGGCAATGGCATAGCCATTTTTGCGGGCCTCCACATTGATGGTATGGGTGCCTTCGGTCTCCAGGGTGTAGACGCCCTCAAAGGCACCGGCTTCGTCCACGGTGAATTGCATGTCGTTTACGTATACCGCGCTGGTGGGATCATCCACCACGCCGGAGAAGGTGATGTCCGGCGTTGCCGTCTCAAAGGACGGGGTGTTGGGCGCGGTCACGGAAAGGTTCAAGGTGGGTACGGAGATGACAATGGGCTCTGCAAAGGTCACAGGCGTTTCCGTTCCGTCCTTGGCGATAACCGTGATATCCGGATAGATCTCCAGGGTGTTGCCCTCCACCGGCTCGCTGGGTACCCAAACCGCCTCGGGAACACACAGGGTAATAGGCTTGGAGGTCTTGGTCACCGGCGTATCCTTTACAATGGAACCACCCTCAAAATGCACTACGCTGTTGCGCTTGGCGTAGATGGTGATGTTGTAGGCGGGTACGCCGCTGTCTGTGGTGGTCTTTTCGATGACGGGCTCCTTGGTGATGGGGGAGCTGCTGAAGATGCCCCCAAAGAGGCCGGAGAAGCCGCCGTTTTTGCTGACCAGCACCACGCCCAGCACCACCAGAGCAAGGATCAGAACACCGGCCGCGATCCAGAAGAGCAGGGTCTTGTCCATGGCGAGGCCGCTGCGTTTGCGGCTGGCGCTACGCTTGGGCGCGGCGCTGCGGGCCGGAGCGTTGGACCGATTGCCGCCCTTTTTCCGGCGGGGGGTAGCCTCTTCCTCATCTTCATAGTTGAAGGAGAACATATCCTCGTCCAAAGGATCGGCATATTTGATGCCAGCTTGGGCGCCGGCGGTTCCCGCAGCCGCAACCGGGGTGGAAGCGGCGGCCGCCTGTCCCAGGTTTTTGCCGCAGCTGTTGCAAAAACGTTGCCCTTCTGCAAGAGGCGCGCCGCAATCCGGGCAAACGGCGCTAGGGGCTGCCTTTGACGCCGGGCGTACGGAATTCCGCTTGGCCTGCTGGCTCTGGGCGCTATTGCGCCGGACGGAATTGGGGGCCTGGGCAGCTGCCGGAGCCTCTGGCGCAGAGGCGGAGGCGGGCTGCTGGACAGGTTCCGCGCTGAAACGGGAGCGGAAAGATTGGGGGGTAAAACCCTCTGGAATATCGGTTTCGCTTACCGTGTTGGCGCTGAACTCAGGCTTGGACCAATCGGGAGAAGCAACAAAATCCCAGCTTCGCTGTTCGCGGGCGCCGCCGCTGGTGGGCTCTCCTGCGGCCGCCTGGGATTCCTTGAGGGGCGCGGCGCAGTTTTCGCAATACTCGAGATAATCCTCATTGATTGCGCCGCATACCTTACATTTCATAAAAAACCCTCCTGTGCGGATAGTCTTAGACCAGTATAGTCTTTGGTTATTATAGCAAATTGACTAGCCTATGCAAAGACCTTCCACCCAACAAATTATAAACATTCTATAAATTTAACGCCTTTGCAGGGTTTCTATGGTATAATCAAAAAGCGTAGGACCCCAAAGAATGAATTGTACCTTATGGAGGATCGCTTATGAAACGAGCCTGGAGAATGCTGGCGCCGCTTCTTTGCTTGGTGCTTTTATGCGCCTGCCAAAAGGAGGTGGAGACCAACCGATACCAGGGATATACCCTTGCGGACACCCCATTGGAAGGAGGGGAGGCCGTCGCAGAGGCCAATGCCTATGCCCTGGCCGTAACCCCCAGCGGGGAAACTACGAAGTTGACCTTCACCTTTAAAACCGGCAGCCGCATGAGCGGTACGGTAAACGAAAGCGAAGCCCAGGGCGTGCCCCAGTATCGCGCCTGGATAGAAACCGCCCCTGCCAGGCTGATGCTTCAGTTTGACGGGTTGAGCTATTGGGATTTTGAGCGCCGGGATTGGGAAAAATCCGGTTTGGTTTTAGGCTATTTCCGCTATGCGCTGGCCAATCCCCTTCCTTTACAGACCGATGCGCCCTTGGATGGGGAAGCTGCGGAAGCGGCGGAAGAGGAGCCCCAGCCTATGGAATCGGTCTATCTATGTTTCCAGTTGGCGCAGGACGCTGCCTTTCAGATCCAGGAGCAGGGGGGACAGTTGAGCGTTACCCTTTTGCCTGTGGTCCAGGAAGCCCAGCCGGAACAAGAGGCGGAAGAGGCGCCCTGGTATTTGATCGGCAATGGGTTCCGGGATTATTGCGAAGGTACCCTATTGGGCGCGGAGCAAATGACCCCCACGTATACCTCCAGTTTGGATCAGGTGGTGCTTATCTCCCAGGCATATGCTTCGGATATTGAGGCGGAATTGGCAAAACGGCAGATTTTGGAGCAAAACCCCAGCGCCTTGGAAAGCGATTGGATGGCGGTGCAGCTGGGGGCGGACGGCTTGCCTGCCTTTGATGAAACGGCCAGGCAACAGGCTGCCTTTGTAGAAGCGGTGCAGCGCCGAAACGGCCAGGTGGCAGGCGCCCAGGTTTGCCTGGCGGACGGGATCTTCCTTTCCTCTGTGCCCCGCAGGCTGGGAGGCGGGATCTTGTATTCCAAACGGATCACAGAGGGCATTGGAGCAGAAGCGATCAGCTATGAAGAACTGTATATCCTGGACAGCCAGGATAAGGAAAAGCGGTTGCTGGACTATGCCTTTGCCACAGTAGAGCGGGCTGTCTTTTCACCGGATGGAAGAAAACTGGCCGTATTAGAGCGGGAGGCGGAGCGCACCAACCTGTATGTGGTGGACGTAGGTACCCGCGATATCATTACCGAGCTGACGCGGGCAGGGTTCGGGGACACGGTGAGCGCCCTATGTTGGGATAGTATGGGCAGCATGTTGTTCGCGGTGAGCGGCAGCGGGGAAATGCAGGTCCATGCTTATGACTTTAACGTGCCGGATGAAACCAAGCGCCATACGGTGGTGGATAAAAATGGGGCCAATGAAGGCTACATCGGCTATTGTGGCGGCGAGGTATACTTCGTGCAAAGCGAAATGGAAGGGGATACCATCTACGAAATCAAGCCCGAAGGGGGCGTGCGCAAAGCCTTTTGCCAAGGCGGCGCATTTGCCCTTTCCCCCAATAACGCCTACATGGCCATTAGCGGCGCTTCCAGCATTGCGGGAGGCGCGGGGGGCGAATTCCTGCTGCGGGATATGCAGACCGGGCAAACCCAAACCATCACCGACGATTTCGCCGTATATGACTTTGTCTGGAGCCAGGACGGGTCCATTCTGTATTATTTTGAAAACCGGCTCTCCGGCAGCGCAGGGGAAGCCGGAGAGGAAGCGGCTGCTACCCAAACGCCCCAGCCTCAGGACCCCTATCCCTATACCCTGTGGGCCTATCAGCTGGAAAGCGGGGAAAGCCAGCCGGTATGCGACCTGGCCAGTACCCGGATCGCTGCTTCCAGCTGGGCCAACCGGCTATATTATACCTATCTGGACGAGGAGACCATGGGGGAAAAGGTGCGGGCGACCTATTGGATCGATTTTCAGCAGACGCCGGAGCAAAGCGGCGCATAGGGGCTTTACATGGAGCTGGATTTGGTATAGAATGAATCCGCAAAAGCAGAGTAGGATATTGCGCGTGTCATGGGGCTCATGACGAGTGCCGCCTGGACGGGGAGTTGCCGGGCGGACGAATAGCCGGCCATCGGCTTGCGGTGCGGTATCCGCATCCCGCTGCTACATAAGGATGGCCCTGGTGTCAAGCCTCCTCATGTACTGTAGTAGGACTGCAAAGAGGAGGTTATTTTTATGGAACAAAATGTAAAACAAGCCAACGTACATCCATTGACCCGGCAGCTGACCATATGCGCCCTTTTGGCGGCGTTGGGCACGGTGCTGGGAATCCTGTCCATTCCGTTGCCTGCGGTCTCCGCAGCCGGGTATTCCTTAAAGATCGGCATAACCGTGCTGCCAGTGATCCTGGCTGCTGTGCTATATGGCCCAGCCTATGGGGGCATTGTGGGTATGGTGGTGGATCTGTTGCCCGCCCTGCTATTCCCCAAGGGACCTTGGATCCCTTGGTTTACCTTGATCGGGGCGCTGTTTGGGGTGATCCCCGGCTTATTTTTCCAAAGAGGCCAGGCAGTCACCTGGAAACGCTTGCTTTTATCCATCGCCGCAGGACAAATATTTTGCTCTGTGCTGTGTAATACGCTATTGCTGATGGCGTTGTACGGCCTGCCTTATCAAATCGTGTATGTGCGGCTGCTTAACCAAGCCATTATGATCCCCGTATATACGGCGGCGGTGTTTGGGACCGTCAAGTTGCTGAAAAAGGGCGGCTTTATTTAAGCCGTTTTCAGGTCCCGGTTATAAAAATAAAACGCCCGGGAGATACTTCCATATAGGATGGAAATCCCATATTTATGGAGGTGGCTCTTATGGCATTGTGGAAACATGGGGATGGGGCGCAAGAGGACCGGAAGCGGGATATCGAGCAGGCCCTGGCTCAATGGAAAGAAGCGGAACGCTATTTCCAGAGCGTACAGGAAACGGATCTGATGGATTTTGCCATCTACGAAATGGAGGCGGCCCGGCGTAAATACGTGTTGCTATTGCGCCGGTATAGCCAGGAGGCGGCTGCCGTAGAATAAAACCGGCTAGGACACCATAGCCGGGAACAGGAGGGGATCGGATGGAAACATTGCTGTTGTTGGCAGCTTTTGCGGCGGGTCTGCTGCTTCTTTGGCTGGTATGCAAACTTCTGGCGGTCCCCCTCCGAATTTTGTGGCGGCTGCTGCTCAACGCCATCCTGGGAGCGTTGCTGCTGCTGGTGGTGAATTTCTTCGGGGGCTTGTTTGGGCTGGCTCTGCCCATTACCCCCTTTTCCTCCCTGGTGGCCGGCGTGTTCGGCGTGCCAGGGGTGATCGTGCTATTCTTGTTGCAGTATCTTTTATAAATAGGTTGCGATAAGGGCATAAATGCGGTAAAATCAGGGGACGCGGATTCCGTCGTTGGGCGCGTCCCAAGGAATGTGGAAAGACCGTATTCAACTGGGCCGGCTTGTAAAAGCGCGGCAAGGTTGTATACGGCCTTTTGTGGCGTCTTGGAACAAACGCAAAGAGGATTAAACGCCAAGCCAAGGGCTTATTATATTGCCACAGGAGCAAAGAAACATGACAAAATTATTGATCCGGCTTTTTATCAAGGACTCGCAAAATACCCAGAACAACCTTGTGCGGGAAGCCTATGGCCGTCTGGCGGGCATTGTTGGGGTATGCTGTAATATCTTTTTGGGCGGGGCAAAGCTGCTCATCGGCACGCTGTCCGGGTCCATTGCCATCCAGGCGGACGCTGTAAACAACCTGTCGGATGTGGGCAGCAACCTGGTAACCTTGATCGGGTTCCGAATGGCGGGCAAACCTGCGGATAAAGAACATCCCTTTGGCCATGCCCGGATCGAATACATTACGGCCCTGGTGATCTCCTTTTTGATCCTGCTGGTTGGCTTTGAGCTGGGCAAGGAATCCGTGATGAAGATCATTGCGCCGGAACCCGTCTCCTTCAACCTAGTCACCATGGGGATCTTGCTGCTTTCCATTTTGGTAAAGCTCTGGCTGGGCCGGTTTACAGCCAGCATTGGCAAGGCCATTTCCTCCACTGCCATGAGCGCAGCCACTGCGGACAGCATGTGCGATGTGATCAGCACCGGCGCGATTCTGTTATCCGCGATGGCTTCATATTTTATAAACATCAACCTGGATGGTTATGTGGGCGTACTTGTGGCGGGCTTTGTGCTATATAGCGGGGTGGGCATCCTGCGGGATACCATAAGCCCATTGATGGGAGAGGCCCCTACGCCGGAATTGATCCATTCTTTGAGCGAAAGCCTCTTGGCATACGAGGGGATCGACGGGTTGCACGATATCATGGTGCACAATTATGGCCCAGGCCGGATCATCGCCAGCGCCCATGCGGAAGTAAGGGCGGATTCGGACATTGTAGCCATCCATGAGACTATTGACCGGGCAGAGCGCGAGGTGGGAGAGAAGCTGGGTATGCTTTTGACCATCCACCTGGACCCGGTAGAGACCGATGACGCGCTTACCGCCGCCGTGCGGACCAAGCTGGACGCCATCATCCAGGAGACGGACCCTCGGCTCCGGTTCCATGATTTCCGCATGGTACGGGGCGAAAAACAAACCAACTTGATCTTTGATATTGTGGTGCCAGCCGGCACGGACGCGGGACAAATCGGCAGATATAAATCCGCAATCCGGGAGCGGGCAAGGGAGATAGATCCGACTTACGTATGCGTTATCGATGTGGACATCGATTATTGCGGCGTACTGTGAGGAGGGATGCGGATCAAATATACTTGTATGCAAGCCCCCCTTCTCTTGACAGGGCCCGTTGTCCGCTCATAAAATAATAGCAGCGGTTATGACCTTTTATATGTGCAAAGAATTTTGAGGGATAAGCATGAAAGCGATCACGGCAATCATTCTTGCAGCAGGCGAAGGAAAGCGGATGCATTCCAGGAAGCAAAAGGTCCTCCATGAGATCTGCGGCAGGAGTATGGTAAAATGGGTCCTTGCGGCCTGCGAAGAGCATATTCAGGAGAAACCCATTGTATCTGTTGGGTTTGACGGAGACCGGGTGCGCGCCCATATCGGGGAAAAAGCCCGCTATGTCACCCAAGAACACGCGGATTCCATGGCAGAGGGCATTTTGTTTGCCATGCCCCTGATCACCCAACCGGAAGGCTATGTGCTGGTGGTGCATGGCAACCTGCCGATGCTGCAGCCAGAGACCATCCGCATGTTGACCGACGCGGCCCAGGGGGTAGCGGCATCCCGCCTGGTCTATTGCGAAGAAGACGAAGAGACAAGGCCCTGCGCAGCCTTCTGTTTTGAGATTAACCACTTGCGCCGCTTTTTGGAGCGGGACCTGCCCCACGACGTGGAGGCCAAGCATTTTATTCGCGCCTTGCGTATGGAAGGGGAGCGGGTGGTGGATATATATGCTCCCGCAGTGGAGTGCGCTGCGGTATATGACCGGGAGAGCCTTTGGGATTGTACCTACCTAAGGCAGCAGGCCATCAATACCCGCCATATGAAAAACGGCGTCACCTTCCTGGACCCCAATCAGGCCTATATCGACGCAGAGGTGACCATCGGGGAAGATACGGTGATCTATCCCGGGGTATTTCTACAAGGCGATACCCGGATCGGCCGGGATTGTACCTTATATAATGGTTGCCGGCTTTTGGATACCATCGTGGGGGACGGCTGTTCCCTGGCGGCCGTGGTGGCCCAGGAGGCGGCGGTGGAGGACGGCACCAGCATCGGGCCCTATGTGCGGCTGCGCCCCAACGCGCACCTTGGCAAGGGCTGCAAGGTGGGCAATTTTGTAGAGATCAAAAACTCCACTTTGGGAGATGGTGGCAAGGTAGCCCATCTCACCTATGTGGGGGATGCGGATATCGGCAAGCGGATCAACGTGGGCTGCGGCACGGCTTTTGCCAATTATGACGGGGCCCGGAAATTCCGCACGGTGATCGGGAACGATGTATTCCTGGGCTGCAATACCTCCCTGGTGGCGCCGGTCACCCTGGGGGATCATGCCTATACCGCCGCTGGATCTACCATTACCACGGATATTCCGGAAGGGCAACTAGGCATCGCCCGGGCCAGGCAGGTAAATAAAGACGGCTGGCAGGCGCCTAAGAAAGACGATAAGAGGTAGCCATTGACGATTGAGATAAACGGCGCCCAACTGCATTATCAGCGCCAGGGCTCAGGTAAGCCGGTGCTGTTGCTCCATGGCTGGGGCGCGAATATTCAGGCCATGGCGCCCATTGCCAACTGCTTGGTCAGGCTGGGCAGGGAAGCGGTCAGCCTGGACTTTCCCGGCTTTGGGGAAAGCCCGGAACCGCCGGGACCTTGGGGGGTGCCGGAGTATGCCGCTTGCACCCGGGCCTTTATGGAAGCCATCGGCATCTGCGGGTGCGATGTGGTAGCCCATTCCTTTGGGGGGCGGGTGACCATTCAGCTGGCCAGCGAAACGCCGGAACTATTTCACCGGCTGATCCTGGTGGACGCGGCCGGCATTAAACCAAGGCGAGGCCCCAAATATTATTGGCGGGTCTATACCTATAAGCTGGGGAAGATCCTGGCCAAGTCCCCGGCTTTGAACCGGCTCTTCCGCTTGCAGGAGCGGCAGAAAAAGGCCGGCTCCACAGAATATCAGCAATTGCAGGGGGATATGCGGGTCACCTATGTGAAAACCGTCAATTATGATCAGACATCCCTGCTTTCCAAGATCCCCAATGAAACCCTTTTGATCTGGGGGGAAAAAGATACGGCTACCCCCCTGTGGATGGGGAAGAAAATGGAGCGGGAAATGCAGAACGCCGGCCTTGCCATTATTCCTGGCGTAGGACATTTCTCCTATGCGGAGGACTATCCTCGTTTCTGTTCCATTCTGCAGATCCTGTATCAAAATGAGGCTTGATGTATGGAAACCAATGAACTCCTGATCCAAATCGCCTTTTGGGCGTATGTGTTGGTGGATGGGATAGCCGTCACCCTGGCAGCTATCCCCTTCATACATATGTTGCAGCTGGAAAGCTACCAGGGTCCCATGTATCTTAAGTGGGTGCGTAAGCACCTGGGCCAATGGTCCGGCCCCTTTTTGGCCGGTGTGGCGGGCTTCCTTTTGCGCATAGCCGGCCAATTTTTCCCGGGCGGCTTTGGGACCCTGCTATGGCGGGGCGGGGACGTGATCTTTACCGGCATGATGCTAGCCTTTGGGATCATGGCCCTAAAAAATCAAAAAAAGGCCAAAAAACCCCTGCGCTATACCGCTAGGGTCAAGCGGCTATTGGTTCCCGTATTCCTGCTCGCCCTGGTGGGGCCGGTGGCGCGGCTGCTGTTGCAGGCATCCTATGTGCGGCTCCTTTTTAATGGCATACAGCCTTGGGGCGGCTGGTGGGACTATGGCTTCTGGCCGGAGCTTGTGCGGTTTTTGCCCGGGCTGCTGCTGCCCCTTGTGGTATGCCTGGCCCATGTGCTCACCTGGCCGGTGGAAAAGCTGGTCCAGGGCTGGTATATGGGGGACGCCAGGAAACGCCTGCTTGCCAATCCGGCGCTAATCCGCATCGGCATCACCGGCAGCTTTGGAAAGACCTCTACCAAGTACGCTTTGGGCACCATCCTGGGGGAAAAATATAAGACCCTCTATACTCCTGGCAGCTTCAACACCCCCATGGGAGTGACCCGAACCATACGAGAAAAACTCACGCCGGAGCACCAAGTGTTTATCGGGGAGATGGGGGCGCGTTATAAGGGGGATGTGGCCCAGCTGTGCCGTCTGGTCAGACCGCAGTACGGCATCCTTACCGCCATTGGCAAGCAACATTTGGAAACCTTCGGCTCCCTGGAAAACGTAATGCGCGCCAAAGGGGAACTGTTGGCCGGGGTCGGCAGCCAGGGCTGCGTCTTTCTCAACGGGGACGATCCCCTGTGTCGCCAGCTTTATGAGAACAGCCCATTACAGGAAAAATACCTTTTTGGCACCCAGGGAGAAGGCTTGTATATGCGGGCGGAGGATATCACCGTAGGCCCGGAGGGCAGCCGGTTCACCCTGGTTTGCCAGGATGGGACCCGGATCCCCTGCGTCACCCGGCTCCTGGGCCGGCACAACATCCTGAACGTGGCGGGAGCCGCCGCCCTAGCCTATAAGCTGGGCTTAAGCGAAGCACAGATCGCCGCCGGCATTGGCAAGCTGGAGCCGGTGGAGCATCGCTTGCAGCTCTTGCCCGGCCCCATTACCGTGATAGACGATGCCTTTAACGCCAACCCGGTGGGCTCCAGCGAAGCGCTGGAGGTACTGAAGTCCTTCCCAGGCCGACGGATCATTATTACCCCCGGTATGGTGGAACTGGGGGAGGAGCAGGCGGCCTTGAACCAGGCCTTTGGCTTGCACATGGCGTCTTGCGTGGACGTGGCTATCCTGGTGGGACCCAACGCCCCGGCCATCAAGGCGGGGCTCCTGGAAGGCGGCTTCCCAGAGGACCGGCTGGTGGAGGTGGAATCCCTGGCCCAGGCCACGGAAAAGCTGCCGCTGTATCAACAGCCAGGGTGTACGGTACTGTTTGAAAACGACTTAACGGATAATTATAATTGACGCAAGGTAGGGAGGAATACCTGACATGATGGAATTAGGGGTGATCTTCGGAAGCCGGGCTTCCGAGCATGACGTATCCATAATCAGCGGGTTACAGATATTGGAAAATGCAGACAAAGGAAAATACCATGCCTTCCCCATTTATATTGCCCGGTCGGGGGCCTGGTATGTGGGGGAGCCTTTGCGGGACGTAAAGACCTACCGGGATTTCGATCCCCAGCAAAAGGGCTTGACCCGGGTGTTTTTGCCGCCTGAGCCCGGCCACAACGCCCTGTATAGCTTTGGCAGCGGGCTTTTCGGCAAGACCCAGCGGGTATGCGGGCTGGATTGCGCCATTCTGGCCCTCCATGGAATGCATGGGGAGGACGGCACGGTGCAGGGCTTGATGGAGCTGGCGGATATCCCCTATTCCAGCTGCGGCCTGGTGGGCAGCGCCGTTGGCATGGATAAGATCGTGATGAAGGCCGTGTTCAAGAGCATGGGCCTACCGGTGCTGCCTGCGGTATACTGCAACCGGGCGGAATGGCAGCAGGATCCCCAGGCGGTACAGGAGCGAGCAGAACGGGAGATCGGCTATCCCATGTTCATCAAGCCGGCTAACCTGGGTAGCTCCATCGGCATCGGCAAGGCTGTGGACCCGGACGGATTCCGCCAGGCAATGGAGGTGGCTGCCAGCTTTGACCGCCGGATCCTCATCGAACGGGCGGTGGAGCACCCGGTGGAGATCAACTGCGCCTGCCTGGGCAATAGCCAGGAGGCCCTGCCTTCCCTTTGCGAGCAGCCCGCTTGCTGGGATACCTTCCTCACCTTTGAGGAGAAATATATCCGTGGGGACGGCAAGGGGATGAAGAGCCTGAGCCGCCAGATCCCCGCCCCCATTTCTCCAGAGCTGACCAAACAAATCCAGGACTATACGGTGGAAGTTTTCCGTATGCTGGAGTGCAAAGGCGTGGTGCGGGTGGACTATATCTTAGAAGGGGAGCAGGTTTATATTAATGAAATCAATACCATCCCGGGTTCCTTCGCATTTTATCTATACGAACCCATGGGGATCTCGTTTGCTGCGTTGGTAGATAAATTGGTAGCGTATGCCCAGCAGGGGCTGGAAGAAAAGCAAGCGTCTAGTTTTGCATTTCGCTCGGATATCCTGAATAAGGCCATATCCGGCGCAAAAATAACAAAAAAATAAGGAGATGCCCATGCGTAAAATTCAAATGAGGACCCCCCTTGTTGAGATGGACGGCGATGAAATGACCCGCATCATTTGGCAAATGATCAAAACGCATTTGCTGGAGCCGTATGTGGATCTAAAGACCGAATATTACGATCTGGGGCTTCCTTCCCGGGACGCCACCGACGACCAGATCACCGTACAGGCGGCGGAAGCCGTGAAAAAGTACGGGGTCGGCGTCAAATGCGCCACCATCACCCCCAACGCCCAGCGGGTGGAAGAATATAACCTCAAGCGCATGTACAAAAGCCCCAACGGCACCATTCGTGCCATCCTGGATGGCACCGTATTCCGGGCGCCCATCATGCTGCCCTGCCTAAAGCCCTCTGTGCGCAGCTGGACCAAGCCCATTACCATTGCGCGTCATGCGTATGGGGACATTTACCGTTGCAGCGAGTTCCGGGTTCCTGGCCCCGGAAAAGCGGAGATCCTCTTTACCGATGCTTCGGGCAAGGAGCTGTTCCACGAAACCGTGTTTGAGTTCAAGACCCCCGGCGTGCTGATGGGCATGTATAATAAGGATGATTCCATCCAGAGCTTTGCCAGGGCCTGCTTCAACTACGCCCTATCCACCAAGCAGGATCTGTGGTTCTCCGCTAAGGATACCATCTCTAAAAAGTACGATCACACCTTCAAGGATATTTTCGAAGACATCTACCAGGCAGAATACGAGGCGCAGTTCAAAGCGGCAGGCATTACCTACTTCTATACCCTCATCGACGACGCGGTGGCCCGGGTCATCCGTTCTAACGGCGGCTTCATCTGGGCTTGCAAGAATTACGACGGCGACGTGATGAGCGATATGGTGGCCACGGCCTTTGGTTCTCTGGCCATGATGACCAGCGTATTGGTATCCCCGGACGGCAACTATGAATACGAAGCCGCCCACGGAACGGTGACCAAGCATTATTATCGGCACCTGAAAGGGGAGGATACCTCTACGAACTCTATGGCCACCCTCTTTGCCTGGACAGGCGCCCTTCGCAAGCGGGGCGAGTTGGATCAGATCCCAGAGCTGATGGATTTTGCCGACCGGCTTGAAAAGGCTGCCTTGGATACCATTAGCGCAGGGTTTATGACCAAGGACCTTGCGGCCCTGGCAGATATGGACAACGTCACGGTGCTCAACACTGAAGATTTTATCCGCAAGGTAAAAGAATTTCTTGACGCGGCTGCCTGATCTTTGGTATATCTATAAAGGAACGTCAACGGGGGCGGCTTCAAGCCGCCCTTAAAATACCAGAAACAGGAGAACAGACATGAGTTTATACAGTGAATGGCAGGCCATCGCGGATGTGGAACGCACCCCCGGGGAGGCCAAAAAGTTCTGGAAGGAATACTTTGCCCTGGAAACGGAAAACTATAAGACCATCCTGGGGAATTACCAGCATACCTATAGCGGCAAGGTTTCGGAGCTGGCAGAGGAGTTCCACATGGATGAGGTCACCTTCCTGGGCTTCTTGGACGGCATCAACACCAGCCTGAAGAAGGAGCTGAAACTGGACAGCCTCAAGAGCGGCAGCAAGATCGAGCTGGATATCGATTACGAAAAGTTGTATTTCAACATGCTGGATTGCAAGGCGGATTGGCTTTATAACCTGCCCCAGTGGGAGCCCATCCTTACGCCGGAGCGCCGCAAGGAGATCACCATGGAGTTCCGCTCCTCCAAGATGTACGTTAAGCAGCAGGAGCCCAACCGCAACGATCCCTGCCCTTGCGGCAGCGGCAAGAAATATAAAAAGTGCTGCGGCAAAGATAAGTAAATATTTATTAGAAAGGGCGAACAAATAAGGTTCGCTCTTTTTTTAGAAACAACAAGGATTCAAAACATAAAGGTATGGTTCCCCATGTCTTTTAGAAAATGGTGGAGGCCGTGCCCCCTTGGGAAAGGCATACGTATGGAACGAGGCGTTTCCCTTCCCGCCAGGAAGCCCATGCGATTTTTCGGGAAGGGCTTCCTGGTAAGCGTCCCAAAGGGCTACCGCCCATACATTTCGGCCCCCATATCGGCCGACAGGCGTCCGGTTGCGGCAAACTTAGAGGAATACGCCGGGAAGATGCGTTTGGATGGACTGGTTGGAGCGACGGTTTCCCCACAGGTTCGCCTCGAAAAGTTCATCTTTTTTATTTGCAAAAGATGGTATAATAAAATCAGCATCATAAGAATTAAGGAGCATATCACATGAAAATCAAATTTTGCGGCGCGGCCCAGACGGTGACGGGTTCCTGCCATCTGATCCAGTTTGCCGGTGGAAACATCCTGGTGGATTGCGGTATGCGCCAGGGTGCGGATGAAAAAGCCATGCCCAACGGAGAGTTCCCCTTTGACCCCCATGAGATCACCGCTTTGCTGGTGACCCATGCCCATATCGACCATACAGGCCTCGTGCCTCTTTTGACAAAGCGAGGATTTGCAGGCCCCATCTATAGCACCAGCGCCACTGCAAAGCTATGTGAGATCATGTTGGCGGATAGCGCACACATCCAGGAGCAGGATGCGGAGGAGCAGACCCGTAAGAACCTGCGGGCTGGCAAGCCGCCGGCGGAGCCCCTGTATAGCGTCAAGGACGCGGCGCTCGCTTGCGAGCGTTTTAAAAGTATCCCCTATGGCACGGTGGTGGAGGTTTGTCCAGGGGTGAAGGCCCGCTTTACCAACGTGGGGCACCTGATGGGCAGCGCGGCCATCGAGGTGTGGATCACCGAGGAAGATAAAACCGTTCGCGTGGCCTTTTCCGGGGACCTTGGCCGGGGAGACCGGCCCATCATCAACGACCCGGACATCGTGGAAGGAGCGGATTACCTGGTGATGGAAAGCACCTATGGAGACCGGAACCATGAAGTGACCACCGATGCGGAAAAGGAGGCGGAATTGGCTTCCGTGCTGCGGGCGGGTATCGCCCGGGGCGGCAATATCGTGATCCCCGCCTTTGCGGTGGGCCGTACCCAGGAGTTGCTATATTATATCAAGCGGATGCTTATCGAAGGCACGGTGCCGGGGCTAGAACGGGTGCCGGTGTATTTGGATAGCCCGTTGGGCATCAAGGCCACCCGGATCTATGAAAACTGCACCAAGGAAAACTACGACCAAGAGGCTCTAGAGATGTCCCGGGAAGGGGATCTCTTTGAGTTCCCTACCCTGCGTATCGCCCAGACCGCTGAAGAGAGCAAACAGATCAATACCCAACCTGGCTGTAATATTATCATCTCCTCCTCGGGCATGTGCGATGCAGGCCGCATTCGGCACCACCTGAAGCATAACCTCTATCGGGCGGATAGCACCATCGTCTTTGCCGGCTATCAGGCAGCGGGCACCTTGGGCCGACTGCTGGTGGATGGGGCAAAGCGGGTCAAAATGTTTGGCGAGCAGGTGATCGTAAACGCCAATATCGTGCAGATCTCCGGCTTTTCCGGCCATGCAGGCCGAGATGAGATGCTCCAATGGCTCCAGAAGATCCCCCAAAAGCCCACTCGAGTATTCCTGGTACACGGCGAAAAGGATGTGATCGACGGCTTTGCCGCCGCCGTGCGCTCCCTGGGCTATACCGTTTCCGTGCCGGAGCTGTTTGAAGCCTTTGACCTGGGCACCGGCAGCGTGCATCGGGAGCCGGTTGTGCAGCTCAAGCGCCAGGCGGAAGCCTCGGTATCCACTATGGAGAGCTTGTTGTCCCGTATGGCAAAGCTGATGCAGCTAGCCGCCAGCGCCCAGGGGGAACGGGCACAAAAGCTGGGAGCAGACCTGGACGCCCTGCTGAAGAAATGGGATTGAGAAACCCTGGGGAAAAGCTGGTAAATCTATTTCGGAAGCCTTGCTTTCAGCAGAGGAATATGCTAAAATACCCAAGAATAACGGCATTGACGGAGAAAAGCGGCGTATCCTGTGGCCAAGAGAGGGCCGGCGGCTGAGATGGCCTCCACAGGCACGCGGCATCAGTTCCCTCCCGAGCCGCGCCGGGGAAGCCCCATAAGGGGTGCGTAGTTGGCGCCGGGTAAGCCCGATATAGCGGAAAAGGCCCCGTGTTGGCGGGGTGAAATAGGGTGGTACCACGAGCGCGCCTTCGTCCCTTGGGACGGGCGCGCTTTCAATTTTATGGAGACAGATGGAGGAAGGCTATGACAGAGGCATTGGAAAAGATCCGCCAGGAGACCCTGGCCCGGCTGCAAGCAGCCAGGGATGGGGCGGAGCTGGACGAGATCAACGTATCCATCCTGGGGCGCAACGGCGCCTTGACGGGTATTTTGAGGGGCATGGGCCAGTTGAGCAAGGACGAGCGGGCAAAGTTGGGACAGGCCGCCAATACGGTCAAGAAGGAGTTAGAGGCGGAATTGGCCAAGCGCAAGGCTGTGATCGGGGAAAAGATGCAAGCCCTCCGGTTCGAGAAGGAAGCCTTAGACGTGACGGAGCCTGGAAAACCTGGCCGGGCCCTGGGCAGGCTGCATCCCATGACCCAAACCTATCGGGAGATCCGGGACGCATTGGTGGGAATGGGGTTCACCACTTACGAGGGACCCGAGGTGGAGTATGACGATTATAACTTTACCAAGCTGAACCTGCCCTTGGACCATCCTGCCCGGGATATGCAGGATACCTTCTACGTAAACGACCGGGTGGTGCTGCGGACCCATACCAGCCCCTGCGAAGCCCGGGCGCTGCTGAACGTGAAGCCCCCCTTCCGGCTGATCATGCCGGGCAGGGTGTTCCGGGTGGACGAGGTGGATGCCAGCCACAGCCCTGTGTTCATGCAGATCGAAGGCTTTGTGGTGGACCGGGAGATTACCCTGGCGGACCTGAAGGGCATTCTGCTCACCTTTATCCATGCGGTATTCGGAGACGATGTGCGTATGCGGTTCCGGCCCAGCTATTTCCCCTTTACGGAGCCTTCCGCCGAGGTGGATATCAGCTGCACCCTATGCGGCGGCAAGGGCTGCCGGGCCTGCAAGGGTACCGGCTGGTTGGAGATCCTGGGCTGCGGCGTATCCAACCCCCATATCATCGAAAACTGCGGCCTGGACCCCAAGGAATGGAAGGGCGTAGCCTTCGGCGTAGGCGTGGACCGGATCACCAACCTGAAACACGGCATTACGGATATCCGGCTGGAGTATGAGAACGACGCCCGGTTCCTCCGGCAGTTCTAAGGAAGGGGGAGAAATAGCATGAAATTGCCGCTTAAATGGCTCAAGGAATACGTGGATTTCAACGTGAGCGTTGACCGCTTTGTGGAATTGATGATGTGGCGGGGATTTGAGACCGCCGCCGTGGAGCCGGAGATGCCGGTCACCCATACGGTGGTGGGCCGCATCGACGCCCTGTCCAAACACCCCAATGCGGATAAGCTGCAGATCTGTTCCATCGACGTGGGGCAGCCGGAGAAGCTCACTGTGGTCACCGGGGCAACGAACGTATTTGAAGGCGCCCTGGTGCCGGTGGCCCTGGATGGGGCCAAGCTGGTGGGCGGGCTGGAGATCCACCCCACCAAGATGCGGGGGGTGCATAGCGATGGTATGCTGTGTTCCGGCCAGGAATTGGGTCTCACCGAGGAGGACTATCCGGGGGCAGGGGTCTACGGCATCCTGATCTTGCAGGGCGAGCATCCCCTGGGCCAGCGGATCCAGGAAGCCCTGGGCATGGACGATGTGGTGTTCGACATTGAGCTGACCCCTAACCGGGCGGATTGCGCCAGCATCATCGGCATCTGCCGGGAGGCGGCGGCCGCCCTGGGACAGAAATTCCAGGAGCCTGTGATCCGCCAGATCCAGGGGGAGGGGAATGCCAGCGACTATGCCTCCGTGGAAGTGCTGGCTCCAGACCTTTGCCCCCGGTATGTGGCCCGGGTGGTAACGGATATCAAGATCGAGCCCAGCCCCGCCTGGATGCAGAAAAAGCTGCGGGCCGTGGGCCTTCGGCCCATCAACAACATCGTGGACATCACCAACTATGTGATGGTGGAATACGGCCATCCCATGCACGCCTTTGACCTGCGATGCGTGGCGGATGGGCATATCGTAGTGCGCAAGGCCTATCCTGGGGAGAAGGTAGTCACCCTGGACAGCAAGGAGCGGGAGACCACGGAGGATATGCTGCTGATCGCAGACCCCACCAAGGGCGTGGGCATCGCCGGCGTCATGGGCGGCGAAAACAGCGAGATCACCGAGAACACCAAGGCCGTATTGTTTGAAGCGGCGGTGTTCAAGGGCAGCAGCATCCGTAGGACCACCCGGGAGCTGCGCCACGTAACGGATGCGGCGGCGCGGTTCATCAAGGGCGTGGAGCCGGTGAACGCCATGCTGGCGGCCCAGCGGGCCATTGAGCTGGTGGACGAGCTCAAAGCCGGCAAGGTGGTGGGCCAGGCCATCGACGTATGCAGCGTGGATACGGCGGACCGGGTGGTGGAAGCGGATATCGCCCATGTGAACCGGATCCTGAATACCCGTTTCTCCGGGGAAGAAATGGCGAAGATGCTGTCTACCATCAACATCGGCAGCCGGGTAGCGGGAGACAAGCTGGTGGTCACCATCCCCCATTACCGGGTGGATATTGAGAGCAGCATCGAAACCGATTGGGACATCGCAGAGGAAGTAGGCCGGATCTACGGCTATGACAACATCCCGCCCACCTTGATGCGGGGGGATACCTTCCAGGGCCGGCCCAGCGTGGAATGCGCCCGGGAGGATCGGATCAAGGATTTGTGCGTGGCGTTGGGCTGCTATGAGATGTACAATTACAACTTCATAGGCCCGGCGGACTTGAACGCCCTTCGGCTGCCGGAGGACGACGAAAAACGCCTGGCTGTCAAGCTGCTCAATCCCTTTGGGGAGGATCAAAGCCTGATGCGCACCACCCTGGTGCCGGGGATGCTTCGGTCCATCGCCCTCAATTGCAACCGGAAAACCGGTCAGGGCCGCTTCTTTGAAGTGGGAAACGTGCATCTGGACAATAATGCGGATCTTCCAGAAGAACGCAGGATGCTGGGTTTTGCCTTTACCGGGGAGGAAGAGGACTTCTTCACCCTCAAAGGCTGCATAGAAGCCTGTGTGGAGCGCCTTGGGCTTATAGGGGCCCTTTCCGTAAAGCCTGGCGGCAGCCCCTATTTCCAGCCTGGCCAGAAAGCCATTCTTTTGCTCAATGGCCAGCCCATCGGGGAAATGGGCGCCATCCATCCGGATACCCAAAAGGCTTATGGCATTCCCCAGAAGGTGTATGTGGCGGAGCTGTCCTTCCAGGGCCTGACCGCCAACCTGCCTGGCGCGGTCACCTATCAGCCGCTGCCCAAATATCCGGTGGTGCCTCGGGATATCGCTGTGGTGGTGGATGAAACCGTCACCGCTGCCCAGGTGCAGCAGGTTATGGAACAGGCGCCTGTAAAGGTGATCCTGGAGAACGTGTCCCTGTTCGACGTATATCGCGGTAAAGGGATACCCGAGGGCAAGAAGAGCATGGCCTATTCCTATACCCTGCGGGCGGAGGACCGGACGCTGACCGATGAGGACATCTCCGGGGCCATGGAGGCGTTGGTCAAGGCCTTACGCGCCCGCCTGGGTGCGGAATTGCGGGGATAAGGAGGTTTGACCATGGACGAACCCATTCTCTATGTGGATCGGAAGGGCACCCATTGCGAAAAATGGGACGGCTTGGGGGAACGCTTTGGCAGAGAGGATCTGCTGGCCCTGTGGGTGGCGGATATGGATTTCCGCGTGCCCCAGTGCGTGCTGGAGGCGGAAAAAGACTATTTGGATACCGGCGTATTCGGGTACTACCATCCCAGCGAAGGCTATTATCAAGCCTTTATGGATTGGGAACAGGAACGTCATGGCTATTCGGTGCAGCGGGAATGGCTGCGGTTTTCCCCGGGGGTGGTGCCTGCCATCAACTGGCTGATCCAGATCTTTACCGAGCCCCAGGACCGAGTCCTGGTATTGACCCCTGTCTATTATCCCTTCCTTCATGCGGTACGGGACAATGAACGGACGCTGGTCGCCTGCCAGCTGGTCCACCAGGATGGGCAATATTCGGTGGATCTTGCCGCCTTTGAAGCCGCGATCGCGGAGAACCAGGTGCGCATGTTCATCATGTCCTCCCCGCATAACCCTGTCAGCCGGGTTTGGCGCAGGGAGGAACTGACCGCCATGCTGGATATCTGCAAGAAACATGGCGTGCTGGTGTTGTCCGATGAGATCCACCAGGATCTTACCTTTGACGGGCATAAGCACATCCCCAGCGCCACGGCGGGGGATTACAGCCATATGGTGATCACCTTGACCGCCGCCAGCAAAACCTTTAACCTGGCAGGCTGCCAAAATGCCTTTGTGGTGCTGCCGGACGCTAAGCTCCGGAAGGCATATGACGCTTTTACCAAGCGGATCCATATACGGGAAGGGAATCCGTTCGGGTATATTGCGGTGGAAGCAGCCTATCGAGGCGGCAAGGCGTGGTTGCAGCAGGTGCAGGAGATCATCTGGAACAATTATGGATACCTACGGGAGCAGCTGGCAATCCACCTGCCAAAGGCCTGCGTTACCCCCTTGGAAGGGACCTATTTGATGTGGGTGGACTTCGCCGCCTATTTGCAGCCGGAGGAGATGGAACGCTTCTTTGAGGAAACCTGCGGCATTGCAGTGGATTATGGCGCCTGGTTCGAGGGGGATGGACAAAGCCACATCCGGATCAACCTGGCCACCAGCCGGGAAAACGTGGAAAAGGCGTTTTCCTCCATCCTGCAAGGCTTACAAGCCTGGGGGAGAATATAAAAGTTTACAAACCATACGTTGGGGCCGGCTGTCTTTGCAGCCGGCCTTCTGCTATAATTTAATATGGATAACAAAAACAGGCAGGGAGGCGATGCTGTGGGATGGAGACATATAGCCAAAGGGGTAATCTGTATTTTGGCCTTTGCCAGCTGCGCAATGACTGGAACGGCGGCGAATGCACAGACCTTTCATTTAAATGGCCCAGAATATGACGCAACCCTTACCATAAACGGGATTCCCTTTTATGGCACCTTGGCCCGGGAGGATGCTGCCGGCGGGTGGAAGCTGACGGTGGAAGGGGCCGGACAGGAACCCGTGCAGCTGGGGGGCATAACCTTGCAGCGAGAATGGAATGTGACGATGGACCTCTCCAAAGAGGGCCTTACCGTTGATCCAAACGGACGCTATACCGGCAGCGTCCAGATTGACGTTACCTATGATATGCAGCCCTTTGACCAAGCCGCTTTTTCCCTCGTGTTGCAAGCCCAGGGCGATGGAACCGACTTCGATGCCAAGGATGTGCAGGGCTGGTTTAGCCATGATGAAAGCCTTCCATCCAATATAGCTTGTCGTTGGTGGGATGAGGCGTTTTCCATGTATATCAGCGGGCTTTCCCAGGAGAACACAAAGACGGAACGATCTATGCAGCATACCCTTTCCTATTTACCGTGCGACACCACATTGGAAGTGGACCACACGCTTTACTATGACCTTCCTGCCCAAGGACAACGCTATATCTATACCATGCGGCCAGACCTACAGGAAAATGCAATCGTCGTACGCCTGACCGATAGCATTGGGGAAGCCCCATCCGCTTTGCCAAAGGAACCGGCGTTGAAATTGGACCTGGAGCATTTATTAAACGCCTTGGCCAATGCGCAGGCAATGCTTCGCCTTCAGCAGAAGGAGACTCTTTTGTGATAGCAAAACGCAAGACGGTGATGACGCGGCGGCAAACGTTTTTACCGCCGCTGTTGTTTTGCGGATATAAAGCATGAAAAGCAAAGGAACGCATGAATTCAATGCTAACGCCACACGCCCCTAGTTCTATACAAATCCATTCAGAAGATGCTATAATAAATTGGAATAAAGATTAGGATGGTGAAGTATGGACTTATCCGTTTTGAATAAAGAGCAGCGCCAGGCAGTGGAATGCTTAGAAGGGCCCTTGCTGGTATTGGCGGGGGCAGGTAGTGGGAAAACCCGGGTGTTGACCTATCGGATCGCCAACCTGATGGAACATGGGGTCAAACCTTGGAATATTTTGGCCCTTACCTTTACCAATAAGGCGGCAAAGGAAATGCAGGAGCGCACCAGCGCATTGGTGGATGCGGACCCGCGGGATATGTGGATCACCACCTTTCACGCCTGCTGCGTCCGCATCCTTCGAAGCGATATCCAACGCTTGGGGCGCGAGCGGAACTTCGTCATATACGATACGGATGATCAAATGTCCCTGATCGGTAGCGTATTAAAAAATTTGGGCATTAGCGATAAAGACCTGCCAAAACGAGATCTAAAGGACTGGTTTTCCGAGGCGAAAAATAGATCCCTGGAGCCGGAAAAATATATCGCGGATCATCCTGGATTGGACCAGGCGGTGTATAAGGTGTTTAAAGGCTATCAGCGCGGGCTGCTGGAGGCCAATGCGTTGGACTTTGACGACCTATTATGCATGACGCTGCAACTGTTTGAGGCATTTCCCGAAGTACTGGAAAAATATCGCAACCGGTTCCAGTATGTGCTGGTGGATGAATACCAGGATACCAACCTGCCCCAATATAAGCTGATCCAGCTGCTTTGTAAGACCCATCGCAATATCTGTGTCGTGGGCGATGACGATCAGAGCATCTATGGCTGGCGAGGTGCGGATATCCGCAACATTCTGGAATTTGAAAAAGACTTTGAAGGCGCTAAGGTGATTCGGTTGGAGCAGAATTACCGCTCCACGTCGATCATTTTGGATGCGGCCAACGCGGTAATTGGCCACAATACCGGGCGGAAATCTAAGCGCCTTTGGACGGAAAAAACCGGCGGGGAACAAATCGAACTGTACACAGCCGCCAACGAGCGAGACGAATCCGCATTTCTATGTAAAAAGATCCTGGAGGGGGTTCGCGCCGGCAGGCATTATCGGGACTTCGCCGTACTCTACCGGATGAACGCCCAAAGCCGGGTGTTGGAATCCACCCTGATCAATTATGGCATTCCCAATAAAGTCCTGGGAGGCCAGCGGTTCTATGAACGGCGGGAAATCAAGGACATTATGGCCTATCTGCGGTTGATCTATAATCCGGCGGATAATATGGCCCTGCGCCGCATCATCAATGTGCCAAAACGGGCCATCGGTGAGGCGACCATCGGCGAGCTGTCTGCAGTGGCGGAGCAACGGGGGACATATATGCTTGCGGTGGCTATGGATGGGCAGGGCCTTTCCGATCGGGTAGCCCAAAAGCTGCAACCATTTTCAGAGACGATGGCCGCCTTTATCGCCCTATGCGAGACCATGCCCCTTTCCGCATTTACCGAGCAGATGATCGGCGCCCTGGAGTATGAAGCCTTCCTTCGCGCGGAAGACAAAAAGGGAGACCTGGAAAACCGGATGGACAACTTGCGAGAGCTAATCGGCAATATACGGGAAGTGGAACGGGATGTGCCGGAAGGGGAAAGCGCATTGCCGGCTTTTTTGGAAAACGTGGCCTTGGTATCCGATGTGGATGGATTGGATGGCAATGCGGATGCCGTTAACTTAATGACCTTGCATAGCGCCAAGGGGTTGGAATTCCCGGTGGTATTTCTGTGCGGTATGGAGGAAAATATCTTCCCTACCGCCCGGGCCAGAAATGCTTTGAACCAGTCTGCTTTGGAAGAAGAAAGGCGCCTTTGCTATGTTGGCATGACCCGGGCGGAAGAGAAGTTATATTTGATCCATGCTAAGCAGCGGATGCTTTTTGGAGACTATGCATTCAATAAGCCTTCTCGTTTTTTGGAGGAAGTCCCAGCTGCCCTCTTGCAGCAGGACCGGCCGCCCCTTCCCCCGAGAGAACAGGCAAAGCCTAGCCACCATATACAGACGCCACGGCCCAGTTATGCCCCTGGGTTTGGGGTACGGCCTGCCCCCATGGTAGCGCCTGCTAAGCCCCAGCCCAAAACATTTCAGCTGCATCAACGGGTCAAACATGCAAAATTTGGGGAAGGTACCATATTAGAAATGACGGGGAGCGGCAACGCTATGACTGTGACCATCGACTTTGACGACGCGGGAATAAAAAAGTTTGCCGCAGCTTATGCGCCCATTACGCCGGCGGATTGACGGTAAGCAGATAGATAAAGGTAAGGAGAATCGCCATGGAAGAAAAGCTTCGGGCGTTAACGGACCGGGTCAACCAGTTGGCGCGGGCCTATTATGTGGAGGATGCCCCCCAGGTGAGCGATGGAGAGTATGACGCGCTGTTCGATCAGCTATTGGAATTGGAAAAGGAGGCGGGCTATTCCCTGCCGGATTCCCCTACCCGTCGGGTAGGAGGGGAGCCGTTGACCGCCTTTTTGCCCCATACCCATTTGGGACGGCTTTGGAGCCTGGATAAAGTGCGAACCAAGGACGATCTATTGGCCTGGGGGGAACGGGTCGAGCGGCTGCTTGCCGCCGCAGGTGCACCGAAACCAGACTATGCCCTAGAGTATAAATTCGATGGGTTAACGATAAACCTTACCTATGAAAATGGTAGGCTGGTGGCCGGGGCAACCCGAGGAAACGGCGTGGTGGGGGAAGCCATTTTACCCCAGATCATGACCATCCGCTCCCTGCCGTTAACCATTCCTTTTGCTGGAAAAATGGAAGTGCAGGGCGAGTGCTATATGCGCCTATCTGTGCTGGCGGATTTTAACGCGAAGGCCACGGAACCTTTGAAAAACGCCCGTAACGCCGCCGCAGGCGCCTTGCGTAATTTGGACCCCCAGGTGACTGCCAGCAGGCATTTGGATTGCGCTTGCTATAATGTGGGGTATATCGAGGGGAAAACCCTGACGGATCAGGCAGAAATGTTGGCCTTTTTGCGGGAACAGGGCTTTCCCGTGAGCGATTATACGGAATATTTTTCCAGCATCCAAGCTGTTTATGATGCCATTGTAGCGGCGGAAGGCCGCAGGGAAACCTTGGATTTCCTCATCGACGGCATGGTGGTAAAGGTGCGGGATTTTCAGGCCCGGCAGATCCTGGGCAGTACCGACCGGTTCCCCCGCTGGGCTATGGCTTTCAAATTTGCGGCGGAAGAGACCACCACGGTGGTAGAGGATGTGACTTGGGAGGTGGGCCGTACGGGGAAACTGACCCCACGGGCCCATCTGGAACCGGTGGAGCTTTGCGGTGCAACCATCCGGCATGCGACATTAAATAACTGGGACGATATCCAACGAAAACGGATCGGCATAGGGTCCCGGGTATTTTTACGGCGCTCCGGGGACGTGATCCCGGAGATCTTAGGGGCCGTCCCAGGGGATCAACCCCAGGCGCCTATACAAAAGCCGGAGCATTGCCCGGCCTGTGGGGCCCATGTGGAACATCGGGGGGTGCATTTGTTCTGCACCAATTCCCTGTCCTGTCGGCCACAAATCGTAGCCCGCTTAGCCCACTTTGCTTCCCGGGAGGCGATGGATATCGAAGGCTTTTCCGAAAAAACCGCCAATCAAATGGTGGAGGAATTGGGCTTTAGCGCCATTGCAGAGCTTTATACATTGACCCCGCAGCGGCTGGAAGGCTTGAGCGGTTTTGGCCCAAAGCGGATAGATAATCTGCTTTCTGCCATTCAAAATAGCAAGACCCCAGCCCTGGGCGCATTTATCTTTGCCATTGGCATCCCCAATGTGGGCGCTAAGACTGCACGGGATCTTGCCCGGCATTTTGGCACGCTGGAGGCCCTGCGCCAAGCCCCCTTGGATGCGTTGCTCCAAATCCAAGACGTGGGGGAAGTGGTGGCCATGAGCATTCGGGATTTCTTCCAGGACCCCTTTATCGCGGGCCAAGTGGACAAGCTGCTGGAAGAAGGGGTATCGCCTCAGGCTGAAACCAAGCCGCAGCGACAGAGCCCCCTTACCGGGAAAACGGTGGTGGTCACCGGAACCATGGAGCGGATGGATCGAAAACAGATCGAAGCCCTTATTGAAACCCTGGGGGGAAAAGCCGCAGGCAGCGTCAGCAAAAAAACCAGCCTGGTGGTAGCTGGCCCAGGAGCAGGAAGCAAGCTGGAAAAGGCCAGAGAACTCCAAATCCCCGTGATGGATGAGGCGGCGTTCTTCGCCATGGTGGAAGAGGATATATAGGGGAAGTTATCGGCTGTAGGTTTGTCAAACATGTTGGACAGTGAACTCTGAGGGAGAACGCCAGCCGAG
>ERZ506979.72-NODE-72-length-89447-cov-8.519935_pt1 | contig 89447 bp, 79 predicted proteins | sample MGYA00512887_ERZ506979 | MGnify/ENA metagenome assembly ERZ506979 | reverse complement strand
CGCAAACCATGTCTCTTTTTATTTTTGCGAAACTTATTCTACCTATTACAATAAGTTTGGACAGGAATACTAGACAGCCAGTCCGGTGTTCTTTCCGTCTCGTGCCTAAGTTACAATAAGAGGAGCAACTGGCTGACCAGTTGTTCCTTGGGTTTACATACCCGCAGATAAGACTGTTTGCCATCCTCTTGTTGTAGCGTTCGATTTAAGCAGGTTGAGCCACCGTATATTGGAGCGTTCGCGTCACGCAATAGATTGAATCGGCAATGAGAAAAGATGGATTTCGCTTGCAGATCCTTTGTATTGGAGGAATGTGAATGAGCTGCGTTGGCATCGATGTTTCCAAGGATAAGAGTATGATAGCAGTTACGCGACCCTTTGGGGAGATGGTGATCTCACCCTTTGAAGTGTGTCGCACCGCCAGTAAATTGAGTGAGCTGGCAGGACTGCTCAAAAGTCTGGATGGCGAAACCCGTGTGGTGATAAAATCTACAGGTAATTACCATGCACCGGTGGCTTGGCTGCTCCATGATGCGGGCCTTTATGCTTCCGTAGTCAATGCAATGCTGGTACATGACTACGGAAACAGTAGTTTAAGACGGGCTAAGAACGATAAGAAGGATGCCGTGAAGCTGGCCAACTACGGTCTTGACCACTGTTCATACTGTCAAGATATATCCCGGAAAAGGATACCCGGCTTATGTTGAAAACCTGCTACCGGCAGTACCAGCAGTATTCCAAAGTACAGACCATGCTGAAGAATAACCTGATCTCCCTGCTGGACACCGCTTTTCCAGACGCAAACCGCCTGTTTACCAGTCCACCCCGTGCCGATGGCAGCGAGAAGTGGGTGGACTTTGTCGCCGCCTTTTGGCATTGCGAGTGCGTCTGTGGCCTGTCTGAGAAGGCCTTTACCGCCAAGTACCAGAAGTGGTGCAAGAAGCACGGCTACAATTTCAGCAAAGACAAGGCGCTGGATATTTATGCCTCATCCTGTGGCCACTTCGGTGTCATGCCGAAAACGGATACAGCAAAACTTTTGGTAGAACAGGCCGTTTCCCAACTCCGGGCAACTTCCGCCGCGTTAGCTGCTCTCAAGCAGGAGATGCAGTCCCTGGCGGCTTCTTTACCGGAGTATCCGGTGGTGATGGAGATGTTTGGTGTTGGCCCCACCCTCGGCCCCCAACTCATGGCTGAAATTGGCGATGTACGCCGTTTTCATTCCAAGAAAGCGCTGGTTGCCTTTGCAGGCATTGACGCCCCACCCTACCAATCCGGCCAAATGGATGTCCGCAGCCGCAGCATTTCCAAGCGGGGGTCTGCCTCGCTGCGCAGGACGCTCTTTCTGGTGATGGGTGTCATCCTGCAACATGCTCCAATGAATGAACCGGTCTACCAGTTCATGAACAAGAAACGCTCTGAAGGCAAGCCATACCGTGTCTACATGATAGCCTCCGCCAACAAGTTCCTGCGCATCTACTATGCTTCTGTGAAAGCCTACTTGGATTCCCTGGAACACGACTGATTTTCTTGCGCTATACCATCTGGCTGGCCGCCGTTTTAATTTTGAGATGCTCAGCGGCTTGATTTTGTGTTGCCTTTTTCGCTTCCCTAAAAATCTGAAATTTCTACTTGACTTTTATTAGCAGGTCTTTCCTTGTGAATCGTTGGTCAAGCTTCCTGCAAAAAGTGTATGGCGGCCACCGCCCCGGGCGGCAGGGTGCAGACGTCGCCCACACGCCAGGAAACGAGCGTGTCCTCCGGGCCGTTTTCCCCAGCCGTCAGTATGACGCCGTGGCCCTCGGTCCCCTCGGAAAGCCTGTCGCCGGTCAGCCGGAACCTCTGCGGGTTCTGCCGGTCGGCGTTGACCAGGGTGATCAGCAGGCCCTCCGGCCCCCGGCTGGCCGCGGCGGCTAGGCCGTCACCGGCGCCCTCCGCCTCTAGTCTCTGCGCGCCGCGATGCCCCGCGAACAAGCGGAACACCCGGCCCGTATAATCCAGCCGCGCCTCTTTGGGCTCCGCGAGGATCAGCCCTTCGTTAATGGGGTGGAAATACAGCGCCTTTTCTATGCCCCAGTCGTCGGCATGGGCGCACAGATAGGTCAGCAGCAGGGCATCCACCGTCATGGAGACGGGGGTGCCCCGCTCGCCCCAGTTGTAACCCCACTCGTCCAGGCTGAAGGGGAGAGACTGCTCCAGCAGGCTGTCGGCCAGCTGTTTTCCCTCCTTCAGCAGGGGAACGAAGGCGTCGGGGAGGACGCGGGCGCGCACCGTGTCCGACATGGTGTGACGGTTCGGCGCAAAGGGATCGGTCAGATAGAAATGCAGGGACAGGGCGTCCAGGACGGCGGCCGCGCCCCGCAGGTAACCCGCTGTCCATTCCGGAAGGGAGGGGCAGAAGCAGCCGATTATCCGGATGGACGGGTCAACGGCTTTCATGGCCGCTACCAGCGCGCGGGTTTCCTCTGCCGCCAGAGACGGATCCTCCCGGAGCCGCCGGCCGAAATAATACAGCTCGTTGCCCACGTACCAGTCCCTCACGGCATAGGGAGCGGGATGGCCCCGCTCCGCGCGCTGCCGGCCCCAGGCGGTTTGCGGGCCGCCATTGCAGTATTCAACCAGATCGATACCGTCTTGATTGGAAATAATTATCATAGGTACGGTCAGAACCGGCGCGGCGCCCACATAGGCGCACAGCGCCATGAATTCGTCGATACCGAGATCCATGCAGTCCTGGCCAAAGGTGTCTCCGAGAAGGAAGTCGCCTTCGTACAACGTTGGCTGTACCGGGGGCCGCTGGTCGGGAGGGAGCAGGCTGTCCTTCCACCGGTAAACCTCCGCGAAGCAGCCGCCGGGAAACCGCAGTTCAGCCGGCGCCAGCTCCTTCAGGCGCTCCAGCACATCCCGGCGCATGCCGTGGAAATGATCCGCTTCCATGAGAGAAACGGCGTACAGGGTGACGGCGCCGGTTCCTTCTGCCCGCAGGCAGAAGGAAAAGCACTCCCGATCGCCGGGGGCTGATATGGTGGCTGTCAGCGTCTGCGGTTCGCCGCCGATGCCCGTCCAGGCTGCGGAGATGCCGCCGCCTTCGGCGGACAGCGTGATATCCCCTTGCGCCGCGGCCAGAACTCGAATCTGGTAAGCCCGGCCCCGGCACAGCGGGCGGACGGAAACGTCCTGGAGAACGCTGCCGCCGCCGGCCAGGCGGACGCGGCAACCGGTTTCCTCCCGGCTGTAGACGGCATCCCCGGCCAGCTTCCAGGCGCAGGGTTCCTCGGTGCCGGCGAAGAATTTCCGGTTGTTCAGCATCTGCGCGCTGAGCCCCGCCCAAAAGGTGCGGCGGGTGACCTCCAGGTTGCAGCCGAACAGCGCCGGCCGGATGGTTTGAGGCTGTTCCGGGCAAGCGATATGTATCGTTGGGTACACGGTCACGCCCCCTAGGTGAGTGATGAGGAAATCCAGTGGTTGGATTCATTTTGCCGCTTATTAGGAGAGCGGTTCCACCAGAATGACCGCCAGGCTTTGGGGCGGAATGACGGTGGTGAAGGAGCTCGCGCCGGTCTTCACCGGCTGCTCGTCCAGGAACAATTCCTTTAAAGCGTATCCGTCGGCGGGATTCATCCCGAGAGCAGTGGGATCGAAAGCGGCCTGCGCCTCGAGAGGGGAATCGGCGTAGTTCGGCAGAACCAGGACGGCCCGGCCGTCGGCGTAGCGGGCGTAGGCCTGCAGGCCGCAGTTGGATTCCACCTTGGCGATGTTGCTGTCCCGATGGTTGTCGGGGAAGCAGTCGAAGATGGCGGGATATTGCCGCCGGATGCGGATGAGCTTCTTGAAATCCTCGTGAAAGGCGCGATTTTCTGGCTGTTCCAATAAATCCCAGCGGATGACGTTGTTGAACATGGCGCGGCCGGGCTCCAGGGGGTTTATCCAGTCGTCGCCGATGAACCACAGGGGAATGTAGGGGGCGAGGACAGCCCCGTAGCCGGCCGTCACCCGATTGCCCAGGATGCAGGGGCGGGGATTGTCGTGGCAGGACAGGCACAAACAGTAAAAGCGCGCCCGGCCGCCCATGTCCCTTTCCTGGGCGTAAATGGTGCCGTGGCCCCAGCCGTTGCGCACGGCGTCCACGATGTTGAGCCGTTCGGTGAACATCGTGTGCATGTTCCAGCGTTCGGGATCCTCGTTGGTGATCTGCTCGTCGAAATCATAGGCTTCGTCCCGCTCGCTGGTGCATTCGGCAAAAATGGAAATCTTGCGGCCCATGGACAACAGGCGCTTGCGCAGCCCGGCGAACATGGCGTGGCCGGTGACGAAAGGCTCCAGATCCACCCGGTAGCCGTCGATTCCCGTCTCCATGACGATTTTCACCGCCCAATCGCAGAACCATTCCCGCAGGGATTCGCTGTACCAGTTCCACTTGTAGCCGTCCCAGACGTTGAGGAATCCCTTGTACCAGTCCGGATGCTCGGCGACCAGCGGGCTTTCCTTGACGGTGCCCCAGACGATGAGATCGATATAGACGCGGATGTTGCGGCGATGGGCCTCGTCCACGAACCATTTGACCACCTGCCAGCTCTCCTCATAGCTGTCCTTGCCGGTCAGGCGGGGATTGACCGTGTGCAGCCCCATGTTGCTGTAGCCGTTTCCGGTTTGCCCCTTGTCCTGAATAGGGGTCAGCCAGACGGCGTTGACGCCCATTTTTTGATAGTGATCGAGCACCCGGACGGCCGCCTGGAAGGTGCCCTCCTCCGTGGCGCTTTCCACACGCAGCTGGGCCAGAATCAACGATTTCACCCAATCGGGGTGCCAGCCCTCCATGTTCACCTGATCGTCGGGCAGATAGCGGGGGGTAAGTGCGCTGTTATCGATGATTTCCATGTAAGATCCTCCTGTATGGTAAGTTCACCGTCCTGCGTACAGGCCGGATAATAGGGCCGTGTGCGTACTGCTCTGAACGTTATGGCGCTTCCTGCTCGAGAGCGAGGGGGGCGGCGCAGCGCCGGATCTCGATGCCGCCGACGCCGAACGGAACGAACGCATAGGCGTCCGTCCAGGTGTTGTCTGTGCGGATCCAAGGGGACACGAAATCCTCGAAGCCCCGCTCTCCCCGGAAGGTACTGGGGCCGACGAAAATGTTTTCTCCGTTGATATGGTGATGGGGCCCCAGCAGGTTGCGGTTGGTTCCCACCAGTCGCAGGCGCACCGTGTTCTTTCCGGGCTGGAGGCAGCCGGTCAAATCCGCCTCGAAGGGCGCCTGAAACAGGGGGCCGGTCCGGCCGTTCACCTCCCATACGGCCAAGGCCGCATGGAGATCCTTCAGGGACAGAATCGTGCGCGTTCCGGGGATGGCCGTCACAGTGAAGGTGAGCGCCGCGTCGCCCCGGTAGAACCACAGGCCCTGCGGCGTCAAATCCTTCCAGACCTTGGGCGTCGGAGGGGTCACAGTGAAGCGCGCCTGTTGCAGGGAGTGGAAGCCGGGGGTGGAGGACAGGATTCCGGCGGCTTCGATATCAAAATCCCCGCGCAGGTAGACGTTATCCGGCTCCAAGGGATAGAAAAAGCGGTTGCGCTCGGTTTCGAATACCTCGCCCACATGGGCGGCGGTGCCCGCGTGCCGCAGCCGGTAGGTCAGGCGGATCTCGTTGCGCCCCGGCCGTAGCAGGCCCCGCGCGTCGAATTCTCCGATGCACCGATCCATCCACCAGCCGGTGCGCCGGGGGAGAAGATCCCCGCCGTTGAGGGTGGCCCCGATGTTGTCCCTGGTTTCGAAAGCCAGCGTGCTGCCCTCACCGGGAACGAAATCGCCGCTGCAATGAAATTGATAGCAGAGCACCACGCTGTCGGCCTCCGGCTGCGACTCCGCCGCCTTGTACAGCCGATCGGCTATGTGCACCACGGGCAGTTCCTCCGACAGGGCGTCGCTTCCCACGGCGAACCGCGCCCTGTCCAGGGTCAGGCAGTTCTTATCCGTCAGGGAAACCGATGCCGTTTCCACGCCGTCGACGGACCAAACGGGAGGAAGCAACGGCGGTTCGGCGGCCTCGCCCGTTTCCAGCAGCAGATTCTCCCCACCGGCCAGGCGCAGCGGCACATAGGTCGCTTGGCTGCCGCCGCGGGTGCGGGGCAGCGTCTCCCAGCCGCCCTCCGGGGTCAGCCGGGAAACCGCCAGGTCGCCCTTCACCTCGAGAACCGCGTGGCAGGACTGGTCGTAGCTCATATTCCAGACATGGATCCGCAGACGGTTTTCCACACGGCGGACATGCACCGCCAGGCCGGAGGCGACCGTCAGCGTCCGAGGGTTCAGAAGGGTGAGCGTTCGGGGAAAACCGGCGTACCGCAGATATTTGTCCAGCATGTCCCGGCGGTTCTGCACCAGCTTGGTGCCCGGCCAATCGGCCGTGTTTTCCTCGGCGCCGTCCGGGATGCTGTTGACATACGCCAGCCGGCCGCCCTGCTTGGCGAAGGCCTGCAGCAGTTTCATAGTGCTGGAGCGGTTGTAATCGCTGTCCGCCACAAACACCCAGTCGTAGGCGCAGTTCCCCAGCCGGATGCGACCGTTCTCCACAGCGGCGAAGCGGCGCATTAGGTTTTCGTCGCCGATTTCAAAATCCACCTGGAGGTTCAGCAGGTTTTCCAGCAGCAGGCGGAACTGGCTGGAATGGCGCATATTTCGCTCTCGGTTGCCGGAGGCCTCGCGGTATTCGGACATCATGCCGAGGATGGGAGGGATGACCAGGACGCGGCAGAGCCGTTCGCCTTCCCGCATCAGCGCGTTATGGCGATCCACCCATGTCATAAAGGCCGGAAACACGTCCCACCAAGGCTCCTGATAGGAAAAGAAGGCGGGGTAGTCCCGCTTGCGGCGGCCCTCCATGGTGAAGGCCGCCAGATGGAAGCAGGGCTTGGTCACGCCCAGTGCCGACTGCCAGCCCCAAATCCAGGCCAGGCGGGCCAGGGCTACGCCCCAGCCGGAGCAGCCGAAGGTTTCGCTGAGCACCTCGCCGCCGTTGAACTGCCGGGAGACGCTGGCTGCCTGCTTCATCAGCACGGGACTGGTCACCCGGTTGCCCAGGTAATCGATGCCGGGCAGCTGCATCAGGGCGTAATGGCCCATGATGCCCCCGCAGCTGGAGATCTGATCGCACAGGCCGTCCTCGCAGGCGAAGTGTCCCGTCATCACCAGGCCGTTGCGCTCGCACCACTGGGACACCGGCAGGGTGAAGGTCTGCCGGAACATATCGCCCACCAGCTGCCAGAACTCGTAGCGGAACCGCCGGTACTCCCCGCAGTCCGCGGCCAACAGCCACAGGTTATCCCACAGCGAGTATCCATAGGCTTTTTCAAACGCGTCGGGCAGCCCGACGCTCCAGGGATAGCCGGCGCAGTTCAGCTGCGGTTCATCGGTGAACACGCCCTTGATGGGGTCGCCGAAGGCGTCGCCCACCTCAGCCGCATAGCGCTCGTAGACGAATTCGAGAAATTTCTGCGCCGTATCCGGGTACAGAAGATCCACATAATGCCGATCGATGGTGTAGCCGAAAAAGAGATCGCCCTCCTTCGCGTCCGCCGGGGCGATACGGCGGTAGCCCGCCTGCGCGTCCCCGCGGTAAACCGCCAGCAGGCGATCGCCCCACCGGTTGCTGGCCGCGTGCTCCAGCCGCTTGAAGCAGTAGGCGTCCCCCAATTCGGGGATGCGGCCCGAGGCGAAACCGCTCGGCCAGCCATCTTCATCATATATGTAGATTTCCAGCCCGAGGCGTTTGGCCTGCGCAACCGCCGTGCGGAACGCGGCGAACCAGGCGTCCCCCATATAGGGGATACGCAGCCCGGCGCGTGCGTGAATGATCACGCCGCCGAAACGGCCCTGCGCAAACTCCTCCATCTGGAGCCGAATTTCCTCCTCGGCCATATCGCTGTTCCAGCTCCAAAAGCATACCGCCCGGCCGTTGATCCCATTCTTATGCAAGTCGTCATCCCTCTCCGCATGGAACATTGCGCCGCATTAATTTAAACGATTTAATAGCCATATTATAGGCCGAAAAAGGTGGATTGTCAATGGTTTTTTCTAAATTCTTGCGATTGTAATAAGATTTATTGATAAAATCCTATAGAGATAATATATAGACAAATCCTTATAAAATACACAAAAAATTGCCATTTAATGAATTTACCATAATTATTGCGCGTATATATTAAATAATTACATATAAAATTGTGCAAATAAACAAACATAGAATTTATTAAACCGATTTATTGACAAAGCGAGATTGCCGCTATATAATAACTTTGAACACAAAAGTGTCCAAGTGACAGACTGTGTTGGTCATAATGCCCTTGCAAAAGGACGGCGTCGATGGAGCTTTCCGACAAGACCGAAGCTGCCGGCTTCTATCGGTCGTTAAACCGTTTCGCAAGGCGACTCAGAAAGGGTGGTACATACATGAAAGGCAATCTTTCACGGGCATCCCGGCTGTTTGCCGTACTGCTGGCGGCTTCTGTCACCATGGCCATGTCTTCCGCCTGCGGCAGCAACAAGGATCCGAGCAGCTCCGCCGCGCCGTCCGGCCCGGAGGGCAGCGCCGTGTCCGACGCGTCCTATTCCGACGGCTCCGACGTTCCCTCCGATGTCGCCTCCCAGCCGGATGGTTCGGAGGTCAGCGAGGGATCGGGCGGTTCGGATACGTCCGGCGGCTCTTCCAAGGATCCGCAGAAGCCGGACACCAGCAGCAAGGGCGGGCAGCAGGGGCAGACCTCCAGCACAACCTCGGGGGGAGGCTCCTCCACGGCCGGCAAGCTGGCCAAGGACACCGTCGTCAACATGGGCGGCTACACCTTCTCGATCATGTCCTCCTTCCTGCCGCAAAAGCTAGCCAGCAACTCCACGCTGTTTGAGGAGCAGCTCTTTGAGCGTATTAAGGAAGTGCAGACCCAGTACAACTGCAAAATCAAAATTCTGAACAGCCCATATCCCGATCTCAATACCATCAAGACCTATGTGCTGGCCAATTCCAAGTTTGCCGATATCGTCGAGCTGTCTCCCGGTCAGATGGTCGGCGCCGCACAGCTGGGCTATATCACGCCCTGGAGCAAATGCTCCTTGATCGATCCGAAAGACGCCCGTTGGGTGGAATACGGCACCAAGCTGGGCAGCTACGACGGCAAGCAGTACGGCCTGCAGTTCTACCGGCCGCCGGAGGTCCGGTACTGCATCGTGATGAACAAAACCCTCCTGAAAGCCAACAACATCAATCCCGACACCATTTACGACGCGGTGAAGAACAAGACCTGGACCTTTGAGAAGCTGAAAACCCTGGCCGCGGCCTGCACCGACAGCGGCAAAAAGACCTACGGCATTGTCGGCTATCCGGATTACATGGCCAACGGCTTTATGACCGCCAACGGCGCCAACCTGGTCACCCGCAGCTCCGGCAAGGCCTCGTTCACCGGCTCGTCCAACGCGGCAATCAACGCCATGACGTATCTGTATAACCTGGTGAACACCGACAAGGTGGTCTTCACCAATGGGGCGCAGCTGGGCACGGCGCAGACCTGGGACGCCGTCTACCGCGGGTACGATCCGGTCAAAGAGTTCCTGAAGGGGAAGACCGCGTTCCTGCTGCATGAGTCCTGGGTGCTGAACCAGCAGATCAAGGCCGGCGCGCAGGACACCAACATGGAATACGGCATGGTGCCCTATCCCATCGGCCCGGACGCCAAGGATTATACCAGCGATTCCCGCAACAATCGCCTCTTTACGCTGATCCGCACCAACAAGGATTACGAAAAGAGCGCCGTGATTTTCAATGCGCTGGCCCGGCCGTTGGGCGATGAAAAGGGCCTGGATTACTGGGACGACATACAGGCCGACTATTTCCAGACCAACGACAAAAAGAGCCTGGACATGTACAAATTATGCCTGGAAAAGGCCACCTACGATCCCGGCACGGCGGTAAACGAATTGGGGAACGCCTTCAACGTGGCGCTGGCGGAGAGTATCTATGCGCATACCACGTCCGTCAAGGGGGCGCTGACCGCTATGAACGGCACCTATGACGCGGCCATTAATGCCATCTTCAATAAATGATGAGGGAACAGGCCCCCGGCCGCGGCGGAAAACTGCGGCCGGGGGCCTTTTTTCGCCGTGTCTTCGCCGTTTCTACATAAGACTTGCACAATCGCCCTGTATTTGGTAAAATCATCTTGTAACCGTTTTAATTTGCAGAAGGACGTCCTGCTGCGGAGAAGGAGGAGCCCATATGTCGAAGGTGACTATCTATGATGTGGCGAAGGAGGCCGGCTGTTCGACAGCGACGGTATCCCTGGTGCTGCAAAACAGCGATAAAATCAAGGCTTCCACGCAGCAGCGCGTTTTGGACGCGGTGGAAAAGCTGGGCTATCTGCCGAATTTTGCAGCCAGAAGCCTGAGCAGCAAGTTCACCAACCTGCTTGGCCTGATTGTGCCCAATATGGAAAACCCTTTGTTCGCCCATATGATCAAGGGGGTGGAGGAATACGCCAACAGCAAGGGCTATGGCATCATTTTAGGCATTTCCGATCTGTCGCTGGATAAAGAGATGTTTTATATGCAGATGCTGCAGGAACGGCGAGTGGACGGCCTACTGGTGTTTCCCACCTTTGTGGATGAGATTTTTGAACGGTTTATCTGCGGAAAAAGCGACGAAAGCATCCCGCTGGTTCTCTGCGGCAGCACCGGCGTGCAGGAATATCCCGTCAGCTATGTCAAATGCGACAATCGTATGGGCGCGTATATGGCCACGGATCACCTGGTGACGTCCGGCCGCCGGCGTATCGGCTGCCTGTGCGCCGTTGCCGACCATCGGCAGGCCGAAAGCCGCATCAACGGCTACCGCGACGCCCTGATGTTTCATGGGATCGAGCGGGACGACGATCTCATCCGGTTCTGCACCCAGGACACGGAGGATATCCACCGGGCCGCCGCTGCTCTCCTGCGGGAGCAGCGGGTGGACGCGATTTTCTGCCTGTACGATTATATGAGCATCGCCGTCATGCGCGCTGTGATGAGCGCGGGGCTGCGGATCCCGGAGGATGTGGCCGTCATGGGCTACGATAACATTCCGGTTTCCCAGTTCCTGCCCATCTCCCTGTCCACCATCGATACCCATGGGCAGCGGGTGGGAAGCATCGCCGCCGAACTGCTGATAGAAAAAATTCAGACGCCGGGCACGCCCTGCCGGCAGATTCAGCTTAAACCGGATTTGATTGTCCGGGAATCCACCGCCCTGAAAAAGGAATAAAGGCGGGAATTCTTAAGGGCGGGCACCCGGTTGACAAGCGTTTTTTGGCCCATTACAATAAGAACCAGTATCAATGGCCTGGCTGTTTCAGACTATTGATACTGGTTCTTATTGTACGGAAGGGAGCCGATAGCTTGGAGACGATTCGCTTTGTATGGCGGCCGGGGGACGGGGATTTGTCCGACGCGTACCGCGTGAGGCTGCGTGTGTTTTGTGACGAGCAGGGGTACCGGCCCGATATGGAGCTGGATGAGCAGGATGCCGCTTCCCAGCATCTTATCGCCTACGACGGGGATGAGCCGGTTGCCACCGGACGGCTTTACGAAAAGGCGCCGGCGGTTTACGGCCTGGGGCGGATCGCCGCCCTGCCCGCTTACCGCGGCCGGGGACTAGGGGCACGGCTGGTGTGGGAGATGTGCCGCCGGGCCAAAGAATTGGGGGCGGAAACGGCGGAACTGGACGCCCAGTGCCGGGTGATCCCCTTTTATGAAAAGCAAGGGTTTGCCGTCTGCGGCGGCGAACACCTAGACGGCCATGTGCCCCACCGGCTGATGCGGCGGAAATTGTAACCGACGCCGTTTGCGGCCGAGACCTCCCGCGGGAAAAAGGCGGGGCGCCTCCCGCTTTTTCTTGACTTTTCAGCCGCTTTGCTTTACACTAATCGGGTGAGCGGGCTGAGCAGCTGCGTGCGGGCAACCGCATGAGGAAAGTCCGAGCTCCACAGGGCAGGATAACGGCTAACGGCCGCCGGGGGTGACCCTAGGGAAAGTGCAACAGAGAGATACCGCTGCGGGGCTTCCCCGCAGTAAGGGTGGAAAGGCGAGGTAAGAGCTCACCGGCGCACAGGAGACTGTGCGGCCCTGCAAACCCTATCCGGAGCAACGCCGACCGAAGCGATACATTGGCCCGATGTGCTTCAACAGGCGGCTAGAGCCATGTGGCAACATATGGTCGAGATAGATGGCTGTTCACGACAGAACTCGGCTTACAGGCCCGCTCATTCTTTTACCGAAACGCCCCGCCGGCTCCGGCGGGGTTTTTGTTATAAACAGAAAAGGAGATGGGACAGATGGTACGGTGGGGAATTCTCGGCTGCGGCGGCATCGCCCGGCGGATGGCCGCGGTGATTCCAGAGGCGAGGGACGCCCGTCTGGTGGCGGCAGCGGCCCGGGACAAGGAGAGGGCGGCGGCCTTCGCCGCCCGGTTCGGCGCGGACAAAGCCTATGGGTCGTACGAGGAGCTGGCGGCGGACAAGGAGGTGGACGCCGTCTATGTGGCGACCATCCACCCCGCCCACGCGGCGGCTGTCGAGCTGTGCCTGCGGGCGGGCAAGGCCGTGCTGTGTGAAAAGCCGCTGACCATGTCGGCCAGGGAGGCGCGCCGTCTGTTTGACCTGGCGGAGGCGTGCGGCGTCCCGCTGCTGGAAGCGATGTGGACGCGGTATCTGCCGGCATGGCGCCGCGCGCGGGAGCTGGTGCAGGAGGGGGCCATCGGTGAACTGCGGAGTATGCAGGCGGACTTCTGTTTCAACAGCCCGTATGATCCGGCGTCCCGGCTGTACGCTCCCGAATTGGGGGGCGGCGCTCTGTGGGACGTGGGGATTTACGGCTGTCACGTGCTTATCCATATGCTGGGGCGGGAATATCGCTCTCTGCGGGCGGAAGGCCGGCTGGCCCCCGGCGGGGTGGACAGCTTCGCGGCGCTGACCCTGCGCTTCCCGGGGGATGTGCTGGCCATGATGACCTGCGGCGGCGATCAGATGGGGGATCAGGCGGCCCGCCTATACGGCACGGCCGGCTGGATCGAGCTGCCCCGGATGTATGACGCCAGAGAGGTGCGCCTGTTCACGGAGGGCGGCCTTGTCCGTACAGAGGAATTTCCCCATCGGGATGGCTTTATCTATGAGGTTGAAGCGTTTGGCCGCCTGCTCGCTGGTGGAACGGACGCGGTCGTCGAAGCGCCGCCGGAGGATACCTGCGCCGCTTTGGGGATGATCGAGGAAGCCCTGACGCAATTGCGGGGAAGCTGCGGCTAAAAATGCCGGCTTTCCGCATTTTTTTGGTGGTTTCACGCACTTTTCTGGTAACAATGCTGTTTTTATAAAATCTCCTGTAAGATTTTGCCTTGGCGGGAATTGTATATATAGAAGCCAAATGGGCATTTCGTTACGAGGAGTGAGAGGCGGCATGAAAAAGCTGGAGGCGTCCTTGGGGCGTTCGGAACAAGCGGCTGTTGTCCGGAATCGATTTGTGGAACTGCTTCGCCAGGGAAAAACCGGTGAGGAGGCGGTAGAAGAGCTGCAGAGCATGACGGGCGATCAGAAAGACACCCAGTTCGGCAGGGAGTTTTGGATGGCCCTGGCCGATATCATGTGGAATTACGGCCGGCTGACCGAGCAGGTGAAAATCAACGCGCTGCGGGCAATCGACAGCTGCCGCCAGGTGACGATGGAGCGCCGGGGCCCCAATCGGCAGTATCTGCTGCAGATGGAATATCTCAGCCGGCTGGAAATCAAGCTGCAAACGCCTCAGCCCGAGCAGAAGAAGGTGGCGACCTATCAGCTCTTTGTCAACGACTGGGAGCCGGGCGACGTGCTTTCCTACCGGCTGTCCGGCGCGGCGGAAGCGTATGCGGGTCAGCTGGTCTTCGTCCATGTGGTGCGCAAGCAGAAATATTTTCCGGGCCATATCGTGCCGGTGGTGCGGGTGTTCCGCCTGACGGCCTCGCGCAACCTGGAGCTGAAGGAGCTGCAGGCCGGCGGCTATCTGCCCCAATACTGGAGTCCCGCCAATTACGACCGGTCATTGGACGAGGTGCCGCCCTATCAGCATACGGCCCGTATGCACGACGTGCTGTTCAACACGCTGCTCAGTGCCGTCAATGTGCAGGAATATCAGAGCTTTTCCAAAATCGGCGTGCTTCCGGTTCTGGAACTGCCGCTCGACAGGGTGGACGATGCCAACGAATCCACCTGCCGCCTGTTTGAGGTGGAGACCGTGTCGGCGTTGCGGAAGTGGAAGAATACCGATGTGTATACCCTGCTCCAGCACCGCTGATTCGGGCGGGACAGTCATGGAGCGCTCATGAACCAGCCTTCAAATTTCGGGGGGGAATTTTGAAGGGGGGAGGGGAAACGAACGATGAGTTCGTTTCCCCTCTTTTTGATTCATCAAGATCGATCCATCAAAAACCGTGCGGATTGACGTATTTTATGTCGACATTTCTGTGTGGAAATGGTATACTGATCAGCATATACTGAGTATAAAGGTCGTCGAACCGGAGGAAAACCGGTCGAATCGTGGCTGGGGAGTGGGTAGGTACATGAAGCGCGAGCAAATACGCAGGTGGCTGGGGTTCCCTTTGGAGGAGTCATGCCGGGCTTCCATTGAACAGGCTTTGGTGCAGTCGACGCATCGAACGACCATGACCATCGGCATATTGATTCTGGCCTTTCAGGCCCTCATGTTTCTGCTGACCACCTTCCGGTCAGGGGGGCCGTTTTACTCACAAAGGCGCACCCTGTACTGGGTTTTGTATATCCTGCTGTTTACCGTCACCCTGGTGCTGTTGCTGATGGCCCGGCGTCTGCACAAGGGAAAACCGCCGAAAAGCGCGGCCTACCTGCGTGTGGAAACCACATATATCGGCTTGATTTGCCTGTGGGCCTGCTGCATCACCCTGCTGGATCAGCGGGGTGACGGCGGCTTGAACGTTTATAGCTACGTCACCCTGTCGGCGGCGGCCTTTTCTCTGCTGAAGCCCTGGCAGGGCGTGCTGATTTTCGGCGGCGATTTCGTTTTTCTGAATCTACTGCTTCCCATCACGCAAGGGGGCACCCACAATGTCTACAGCAATCTAATCAACAGTCTTTTTATTGCCGTGATGGCGTTTGTCATCTCCGTCATTGTGTATCGCAGCAAGGTGTTCAGCTTCCGCGATAAGCAGATTATTGAAAAGCAGGTGGCGGAAATCCGCCTGTATAACGAGCAGCTCAACTGGATGGCCGTGACCGATCAGCTGACACAGATGTACAACCGCCGCTATCTGGAGCGTCTGCCCGAGGAAACCGCCTGGAGAGGACAGACGCTTGCGGCGGGCCTGATGGTTGATATCGACTTTTTCAAGCAGTATAACGATACCTATGGTCACGTGGCCGGGGACAGCTGCTTGAAAAGCATCGCCGACGATATTCAAGTGTTTATCCGGGATAAAAACGCCTGCGCCGTCCGGTACGGCGGGGAGGAGTTCTTCATCTGCCTGTTCCAATGCGAGGCGCGGGAGGCATGGGCCGAGGCCGAGAAACTGCGGCAGAGCATCCAGGACAGCGGCTTCCGCCGGGACGACGTGCCTCTCGGCTGCGTCACGGTGAGCATCGGCGTGTCCGTGCTGGAAAATTGGCAGACCGATATGGAATTGCTCATTCGCCGAGCGGACGTGGCCTTGTATGCCGCCAAAAGCAACGGGCGCAACCGCGTGATGGCATACGAGGAATCGATACCAGCCCACGGACGGGCATAAGGAAAGGCCAGCGTGGCAAACCCACGCTGGCCTTTGCGGTTTTTATAAGACTATCGCCGGCCGCCCATACCGCCGGGGCCGCCTCCGCCGCCCATGCCGCCGCCCATGCCACCGGACACGGCCTGGCCGCTGTCCGACACGCTGGTGGTGATGGCCGACAGCGTGATCGTGCACAGCTTTGCGCCGCCGGAGTAGGCGGTGTACAGCCCGGCCGCGTCCCCAGTGCCGGTACCGCCGGTATACAGGGCGTAAGCGCTGCCCTGTTTGAGCGCGGGAGCGCTGATAACCACGTTTTGATAAGCCTTGGAGGGGGCGAAGGCGGCGACCAGGGCGCCGTCAGCGGCCGTCAGGGCCAGCGGCGTCCCCACCGGCTGGGTCGAGGAATAGGTGACCATCAGCGAGCATTGGCTGGAGGAGCTGCCGGGGGCCTCCGCCATACCTGCGCTGCCCGCCGCCACCAGAATGCCGCCGGTGATTTCACAGCTGCCGTCGTAATCCAGCGCGCCGTTTCCATTGCCGGTGGGGCCGCAGACCAGGATGGTGCCGCCGTCGATATACAGATTGCCGTTGGAGTCGAGACCGTCGCCGTCCGCGTCCACCAGCAAATTGCCGCCGGATATGCGGACATAATAGGAACTGTTGCCTCCCATGCTGAACCCATTCTGCCCCGGACGGCCGTTCATGGCGGAGGAGTCGCTGCCGCCCGCCGCGTTCAGCCCGTCATCACTGGCCTTGAGCTGGATGTCGCCGCCGCTGATGTCGATGGTGCCCCCCTCCAGCCCTTCGTAGGACTTGGTGATGCGGATGGTGCCCTTACTGATGGTCAGGGCCGCGTCCGCGTGAATTCCATCGTCGCCGGAGGTCAGGGTATATTCCCCGCCGGATATGGCGACGCTGCCGTTGGAGTGAATGGCATCGTCGGAGGAATCGACGGTGAAGACCCCGCCGGTCAGCAGGATGCCTGCGCCCGCCTTCAGGCCCTTGGCGCTGGGGGCGTCGGCCGTCGTTTCGCTGCCGCCGGCGCTCCACTGGCCCCAGCCAGGCCGGGCGTCCCCCTTGCTGTCGGTGCTGCTGTTGGCGCTGCCACCGCCGGTCTTCAGGGTATAGGTGCCAGCCGCTATCTGCAGGACGGTTTCCGCCTGTACGCCGTCGTTGGCCGCCGTGATGGAATAGGTGCCGCCGTCCAGAGAAATCCATCCCTTGTCGGCGTCGGTGTCGTTGGTGGATTTGATGCCGTCGGTCCCGGCGTCGATGGTGAACGTGCCGTTCTGGATGGCGACCCCGTCCTTGCCCCGCAGGCCGTCGCCCGCGGCCGTTACCCGGATGGTGCCGCCGGTGATGGTCAGCACGTCCTTGGACGCGATGCCGTTGTTGTACTGGCCGGTAACGGTCAGTGTGCCGCCGCCGTTGATGGTCAGGTCGTTTTTCGAGAAGACCGCCGCGCTGGGTTCGTCGGTTTCGGCGTCGGGGAAGGTGTAGGATGCGCCGTCCGTCAGTGCGTTTTGGGTGCCGTCGGCCAGGGTCAGGATGGTTTTGGCCGCCTTTTTCGCGTAAAGCGGGGCGCTGTTCGCGCAGGTGATGGACACGCCGTTCAGTATCAGCCGCACCGTGTCCTCCTTCCCGGCGTCTACCACCACCTGGCCGGCGGTCAGGGTGCCGCTGAGTATATAGGTGCCGGCCGCCGAAATGGTCAGGACGCTCCCTTTGGCGGAAGCGCCGGAGCCCTGGATGGACATGGTGCTGCCGCTGAACACGATGGCCGTGGCGGACGCAGCGTCGTAGGCGGCGGAGGTGTCCTCGGTCCCATAGGTGACCTCCACCGGCGCGGCGGACGCGGTTGTGCCGCTCCCGTCGCCGGAGCCGGCGGCGCTTTCTCCGCCGTTTGTGTCTCCGGCGCTCGTGCCGCCTGTCATGGCGGACGAACCCTCGGCGTTCCCAAGCAGACGGCAGCCGGCCAGAGATACGCTGAAGATAAGCGCGGCCCCCAGTCCGCTGAGAAAACGAATGGTTCGGGTGTTCATAAACACACTCCTTTCTCAGAGCTCGTCGCGCACGGTGGACACCGGCCCGCAGGAAATGGTCAGATTGCCGTTGCGGCAGCGCAGGTCGTCCAGGAACGCCTTTTCAATCACCGGCTCCCGCAGCGCGACGCGGTAGTGAAGCTCGTATAGGCTTCCCATGCCGCTGGTCTTGACCCGCACCAGCTCGGCTCGTTTGGTGTACTTGGCGAACAAATCGTCGAAAATGCCGCTGTAATCCAGCGATTCGGGGATGGTGATGCGCAGCTCCTTTTCCTGGGCCCGGCTTTCGCCGAACCGCAGCCGGGTGAGCAGCAGGGTCATCAGCCCGACGAGGATCAGAAACAAGAGGGCCACGCCCACATAGCCCATGCCGGTGGCCAGGCCGATGGCCATGGCGAAGAAGATGGCGCTGATTTCCCGGGCGCTGCCCGGCACCGAGCGGAACCGCACCAGGCTGAACGCGCCCACCACGGCCACGCCGGTGCCCAGATTCCCGTTGACCAGCAGGATGACGATCTGCACCATGGCGGGCAGCAGCGCCAGCGTGACGACGAAGTTTTTGCTATAGGTGTTTTTGTACATGTAGACCAGCGCAATCCCCAGCCCCATGGCGAGGGAGGCGGCGGTGCACAGCAGCAGCTGCGGCAGGGACAGGGATACGGTGGTGGAAACGGACGATAAAATACTGTCAAGCACTGAGAATTCCTCCTTGTTGTTCCCCGGCGGGAAGGCCGGCTTTCTGTCCGACGCTGAGATACCGGGCGTAGCAGGTGCCGTATTTGGAGAACGACGCAGGGAACAGCCCCATGTCCGTCAGCGCGCGGACCAGCCACAACGGCATGGCGTCGGGAATTTTGATTTCCATTAAAACGTCGTCCGGGCCGAGCAGCAGCCGCCCCCCGTCCCCCGCGGACAGGTCGAGCGGATCCGTCCGCCAGCGAATACAGGTGTCGAACGTGATGCGCAGCCGGTCGTCCCGCCGCCCGGCGTAGGCTGTGCGGTCGTAGGCCAGATACACCCGGGGCGCCGGCTCTAGCCGCCGCATGGTAAAGTCGATTTCCCGGAAAATCTGATCCGTTTTTGCCGGGGGCGTCCCGTCCCGCAGATAGGCGGCGGCCTGTGCCAGCGGCATCTCCGTCCGGCGCTTGTACACCACGCCTTTGAACTTTTTCTTCAGCTCCAAGAACACCGTGTCCTCCGCCTGAGGCACGCCGTAGCTGCGTAGCCGCAGCTTTTCCTTATAGACCGGTTTTTCCAGCGAGGCGCGGATGAGCCGGAAATCCGGCGTATCCAGATACAGGCTGCCGATGGTGTAGGTCCCGTAGTCGTCGGGCCGCATAAACGGCTGGACCCGCCGGATGAATTCGGCTCGCTGGGCAGTGGTCAGCCGGTATTTTTTTTCATACCGCTTGAAGGTTTGGACAATCGGCTGGTTCATCGTGACGCGCTCCTTTCTGGTTTCGCAGCCCCCATGGTAGCACTCCCGCCTTAAATTAGTCTGAAAAAACCGTTTCAGACTAATTTAAGGCTGTGTTCGTATCATAGGGGTGTGGTATAATAACCTCCGTGACCGGCGCGGTGGTACGCGCCGAACCGCGCGGCTGCGCGGCTAACGGAACTTGCTTTTGTGGTATACTAACAACCAGGATTCTGCACGATCTCCAACAAAAACGCAAAGGAGCCGAAACCTATGGGCGAAATCGTAGCCTCCCGTGTGCTCAACACTCTGTATATCTACCTCGACATCGGCTTTCTCCTTTTCCTGGCCGTGACGCTTCTCGTGCTGAAACGGTACGCCGCCGCGATTTTCGGCTTTCTGGGTGGCCTGCTCTACTTCGCCGTGGACTACGGAATCTTCTATCAGCTCCTTGGTACCCGCACCGTCACCGGGGCCGATCCCTTCTGGTTTCTGCTCTGGCTGAGTATGAGTTACGGCTTTACCAACTTCGTGTGGATCTGGCTCTGGCTCGACCGGGATGGCCACACGCTCGAATGGTCGCTGCTCATCGTCTCCGGCTGGTTTGCCACCGCGCTGCTCAGCCGGAATTTCGGCGCCGGCTTCGGTGAAATCGCCATTTCCCGGGGCAGCGACAGCTATCATGGGGTCATGGCCCTCCTCCTGTTCGTGGGCTATGCCATTCTGTGCCTGCACAACCTGCGAGCTCGGGACCCCTCCCGCAAAATCCCCATCCCCTGGATTCTCGCCATTGGCATCCTGGTCCAGTTCGCCTGGGAGGCCGTGCTGCTGGTGACCGGTATCCGCGCCCAGGGGCTAGGCCCGCTTATCGTCAACTCCCTGCTGGAAACCAACCTCGGCCTGCCATATATCTACTTCATCCACCGGGCGGTCTCCCGCCGCCGGGGGGAGGATCTCCGTCCCGTCGGCTAACAGACGATCCCGCCTGGCCAGCCGGATCGCCTTCTCCGCCCGGTAGGACGCCAGCGACCACTCCATGGGCGGCCGGTTCTCCAGCTCTGTCTCCAACTCCCGATACCACTGCCGCACCTGCCGCGCCACTTCGGCGTCCTGATCCCGCAGCAGGGGATAGGCCGCCGGCACCGCCGCCTCCGACAGCCCCCGCAGATGGGCCACGTCGATCGTCTCCAAGTCCCCGCTGCGGTAATGCTCCACATTGTAGGCCGCCATCCGGGCATCCACGTCCGCGAAATTCAGCAGCGCGAACAGCAGGATGAACGCCGCCCCGATGCCGCGCGCCAAATGCAGCCGGGTCGCGAACTGGCTGGCGATGACCAACAGGAACACCACCCCCAGCAGCACCATGAACCAGGAGGTGTACACCCGCAGCGCCGTCAGCCCATACCCATCGATGTACAGCAGCATCTTGCGCAGCGCCGTGACAATAAGCGCCAGGGTGAACACCGCCAGGATTACCGTGTACACCCGCACCGCTGCCGGCTTTTTGCCGGTGTCCGCGTCCCGCCGGCTGAACAGCTGCAGCAGCGCGATGAGCGTCAGGTTGAGCACCGCCACCCCGCACAGCTCGAAAAACCCCCGCCGCGCGTAATCGGCGTAAGTGTACCCCGCCGGCAGCAGGTTTTGAAACGCCGACAAAAAATACGCCGACTGGGACGCGAAATACACGAGATACAGCAGGCACACCGGCGTCATGGCTGCCACCGCCACCGTGCGGGGCATCACCTGCAGCTGCCGCCGGGTCTCGTCCATCCCCTCGTCGGTGAAGGCCGTGGGGCAGCAGCGGCTCCACCCGGAATACACCGCGCTGAACAGCAGGAACGCTCCTGGCACCGCCAGCGCCACCCGCATTACGCTGCGGAAGATGTTGAGCTCAAAGCCGCCGAACAGCGTGTCCCATACCGTGGTCAGCAGCCCCGCGAAGGCCGCGTCCGCCTGAAACAGCAGCACGCCCGTCGCCGCCGTCACCGGTATCGCGATGAGAAGCCCCAGCGCCACCCGCTTCGTCCGTTTCCCGGCGGGCACCCGGCGGAACAGCCCGCCGAAGGAGCCGGCCGCCGCCCCGAAAGAGGCAAACGGCATCACCAGGAAGGCCCGCGCCTGATCCGCCGGCCAGTGGCGGCGGATCAGCCCCTTGCCATCGTCCATGGCGGTGCGGTACGCCCAGAGGGTGAGCAGTAGCAGCAAAAACACCGCCGTGCAGAAGGTGACGAAGCTGGGCCGGAACAGGGAAAACACCGTACCGAACCCCAGCAGCAGGAGTATCCCCGCCCAGTAGGCGCGGCCGAGGGCGCAGCCCTTGCCCCGCAGATACACGCTGATTCCCACCCCCAGCGTAAAAAACAGCAGGGTGGTGCCGATGCCGTAGCTCCCGAAAAAATACCATCGCACCCCCATATAGCCGGCCGCCAGGCAGAACAGCGCGAATAGTCCGTCCCCCAGGGTATAATTTTTGGCTGCCGGCGGGGCCGTCGCCTCTACCGCCGGCTCGGCCGGCCTGTCTATCCCATAGTCCATAGCAGGTTCCTCCTTGCTTTCCACTACTTGAAATTTGCATTTCCAAGAGCCACAATAGCATACAGGAATCTATTTGTCAACAAAAAATTATCGTTTATCGATACATAACGCCCTGGAAGCCTCTGGAGCCCTTAACATATAAAGGAGACGCTGCCCGTGGAACTTTCCCCGATGTATAACGCCGATACGCCACTCGCGAACGCCATCGGCGCTCATCTTTATCGAAAAACGGCATCTTTCCACACCCCTGGCCACAAGGGCCGGGCCCCTGTGTTGAAAAGTCTGTCCACCCTGTCCGCCGACCTCACCGAGTTGCCCGATACCGGCAGTTTGTACGACGGCGGCGACGCCATCGAGGCCGCGGAAATCCAGGCGGCGCGCGCCTTCGGCGCCTCCCAGACGTTTTTCAGCGGCGGCGGCTGCACCCTGTGTATCCAGGCCATGCTGCTCCTGGGCGCGGGGGCCGGCGGCCGAGTGTTGATGGCCCGGAACGCCCACCGCAGCGCCCTTCACGCCGCCGCCCTCCTCGGTCTTGACGTGACCTGGCTGTGGCCGGATATGACGGAAATCAACGGTTTTCAACAGCCCTCTGTGGAAAGTGTGGAAAGTTCGCTGAAGGCGGACAGGCGTATACGCGCCGTATATGTCACCAGTCCCGACTATGCCGGCAATCTGTGCGACATCGCCGGCATGGCCGTGGTCTGCCGGCGGGCCGGCGTCCCCCTGCTGGTGGATAACGCCCACGGCAGTCACTTGGGGGCCTTCGAGCGGCATCCCCTGGCCCTGGGGGCGGCGATGACCGCCGATTCGGCGCACAAAACCCTCCCGGTACTCACCGGCGGCGCTTGGCTTCATATCCGGCCCGGAGCTCCCGTCAGCCGGGTGGAGGCCAAGGCCGCCATGGCTCTGTTCGGATCCACCTCGCCCGCCTTTCCGGTGCTGGCCTCCCTGGATTTGGCCCGCCGGTGGTGGGAGGAGAGCGGGCCCGCCGCCTTCCGCGCCCTGGCGGAGCGGGTGGAAGCCCTGCGCCGCGCGGCGGACGCATCCGGCGTCGTACGCGCCGCCTTTTCCGAGCGGCCCGCCGCCCTGCGGGATCCCGTCCGCCTGGTGCTGGACGGCGCGCCCGGCGGCGTCAGCGGGGAGGCCCTGGGGGCCTATCTGCGCGCCCGGGGCTGCGAACCGGAGCACACCGACAGCCGGTATGCAATCCTCATCCCCACCCCCTTCAACACCGAGGAGGAGTTCGCCCGCCTAGAGCGGGCCCTGCGGGAGCTGCCCGCCGCCCGCCTGTCCGTAGGCGCCGCCGCCGGCTTCACCCCTTTTTTGGCGGACGAACGGCCCGAGGCGGTGCTGTCCCCCCGGGATGCCCTCCTCCGCCCCGCCGAAACCGTGCCGGTAGGGGAGGCGGCCGGCCGGATCGCCGCGCGCAGCGTGTGTCCCTGCCCGCCCGGAATCGCCGCCGCTGTCCCGGGGGAACGGCTGTCGCCGGCTCTGGCGCGGATGCTGGAAATCGCCGGATTTTCCCAGATTGTTGTATTAAAAACCTTGTAACGGCGCATAAAATACAGTATAATATAAAAGCGGCAACCTGCCGCGCGACGCGTTCTCTAAATGAAACGGAGGATTTGTTCTATGAAACTGATCTTCGCCATTGTGAATAAGGACGACAGCGGATCGGTGTCGTCCGCGCTGACCCGCGCCGGGTTCTCGGTGACCAAGCTGGCCACCACCGGCGGCTTCCTGATGGCCGGCAACACCACCTTCCTGGTAGGGACCGATGACAGCCGGGTGGATGAGATCATCTCCATCATCGAGAAGCACTCCAAAAAGCGCACCCAGATGGTGCCCAGCTCCACCTACGGCACCTCCACCTACGCCTCCTTCCCCGTGGAGGTCACGGTGGGCGGCGCCACTGTCTTCGTCACCGACATTGAGCGGTACGAGAAGCTGTAAGGATGCGATTTGAAGGCTTTGCGGGCAACGAGGCGGCCAAGCGGCAGCTGGCCGCCGATATCGACGCCGGGCGGTTTCCCCACGCCCTCGTGCTGGAGGGCCCGCAGGGGAGCGGCCGGCGCACCCTGGCCCGCCTGCTGGCCAAAGCGGCCGTCTGCCAGGGGGCGGGGGACAAGCCTTGCGGCGTCTGCCCCGGCTGCGTCAAGGCCGCGGCCGGCGGCCACCCGGATATCATCGAGATGGGCGGGGACGGGTCGGCCCGGTCCTTTCATATCGACGCCGTGCGGGCCGTGCGGGAGGACGCCTATGTCCTGCCCAATGAGGCGCCCCGCCGCGCCATTCTGCTCATCGGGGCCCACAATATGACCGAGCAGGCGCAGAACGCCCTGCTGAAAATTTTGGAGGAACCCCCGTCCCACGTGGTGTTTCTCCTGACCTGCGACAACCGCGCCCAGCTGCTGCCCACCGTTCAGTCCCGGTCGGTGTGCATCCCCCTGGGCGGCGTGCCGGAGGAGGAAGCCCTGCCCCTGCTGCGGCAGCAGCTGCCCGATGCCGGCGAGGAGGAGCTGAAGCGGGCCCTCATCGTGTTCGGCGGCGTGATTGGCCAGGTTCTCCACGGGATGGAGGAGGGCACGTTCCGTCGGGTGCTGGAGTTGGCCCCCGCCCTGGCGGCCGCCGTCGCCGCCCCGGACGAAATCGAGCTGCTCCGCCTGACCGCTGGCCTGGATAAGGACAAGGAGGCTCTGGATGGGGTGCTCGGGGCGCTGCGGTGGATCTTCCGCGACGCGCTGGCCGCTCGCTGCGGGGCCGCTTCCCGTCTGTCCACCTCGCCTGAAACGGCGGACAAGCTGGCCCGCGCCCTCACCCGGGCGCAGCTCATGGCCCTGCTGGAAACGGTGGAGGGGCTGGAGCAGGCCCGCCTGCGCAACATGAACGCCACCCTGTTTGTCACCCTGTTCTGCGCCCGCCTGCGGGCCGCGGCCGGGCGGTGAACTTTTCTATAAACGATAGGAGACAAGCGAATGGCTGTGATTATCGGCGTCCGTTTTAAGAATACCGGCAAGGTCTATTATTTCGATCCCGGCCAAAACCAGCTGGAAAAGGGCAGTCTGGTGGTGGTGGAAACCGCCCGCGGCATCGAATGCGGCGAGGTGGTCATCCCCAATAAGGAGGTGGCCGATTCCACCATCGTCAAGCCCCTGAAGCCGGTGCTGCGCCCCGCCACGCCGGAGGATAAGCGGCGGGCCAAGGAGAACGCGGAAAAGGAACAGCGGGCCATGCGGGTCTGCCAGGAGAAAATCGCGGCCCATAAGCTGGATATGAAGCTGGTGGACGTGGAATACACCTTTGACAATTCCAAGATCCTGTTTTACTTTACCGCCGACGGCCGGGTCGATTTTCGGGATTTGGTCAAGGATCTCGCCTCCGTTTTTCGCACCCGCATCGAGCTGCGGCAAATTGGCGTGCGGGACGAGGCCAAGATGCTGGGGGGCCTTGGCATCTGCGGCCGTCCCTTCTGCTGCTCCCAGTTTCTCAGCGATTTTCAGCCCGTGTCCATCAAGATGGCCAAGGAGCAGGGCCTGTCCCTGAACCCCACCAAGATTTCCGGCTCCTGCGGCCGCCTGATGTGCTGCCTGAAATATGAGCAGGACGCGTATGAGTCCCTGCTGCGCATGACCCCCAAGGTGGGTGCTTTGGTTACCACCAAGGAGGGCAAGGGCGTGGTCTGCGACGCCAATATTCTCACCGGCGTGGTCAAGGTGCGGCTGGACAAATCCCCCGATTCCCCGCCCGTGGTGATGGATCGCAAGGATGTCAAGGTCATCCGGGACGGCAAGCTCAAGGTGGGCAAGGAGGAACGGGCCAATTTGTCGAACCTGGAAGAATAATGCCCGCCTGGCAGAAATTTTAACACAAAACCGGTTGCAATTTCGCCGCGGTATGGTATTATAAAAAAGAACATAATATAGGAGGTGCTTTTCAATGGCATATAAGATTTCCGACGACTGCATTTCTTGCGGTGCGTGCGAGGCGGAATGCCCCGTGTCCGCTATCTCCGAAGGGGATGGCAAATATGAAATCAACCCCGAGCTTTGCACCGAGTGCGGCAGCTGCGCGGATGTTTGCCCCGTTGGCGCTCCTCAGGGCGAATAAGTGATTTCGTAACGCGTTGCCGGGCGGCCCCAGCGGGGACGCCCGGCAATTGTCGTTTTCCGGCGGGCCGCGCGCCCGGTATTTTCACAGGAAGGAGGGGCGGCCATGGCCATCCGGTATGAACCTCTGGACGGCGGGATGGCCGTGGCGGTGGACGACTTCTGCGGCTTCGGCGCCGACGCCCTGTTCCTGGCCCGCTTCGCCTCGCCGAGGCCCGGCGAGCGGGTGGTGGATCTCGGCACCGGCTGCGGCATCCTGCCGGTTCTTCTCCTGCGGGATTCCGCCGCCGCCCATGTGACCGGCGTGGAAATTCAGCCCGCCGCCGCCGCGCTCGCCCGCCGATCGGTGGCGCGCAGCGGCCTGGACGGCCGGGCCGCCGTCCTCTGCGCCTCCTGGACGGATTTGGATGGTCTCCTGCCCCGGGAAGGTTTCACCTGGTGGTGTGCAACCCGCCCTATTTCCCGCCCGGATCCGGGCGGGAAAGCGCGTCGTCCGCCGCCCGCCTGGCCCGGCACGAGCAGCCGGGCACCCTGGACGAGGTGGTTGCCGCCGCGTCCCGGCTGCTGCGCTTCGGCGGCCGGTTCTGCCTCTGCCACCGGCCGGAGCGGCTGGCGGATGTCGTGGCCGCCCTGCGCCGCCGCGGGCTGGAGCCCAAGCGGCTGCGCACCGTGCAGGGCGCCGCCGCGTCCGCCCCCTGGCTGCTGCTCCTGGAGGCCAAAAAGGGCGGCAAACCCGGCTTGCGATGGGAACCGCCCTGGCTCCAGGACCATCCGGCGCAGATGCGGGAGATATACGGCGGGGATACGCCGTAAATACTATACGGACTGTTGAGGTGAAATCGGCTATGAGCGGCCGTTTGACTTTGGTGGGCACGCCCATCGGCAACCTGTCGGATATGTCGCCCCGGGCGGTGGAGGCCCTGGAGGCCTGCGATTTTATCGCCGCGGAGGATACCCGCGTCACCCTCCGCCTGCTGAACCATTTCGGCGTCAAAAAGCCCCTGGTCAGCTATTATGAGCACAATAAGCGGACGAGGGGAGAGGCGCTGTGCGCCCGCCTGCTCGCGGGGGAGAACGGGGTGCTGGTCAGCGACGCGGGGATGCCTGCCATCTCCGATCCCGGGGAGGATCTGGTGGCCCTCTGTCATGAAAAGGGCATTCCGGTGGGGGTGGTGCCCGGTCCCAGCGCGGTGGTCACCGCCCTGGCCATCGCCGGCCTGCCCACCGGCCGTTTCACCTTCGAGGGGTTTCTCAGTATGAACAAGCGCAGCCGGCGGGAGCATCTGGCGTCGCTGAAAGCCGAGCCCCGCACCATGGTGTTCTACGAGGCGCCCCACAAGCTGCCCTATACCCTGGCGGATCTCCTGGAGGCCCTGGGCGATCGGCGTATCGCTCTGGTGCGGGAGCTGACCAAGATCCACGAGGAAGTGGTGCGCACCACCTTGGCCGAGGCCGCCGCCCGGTACCGGGAGGAAGCGCCCCGGGGGGAATTCGTGGTGGTGGTCGAGGGCGCTGCCCCGCCACAGGCCCCGCCCGCCTCTCCGGAGGACGGGGCGACCCTGGCCGGAGCGTACGTGCGCGAGGGGCTGTCTCCCTCCGAGGCCGCCAAGCGCGCGGCGGCCGAGACCGGGCTGAAAAAGGGCGATATCTACCGCCTGTTGATGGAATAGCGGCGCCGGGAGCGCCTGCGGAGAGGAAGGACAAGATATGACGGCAATGCTTTTGGACGGATTCTTTTCCCAGCTGGGGGTGGGCAATTACATCATGCTCGGCGTGATGGTGGTCGGCGTGGTGGTGCTGTACATCTGGGGCAGCCATTATAAGGGCAAGGACAGCCGGGCCGAAATGCTTCAGCGCCGGTACGGCTTGATGGACGCGGATAAGCTGGCCGAGGTGCCGGACGAGGAGCTGGTGGAGGCTGTGGTGGCCAACATCATGGCCAAGGTGGACAAGCGCCGTCCTGATGCCTATAAAACGGTGTCTCAGCTGTCCCACGGCCGCAACGCGGTGTACTGCGTGTGGCTCATCTGCAAGGAGCTGGACGCGGGCAGCTTTGAGGAGGTGCTCGAGGGCCCCTCCGCTGTGTTCCTGGAGCTGGCGGCCGACGGTTTTGACGCCGTGGGCGCGCCGGGCTGCGCCGCCGCGGTGCGGAGCGTCCTCACCGCCTCCTCCGAGGAGGAGCGGGCGGAACTCCACGCCGATTTCCTGGAGCAGGCCGAGGTCGAGCAGCCCCTGGAAAAGTGCGTGGAATACATCCGGGACAATCCCGACGAATTCCTGGACGAGGGGATTCTGGGCCGGTAATGCCAAGAGACCGCCGCGAAAGAGGAGCCTCCTCTGCCGCGGCGGCCTTTTATGTCTGCGGGAGTTAAAACAAAAGCCGGGAGACCAAGCATCTCCCGGCTTTTGCGTTTATTCCTCCATCTGCTTGCCCAGGAACGCCGCCGCCACCTGGCAGAGCTTCACGTCGCTCTCGCCCGGGATGGCGCCGCTTTCGGGCAGCATCATGCATACCGCGCCGGTCACGTCGCCCGCCGCCACGATGGGGGCCACCACCGCTGCGTACCGATCCACCGATTCCACCGGCTGCAGCCGTCTCGCGTCACCCGCCTTGGCCACGTGGGTCTGCCGCTGGTCCATGACCTCCTCGAGCTGGCCGGAAATCCGCCGCTCCAGGAAATCCTTCTTGGCGCCGCCCGCCGCGGCCACCACGTGATCCCGGTCGCAGATGAGCACCGTCAGCCCGCAGGCCCGGGACATCACGTCCGCGTACTGGGCCGCAAAGGGAGACATTTCGCCCACTGGGGAATATTTCTTAAAGACGACCTCGCCGTCGTTATCGGTGAAAATTTCGAGCGGGTCCCCTTCGCGGATCCGCATGGTGCGCCGGATTTCTTTCGGTATGACCACACGACCTAAGTCGTCGATTCTTCTGACAATTCCTGTTGCTTTCATCGCTTATCCTCCGTCTGTCGTTTTCTAAGGCCGGCCGCCGCCGTTGCTTTTTCATAGCAAGGTTATTGTCTGCACCCAAAGAAAATTTATACGGAGAAACTTTCAAAATTTGTAAGAGGTTTGTTGGATATTTGCGACCGCTTTCCCCAAAACATATTGTGCCAGAGCGTTCTTTTGTTCCTCGTCAAGAAGCATAAATAGTTTTTCTCCAATCTGTTTGCCGAATTCTTCTATGTCAAAAACAGATAATGTCCCATATGACCACCTTCTTTATATTGCATGGTTCTCTTCATATTATTTCTTCAGGAACAGGGAAAAGGTGCTGCCGTTTTCATCGGATGCCACCTTGATGTACCCGTTCTGCTTATTCACAATATCACGGGTAAGATACAAGCCGATTCCTACACCGTCAACCCCTGCCGACTGCTTTCCACGGTAAAACCTGCCGAAGATCTTTGCCTGTTCTTCTTCGGGAATCCCAATCCCATTGTCGGATATATCCAGCCGCAGATAGGATGGGTATTCGGTGATTTTTAAACCCACAACGCCGCCGTTAGGCGTGTATTTCACAGCATTGTCAAGCACATTGGTAATGGCCTCCGCCGTCCAGTTAAAATCGAGCAGGGCTTCAAAGGTCTGTTCGCAGTCAAAGGTAATGGTGATGTTTTTCCCTCTTGCCTTGGCATAAACCGTTTTTACCGCTTGCAGAACAATATCATTCAGGCTGTTTCTTTCAGGTTTCAGACGGATAATGCCGCTTTCCAGACGGGACATTTTAATCAGGCTGTTTGTCAAAAAGGTCAGCTTTTCAAGGGATGTTTGCAGGGTGGCAACATATTCGTTTCGCTCCTCATCGGACAACGCTTTATCACCGAGCAGCTGCGCAAAGGTATTTGCCGCCGCTACCGGCGTTTTGATTTGGTGGGATATATCGGAAATCAAGGTCTTGATATGCTCTTTTTCCTGCGCCAACATCTTATTTTGCGCCGTCAAAATGTTGCGTAGTTTTAAGAGCTGATGCTGTAAACGAGCAGTCAGCGTATCCTCGGCTTCAGAAAATATGTGGCGTTCCTGTTGTTCCACCAAAGCCTCAATAAGCAGCGCAATCTCCTCCAAGAGATTATCGTTATAGCGGTTGTGCAGAAAGTCCAACAGAAACAACAACCCGCATAAAAGCACAAAAGCGGAAACGATAAAAAGCATACGGAAAAGAATGTCCTCCATAAAAAAGAACACACCAATAGATACCGCCGCTGTGGCAGTACCTGTAATTAAAATTAGTTTTCTGTAAATTCCAAAATGCTTCATCGTCATTCTCCAAGGGTATAGCCCATACCAAAAACCGTCACAATGTATTCTTGATTTTCATCATTCAGTTTCTGCCGCAGCCGTTTAATATTCACCCGCACTGTATTGTCATCCACAAAGTTTCCGTCTATATCCCAAAGCTGTTCTAAAAGCATTGCCTTTGTAACAACCCTGCCCCTGTTTTCCATTAGATAAAGGAGCAGTTTGTATTCCGTTGATGTCAGGTGTATTTCCTGGCCCTTCATCAAAACAAGGCATTTTTCTTTATCCACTTCTAAATCCCGATATCGAATACGGGCAGCTCCGCCGCCCGTCCGTTTTAAGACTGCCAGCACCTTTTTTCGCAAAACCTCAATAGGAAAGGGTTTAGATATATAGTCATCACAACCTGCCGAAAAGCCGGAAAGCATATCTTCCTCGGTGTCGTTGGCGGTCAGAAACAAAACAGGTGTTTCAGAGGTTTCACGGATTTTTTTGCAAAACTCCAGACCGCTGCCGTCGGGCAGGTTAATATCGAGCAGGAACAAATCATATTTTTGCTTTTGGTATTGCTGCAAGGCTTCTAAATAGCCATAGACCGCCGTGACCGTATGCTCGTCCTTTTTTAAGGCAATCGAAATGCCTTTGCTCAAAATTTTATCATCTTCCAGTAAAAAGATATTTGTCATAGCCGCAAAACGCACCACCTTCCTCAATATGCAGAGTTGCGGGAACAGACGCAGCGGCGCTGCGTCTGTTCCCGCAAACTCACTTAGTTATCAAAATTGTGCAGCCGTTCAATGACCGTTTCATCAGAAGTCGCCTTGTAAACAATGGCGGGAACGCTCAGGCAGATCACAAAGATTGCCGCAATCAAACCGATGACAAGTGCAACAGGGTACTCAAACACCGCATAGTTTGCTATGTGGGGAACGGCGTCCGCCACCAGCAGCAGAAACGCATTGCCGAAGGTCATAATCAGCAGCGTAGAGATGAGGGCATAAATACCGCCTTCCAAGGTCAGTATCTTCCTGATCTGCTTTTTCGTTGTGCCGATACTTTCCATCATGGCAAATTCATTTTTCCTTGCCACTACGCCGGTCAGCATCACATTGACAAAGTTAATCAAGCCGATGACAATGAGCAGAATCGCCGCGCCATTCCCTAACAGGTTGATAGAATAGAACGTCTGATTAAATAGTTCTTTCTGATTCACGGCAGATTTCATCTGCCACTCCGATGTGGTCAAGGTACTGTTGATTGCCTGCAATTCGCTGTCAATCTGTTCCAAGTCATTGAAATTCTTAATATCCACGCCGATTGCGGAAATGATCGATTCTTTCGTCAGGCGTTCCATACCCGCTTCGCTGACAAAGATGATATTGGGCACCATATAAATGTCCTTGCGTCTGCCAATACTATCGGAAAGATTATTCCCATAATCGTCATAGTAAAAAGCTCCGTCGATTTTGAAATCGGTTGCCCTGCCGTCTGTACTGTCAGCGGTCAGCGTCAGTGTTTTACCCACCAAAGCGGTATTGGGAGCAAGATGTTCTGTATCTTTTCCTGCAATCGCTGTTTCGCCGCGCTTAAATGCTTCAATGTCAATGGGCGTATCCGGGTGCTTGGCATTGTATTCTTCCAACGCCTTGTCATCGTCAAGCGTTGTAATATAGCAGCCGTACTCACCGGCGTCAGCATACCCTTTCAGCGTCTCTATCATCTGTTCATAGGACTGCCCTTTGGACTTATATTTGCTGTCCTCATATTTGATTTTCATAAAACCTTCTAAAGCGGCTTCATCAAAGTTAATGCCTGCCCAGACGGTTTTTTGAACATCCACATTTTCAATACCATTGACTTGCTTGATCTGTTCCACAAAGTGTTCATCAAACTGCGGTATTTCTTTATTGGGCTGTTCGGGCTGTTCAAACTGGATATCGTTGTATTCAAAGTGATAATCCATATATTCTTTAATAAAGTTTTCGGCATTCATACTTCCGATGACTCCATTTACGCCTAAGATCATTGTGATACCCATAAACAGGGACATAAACACAAGGATAGCGCGCTTTTTGTCACGGAATACATTGTGGAACGCCATCACGTGCAGCTTGCCGCCATTGGTAGAATTTCTGCTTTTGGTTTTCTTCGGCGCGAAGTTCTGAAATTTCAGCGCTTCCACAGGCGAAATTTTTGCTGCCGCTTTTGCCGGTGCGTTGCAGGCAATCCAAACCGTTACCGCCGAAAAGAGGATAGACAGAATATAGATCGCCGGGTGGAAGAACACCTCGGCCTCCATCATCGACTTTCCTTGTTCAAAGCCCTCGTTCAAAACAAGAGGAACAATGCCAAAGGAAACGGCGGTAGCTAACAAAATACCAATGGGGATACCGATACAGGCAAACTTGACCGCCTGATTTTTAACCAGCGATTTGATCTGCGCCTGTGTTGTACCCAGCGTTTTCATCAAGCCGTAAAACCGGGTGTCCTTTGAAATGGAGATATACAGGACATTGTAAATAAGGAGATACCCGCTGCCGATGATGAAGAACACCAAAAGGATCGCCATTGCGATCACCGAGCCGCTTGATGATTTCATCGAAACCGCACCGCTGAAAGACTGGTTTTCGTTTAACTCCACATCTCGTTGAATACGGTGAAAATCATCGGGCATTTTATTCAGCGACAAAGAGAGAACGCCGTCCCCAGCCACTGTGTAGCCTGCGTTTTTACAATACGCCTCGGAAACAAAGCCCATTCCCGTGCCTGTATAGGAATGGAACCAGCCGCTTAATGTGAAAGTCCTTTCCTGCCGACCGTTTTTATCATAGTAGGACAGAGGAATTTCCATATTCAGTTTCGGGTCTGTAATATCGAGTTGTGAAAGGGCGTCCTCCGACAGCATGATTTCATTTTCGCTTGCGGGGTATTTGCCCTCCAAATCCTTAATGGCTTCCTGGTAGTGTTTTTCCCATTCAGTGGTGTCGTAATACTGGAGCGCAATGGAAAGCTCACGCCCCTCGCCGTTCTCCTCGGCAACCGAGCCGACCATATATTGCGTACCGACGGTTTTGACATAATCCAAGTTCCGGATCTGCTGTTCCTGCTCTGCCGTCGGCATCGCAAGGGATACATTCGCGGTTGTACCGGCTGTTCGCACCTGCATTAACTTCATATTTTCCATATAGTTAATGCCTAAACTGAACACTGTGGTGATCATAAAGGTAGTGAGGATGATTGCAAACACCGCAAACAGGTTACGGGTGCGGTTTGCTTTCATCATGCCTTTTTCCACTCGCTTGACTGCGCTTTTATTTCGGTTAGCGTGCATACTTCACACCTCCCGAAACAACCTTGCCATCCTCAATGCGGATTGTGCGGTCTGCCATCTGAGCGATTTCCTCATTGTGGGTGATCATAATGGTGGTCTGGTGGAACTGGCGGCTGATAGCCTGCATCAGCAGGATTACATCCATACTGGTTTTGGAGTCCAGATTGCCGGTCGGTTCGTCGGCAAGAATAATGGCGGGCTTTGTTGCAAGGGCGCGGGCAATCGCCACTCTCTGCTGCTGACCGCCGGATAGGTTGTTTGGCATATTTTTGAGTTTTCGCTCCAAGCCGAGGATGTGGATAATCTCTTGCACAAAACCTGTATCGGTCTTGCCGCCGTCAATCTCAATGGGGTACACGATGTTCTCATACACATTGAGGACCGGGAGCAGATTGTAGTTCTGAAAGACAAAGCCAATATTCCTGCGGCGGAAAATGGTTAATTCCTCGTCCTTCATTTTCAAAAGCTCTTTGCCCCGAATTGTGACGCTGCCGGAAGTGGGGCGGTCTAACCCGCCGATCATATTTAAGAGGGTGGATTTACCGCTGCCCGATGTACCGATGATAGCAACAAACTCGCCTTCTTCTACAGAGATAGACACCCCGTCCAAAGCGTGGACTTCGCTTTCTCCACTGCCATATATCTTGCGTAAATCTTTTGTTTCAAGGATTGCCATAACTAAAACCTCCAAGTTCTTTTTATGATTTTAGTATAGCGGCCACTTCTTACAATCTCATTACAATCCATACTGAAAATAAAAAGGGTATAGTTGATCTTTAGTTTATTGGAATATCCATTTGTCTTTCGGTAAAACCAAAGTCTTTGCCCCAACAGCCCAATGATATGCGAAACCAGCGTAACGTCCTCTTGGGGATAAACACCGTTTGTGATCTGCAAAGCCACCTTCTCTATTTTTTCATGCTTGTTGGTGACATATCCCCAAACCTCTGAGATCATTGCCGCTGGCAATGGCTGCGCGTTCCGTTGGAACGCTGAAAAAATATAACCAAATAGAAGAACAAAAGAAAACTGCTATGCATCGGATAAACCTTTTGCATAGCAGTTGTTCTTTTTCCGTTTACCTGACATTCGTCATAAGTTTTGCAATGTTTCCTTATGGGCTACTGCCTTCCGGCACGGGCCCTGTCTGTTTTTTATTCCGCCAGCCGCGCGGCCACCGCGTCCAGGAACTCCATGGAGCCCACTGCCGTCTTGTTCGGCAGGGTGGACAGCAGCGCCAAATCCTTGGTCATCACGCCGTCCTCGATGGTGCCTAGGGTCGCGGCCTCCAGTCGGTCGGCGAAGGCTTCCAGGTCGGCCAGCCCGTCCAGCTGCGCCCGCTTGCGCAGTGCGCCCGACCAGGCGAAAATGGTGGCCACCGAGTTGGTGGAGGTGGCCTCCCCCTTCAGATGGCGGTAATAGTGCCGGGTGACGGTGCCGTGCGCCGCCTCATATTCGTATTTCCCGTCCGGGGAAACCAGCACGCTGGTCATCATGGCCAGAGAGCCGAAGGCCGTGGCCACCATGTCGCTCATCACGTCCCCGTCGTAGTTCTTGCAGGCCCAGATGAACCCGCCCTCCGACCGGATAACCCGGGCCACCGCGTCGTCGATGAGGGTGTAGAAATAGGTGATTCCCGCCTTCTCAAAAGCCTCCTTGTACTCCGCCTCGAAGATCTCGGCAAAGATGTCCTTAAACCGGTGATCGTAAATCTTCGAAATGGTGTCCTTGGTGGAGAACCACAGGTCCTGCTTAATCGACAGGGCGTAGCTGAAGCAGGAGCGGGCGAAGCTGCTGATGGACGCGTCTGTGTTGTGCATCCCCATGACCACGCCGCCGCCCGCGAAATCGTGGATCAGCCGGCGGGTCTCCCGTCCGTCCTTGCCGGTGACCACCAGCTCCGCCTTGGCCGCGTCCTCCACCCGGATTTCGGTGTTCTTGTAGATGTCACCATAGGCGTGACGGGCGATGGTGATGGGCTTCTTCCAAGTGGACACGCTGGGCGTGATTCCCTTGACGATGACCGGCGCGCGGAACACTGTGCCATCGAGCATGGCCCGGATGGTGCCGTTGGGGCTCTTCCACATTTGTTTAAGGCCGTACTCCTCTACCCGCTGGGCGTTGGGGGTGATGGTGGCGCATTTGACGCCCACGCCGTATTTCTTGATGGCGTTGGCCGCGTCTACCGTCACCTGGTCGTCGGTGTCGTCCCGATGCCGCAGCCCCAGGTCGTAGTATTCGCATTGCAGATCCACAAACGGGGTCAGCAGCTTGTCTTTGATCCCCTGCCAGAGGATACGGGTCATTTCGTCCCCGTCCATCTCCACCAGCGGCGTCGTCATGGCAATTTTCTTCATACGCGTCCTCTCCTTCTATGGTAGCATTCATTGACAAGGGCAAACCGTGCGGCCCCTTTGTCAACCGATGCTATGGTTTCTCAGTTGTTCTTCAGCCGGACGAATACCAGCCGGCTGTTTCCCGCGCTGGAGGGGCTGGACTGCACGTCCAGGATCCCCAGCGACTTAACAAACGGGGTCAGCTTTTTGAACCCGTAGTTGCGCACGTCAAACTCCGGAAACCGCTTAGGCAGCCGGTTGCCGATTTCCGCAATGGGTACCCACTCGTCCTCGTCGGACACCTCGTCCACGATGGTGAGGATGGCCCGCTTGATGGTGGACAGGGGCGTCATTTCCGATTCCACCGGCTCCACCGGCGCCGGGGCGGCCTTGGGCTCCGGCTTGGGCCGGTTGGCCTGCTCGAGCACCTCCAGGTACTTGAACTTGTTGCAGGCCGCGATGAAAGCGTTGGGCGTCTTTTTCTCGCCCATCCCGATGACGTACATCCCCGACTCCCGCAGCCGCACCGCCAGCCGGGTGAAATCGCTGTCGCTCGACACCAGGCAGAAGCCCTCCACGTTCCCGGAATAGAGAATGTCCATCGCGTCGATGATCATGGCCGAGTCGGTGGCGTTTTTCCCCGTGGTGTACCCATACTGCTGAACCGGCGTGATGGAATTGTCCAGCAGCACGTTTTTCCACGACCCCAGGGCCGATTTGGTGAAATCCCCGTAAATCCGCTTGTAGGTGGTGGTGCCGTCATTGGATAATTCGTCGAGAATATACTTGATGTATTTGTCTGACACGTTGTCCGCGTCGATGAGGACGGCCAACCGGCAATCCTTGGCGGAATGCTTGTCTTCCATATATCCGTTCCTTTCTTTGTTAGTCCAGCTTCCCCGCGTGGCGGAAATCGACGGCCGCGCCGTAGGCTCCGCCGTTGAAGGGGCGCAGGATGATGCCGCTGTTTTTCGCGGGGATGCCGATGGTCCGTTTCTGAAAATCCAGCGGGATGGAGGGGCATTCCTCCACCAGCAGCTTTTCCAGCGCGTCCACGTCCGCCCGGCTCACGTCTCCCACCGACAGCTTTTTGTACTGCTCGTCGAACCGTGCGCTGCTGTACTTGGCCAGGTTTCCTGCCGGCGCGTCGGACAGGAAGGCCGCCAGCCCGCCCATGGCGTACAGGGAGCCCCCCGTCTGGGCGCCGATGGCTATCTGATAATTTCCCACCTGGAGGCGGGCGCGCAGCTGGTCGGCGGGCACCGGATCCAGGGTGAAATACAGCGTCAGATGGCTCTGCCAGGACTGGATGACGTACCGCGCGAGGTTGATGCTGTAAGCGTCGTCGGCGCACAGCACCTTGAGCGCCGGCATGGCGGTCAGCGAGAGGGCCGCCATCCCCTCGCTCAGCTCGCGGCGCGCCTTATCCCGGTCGGTGGTCACCGCCCGGGAATTGTCCGCGTTCCGGTAGGGCTCCGTCCCCTTCAGGATGGCGTCGGGGGCGATATACCCCTGGGCCGGGGTGCAGATGGTCTTGTCCAGCTGCTCCGCGATCCGATCGTAGGCCAGCGCGTCCCGCAGCGCCCGGCGGATAGAGGCGTTCGACAAAGCGGTCACGCTGTTGTTCAGCCAGACATACTCGATGGTGTCGTCCATGACCTCCAGATGGAACGCCTGCTCCCGGGCCGCCTCCAGCTGATCCGGCCGCAGCGCCGCCGCGTCCAGCGTCCCGGCCAGCAGCGCCTCGCCCGTCTCCGCCTCCGGCTGGATGACGTACCGCACCGTCGCCGGATACACGTCCTCCGCCTCGTGGTACTGCTCGTTCTTGTTCAGCAGCAGGGACTGGCCGTGGTTCCACGCCCCCAAGCTGAACGGCCCGTTGGTCAGCACATAGGCCTTTTCCAGCCCGTACCGCCCGGCGGTGTACTCGAAGAATTCCCGGTTGCAGGGCATGAAGGGCGTCCCCGCCAGCTTAACGGGAAACCCCGCGTCCGCCTCGGTCAGCGTGATGGTCAGGGTGTCCTCGTCCACCGCCTTGACCCCCAGCTCCTCCGCCGCCTTTTTCCCTTCGCTAACGGCCTGCGCGTTCTGGATCCCGAACAGCTGGGCCGCCAGGGCCGACCCGGTTTCAGGCATCACCGCCCGCTGCATCCCGAACACGAAATCCGCGGCCGTCACCTTCACCGGCTGCTCCCAGACCGTGGGGGTTTCCCCCTTCTTCGCCTTGGGCAGGGTGCTCCAGTAGGATTCCTTCAGCCGGAAGGTGTACACCCGCCCGTCGTCGGAAACCGTCCAGTCCGCCGCCGCCGGCACCGCCTCGCCGTTCTCGTTCAGCCGGGCCAGTCCCTCGAACAGCGCCGCCACCAGCGTCACCGACGCCGCGTCGGTGGAGACCTGGGGATCCAGCTGCCGCGGCTCCGCGCTCAGCGGGAAGCGAAAGCTCTTGCCCAGCGGCGTGTCCCTATGGCATCCCGCCAGCCCCAGCAGGGCTGCGCCCGCCAGCAGGACAGCCAGCAAGGATCTGCCCCATTTTCCGTGCAACAGCCTTCGCCCCCTTTCGTACCGTTCCTATGAACCCTTTTATTATACCAAGTGCGTCCCTGTATGTCCAATTGCATTTTTCTTAAATTCCTGATAAAATAGGTCCGTTTTCTTATCCAATCGGAGCGGCGGCCCCTTCTCCCCGCGTGGACGAGCCGCCATCCGGGTGAGTTGTGCCGCCCCATCGGGTGGAAAGGGGGAGCCGCATGACAGGCTTCGGTATCTTCGCCTATTTCGGGTACGATCTGCCCCTGGAGGAATCCCTGCGCCGCCTCGTCGCCGCCGGCTTCGATACCGTGTCCCTCTTCTGGGGCGCGTTCGACGGCGGCCCGCCCCTGCATCGTCAGCCGGAGCTGGCCCGCCGCGCCGGCCTGCGGGTTGAGAATGCCCACGCTCCCTTTGACGGGGTCAATGCCCTGTGGACGCCCGGCGACGACGGCGACCGCTACGCCGCCTCCCTTGTCGAGGCCCTGGAGGGCTGCGCCGCCTCCGGCGTCCCCGTCCTGGTGGCCCATCTGACGGACGGCCCCGCCCCGCCGCCGCCGTCTCCCCTGGGGATCGACCGCCTCCGGCGGGTGGAGGCCGCCGCCGAACGCCGCGGCGTTGTCCTCGCGCTGGAAAACCTGCGCCACGCCGCCCATCTGCACGCCGCCCTGTCCGCGCTGACCGGCCCCTTCACCCGCTTCTGCTACGACAGCGGCCATCATTTCGGCTGGGGAAAGGGGGAGCCCTATCTGGAACGGTATGGCTCCCGCCTCGCCGCTCTCCATCTCCACGATAACGACGGCACGCGGGATCAGCACCTCCTGCCCTTTGACGGCGCCGTGGACTGGCCCGCTCTCATGGCCCGGCTGGCCGCGACTGGCTACGACGGGGCTCTCACCCTGGAGGTGCAGGCCTTCGGCCGGTACGAGCGGGCTATGTCCGTCTCCGCCTTTCTCGAGCGGGCCCATGCCGCCCTCGAGCGGCTGTATAAATGCCAAACGCCCCGGCGTTAAGCCGGGGCGTCGTGCGTCAGGGCCGCAGGCCCATGCCGCCTTCCAGGGTAATGGTCTCGCCGGACATGTATTTGAAGTCGGGGGACCCCAAATGCACGCACACCCGCCCGATGTCCAGCTCCGAATGGATTTGTTGTGAGGGAAAGTCCTAAGGAAATTTCGCCCCTCATGCTTTGTGAAAAATAGCTCTGGAATCAGTTGACAAAAAATAAAAATTATTGTAACATATAGAAAACACAGGGGAGCTTGCAAAAGCAGGCTGAGAGGAAGTTGTGTGACTTCGACCCTTTACCTGATGCGGATAATGCCGCCGTAGGAAGTGATGAGGACGCTCATGTTCTAACGGGCGGAGAGAAGCCGTATCGGTTCCTCTCCGCCCGTTTATGTTTCTCCCCCCAGGGGAGTGATTGCAAAATTGATGTGTACCTAAAAAAACAGAAGGAGATGTGTAATGAGAAAGGCATTAAAAAAAGCGGGAGCACTAACTTTGTCCGTATTTGTAATCGCAGCAACCGCCGCAGGGGTTTCTGCTGCATCCACCAAGGATCAAATCGCGGCATATTTTGACGAGTTCAACTTTGCGGAATATTATGTTTCGGACTCTTTAGGTCAGGATGTTAAAGACGGTCTCAAAAAAATTCAGGACTATATTTCGGAAAATGTCAGCTACACACTGGATGACTTGAACAATGTGGTGGGTAAAATTGATGAAAACGTTCCTGTTACAAGAGCTGGGATCGATTATACCAAATACCTTCCAACCAGTGCCGATCAGCTGAATTCTCAGGAAAAGGCAATTTATAATAATAATCCTGCTTGGGGATTGGTGGTTCTGGCACAAGCAGACTATGCGAATAAGTCGGAAAAAGGCAGGTATGGCTCGAACAGCTGGGGAACCAATGGAGATGCCTATAGACATGCGTTATGGAATGCACTGGGAGCAAGAGGGACAAGCGATGCGTATATGGCTTCCTTTGCTACGGCGCACGAAGCCGGTTCTCCCGATTATAATCCGAACAGTATCGACACAAAAATGGATTTGCAAAACAATGCGACCGGACGCAGCCTTTTAAAGTCTATGTCATTTCCAAGCCGTCCACCTAACGGCATGACAATTCCGTATATTATCACAAATAATATTGCTAATGCGGTTAAGGGAGGAAAAATGGTTCGGTTTGTTGCTGGCGGCGTACAATATAATTATTTAATGTCTACAAATTCCGATTCCAGAAATTAGGTGATGGGTATGAAATGTCGCGCTGCCTTCGCTGGTGTAGCGGCGCTGTTTCTTCTTTTTGGATGCTCCGCGGAAAAGCCGCCGCTGAAGCCGGATAACGCCATCAACGAAACGATAAGCAGGCAGTTGGCGGAGTCCCCGGACTTGATGCTGGATGAAGTTACAGCTCCCTGGGACACGGTTCTTATTGATTCAGCATATTCCGCCCCCACCTCCCTGGAAACGTTAAAGGTGTCCAACCGATGTCAGATACAGGACATACCCTATGAGGACGAAACCATCGTACTGGTTTTTCTGCGCGGTCATCGAGCGGTATCGTATACCTATATACGGTTTTCGGAGGAACAGGAAACGGCAATTTTTCAACAATATCTGTATCAAAACACAGGCCGGGTTTATCCGCCCGGAACGATATTTTCTACAAGTGAAAAGACGCCGGGGAAACCCGAATAGCGTCCTAGGAAAAGCCCGCCGCCGGGTGTCCGGCGGCACGACGCCCCGGCGGTAAGCCGGGGCGTCGTGCGTCAGGGCCGCAGGCCCATGCCGCCTTCCAGGGTAATGGTCTCGCCGGACATGTATTTGAAGTCGGGGGATCCCAAATGCACGCACACCCGCCCGATGTCCAGCTCCGGATCGCCGAACCGGCCCATGGGCACCGCCCGCAGGTTTTTCTCGTAGGCTTCCGGATAGGATACCTTGAAGTTTTCCAGCTGGGAGGTCATGGCCAGGGGGCAGACCACGTTGACGTTGATGTTGTCCTTGCCCCATTCGGTGGCCGCCACCCGGGACAGGCCCCGGATGCCCTCCTTCGCCGCCGCGTAGGAGCATTGCCCCGCGTTGCCGAACAGGCCGGCGCCCGAGGCGAAGTTGATGACCGACCCCTGCGTTTCCTTCAGGTATGGGTAGCATTCCCGCATGTAGTAGAAGGTGGCGTACAGGCCGGAATACATGCCGAGATCGAAATGATCCTTGGTCTGGATGGCCAGCGGGATGCCAGATGCGGACGCCTGGGCGTTGTTGATCAGCACGTCGATGCGCCCGAAGACCTCGATGGTCTTTCGCACCACCTCCTTGACCCGGTCCTCCGACTCGTCGTCGGGGGTGACGTCCGCCTGCAGGGCCAGCACCCGGATGCCGTAGAGCCGTTCCAGCTCCTCCTTGGCGTCCAGAAGCTTCTGCTCGTTGCGTCCGGTCAGCACCAGATCCGCGCCCTCCTTGGCGTAGGCGACGGCGATGCCGTAACCAATGGATTTGGCTTTCCCGCCGCCGGTGATAATGGCGACTTTTCCATCAAAGATTCCCATGCGTTTCCACTCCTTATATGAATATAGTATAGTCAAAAGCGGCGCTTTCAAACCTCAGTATAATCCCTTGTTAAATACATGTCAATTTTGCCGTTTTATTAGAAGTATGGTATAAGGAGAAGGAAAGGGGATGATAGGATGAACATCCTGGCTTTTCAGGTGGAATTTCATACGTTTCTCTTGATCATCGTTCCCGCCGTCATCGTCGTCGCCGATCTGGTGGCCATGGCCCTGTATCTGTGGCGATACAAAAAACGGAACCAATCGCTGCAGGGCTTTTCCTCCACCGCTTTCTGGAAAATCGCCTTGTATATCCTGTTTGCGTTTGCCTTTTTTCTACTCGTGATGCTGACGAATGCTATCATTCTCACCTCATGGTCGAATTCATGGAAATAATCCCGGTCATGCGATCCGTACGAAAGCCTTCCCCTAGAGGAGATTCCCCCGCTTGGCGGGGGACATGTCGCGCAGCGACAAAAGGGGGCCGTCTGCGGCAGGCAAAAGGTGTCGTCCGGCACCGCCGGACGTCGAATGAGGTGGAAAATTCGGAACAAGAACCACTCACAGCACCCCTCGGATCCCGTATGGTCTCGGCGGCCTAAGCCGGCGAGACCGGCAGCGGCAGAGCGTCCCCCCTTGTCTCCCTGTTCTCCTCCCGCAGCGCAGCCCCAGGAGAGCTAGTCGCCCAATTTTCGCAACGTGTGGCGAAACACAGACGAGGTGGGGCCGGTATAATGCTAGAACGCTGCATCCGCGTGATTATTAGCGGGCGTACCTACGGCGGCACAGGCTCTAAAAGTTTCTATATCCCCTATGGAGGGCCGAAGCCCGCAGCGACACAGGGCTTGCCGCGAGCCACAACGTCGGCCTCCCCCCGCCGAATGGTTCTCTAAGGCTTTTTCTTTCTCCCCCTTCTTTCTTTTTCACGCAAGAAAAAGAAAGAAGGGGTGCGGGTGCCTCTCAGGCACAATCTGCTCATAGGTTCATGCCCCGCATACTGACACAACTCCCGATAGAGCCAATGCCCCCGCTTATCTACACCGCGGATAGATCCCCCTTTTGCCGCTTCATTTCTCCTTCCAAAGCGCCAGCGCCAGCCTGGCCCCGATGCGCGCCCCCTTTTGAAAGCTGTCCCTGGCGGCGCAGGCTTCCAAATCCGCCAATACATCCCGGTATTTCTCCAGATACGCCGCCCCTTCTTTGTCCAGCCGAACGCTCAGCTTTTCGTGATACCCGCAGGCCTTTTGCATGATGGCGGCATACCGCCGGCTGATCGGCTCCTCTATGGGGTTGATACCTCCCTCATAAAGCTTGTCCAATATGTCGTTCATAGTCCCCCTCCTTTCTTCCTCACCAAGTATACGAGACTTGTCCGTCCGGCGGAAGGACATGGCATGACATAAAACCGACATCCCATGTGGAACCTGTTCCCACATGCCCAACAAAAAACAGCCCGCCGCCGGCACTCACCGGCGGCAGGCTGTTTTGGATATTATGTCGCGGCGCAGGCCGCCTCTTCCTCCGAGAACCGTGTCTCGATGATTTTCGGGCAGTCCGGCGGGGAATAGACCCACCGGTCCATGTGTCCCCCGGTGAGAAAATACCGGGGCGGCGCCAGGGACTTGTCGGAATCCTGCGCGTCGATGATGATCAGCTTCATCTTCATCTTGTCGGGCAGGATGCTCTTGATGTACACGCCCGCGTGCTGCCCCACCCGGACTCCTTCCCGGGGCTCCGCCAGCCCCGCCAGATTGGGGGTCAGCTCCACAAATATGCCGTAGCTTTCCACCGAGCGGACGACTCCCGCCACCGTCTCCCCCTGGGAGAACAGCGCCGCGTTTTCCTCCCACGTGCCCAGCAGCTCCCGCTGGGACAGGCAAATCCGGTTGTTTTCCAGGGAGGACACCACGCCGAAAATGTCCATCCCCGGCACAAACCGATCGGAGGGATGTGAGATCCGGCTGACCGAAATCCCCGCGATGGGCAGCAGCGCCGGCAGCCCGCACCCGATGTCGCAGAAAGCCCCGAAAGTCTCCAGCCGGGTGATCCGCGCGGGCACAATGTCTCCGCACCGCATGTTTTGTATGTATTCGTACCGGCACCGTTCCTGGGCGTCCCGGCGGGACAGCACCGCCCGCCGCCGTCCGTCCGGCAGATGCTCGAAGCCCGAAACCGTAAAGCAAACCGGCTTGCTCACCCGGGAAATCAGGGCGATGTCCCGCGTCGTTCCCTCCGCGATGCCCACGGCCCCCTCATAATAGGGGATGATGCCCTCCATGCAGGGCATTTCCACATGCAGATTGTGATCCGCGTCGCACAGGACGGCCCGCGCCTCCACCACCCGCCCCTCCATGGCGGCCTCCGCCAGGTTGGTGGCCGACCGAATGGTCAGTTGATTGTGGGGGGTGTCCAAAAGCGCCCCCTCCGGTAAAAATCGGTTCATTTTTAACCTCCATTTCTTTGCGGGCCCCTTCGCCCGGCTGCCGCGGATTCCCTCTCTTTGCCCCCAGCCGTCGCTCCCAAGGGCGTACATCCCTTATATATGCGGCCCTGTCCCCCGCCATGCCATGGAATCGCTTTCCCGTGGAAAATTTTTCATGGCGCGGCGGGTATTTTCCTCCCGCGCGGCGCAGACTAGGGAGGGGGCGCGCCGGCAGGCGCATTTGCATGATTCACCGCCCGAACGTGCATTTGCACATTCGGGCGGAAATTTTGACTTCGCCGGCATACCCGGCCCGGTTCTCTTGTTTTTCCGGCCGGTTTTGCTATAGTGGAGGTACAGAGTCGCGGCAGGGGAAAGCCCCGCCCGACAGGCTCCGCGCTAGGCCGCGCGCCTGCATTCCATATTGAGGAGGATCCCCGATGAATGTTTACGGCATTGAGGTCGCGATAAAAAATACCCCTGTGTTGGACAAGGGGTTTATCCCCATGGCCGCCTTCACCTCCGCCTTTGAGGCCTCCGCCAAAAACGGCAAAGACATCGCCGTGGCCGTGGAGCGCAACCAGGGCCAGGTGGCTGTGCGCCGTCTGAAGATTCACGGCACCCCCGCCATGGATAAGGCGGACAAGGTGTATGTGGAACGCACCGTGAAAATGCTGCTGTGGGCTTACGGCGGCTGGAAAGTGGTGGTCTGCGGCGACGAGGCCCTGGGCCGTTATATCGCCGAAGCCTACGCCCCCGGCGGCGCCCGCGCGTTCGACGCGGACTTCATGGGCCGCGTGTATGAGCGGGACTTCACCGTGGAAATCCGCCCCCTGTCCGAAACGCCGGAGGCCTATTCCGCCTCCGCGCCGGTGGGCCGGAATTTGGACGGCTGCCGCATCGGCTTCGACGCCGGCGGAAGCGACCGCAAGGTCTCCGCGGTGGTGGACGGCGTGCCCGTCTATTCCGAAGAGGTGGTCTGGTATCCCAAGACCAACAGCGACCCCGCCTATCATTATGAAGGGATCCTTTCCGCTTTCAAATCCGCCGCTTCCAAAATGCCCCGGGTGGACGCCATCGGCGTGTCCTCCGCTGGCATCTATGTCGATAACCGCGCCATGGTGGCCTCCCTGTTCCTGCAGGTGCCCCGGGACGAGTTTGATAAACAGGTGAAAGACATCTATATCCGCGCCGCCAAGGAACTGGGCGACGTGCCCCTGGAAGTGGCCAATGACGGCGACGTCACCGCCCTGGCCGGGGCCATGTCCCTGGAGGAAAACCGCATCCTCGGCATCGCCATGGGCACCTCCGAGGCCGCCGGCTACGTCGACGGCGACGGCAACATCACCGGCTGGCTCAACGAACTGGCCTTCGCCCCCGTGGATCTCCAGGAGGACGCCATGGAGGACGAGTGGTCGGGCGACATCGGCTGCGGCGTGAAGTATTTCTCGCAGGACAGCGTGATTAAGCTGGCCCCCCGCGCCGGCATCCAGCTCGACGCCTCTCTGTCTCCGGCAGAGAAGCTCAAGGTGGTGCAGGGCGAGATGAACAAGGGCAGCGAGACCGCCCGGGACATCTATCGCTCCATCGGCGTCTATCTGGGCCACACCCTGGCCTATTACGCCAACTTCTATGATATTTCCCACGTGCTGCTGCTCGGCCGCGTCATGTCCGGCGAAGGCGGCGACATCGTGATTGCCGAGGCCCGCCGGGTGCTGGATGAGGAATATCCCGCCGCGGCCTCCATGGAGCTGCATCTCCCCGATGAGAAGATCCGCCGTGTCGGCCAGTCGGTGGCGGCTGCCAGTCTCCCCAAAACCCGCTAGTATCGAGCCTCCCACAAGGCCATACTTTTTTCCCACACAGCAAAAGGCCCCGCCGTCAAGGCGGGGCCTTTTGCTGTGTATTGGGCCCGCCTTCGGGGATGGCCTTTCGTACGTTCCCCCTATCGCCCCCGGTTCAGCGCTTGGCGCCGCACCGGGGGCGCGGTCTGTTCCGCCGTTTTCCCTGTCCGTTTCGCCTCCCCCTCACCTTAAGCGCTGAATAAATCGCGCCTGGCGGCTCGGCGGGGAAATCTCCCCCACTTCTGCGTCAAAAGCCCTCGGAATACGATAGTATTCCTGCGGTTTTTCCTTGCAGTGGGGAAAATTCCCTTCACCAATCCATCCACTGGATTTAATCATCACTTACCTTGGGCGCTGCTCCCTCCACGCCCGGCTTTTCCCCTCGCCTGTCTGTTTTTTCGCCGGGTATTCCTCCCGATGTAGAGCTACCCGTGTGATTTCGTGCGAAATTGACCGTTATCATGCGTTAAAAATCGCTTTTTTGCGAAAAAACCGCCGATTATTTCCGGATTTTTGCATAAAAACCGCGTGAAACAACACAATATTGCGTTTTTCTTCACTTTTCTTACACATAACCCCCTTAAAATCCTGAATTTATTTAAACAGGAGGAATATACCAGGGATTCATATGCTAATTATTCCAATAATTACTAAATTTAACAAATGTCAAGCAGGTGACATGTACCAAAAACTGGTTATAACCTGGAATAATGTAAGAATTAAGGGAATATATGGAAATTTATCTAAAAATGACGTAAAATTGTATGCGTTGGCGGATTCTGATGTAATCTGAGGAATCCGACCAATGGTTAGAAAAGAAAATGGGGGTAAAACAATGAAAAGAGCATCCAAAATCAAAAGACTGCTGAGTCTGACCCTGGCCATGGCCTGCCTGTTCGCCGTTGTGGCGATTCCTCAGGTGAGCGCGGAGACTGCCGACAATCCTTTTGTCTACGTCCCCGCTCCCAACGGCGGGTATGTCCTCAGTGAGGTGGCTGCCGGCGAGGCGGCACCCCGCGCGGCCCTGCTTTCCTACTATGGGATTGATTTTTATCATGACAAGCAATTTACGGGCGGCTCCCTGTCCTTTACCCTTTCCTCGGAATCCTTGGAGGTCGTGAAAAAAATCGGCATCGTGGATTTCAAGCTGCAGAAGTTCAATACGGACAACCACGTTTGGGAAGACTATATTCAGTTCGACGACTATTTTGCCACCAACACCAACCGCTTCTCCTTCACTAAAGAGGACCTCCGTGTTCTCATGCATGCCGATTATCGTCTGTGTGTTACCTTCTATGCGGAAAAGAACATCTTCAGCAAACAGCGCGTCGATAAGATCAGCAACGTTGTGACGATCGAATAATTTCTCACTGCGCCGGGCCCGCCGTTCTCCAAGGAGAACGGCGGGTCTTTTGCTTGTCTGCCCGCCGTTTAGTGGTTGTTTGCACCGGTAATGTATGGTATAATTGTGCCTGTATGAATTCCGGCGGGATGAACGGGCCGCCATACTACGATGAAAAAGGATGCCGCTATGAAAAAGACGAGTCTTTCCTCCATTTCGACGTTCCAGCTGGTCAAAGGATGCGTGCTTGCCATCATCTTTTTGATCGCCGCCTTGGCCGCCTTCATGCTGCTGCGGGAGGATACGGGGCTGAGCACTACCGCGCAGCAGTGGGTGTATCCCATTGGCATGGCCGGGCTGTTGGCCGCCCTGATCACTCTGTTCCTGGGGATTGCCACGCAGGATCCCAACAAGCCGGAGGCCGCCCGCAAAGCGTGGTTCTATCCGCTGATGGCCGGCCTGCTCGGCCTTGTCTGCATGTCCCTGGCCTACGCGTATCTCGGCATGTGGCCGGTCGGGGTGGAAACCGGCCTGATTGTGGACATGCACCATCAATACGCCCCCCTTCTGGCAGATTTGCGGGATATGCTTCTGCACGGCGGCAGCCCGCTGTATTCCTTCCATGTGGGCCTGGGAAGCAGCTATCTGCCCCTGTTTGCCTACTATCTGGCCAGCCCCTTCAACCTGCTTTTGGTGCTGTTCCCCGAGCATTTGCTGCCCGAGGCTCTGCTGGTCATCACCCTGCTGAAAAACGCCCTGACGGCAGCGCTGTTCGCCGCCTGTCTCCAATATGTTTACCGCCGCCGGGATATGAGCGTGTGCATCGTGGCGATCATGTACTCCATGATGATGTACCTGCTGGCCTATTCCTGGAACATCATGTGGCTGGATTGCGTGATGATTCTGCCGCTGGTGGTCCTGGGATTTGAGCGGATGATGCGCACGGGGAAATTCCTGACCTACGTGCTGTCCCTGGCGTACGCCCTGTACGCCAACTATTATATCGGATTCATGATTTGCCTGTTCATGGTGCTGTACTACGCGGTTTATTTCCTGCGCAAGCGCCGGGAAGCCGGCCGGCAGGCCAAATCCTTCCTTCGTTTTGTGGTCGGCTCCGCTTTGGGCGGCGGCCTGGCCATGTTCCTGCTGATCCCGGTGGCCATGGCCCTGGGGCAGACCTCGGCCGCCGGCGGCACCCTGCCGGATATCAAGGCCAATTTCGATATCTTCAATCTGTTGGGCCGGCATCTGTACGAAACATCTCCCACCATCCGGTCGGGCAACCTGCCCAATCTGTACTGCGGCCTGCTGTCCGTTGTCCTGCTGCCGGTTTTTGCTACCACCCGGTCGATTCCCTTGCGCCGCCGGGCGGCCTATCTGGGGCTGCTGGCGGTCATGGCGCTGAGCCTGGTGGTCAACCAGATGGATTTGATTTGGCATGGCCTCCACGCCCCCAACGACCTGCCCTACCGCTTCTCCTTCCTGTATTGTTTTGTGCTCCTGCTTATCGCCTTTGAAACCTTGACCCGCCTGAAGGATATCTCCTTGAAGCAGGTCGGCGGCACCTTTGTGGGGCTGCTGGCTTACCTGATGATCGAGGATCGGTTTGGCGACGAGGCGTATGGCTTCACCTCCATTTATGTCAGCCTGCTGCTGGTGGCGGTGTACGTCGGGATCCTCGCCTTCGTCTCCCGCCGCCATCTGCGTGTAAAAACGGCCGTGGCGCTGCTGCTTGTGGTGGTGACGGCGGAAATGACCTTCCAGGCTGGCGATACCTTCAAGACATTGAACGGCAACGAGTATTACACCGATCACATCGATTATGTGGATAACGACATCACCGCCGCGGGCCGTGCGGCGGTGGACAAGATGAAGCGGTACGGGGACGCCCAGTCGGACGGCGCGTTTTACCGTATGGAAAAGCTCCCCCGCCGCACCACGGTGGATCCCGCCTTGTATCATTACCGGGGTCTGAGCGTGTTTGCCTCCAGCAATTCCTATAAGACCACCAAGTTTATGGGGAGCCTAGGCTATGCCATCAACGGAGTCAACAGCTATTTGTACCACAGCTTTGTGGCGCCGGTCGATTCCCTGTTCGGCATCAAGTATCTGGCGCTGAACGTCAATCTCAGCAGCCATCCGCAGCTTAAAAAAATCGACAGCGTGCAGATAGGATCGAGCAGCTTCTATATCTATGAAAACACCATGGCGCTGCCGGTGGGCTACTTTGTCAAGGCCGGTATCCGGGATTGGTCGGCCGACGCCTGGAACCCCTTCACCTCCCAGTCCGGGCTGCTCTCCGCCATGACCGGCAATTATGCCGACCTGTATGAGTTCCAGGCGATCGAGGTGGACGAAGGCAGCGTGGATATGGCCAGCGTGGGCGGGATTTACAATTTTTCAGTCAACCCCGTGGGCGATACCGCTTCGGCCGATTTCACCGCGCCGGTCACCAAAAAGGGCCAGGGCTTTATCTATGTGGACTGCCGCGCGGCCAAGGACATCAGCGTCTCGGTGCGGAACAAGGACACGGGCGAAACTCGGGACAGCTGGACCGTTACCCCTCACGAGCCGTATATCATCGACGCCGGCACTTTGGGGACGGATTATGAGGTGTGCGTTACCGTGGGCGCCGAATCGGCGGCCACCGGCAATATTTACGTGGCCATTATGGACGACGCGGTGCTGCAGCAGGATATGCAGACTCTGTCCGCCGGCGGCATGCAGGTGTCCAGCTTCAGCGACAGTCGTATCGACGGAAAACTGACGGCGCCGGAGGACGGCGCGGTCTTCACCTCCATTCCCTATGATGCCGGCTGGACAGTCACGGTGGACGGTGTGAAGGTGGACACCTACGGCGTGGGAGAAACGGATGTGGAGGACGAGCGCGCGGGGGCCATGCTGGCCTTCGACGTGGCGCAGGGTGAACACGATATTGTGTTGTCCTTCTTCCCCCGCGGCCTCATCCCCGGCGCCCTCATCTCCCTCATCTCCCTGGCCCTGCTTGTTTTTCTGGTGTTGTATACGAGAAGAAAAGAGCGCTTGACAGTGCCGGCCCTTCCGGAGGAGCCGATCATGGAGGAGAGCGTTCAGGGAACGACGTCCCAGATCTCGGTGGAGGATCCTGCTTTAGAAGCGCATGTTCCGCTGGATCCCCAGCAAAGGGAAGAACAACCGCCGGCAGAGCCCCCCTCCAACAATCCGCCAGAGTCACCGCCTATTGCATAAACACAAACTTGCTAAAGGGCCCCACCCGGGGCCCTTTAGCAAGTTTATTAATTTTACACAAAAATCAGAAATGAATATAATAGCGTAAATTTCGATGATTCCATACACCATATTTACGACGTTTTTGCTTGCATTTTATTGCCGGGTATGCTATACTATCAAAACGGATGAACCAAGTGCTTTAAAAGGAGTTTAACCAAGCACTTCGGGTTCAAAAAACCAGAATTTAAATCAATTATTTCGGGGTGTAGCTCAGTTTGGTAGAGCGCTTGGTTCGGGACCAAGAGGCCATGGGTTCAAGTCCCGTCACTCCGACCAAATCAAAAAGCCCGGGAAGCCTGTGTTTATGCGGCTTACCGGGCTTTTTCACTTTTTACTCCAAAAGGGTGAAAATCTGTTTTTGTCTAAAAAAATCTAGTATTTTCTGCAAGATAGGCAACCGATTGGCAACTAAAATAAAAGGGCAGATTACAAAATGACAGGAGGCTGAAATGAAAACATTTCAGCCTCCTGCTTTATTAAGCAGGAGGAAGATGTACATGCCAGAATATCAATTGGAACTCAAGCAGCTGGTGGACTATCCACGTTGCCGGATTTACCGAAAATTCATCCAGTCCCTGATCGCAGACCGAAACTTCCATTCTCATGGAGGTTCCGGTCTTTTTTATTATATCGTACTCTGTTCCCTCGTTAATTTCCGTTTTTCGTACCGGCGCATTGAGCGCACATCCTACCTCGTCAGCCCCGGCGAATGGATCTGTACCTTGAACGACCTGACAGCCCAGCTGCGACTGAAGCGGCCCAGGCAGGCTCTGCAGATGTTAGAGCGCCTACAAAAGCAGCACTATATCACCTTCAGCCTGCTGGCCCGCGGGCGGGTCGTTAAGTTTAAAATCACCGCCTGGCAGAAAAGCAACACGGTACTTGACTATAATGCTCCCTGTCAAAAGGATGCCGGCTTTTTCTTCTTCCCTATTGCCATCCTGAACGAACTGATCGGCATGGGGAAATGCTCCGAACTGGACATTCTTCTCGACCTATGGCTGCATACGGTGTACCGGGACGAACGGGTACGGGGCTCGGATAAGGGGCCGGTGGTCTACTACCGCAGCTGCACCGGCGAGCCATTTGTCAGCTACACCGAACTGGCGGAACGCTGGGGTGTTTCCCGTTCCACGGTCAGCCGTACCCTCAACAAGCTGGCTGAAAATGGCCATTTGACCCTGATCGCCGGAACCGGCAAAAAGGGTAGCGTCATTTACCTGAACAATTACCTGTCCACCATGTTTCAAATCTCGGATGTTCTAATTGACAAGGAGGAAATCGCCATGTCCCTATGCTTTCATATCCAAGCTCCCAAAAATCCGGGCAACCAAAACCAACTCGTACAGGAAAATCAAATCTGCGTTTCAGGCACGATTCCCAGCGTTTCAAAATCGCACATTCCTCATATCCTGTCCAAAGTGGCATCCGTCCTGTATTCGCAAGGGATCCCGTGCTGTCGATGCCGGAATTCACGGTATAAGTTATATCGTTATCCGGACGACTGCAGGAATAAGAAGGCGTTGGAACTGACCATCCATTGTGGAAACGGTCCGGCCTTATACCGATTTGAGCTGAACCTGACTGTCCGGCAGGAAGGGGGTGTTCGCCGATGAAAGAGCCACACACCGACAGGAAATTCACCAACCGGGCAGAGAATCCGCTGCTGCATGATACCTGGAAACTGTTAAGCAGGTACAGAGATGTTACCTGGAGTCTGGAATTATCGGTACAGCAGATGAAAAAGAGCTTTGAGATTGAATACGGCACCAGTATCGATGAATTTCTCGACAGCGTCTATCTAGCCGGCGCTGAACTGACCGGGACAAACATCGAGTACCAGGCCAAGTGCATCGAGCGCTCCAACAAAATGCTCAAACTGGTGGATTCCTCGATTGATCTGCTCCGAAATAAACACAAGAATGGGGAAACCTTCTACTGGGTTCTGTACTACACCTATCTCTCCCCGCAAGAGGTAGGGAGCGTACTGGACATCATCGAAGCAATCCGGCCGCATGTGAAGTACATTTCCTACCGAACCTATTACCGGTATCGCCGGGAGGCCATCGAAGCCCTCAGTAACGTGTTGTGGGGCTATACGTCCAGGGATTGTATGGAATTGCTGGAAAAGTTTTTTCCGGATAAGCAAACCGCCAAATAGAATCTCCCTGTTCCAACTCCGTTTTCCAACAAGTACCAGAAATTTATAAGGTAATATCGAGTATAATGAAAATCAGAACGTTTGTTTTTGGAGAGGACATGGAACGGATTATTTTACATTCTGATATGAATAATTTTTACGCATCGGTCGAATGTCTATATCATCCGGAACTGAGGGGGAAACCGGTGGCCGTGGCCGGCGACCCGGAGGCCCGGCATGGTATTGTCCTGGCGAAAAACTACCCGGCCAAAGCCTGCGGCGTCCAGACGGGCGATCCTTTGTGGATGGCTCGGCAGAAATGCCCGGACATTGTGTTCACCCCGCCCCATTATGACCGCTATATGCAGTTTTCCACGGCGGCACGGGAAATCTACAGTGAATACACCGACCAGGTGGAACCCTACGGCCTGGACGAGTGTTGGCTCGATGTGACCGGCAGTATCGCCCTGTTCGGGGACGGCAGGGCGATTGCCGACGAGCTGCGGCGGCGCATCCGGCAGGAGCTGGGCGTCACCGCGTCGGTGGGTGTGAGCTACAACAAGATATTTGCCAAGCTCGGCAGCGATATGAAAAAGCCGGACGCCACTACTGTCATCACCAGCGAGCGGTTCAAAGAGATCGTCTGGCCGCTGCCGGTGAGCGACCTGCTGTATGTCGGCCGGGCGACCCATGCCAAGCTGAAACGGTACTGCATCAAGACCATCGGTGATCTTGCGGCCGCCGACCAGCGGTTTTTACAGCGTCTTCTCGGCCAAAACGGGATGATGCTCTGGTGCTTTGCCAACGGGCTGGATACCTCTCCGGTATCGAATATCGGCGCTAAGTCACTCATCCATTCCATCGGCAACAGTACCACCGCTCCACGGGATCTGGTAACCGACGAGGACATCAAAATCACCCTGTATGTGCTGTGCGAAAGCGTGTCTGCCCGGATGCGGGAGTATGATTTTGTATGCGATACCGTGCAGCTCGGTGTGCGGGACAACGAACTGCAAAGCTATGAGCGCCAGGGCAAGCTCCCGTATCCCAACCGGACAGCGAAAGCTCTGTTTGAAAAGGCGTTTGAACTGTACAAGCGAAACCATTTGTCCGGCAAGCCGGTGCGTTCCCTGAGTGTGCGGGCCTGCCGGCTGTCAGTACGAGAAAATGAGCAGCTTTCCCTTATGCCAGACGTGGCCGCCATTCAAAAGCAGGAGGAACTCGAAAGCGCGGTGGACGCCCTGCGGAACCGGTTCGGTCATTTCTCTGTACAGCGGGGGCTTCTGTTGACAGATCTCCAACTTTCCAGCTTGAACCCCAAGGACGACCATGTGATCCACCCGGAATCTTTCTTCAAAAGCTGAAGGGCGCCGTTGGCACGACGCCCTTCAGCTTTGCTTACACCATATTGTTTTATCTTACAAGAACTGCCGCATATCCGTGGCCAACTGTTCCTCCGGTTTGATGAGGCGTTTGGCGATGTCCTTGGATACCTCATCCGGCGTCGCATATTGGTTAAGATACCGGGAGAGAGATTTGACCCCCATGTTGCAGCCGTCGGTCATCAGATCGGCGATGGTGTTGTCCGATTCGTCCATAACCAGTTTGACGTTGGTTTTCATCCAGGACATCCCTTTAGCCATGGCGTTGGGTTCCTTGCCGTCATCGTGATATTTGTCCAGGAGAATCTGGATTTCCTCTTTCAGCTTCTCGTGCTCGCTTTTGCATTCGGTCAGATATTTCTTTAATTCTTCGCTGTGCGCATAATCCAGCACCTCGTCAATGGAGGAGACACCCATTTTGATCCCGGCGTCGCATTCCCGCAGCAGTTTGATGGTATCCTGTTCAATCATGATAATCCTCTCCTTTGTTCATAAAGGTTGTGCATTCCTCCGGTCGCTTATCCTCCCGCAGCCCCTTGAATACCGGCTGGCGCATTCCGCCGCTTTGAGTTTTGTGCATATACTCCACCACGCAGATCAGCCGGGGCTCTACCCACCGGGCGTGCTCGTTGCCGTGGCCGGCCGAAACCGGTTCATCGAAAGGCGGGCGGAATGCCGGCGGCAGAGCTTGGATTTTGGCGAAGGCCGGGCCTCCCACTCCCAGGGTGACGTGTCCCTTATATTTCAGCTTTTCGTCGTCATACTGCCCCAGCACGATACTCGTCATGTGGTTATCCTTGGGTATCCACCCGCACACAACATAATCATCGTCCATGAGATTTTTCATCTTTAGCCAGCTTTTGGTGCGCTTGCCTTGGAAATATAAACTGTCTTGTTTTTTGGCGACAATGCCCTCCAGCCCCTGCTCCCTGGCAAGCTGGAACAGGGCCAGTGCCTGCCCGGCATCAAATACACGGGACACCGCCAACCGTTCCGATTCCGTCACCGCTTTTTGCAGGTACTCCTTGCGCTCGGTCAACGGCCGAAGGGTGAGGTCTTCTCCGTCATAATACAGGCAGTCGAACGCCACAAAGGTAGCCGGATATTTTTTTGCCTCCAGTTCGATTCGGTAGCGGTTGCTCATCAGGCTGCGGCGCTGGATGGTTTCAAAGCTGGGCTTGCCGTCCACCAGACAGAGCAGTTCCCCGTCCAGGACGCACCGCCTCTTTGCCTGCCGGTGGATCTTCGCCAGTTCCGGCACCTTGGGCAGCATCCGCACGTTTCGCTTGTTCCGAAGTTCTGTCCCGCCCTTCGGATCGAGGTAGGCTACACACCGTTCTCCGTCCCATTTCATCTCGTAGAGATACTGTTCATCCGCAAACGGCTCCACATTTTCCGCGATGAGCATGGGAGCAATATGCTTTTCTTCAAACAGATCGCTCATGACGCGCTGGCCTTTTTACGCGAGCGCGGCTTTTTCGGCGGGGTATCCTTGTCTTTTGTCTGCTCCACCATCTGCTGAAGGGCGTCCATCAGGTTAATGATGTTGGCGGACGGCTCCGCCGACGCGGCGGTGATCTCCTGATTATTCGCCTTGGCCTGGATAATCTCCCACAGCCGTTGCCGGTATTCGTCGTGGTATTTCGCCGGTTCAAAGGATTCTTTCATGCTGCTGATAACGGTTTTTCCCATAGTCAACTCCTGTTCCGACAGCTCCGGTTTGGCCGGTTCCTTGGGCATGGCTTTTACTTCGTCGCTATAAAACAGGGTTTCTACCAGAATACCGGTGTCAGTTGGAATCAGTACCATTAAATGCTCCGACTGGCCGATCACTCCCTTGGCGATGGCGACGGTATTTTCTTCTTTCATACACCGCCGCAGCAGCTCATAGGCTTTGTCGCCGCCTGCTTCCGGTATGACGTGGTAGGTCTTGTCGAAGTAAATCGGCCGGATATCGTGGATGTCCGCAAAGTGCAGAATGTGGATGGTCTTGTCTTTCTGCACCTTGGCCTTTTCAAAGTCCTCATCAGTGAGGGTCACATATTTGCCATCCTCAATTTCAAAGCCTTTGACAATATCCTGTGCAGATACCTCTTTTCCGCATTTGGAGCACACTTTCTTATATTTGACTCTTGAGCCGTCCTCCCGGCAAAGCTGGTTAAAATGGATGTCGTTATCCTGCGTCGCCGTATGCAGCGAGATCGGCACGTGAAGCAATCCGAAAGAGATTGCGCCTTTCATGGTTGCCGCCATTTTGTATGTCCTCCGTTCTGATGTACTGTATTTTCATCCAGCGGATACAGGGAAACCACCTGATCCCATTCCGGTGAGTATCCCATGTGCCATCGCCCGATGTATTGGCCCAGGACGTCATAAAGCTCCGTGTCGAATTCTTCAGTCCACATAATAAAGCCCCTTGGATATAGTCTGCCGAAACAGCAGCAAACTATACCCTGTTAAGTAGCTGGCACAATCATGGCATAAAAATGGCACAGAAAAATCCGAAATCGATACGGTTTTGCGCTTGCCTCGTACAAGACGCCGTGCTATACTGAATACGCTTCAAGGTATATCCAAAAACAAATACAAAACCTGAGACCGCCTTTTCATCAGGCGGTCTCTTTGTGTCGAACCGTCAAACAAGGCGCCCGCATTTTTTGCAGGCGCCTTGTTTTTGTGATATACCTTGTCGCCACATTTATATACAGGGAGGTTCCGTTTTGAAAGAGAAAATCCAAATTCACCAACAGCTGTATTCCTCTTTCCCCAGTCGCTCCAAAAGGAGAAAACACCTGCTCACAGCCGTCCTAATCCTTTGCATGGCCGTGCTGTTCTGTCTTCCAGCTTTAGCAGTCGGTGAAACTGCTACACCAACGCTATGGGACAAGGCCAAAACTATTATGCAGGACGTTTATAACAAAATCCTTGGCATTTCCACCATCGCCGGGATCGTCGCCGCTTCCATTGCTCTGCTGCTCATGAACTTCAGCAAAAACGACCGCACGGTGGGTGAAAGTCGAGCCTGGCTCAAGCGCATTATCGTCAGCTGGGCACTCTTGAACGGCTTGGGATTCATCATGAGTTATATTACGCCTTTCTTTGCCGACGGCAAATGGACACCGTAATTTTAGAGAAAGCAGGCGATCTATATGTTTACATCCATTGAAGAATGGATTCGGCAGGTTATCGATCAACTGGCAGTAGGGCAGGACGTGTACCTAGCACCCGCCAGCGCTCCTATTCTTCCAGCAAGGGAAATCCACTTAGAAAAGGCATTTATTTCTGAAATTCCCGCAACCGGCAATACCATTCATATAAAGAAGGCAGACGGAGAAGTGCAGATAGTAGACGTGGATGCAAGAAGCACGGCGTATCTGTATCTGGGCACAGTAGATATAGACGGAAAAATACAATCCTGGGTTTTTCTTTCCAAAGAAAAATTTTGGGCCTGGTGGGAATGGGTTATCCTGACGGACGAACTAAATCCCTATGTTAATTTTCGTCAAGGCTCCGTAGACGAAACGCCTACACTAAAGAATCTGCAAATAAGCCGGCTTATAGCAGACGCCCTTATCAACGACAACCTTCGTTATCAAAACATGGAATGTACAGGCTGTGAACGCAAAGATTCAGCGGACAAGTCTCTCTGTTCCACATGTATCCGAAGCGGCGCGCTGATGGATCACTGGCAAGGGGAAAAGCGCTGGTATGAACCATGAAAAAGTATCGCTGCTACAGAAGATGGGCGGCGTTCCCGATACGAATCAGGAGGATACACAATGGGGATTCTGGACGGCATTGTAGCCTGGGTTGCGGAAAAAGTCATGGCTTGTCTCGATTTAGTTACCACCTCTGTGCTGGGGGCACTAGGGTGCAACATGGATGTTTTCATTCAATATTTTCCGGCTGCGGAAACGCTTTACGACGTCTTTGTTGCTATCGCTATCGGCTTGGTTTTGCTGAATCTGATATGGCAGCTTTTTAAAAACTTCGCCGGCGGCCTCGGACTGGAAGTGGAAGATCCCGGAAAACTTGTACTCCGTTCAGCCCTGTTTATCCTGCTGATCTATTTTTCGGATGAGATCGTCGATCTAGTTCTTAAAATCGGCGGAACGCCATATTCGTCGATTCTTACATCGACCCTTCCTCCCATTAACTTCGCTTCGTTTAATGCTGTTATCACTATGATATTAGGGGTTGTTGCCAATAGTGTCGTGCTAATTGTTTCGCTTGTTCTGGTATTGATGCTCGCATGGAACTACATCAAACTGCTGTTTGAAGCGGCGGAACGCTATGTGCTGCTCGGCGTCTTGGTATATACTGCGCCGGTCGCATTCAGCATGGGAGCTTCCCAGTTGACGTCTGGAATTTTTAAAAGCTGGTGCCGCATGTTGGCAGGGCAGATGTTTCTGCTTTTGATGAACGCTTGGTGTCTGCGGCTGTTCACTTCTATGGTGGGCAGCTTCCTGGCAAATCCTTTGGGAATATAGGGGGAATTATGAAAAAGATAAAGCCGTTTATTTTTGCAACCGCCTTGTTTTTCATCCTGTCCTGTGTAGCGGTTGTTCCAGCCGCCGCCCTGACGGAAGAAGAAGTACAACAACAGGTTGCCACCGAGGGTAGTGCTGCTGTTACCGGGAATATTTTCATCTGGTTCCTCTGCGCCATTGCTTTCCTAAAGGTGTCCCAAAAGGTGGACAGCTTTATGAGCAGCCTTGGTATCAACGTCGGGCATACCGGCGGCAGCATGCTGGGCGAAGCCATGGTGGCAATGCGCGGCATAGGCTTAGCCGCCAAAGGGATAACCGGCAAAAGCTTCGGTTCGTCCGGCGGCGGGGGTGTGCCTGCTGACGATGGCGGGAGCGCTGCCTTTGCTGGCGGTCTGGCGGGAATTGTGAGTCGGAAAGTCACACAGGGAGCCGCAGCAAGTGTCACCGGGCATGGCGGTCATTTTGCCAGCCGAAAAGCCTTTGAGTCTTCTCTGGCTAAAGGAGGCACTTTTGCTAACGGGGTCATCGGTTCTGTAGCAAGGGGCAACATCGCAAAAACCGGTTCTATAACTGGAGATACCGCTGTAAAAGCGTTCCAGTCGTACATAGGGATGCCCGGACAGGACGCAGACACCCCTCCGCTGTACAGCAACATGGAAATCGGCGGCGGGCGGATCACCGGCACAGAAACCTCTGCAGCCGCTCCGGAAGGAATCCCATTTGCCATGTATAGTGCCGAACAGTATATGGAGCCGGCCGGGGATTTCCGCACGATATCTGCAGCTGACGGCTCAAGGTGGTATATGCAGTACGCTCAGGACACGGTAAAGCGGGAACCGTATGAGGCACCAGATGGAAAAATCACCTACCATGAAAGCATTGTCAAGCAGATGCCCACCATGCCCCGCCGAAAGGATAAGGTGTGAGCCATGCCGGAACAACCGGACAAGAAGGATTCCGGAGCTGTCCAAAAAAGCGCGCAGGCGGCTCACACCGTTCATGGCGCGGTAAAAACAGGCAAGGCCATTGCCGGGGCGGCAAAGGGTGCGGCTGTCGGCGGCCCCTATGGAGCGGCTGCAATAGCACTCTGGCAAAACCGAAAAACCATTGTAAAGATACTTGTAGCCGTTGGTTTTCTATTGTTCCTTCCGATTTTATTTCTCTTGATGCTTCCTTCCATGATTTTCGGCGGGCTGGATTCAGTTACAGGTAGCGTTCCCATTCTGAACGACAATTCGGCCATCAGGGAAAATATAGCGCAAGCCGACGCTGTTATTTCTGCAGTAATGACGGACAGTCATACCGCCGTATTATCGAAGATCCAGGAGGATATAGAGACTCTGGAGGCAGGGATAGAGCATCAGATAATTGATCCGTATGTAGAAACGCTCCCGTTCAACAGCTCGCTGATTATTTCTCAGTATTGCGTGGCGAACAGCAACTACAAAGCGGTTAATCTATCGGATTTCCAGTATAAGGTTGAGCAGGGAAAGGAACATCTATTTACATACGGCAAGGAAATACGAGTGGAATCCATCGTTCAGGACGGGGAGATTGTCGGGGAAAGAACTATCGCGGTATACACTGTGCAATACGCAGGTGAGGACTACTTTGGAGATACGGTTTTTGCCCTAAACGAAGAACAAAAAGCGTATGCCAGGGATTATGCGGAAAACCTGGAGTTATTTCTCCTTGATCCCTTGTTAAGCGTTACCTATGAGACAGGAGTAAACGATCATGCCGGATAATTATAAAGAAGAACTGGACACATATACGATTCCCCCGAACTTTATGGAAAGCGGAACATTGTTTGGAGGAGCCTTTAAGCTACGGAACGCACTAGAAGCCGGAACTCTCGTTCTTGCTATAGGGCTGCCCGTTTTTCGGCTGCCGATTTCTCTGACGATGCGCATCATCCTATTATGCCTTACAGCCCTGCCGTTGGGGCTCATCGCGCTTATCGGCGTATCGGGAGAAAGCCTTTCCTCCTTTATCTTCAGCTTTTTCCGCTTCCTCAAAAAGCGACGAATAGTATCCCAGCCGGCCGAAGAGGATAACCCGACGCAACCCAACGACCTCAAAGGCCATAGGGCTCGTGCCGCTCGGATACAGACGCCGATGGACTATTTTCCCATCCAGAAGATCGAACATGGGGTCATCTACACCCGTGACCACCGATATGTGAAGGTGCTGGAAGTGACGCCCATCAACTTTCTGCTCCGCAGCGCCCGGGAACAGCGCAGCATTCTGTATTCCTATGTCCACTATCTGAAAATCAGTCCGGTAAAGGTGCAGATGAAGGTGCTGACCAAAAAAGCGGACGTCAACCGGCACCTCGAATCCATCCGCCGGGAATTCCAAAACGAAACGGATGAGAAATGCCGGGAGTTGCAGAAAGATTACGAAAACCTGATCCGGCAAATCGGCTCTAAAGAGGCCATCACCCGGCGCTTTTTCCTAATCTTTGAGTATGAAGGCTTTGGACGTCATGAGTCCGAGGAAGAGATGCTATCCGCCCTGATGACAGCGGAACAGACCGCAAAGACATATCTGCTGCAGTGTGGGAACAAAATTGTTGAGCCGGAATCGGAAGATGAAGCGACCGTCGAACTGCTGTACGAACTGCTCAATCGGAAAACCAGTACGGAGACGTCGCTGTCTACCCGAAGTAACGAGGTGATTGCCCGACATCTGTTCAGGGACGGCACAGACGAACTCGGCGACATACCCGCGGCGGAATTTTTCGCCCCTCCGTCTATGGACTTTCGCCATGCCCATTATCTTCATATTGACGGCACCTACTACTCGTATCTGCTCATCCCCTCCTCTGGGTATAAGCCTCGTGTGGCTGCTGGCTGGCTGTCGATCCTGATAAACGCGGGAGAAGGGATCGATGTGGACATGTTCCTGTTCCGGCAGCCCAAGGAACAGGTGATTCATAAGCTGGGGCAGCAGCTGCGGATTAACCGCTCGAAAATCCGGGACGTCAGCGACACCAACACCGACTTTGATGACCTGGAAGGAGCCATCCGTTCGGGGTATTTCCTGAAAGACGGTCTCGCCGCCAACGAGGACTTCTACTATTTTTCCACCCTGATCACCGTCACAGCCGGTTCGGTCAAGGAACTGAACTGGCGGATTGCCGAACTGAAAAAGCTCCTGGTTTCCCAGGATCTGAATGCATCCCCCTGCACCTTTCGGCAGGAGGATGCATTTTTATCCTCGCTGCCCCTGGTATCGTTGGAAAAACATCTATACGCACGTTCTAGGCGGAACATGCTGACCCTGGGCGCCGCCAGCTGCTATCCCTTCACTTCCTACGAGCTCTGCGATGATACTGGTATCCTGCTGGGGATCAACAAGCATAACAATTCGTTGGTTATTGCCGATCTGTTCAACAGCCAGATTTACAAGAACGCGAATATGGCCATTCTGGGAACCAGCGGATCCGGCAAATCGTTCACCCTGCAGCTCTTCGCACTAAGACTTCGGCGTAAAAATATCCAGGTGTTTATTCTGGCGCCGCTGAAAGGGCATGAGTTTTACCGGGCGGCGCGGAACATCGGCGGAGAAATTATCCAGATATCCCCCTCATCTCCACACTGCATCAATGTCATGGAAATCCGCCCGGTAGATACAGCGGCAGCTGAACTGCTGGATGAAGCTGTGATTGAAAAATCCCTGTTAACCGCCAAAATACAGCGGCTGCATATTTTTTTCGCCCTGTTAATTCCTGATATGACTCACGAAGAACGGCAACTGCTGGATGAAGCTATGATTAAAACCTATGCGTCATTTGGCATTACGCATGAGAATACCAGCCTTGTGGACGAAGCCTGCCCGGAACGTTTCAGACCTATGCCCAAGCTTGGGGATCTGCACCAGGAACTTTTGAAAAGCCCGCAGACAAGGCGACTTGCCAATATCCTCAACCGACTGGTTCACGGTTCCGCCAGCACGTTCAACCAGGATACAAATGTCAACCTGGACAACAAATATACGGTCCTGGACATTTCCGAACTGACCGGCGATCTGCTGACGGTGGGCATGTTCGTTGCTCTGGATTTCGTATGGGACAAGGCCAAGCAGGATCGCACCAAAGAAAAGGCCATCTTTATTGACGAAACCTGGCAGCTCATCGGTGCGTCTTCCAACAAACTGGCTGCGGAATACGTGTTGGAGATATTTAAAATTGTTCGTGGTTACGGCGGAAGCGCCATTTGTGCCACACAGGATTTGGATGACTTTTTTGCCCTCGAAGGCGGCAAATATGGCCGCGGCATCGTCAACAATGCGAAAACCAAGATCATCCTCAATCTTGAAGACGAGGAAGCACAGAGGGTACAGGAGCTTCTGCATCTATCGGAAGCCGAAACGCTGGCTATCACTCATTTTGAACGCGGCAACGGTCTGATTTCCACAAACAACAACAATGTCACCGTAGAATTTAAGGCATCCGAACTGGAGAAAGAACTGATTACAACGGATCGGCGGGAGCTGCAGCAGCTTTTGGAGAAAAAGAAGCGGCAGAATGCTGTGCCGTCTTCTTAAAACGCAGGGATTGCGATAACAATGCGTATAACATTTCCTATCGCGGCCTTTATGCGACAATATTGCGTATAGAACCAGGAGGTGGTTTTGTGAATACACGGGCAAGCTTATACGCGAACGAGGCGTCGAAGCTGTTGGATACGGTTTCGGCCTATAAAACCCTGTACACAGAGCAGCTTTTAAGACTGTTTCCTCCCGGAAAGGCGGATACCGTCCGGATGCTGCTGAGACGGCTTGCCAAAGACCACCGGCTGTATCTGTCAAAGGATGAAACCGTCGCATCGGCCGATCCGATTTTTCCGCTGAACGATAGGCTCATCCGTGCTTTCTGGGTACTGCTCGATTTCATCGACAAGACAGAATTTCACGTTCCCGGTATATTTCCGGCACTCATCAGCTTTTTTGCTGGTGAGGAGCTATATGATATACTCCATATCCCGTGGAGGCAGGAAGGTATGATCCATGCCGCCATTCCTCGGCAGGAAAAGAACCCGCCCAAACGGATCTTGCTGCTTGATGATCTTTCGCAAATGCCGGCGCTGCATATTCCGAACACAGCCGGATTCTGTATGGTGGATCGGGACGGAAAAGCCGCCTATTACCAGTAAAAACGCTGTAAAAACAGTTGCAGAAAACAGGGCCGAGAGCAACCGTTCGCTTCCGGTCCTTCTGCTTTTTATCTCCCCATAAAGAAAGGACTCTTACTTTTATGAACGAACAGGAATTAAAAAAACGACTCCGTACCGCCCAGGATACAATCATTCGCCTGAATAACACGGTTATGGCGATGAGTGCCTGTAACGTCAGCCGGTATCCGGCCAATTTTCAGGAGTTGAGTCTGGATGCCGCAGCCCATGCTGAAAAGCTGGCCTGCAGGCTTCGGGATCTGGTAGGGCGCTATGGCACGATCCAGCTGGAACAGATACTGACGCGCTCTACCGATACACTGGGGATTACGGTTGCGGTCGATGAAGAAGGAATCGTACAGATCCGGCTCCCACGCCTCCTCCCGAAGTGGAAACAGCATAGCAGCGGTCAATTCTTAACCATGCCGCTGTTTATTGCTTTGGATACCTATTTGCGGAAGTATCCCCTCCCTCAATTTACCGAGTGTGCGGTCTGCTTCGTCCATGTATACGATGAAACGCTATCTCTTGGCCGCGTGCGGGATTATGACAATCTGGAGGTTAAACACATTCTCGACATGGCGGCCGTCTATCTGATGACCGACGACAGCGGAGCCCTATGCGATATATACCATACGACCTCCTATGGGAATCAGGACGCGACCCTCCTGTATTTTATGCGGCAGGATCAGCTTCCGGGCTTTATCCTACGGCAAAAAAACCTATCCAATTTTTCAGAAAACCAGCAGCCGGATTTGGATACCCACTGAATGTGGAAAAATCCAAAAATTTCAAGGGCTCCCGTCCCCTCTGCCGAGGAGCAATTTACCCAAGTACAGGGACCTATGGTAAAAAGCTGTGGAGGAAAACGCCATGATCCACCCTCATTCGCAGGCGTATCATCTGCTTGGACTTATCGCTGTATGCGGTGAACTCCCGGCAGATGCCATACACCGCCTTCCCATATCCGAGAGCTACCGGTATAAGGTGATCGCCAGCTTGAAAAGCCAAAAACTGATCCGCCTGTTTGGGCGGGATGGCATAAAAGGCTATCGCCTGACTCCGGTGGCTAAAAAACTGCTGCTGCAGACACAGCCTGACCGGTTTTCGTACTATCTGGATGCAGGCCGGGTCTCCTGCCGTTCAGAGCCCTCGCGCAGGCGGCGGCTTCATGCCGCCGCACAGACGTACATCACCATGATACGCGCAGGCGTTCCGCTGTTTTATGATGAAAAGGCGCCTATATTTGAGCCGTCCCTTTCCGCAGCCGTCCCGAAACCATCCGGGGCGGTTTTCTACTGTCCCACCGAAGTCAAAGATATCGGGCTGGAAGCAGCTAAAATCCGCAGTTCCCGTGTGGCCGGCATCCTGTTTGACGATGAACGGATTTATCTGACCTACAACACCGGCAACGCGGTCATGAAATGGGAAACCCGAGCAGAACTGCGGCTGCTTTCTCTGGTGGAGTCCCGTTTCTGCCGAAATCCAGCCAGAGCCTGGTACAGCGATAAAAATGTGATCGGACTGATGCTGGGCGACAGCATGGACACGGCGTTGCTGCTGCTTGGCAGCACTGGCGGATACAAACGAAGCGGCTACCGGACGGATACCGGCTTTGCACGGTTCTGGTTTTGTCCCCATACGCCGGAAGGAGAACGGCAGCTCCAGATTCTTACTTCCCCAATATATGCGCAGCTGTGCCGGCTCCTGTTGTCCGACTTGCGGACAGGCGTTCCCCCTGTCTCCATAGATTGTGACGCCCTGGATACGGAAGGCCGGCCGGTACTGCTTTCCCTTTGCTTTGACATGCCCAGGATCAAGCGGTTCCGCGATGCTCTGGAGCTGTTTGGTTATACAGGCCGCATCTTCTGTTTTGATTTCCAGGCTCCTGTATTGCAGATATACATGGGCGGACTGGCAGATATTCAGCCGGTCAGCCTCGAAAAAGTCGTGAAGGAGTTTCATATACAGACATGAAGAAAAAAAGGCTGATTTTGCTGCCAGTCCTTCCGATTATAGCGTTTGCCGTCCTTTATGGCGGCGGGTATGCCGCGCAGTTTATACGCAACTACAATGCATGGAAGACAGCTGGCGGGATGCCGGGGAACGGCACGTCGCCAGCTTTTCCGCACGCCGGGATTCGTGAATGCTTTCAGGCTGTTTTCGAGATGCCGTATGGCTTGTACGGCCTGGGAATATGCCTGGCGCTTTTTGGACTTCTGATCCTTGTGGTCATGCGGATGGGGTTTGGCGGTAGCGGGAAACTGGATCGGGAACGGAATCTTGTCTATTCCGAAAAAGGCACCTACGGTACGGCCGGCTTCCTGCCGGAAGAGAAAATGCGGGAGCTTCTGGAGGTTGTGTCCGATGTGCGCCAGACAGACGGCATCATTGTTGGAGAACGGGACGGCAAGATTCTGGCCCTTCCCAGAAACAAACGGGGGAACGACAATATTGCCGTATATGGGGCATCTGGCAGCATGAAGAGCCGAGCATTCTGTCGGAATGCAATCTTTCAATCGGTAAAGCGGGGAGATTCCATCGTCTGTACCGATCCCAAGGCCGAACTCTATGAGGACATGAGCGAGTATCTTCGGGACAGCGGGTACGTCGTCCGGGTTTTCAATCTGGTAGATCCGGAACACTCGGATTCCTGGGCCTGCCTGCAGGAAATCGGCGGTGATGGAACGATGGCCCAAATTCTCACAGATATTATCATCAAAAACACCGGCTCCTTAAAAGGGGATCGCTTTTGGGACAATGCGGAAGCCAACCTTCTGAAAGCGATCATCTTATATGTCGAGTGCAGCTATCCACCTCCGAATCGCAACATCGGTGAAGCATATCAGCTGCTGATCTTCAAAAGCGCACAGGAGCTGGACGCCCTGTTTGATGTGCTGCCTCTTTCCCACCCGGCCAGGGCGCCTTACCAGATTTACCGGCAGGCGGCCGATTCGGTGCGCAGCAGCATCCTGATCGGGCTGGGCAGCCGCCTTCAGGTATTCCAGTCAGAACTCATCCGTCAGATTACAAGCTACGATGAGATCGATTTGACCCTGCCCGGCGTGGAAAAATGTGCGTATTTTTGTGTTTTTTCGGATCAGCAGTCCACCTTTGATTTTTTGTCATCGCTGTTCTTCAGCTTTTTGTTCATCAAACTGGTCGGGTATGCCGACAGCTGTACGGGCGGCCGTCTTCCGGTGGCTGTAAACATCATCGGTGACGAATGGCCCAATATCGGCACGGTCCCGGACTTTTATAAAAAAATTTCTACCATACGAAGCCGCAACATCCATATGATGGGGCTCTGCTTTCAATCGCTCGCTCAGCTTCAAACCCGATACCCGGATACGGAGTGGCAGATATTGCTGAGTGCCTGCGATACACAGCTGTTTTTCGGCGCAAACGATGAGTTTACTGCCAAACTGGTCAGCAACCGCACCGGGGAGATCAGCGTCGCAACTAACAGCCGCTCCAGGGTGCTGGGCACCTGGCGGATATCAAACTACACGCCGGAGTTCCGGGAGACGGAATCGACCGGCAAACGTAAACTGATGACTCCCGATGAAGTCCTTCGGCTGCCGGCACATCAGGCCCTGGTTATTCTTCACTCGCAAAACGTGCTGAAGGTAAACAAGTTTGACTATACCCGGCACCCGGAAGCAAAAAAACTGCGGCCGGTAAAAGCCGCCGACCACATTCCGGCCTGGCATAAGCTGCGTGCACAAGAGAGCAGCCGCTCCGCCAGCATGGAGCCGAAAGCCTCCCCTGGCTGCCCATCGAATACTGGAAGCGGCAGAGGGAAAACCGACGTCGTTCCTGTAGATAAGAACTCCATATTACTATGAAAGAGGGTAACCGTATGCCAAAGAAAAAGACTGATCCCGAAATGCAGGACAACGTCGCGCCGGAAGAGGTAACAACCGCTTTGCCGAAGCAAACGGACACCTTGGTTTCGGTCGAAACCGACTGTCAGGAACCGCTTCTGCTGGATGAGGCAGACGATGAGATGGTGGCGGCCGCTTCCGGACAAGATCCGCTCCTGATTGATGAGGTGGAAGAAACGGAGGACGAAGCGGAAGAAACGGCTTGTGAACCCATGCCAGACCCGGACTTCCAGGCGGTTTCGGAAGAACCGCGGAAGGATAAGCCGGCCAGACGTCGCCGCAAAGCCGCCGAACCGCCCGAGGGCACTCCCCTGCCGGAAGAAGGCGCTAAAAAGCCGGCCGGTGAGTCTCCTCCGCCCCGACGGACCGATCCGGTGCTGACCATCGTTGCCCATGAAGAAATCCAGACACCGGAAGAACTGGAGGAAACCGCCTGGCACGAAATCAAGAACGCCTACCTTTCCCGGCGGATTCTTTCGGGCATCCTGAGTGGTGTAGAAACCCTGGAAGGCGGCAGCTCGGTTGCAGTTGTGTTTTACAAGCAGTTCCGGGTGGTCATCCCTGTGTCGGAAATGCTGCTGAATCTATCCCAGACGCCTAACCATTACGGCGACATCCACAGCCGCGAACAAAAAATCCTGTCCGGCATGGTAGGCGCCGAAATCGATTTTATCATCAAGGGTATTGAAGACAGTACAAGATGCATCGTCGCTTCCCGGAAGGAGGCTATGCTGCGCAAGCGCCGGCTGTTCTATTTTGGCACAGATGATGAAGGAATGTACCGTATCTACGAGGGCCGGCTCGTCCAGGCCAGGGTGGTGTCCGTGGCGGATAAGGTTATTCGGGTGGAAGCGTTCGGCGTGGAAACCCGGATTGTCGCGCGGGCCATTACGCCGGACTGGCTGGGTAGTGCCCACGATCATTATCATGTAGGCGATAAAATATTGATCCGCATCCAGAAGATCGCTCGGGAGTCGCTGGAAGCTTTAAGCATTGAAGCGGATGTACGCAGCGTAACCGACAACGCACCGCGGGACGATTTAAAAAAAGTCCGCGTACAGGGAAAATATGCAGGCGTCATCACGGATATTTACCACGGCGTCGTGTTCATCCGGCTTCACATCGGCGTCAATGCGGTGGCACATTCCTGCTTCGATCCCCGGACGCCGGGGAAAAAGGACGATGTGGCAATGGTCATCACCCATCTGGATGAGGAGCGCAATGTGGCAGTTGGCATCATCACGCGGATTTTAAGGCGGAACCTCTGACATTTTTCAAAACTGAGTTTGTCAATATGAAATTTGACGAATTCCAAAAAGCGTATATATAATGGGGGTGAAATCATTATGTAAGGAAGGCGAATCCCCATGAAGACAAAAAGTTTGCTGTTCGGATGTCTCGCCGTTTTTGTCCTGTCTTTATCGGCCTGTTCCCAACCAGCACCGGTTTCGGATACGGCTTCAGCCATTTATTCTGAGACAGACAATTTGTTGTACGAAAGCGAAACGGAATCCGTTGCTTCTGTTTCAACCTATGTCTTTGCCGTTACGGATACATCGGGTCGAACTGTGACGGACAGTAAGGGGGGAATGGTTACTGCTGTCGAAACATTCCCACCAGCAGCAACAACCAGTACCAACCCGAGTGCCCTCAGCCGGCAGACGGTGGTTCACACGATGCCTGGCGCTCCCTCTACAGATGGTACAACGGCCAGGCAGCCGAACAGCACGACCGCTTCCTGTTCCAAAACAACCACGGCATCGGAGGCCACAACCACTTCCCGCGCCACAACGCAGCAGCCGTTGGAAACCCTTCCGCAGCCGAAACCTACCGGCTCCTGGTATTCGCCCTATGACCTTCCGCAGATTTACGCTGAATGCAAGCGTGAGATCGAACGGCTGGGATTGGTGTGGGAGGACGGGCTGCGGCCGGATTCTTTGGGGGTATCGTGGGCAAATCCGGACAATACGGTTGTGTATACCTATTTTCCCGAAGAATTCCACTTAAAAGAAGATGTATTCGAACTGATCCGATACTATAGAGATAAACCATATACTCGACAATCCTGTCGAATCTGGCTGGAACCCTATGAAAAAAGTCCTGGTGATTATCTGATTTACTTTTTGGAGCGCCGATAAAAGTATATATATCTGTGCTGAAGAGCCGTCCATTTGGGCGGCTCTTCTCTTTGTCCCAAAACAACTATAGGAGATGTTCTATGATGAAACAGAAACGCGTTTTTCTCTCGGCTGTTTTAACACTTGTTCTGCTTTGTTCGTTCATCCTGCCAGTATTTGCTGCCAGCTATCAAAACGGCGACACCGCCAAGGTCACAGTATCGAGCGTGTGGGCATTCCACGCCGGCCGGCAACCGGGGGAAAACAGTTCCACCAGCAACGGTGGCAACCGGGGCAACCATTACAACAACCGCCTGTATTGGTTCGAGGGCTATTCCGTCGACATCCTGCAAATGGACGGGAGCAAGTATGCCCCGCAGTACAACGGCAAAACGTACTTTTACTGCATACACAAATGGACAGACTACGGCACAAGCAACCGAAAATTCTATGTGGATCCTACCGGGCATGGGAACCTGATGACCAGCCCATATTGGAAGAACAAGCTGAGTCGAACCCAGCAAGACCTGCTCATGTTGATATCTATATACGGCTTTCCGGCCAGAACTCCCCAGCAGCTTGGCGTAGGTACAGTAGATGACGCCTATGCGGCCACTCAGGCGTTGATTTGGGAAGTTGTGACTGGACGACGAGATTTTAACGGGCTGGTGTCCAACTATAAATCCTCCTCCGAAGAACTGAACGGTGGCATTCCCGCCGCTAAGAACAATGTGCGGTATTTTCTGGACAAATACATGCACTATGCGTATACAGGCAATGGCCATACCGCCGGGGAGGCCACCCCTGCCCTGACCGCTTACAACAAAATTATAGCGGACATGGCGAAGCACGATACCCTTGCCAGCCTCGCAGGCCAGACCCTGACCCTGAAATGGGACGGGGCCAGCAAAACCTACAAGGGTAGCCTGACGGATAGCAATAGAATATTGAGCCATAGCTCCGTCACGTCCTCCCTGCCCTCCGGCCTGTCGGCGTCCATTAGCGGGAACACCATCACTTTTACCGCAACAAAACCGATGGATACTACCGCCGTCACCCTCAACAAGAACCTGCCGGAGCTATGGCGAACCAGCCCCTTGGCAGTATTGGAAGTAACCTCTGGCACTGGGCAAGAAATGCTTTGTGGGCAGATGAACGACCCGCGTTCCTATACTATGAAAGTCCGTACCGCACAGGGGACGGCGAAAATCATCAAGACCAGCGAGGACGGTGTAGTGTCCGGCCTGCAATTCCGGGTGACGGGTAACGGTATCGACAAGACCTATACCACCGACAGCAAGGGGCAGATCACCGATACCATCCCGGCAGGCACCTACACGGTGACGGAAATCAATACGCCGGGACGGTACAACACCCCCGCCAGTCAGTCACTCACCGTCCCCGACGGCGGCACCGGCACGGTGACATTTTCCAACACCCTCAAAAAGGGTTATGTGGAGCTCTACAAGGTCGACACCACCAGCGACAATCCGCTGGCCGGAGCTGTGTTCGGCATCTATAACAGCGCGAACATCCGGATCGGGGAACTCAAAACCAACGCAGACGGTTACGCCAAGAGCGGCCTGCTCCCTTATGGAGACGGGTACTACTTGTTAGAGGAAAAGGCGCCGGAAGGATATGTGCTGGATACCACAAAACACTACTTTAATATCCGCACGAATGGCCAGACCATTACCATCCGCACCAACAACCAGAGCCAGATGGGTCAAATCACCGTCCAGAAGAACGACGGGGAAACCGGCGAAGCGGTAACGTCCCCGGCGACCTTTGACATCCGGGCGGCGGAGAACATCCGGACGCCGGACGGCACGATCCGCCTGAAAACCGGGGAACTGGCCGATACCGTCACCACGAAAAACGGCGTCGGCTCGTCCAAACAGCTATATCTCGGTGAATATCTCGTGACAGAGCGAACAGCCCCGGAGGGTTATGTACAGGACGGCAAGCAGTACCCGGTATCCCTCGAATACGCCGGACAGACGGTCAAAATCGTGACAGAGAGCGTCACCGTCCCGAACGCCCCGCAGAAAGGGACGATCACCGTCCACAAGACCGACAGCGAAACCGGCAAGCCAACCATCCTTTCCCCGGCAACCTTTGAAATCCATGCTAAGAATGACATCATCACCGGCGACGGCACGGTACGCTATCAGGCTGGGGAACTGGTGGACACCCTCACCACAGCGGGCGGTTCCGCCACCAGCAAGCCCCTGTATCTCGGAAGCTACATTGTGACCGAAAAGACCGCCCCGGAGGGGTATGTCCTGAACACGGAGCCGCAGGAGGTCACGCTGCGCTACGGCGGCCAGACGGTGGAGCTTGTGACCGAGAGCGTGACCTTTGCCAATGCTCCGCAGAAAGGGCAGATCGTGGTACAGAAAAACGATGCGGACTCCGGCAAGCCCATCACCGCGTCCCCGGCGGTCTTTGAAATCCGAGCCAAAACAGACATTATGACAGCCGACGGCACCGTACGTTACAAGGCCGGGGAACTGGTGGATACGATTACCACGGCAAATGGTATAGCCAACAGCAAGCCCCTGTACCTCGGCGCCTACACGGTAACCGAGAAAACCGCCCCGGACGGCTATGTGCAGGATACCACCGTGTACGACGTGACCTTGTTCTACGGTGAGCAGACCGTCGAACTCGTTACCGAGGGCATCTCCATCGACAACGCCCCGCAAATGGGGACGATCACTATTGAAAAGCGGGACAAGGAAACCGGCAAGCCGATCATCCTGTCCGACGCGGTTTTCCTGCTTCATGCGAAAGAGGACATTATAACCGGCGACGGCGTGGTGCATTACCACGCGGGCGAACTGGTGGATACCCTCACCACCGTGCAGGGCATGATCGCGTCCAAGCCGCTGTATTTGGGCACCTATACCCTTACTGAGATTACTGCGCCTGATGGATACATTCTGGATTCCACTCCGCATGACGTAACCCTTTCCTATGGGGGTCAGGGTGTGGAACTGGTGAGCGAAAGCCTGTCGCTGGACAACGCTCCGCAGATGGGAACGATCACCATCACCAAGGTGGATGAGGAAACCGGAAAACCGATAGTGGGCGCTAATGCGGTGTTTGAACTGCGGGCGAAGGAGGACATTGTGACCGCCGACGGCACGATCCGACACAAGGCCGGGGAGTTGGTAGCCACCCTCACCTCCAAAGAGGGTGTGATAACGACTGGCCTGCTGTACCTCGGCACCTATACCATAACGGAAGTAAAAGCGCCGGAAGAGTATCTGCTTGACGATACGCCCCACGATGTGACGCTGGCCTACGGCGGGCAGGACGTGGAACTTGTCACCGAAAGTCTAACGATTGGAAATGCGCCGCAGATGGGGAGCATCACCATAACGAAAGTGGACGCCGAAACCGGCAAACCGATTATTCTTTCGCCCGCGACCTTTGAGATCTACGCGGCGGAGGACATCATCACCCCGGACGGCACGGTGCGGTACATCAAGGGTCAGCTTGTGGATACCCTCGTCACGGAGAACGGCGTAGCGACCTCCAAGCCGCTGTACCTGGGGGATTATATCGTCATCGAAACCATAGCACCGGAGGGATATATCCTCGACACGACTCCCTATGAAGCGGCGCTGCTCTACGATGGACAGGTGGCTGCCGTCAAGCGGATGGCCATGTCCGGGCCGGTGCTGGAGGTCGAACCAGGAGATATACAGGGTAATACCTCTGAGAAACCGGTAACCATCGTCCCTGACACAAACAACAATGCCAGCCTCACCATCTCCAACCAGCCGATACCGGAAATACCCAAAACCGGCGATGCGCTGCCGGTGACGGCTCTGTTCCTTCTAGGAGGCTCTCTAGGCTTTTGTGGTGTGTGTTTGGTGAGCAAACGTAAATCCTTCAAAAAATAAACCATTCATGCCGGGGACTGCCGCAGCTTCATGCGGCAGTCCCTTTTCTTTTTAGGAAAGGGTGTGTCTCACTTGAGTTACCCATGCCAAACGCCGATTCGCATTATACATCAGTTCTTGAATGTGACCGGCGGCAACTGGCGGAATGCCGCCTATATAGAATGCCGCTGCTGCCAATATGAAAAACCTGCCGTATGCGCAAACCAACCGGACTGGCTGTATGTCCCGGCCGTCGACGGTTCCCCTCTGCTCCTGCCGGTTTCGGATGCGGAAATCCTGTTCTCTCGTAGGATTGACAAATCTGAATGTCTGCTCGAAATCAGCAATGTGCGGTTTCAGGCACTATTCCGGAGGTACTTCATGCAGCACTACCCGGATATGGCGCCCTGCCCTTTGTTAATTTTTTGTAAACAATTCGAAAAAACGTAAAAAAACACGATATTGAGCGGAGTAAGAAGGGCGACCGAACAGATACCCTAAGAATTTTTCAGGAGGTGGAAACATGAAGACCAGAAAGAAACCCATCAAATGTCCCTATTGCGGCCATACGGCCGTGCTGCGGGATGCTTCCTATGTGTACGGCGAAAACGCTGTAGAGGAGCATCTGTATGTATGTTCACGCTATCCCGAATGCAATGCTTATGTCGGGGTACATAAAGGGACGTTCATCCCGAAAGGTACATTAGCCAACGGCGATCTGCGGCATAAGCGGATCGAGACGCACAAAGTCTTTTCCAAGCTGTGGGATACCGGAATCATGACGAAAAAACAGGCATACCGCTGGCTGCGCTATATTTTCGGCCTGTCTTCTGAGCAAGCACACATCGGCCAGTTTTCAGAATACCGGTGCGACGAACTGATCCGTATCTGCCGGAACGTCCTGCAGAACAACCGACTCGCCGGATGAGGAGGAGGATAGACATGAATAAGCTTAGCAATGAGCAAAAAAGACTGGTCCAGGAACACCTGCACGTGATCGACTGGGTACTCTATAAAAGCATCGCTGTCAACGAGACGGTGCAGGGGATGGGCCGAGAGGATTTGTATCAAACCGGCTGTTTGGCCCTCTGCGAGGCGGCTCTATCCTTCGACGGACGTGTACGGTTCCAGACCTATGCCCAAACATTCGTGAGGAATGCGCTGATTGACATCTGCCGAAAAGCCAAAACCCAGAGGAAGTACTGCTGCCATTATCTGGAAGATTCTGTCCCCGGCACGGATTTGCGCTACGGAGAGACGAAAGCCATGACTGCGGATGCACCGGAGCCAGACTGCGGGGTTTCCGAACAAATCGCTCTCCAGTTTGCTAAAGCCAAGCAGCATCATACCGGGATCGCGCTGAAAGGGATTGAAGCTCTGGAGTTGCGATACAAGGGATATACCGGCAAAGAGATCGCTGCTCTTTATCACACCTCACCGAAATCCGTCTTTTCATGGATCTCCCGCGCCAAACAGAAGCTCCGGCAGAACGGCGAGCTGGAGGCTCTGCTGGCCTGTTGTAAATAGGCGCCTTGTGACGTATATACAAGGCATCAACTTATGAGAGAGGGATGCGACATGATGAAATTCTATACGGCTGTTGGGCAATACAGGCTGCAACGGGATGAACGGGGCCATCCGTATCCAGCGGTGATAAAGGATCGGCAGGAATTCTGTCTCAGCATTGAGGAGATGATCCTCTGGGCCAGTTCTTTGTGGAGGATCCACACCTACGACGAACTGGAAAAGCTGTTTTATCACAAGGAGATGGAAGCGCACATTCTGGGGGACGCCGATTTTGATGCCTATTTGTCCCGTCTGGAAAACCGGGGGCTTATAGTTTCCGGCCGCGATATTACGGCGGAAGGCGCGCTTTACGATTTGCTGTCCCGGCTTAGTGTGGTGCCGCTGAAAGTTTCATTCACCAGCAGGATAGCGGCCTTTGTCCGGCTGTGCGCTGTTCGGAAGATGCCGCTTTCCATCGCCAAAAATATCTTCCGACGGATACCGATGACCGAACCGGAAAAACGGGTTTTAAAATTGACCGGGCAGTACCGGCTGTCGGCCGCCGAGTTGATAGCGTGCTTTGATAACGGCGTCTATGCCATCGCTACCGAGCAGCAATTGGTGAGCGCCGTTTACGGCGACCATCACCCCGCGGAAGTCAATCTGAAAGCGCAGGCGTACTGTTCGGATAACCGGCGGGCCGTGATAACCGCCATCGCCAACCTGTATCTCAAGCAGGCCATCCTGCTGCAATAGAAGGGGGACATCCATGAACCACTCCGCGCCGCCTGCCTTGTTAAAGGCCATATGGCTCACCGCCCTGATCGGGGCAGGCTGTTTAGGCCTTGGCATTCTGTATTTCTTGAAAACAAAGGATCGCGTTCTTCTGTTCCTCAGCCTGTTGGTGTTTCTCGGCTGTACAGCAAAAGCCCTGTCCCTTTACCGCACTGTCCGAAAACGGCGCTATGAGGTGGTGGAGGGAACCTGCATCCGTGCCGCGCAAAATCCCTTCGGGAAAATGGAAACGGTTGGGCTGCTGGATGCGGATGGCACAGAACACATATTGTATCTGCCCAAAAGCTGTAAAATGAGCGTCGGCCGACAATACCGCCTGTATTTCTCACAGAGGCGCCCGTCCTGCAGTGGAAACCGCCGCCTGGACGCCGCCTTACAAACCGAGGGCTTTTTAGGCTATGAAGGTATCGCCGGCGAAACGCCATCATCCTCTTGACACAAAGATGTTACCTGGTCAAATGGGGGAAATTTATGTACGCATTTAATCCCAAAAGGCTATCACAACCGGTTGATATCCAACTGCCCTTGATGCTCAAACTATTACGCCATCTCAACCATCTCACGCAGGCCGAATTGTCCAAGGCGCTGAGCCTTGACCGCTCTACCTACGCATATTATGAGCTTGGGCATACCCGCCCTCCTCTGGAAACCCTTGTACGCATTTCACGCGCCTATGGGGTAAGCCTCGAAGTCCTGCTGGGGGTTGATTCCATATGGCTCCTTTGAAAAACTACCAGTCTTTGCTTTGAATATGACTTTGATTGATGAAATGAGTGATGTATGATATAATAACTACCATATTCTAGTTGTGGGAGGTGCCATATGGAAAACAAAAAGCCGCCTTTTGTAATCACCAACAGGATAATCGATTATGTAGCGGAAATTGCTGAACTGGTTGGCAAACTGGATTCAGCCAACCCCTTTTCTGCAAATCCCACCTTGCGACGCAGCAACCGGATCCGGACAATTCATGGTTCTCTTGCCATCGAGCAAAACACGCTTTCGTTGGAGCAGGTGACAGCGGTATTGGGCGGCAAGCAGGTCTTAGCGCCTCCAAAGGATATTGCTGAAGTAAAAAATGCTTATGAGATCTATGAACGGCTGGATGAACTGGATCCGTATTCGGTGGATGATCTCCTGACGGCTCACGGCATTATGATGCGGGGGCTGGTAGAAGAATCCGGGATATTCCGTACCCGGCCTGTCGGCGTTGTGGATCAGTCGGGACATATCCTTCATTTTGGAACCCTCCCGCATTATGTTCCCGATTCCGTGATGAACTTACTGGACTGGATAAAAAGCAGCGATGTGCATATGCTGATCCGCAGCTGCGTATTCCACTATGAATTTGAGCTGATTCATCCTTTTGCTGATGGGAACGGGCGCATAGGCCGGTTATGGCATACATTGCTGCTTTCCAGATGGAACCCTGCCTTTGCCTGGCTGCCGGTAGAATCCATAGTCCATAATCGCCAACAGGAATACTATGAGGCCATCAACACCTCCAATGATGCGGGAGAATCCACCTCATTTATCGCATTCATGCTGTCAGCCATCCATGCATCGCTCATGGAAGTCATCACCACGAGCGATGAAATGAGCGATGAAAAGGTTGATAAGGCGGCGTTCCGCTGGAGCAAAATCCAGGCGTACCTGAAGACGCACGAGCATATCAGCAACGCCGATGTACGGAAGCTATGTGGGGTGTCGGCTGCAACGGCAAATCGGATCTTGGCAGGGTTGACAGCAGATCATCAGTTGGAGAAGTATCGTGTTGGAGGGCACTGGGCATATAAAAAGCTCATTTAAATACACAAGATAAGCTGTGGCGATATTGACAAACACCTATATATTGTGTTATCATATCTTTGTAATTGATTTTTGTGCGGTTTCTTTTGAAACTCCGGAAGTATCTTCCGTGAAGCACACGTTGTTCAGGATTGTATGTTATGCCGGTAGAAGTGCGCCTTTTTACAGGGCGCTTCCGCTGGCATTTTTATATATAAATATATTTTTAAGGAAAGGAGAGAAACATGTTTACAGGGATAGTGATCGGCCGAGTCACCCGTGATCTGGAGATTCAGTATAGTACGGAAAAGGTTCCGTACATACGATTTAATCTCGCGGTCAACAAAGGATATGGCGAAAACGGCCACACCATTTTCCCGCAGTGCTGGGTATTCGGCAGCGAAAATGTCAATCGCCTTATGAGGGCGAAGGTCGGGAAAGGCAGCCTGATCCAAATTGCCGGGGATATCGATCTGGTTGAGTACAGGAAAAAGCTCAACGGGCTGGAAACCGGCGAGACGGGAAGCGTCATCAAGATCGTGGTTTGGAGCTGGGACTATATTCCGACAGGAAAAAGGCCGGCCACCGAACCCGAGGCCCCCCCAATACCGGAAGCCTCCCTCGAGGATTTTGAGGTGGTCTCCGATGACAAACCGCCTTGAAAACGGCGCATCAAGAAGAGGAATTGCAACATCATCACTCCGGTGATGGTGGCGGTATGGAAGAAATCCTTCCTTACCGTGCAATTCCTCTTTTTTGCGTTTACAGGACTTTTCAGAAGGAGTTGAAAGCATCATGAACGAAAAAATCCTTAACCGCAGTATATCTTGGATGTTTGCAGCCTTGCTGCTTATCTTGTCGTTTATCCGCGGCCCCATACAGGCCTGGATGTTAGCGGCTGTCTTTGCAGCATGGGTCATATACCTGGCGGCCCGTCTGCTGCTTCCAAGGGTCAAAGTATGGTTTGCCAAAAGGAAAGGAACCGATAAACGACCGAAAAAGCGGCGGGCTGTTAAAAAGCAGCGGGATATTCCCGTCCCGGAAGAAACGCCATCGGTTCTTGTGGAAGGCAGCGAGCTGGAACGTTTGCTGCTCGGCCATATCAGCTGCCGGATTTCCGAAAAGCTGAAATCTGCCTATCCGCAGGCCACCTGGCAATGGTGTTCGCCGCGGCCGGTAAGCATTATACGCGGCGGAACCGGCCGGATCCGCACCTTTAATACGGAGGATTATACCCATGCGGAGGTAACGGTCGGCGAATACTTCAAAATCGCCTTCAAAATGATGAAGATCGTGGATTTCTCCGCCGCAGCCAATTCCGGTCCGGAGGAGACCGCCGATACAAAATCGACGAACGAGGCAGAGCCACAAGTGGTGGATCCGGCAGTTTGGTACGATCTGGTCGGACGGGAAGTGCTGACCGGCCTCATACGCGACTGGTCTACCCGCGGGCATTCCATGCTCCATATCGCGGAAGACGGCAAAGTCTTTTTTGCGGAAGGCGCCGACGAGATTCAGGCGGAGGAGCTGAAGGAATTTCCCACGAAGCAATACTGGCCGGAACTGGCTAAGTGTCTGGAAAAGGACGATCTGAAGACGCAGCTCCAGGAAAACCGTATGGAGGTGCTCTGGAACTGAGTCCCATATTCTTACAGAAAGGATTTCGACATGGCTACCAACAAACTCTTTGGTTCATGGACATGGACGCGGAAGTTTCCTGAGCCGTTTAACGATCCGGCTATTGAAAAGGACAGCACCGATCATGTCTCCAGTTATAACCAGGTGTCGGCGAAAAAATCCACCCTGCACTGCGCAACGCTCTGCGGTATTCTGGCGTATATGGAACTTGAGGAAGCGACCGTAGCCGGCAGTACCGAAGTCGGCGCTATCGGGACGCAGGGGGACATGCTCATTGCCGAATATCCCAGCCGAACCGGGATGATCCAGGCGGTCGTCTTCAATAAGCTAACCGGCAGGTTCAGCGCAGGCAAGTTTACAGCGCCGGGGGACGCGCCCCAGCAATACATACTGAAGGGAGATAAGGACAGCGGATCCGCCCTCTTTTTTGCGCTGATGCCGCTGGCGCTGGAAGACGATGAATTCCAGACAGAGTACGGGAACCTGCTCGCTCAGAAAAAAACGGGCTATACCGATCTGGAAGAAACGGCGCGGTGCGGCTATATCCTGTGCGACAACCTGTACAGGCGGATCGAAAACGCCGGCAACCTCGGCGCGGCCGGCATCAAAGCTGCCGTCCCCACCACGGGGAATATTCCGCCGTTTACTGCGGTCAATCTTTCTAAAGGCGCCTACTCGCCCACCCAGGTTCTGTATGGTGACTTCCAAATCCTGACCCCCGGCGCTCCGGCGTCCGCTCCTGCTGTGGTCACGGAGCACACGGATTTCGTTGGCGAATATGCTTTTGCAGACAGCGCGTTCACAGCAGAGGAAAAGGCGATGATCCCTCAGCTTCCCGAATGGTATGTGATCCCGCAGGAGGTTGTCCGCATCTGCCAGCACATTCAAAAGACAACAGGAACCACACAGCCTATGCGTAACTTTCTGCTGCGCGGCCCCGCCGGGACCGGGAAAACTGAATCCGCCAAGGCGATCGCCGCGGGCCTGCAGCTCCCCTATACCCACATCACCTGCTCGGCCAACACGGAAATTTTCGATTTTCTCGGGCAGATTTTGCCGGATATAGAAGGGAGGCCTTCGCAGAAAAGCCATCCTCATTGCCAGCTGCCGACTCTGGAAGACATCCAGATGGATCCCGCTTCCGCCTACTACAGCTTAACCGGGGAATACCGGGATTCTGTTACCGAATCGGAAGTATACGACAAGCTGTTGGAAGCGATGGCGGAGAAAGTCAGGGAAAACAATGGCCGGCAGGAGGATTCAGCCCGGCAGAAATTCCGGTATGTGGACACCCCGCTGGTGAAGGCCATGCGATACGGGTATTTGTGCGAGATACAGGAACCGACCGTCATTGCCAATCCCGGCGTGCTAGTGGGCCTGAACTCCCTGCTCGACCGCTGCAGCACGATTGAACTGCCGACCGGGGAACGGATCCACCGTCATCCCAACACGGTGCTGGTGGTGACGACCAACCACGATTACGCCGGCTGCAAGGATATCAACCAGTCGGTCATCAGCCGGATGAACCTGGTGATGGACATCGAACAGCCGGAGATCGCAACCATGGTGGAGCGCGTCTGCGGTATTACCGGCTGCAAGGACATCACAGCCGTCCATCGGATGGCCGAGGCGGTGGATGAAATCGCCCTGCGCTGCAAGGAAACCATGATTACCGACGGCAGCTGCGGTATGCGGGAACTGATTGCGTGGGTGCAGTCCTACATGATCTGCGAAAACGAGCTGGAAGCGGCCAGATATACGGTGTTGTCCTCGGTGTCCGGCGATCCGGAAAACCGGGCGGAAATCTTCAACACCTGTCTGGCGCCCAAGTTCGACGCGGTATAAGCAAAGCGGAAGGAGTGAAGTCAAACGAATGCGGACATCGCATCTGACGCTCCGCCGGCGGATCGACAGCGAAAAGCTGAAGATCACCGATGAAGAGCTGTTTGCCGGCGGCGCCTTTTCCGGCTATCTGTCGGATATGGCGGAAGCGGCGACAAAGCGGTACAAACGGCATACAGCTGTACGGTGCTTCTGGGATGAGAATCCCGATGCACACGCTGCCTATACGGATAACCGGAAGATCTGTATCAATGCCGCCAATCCCATCACGCAGAGTTTCCCCACGCGGAAGCTTCGGGCTGACAGCCTGGTGGGCATGGCCGGCCATGAAATCGGCCATATCCTTTTTACGGATTTTCAAATGCGGGATTTATATGCCTCCTCCTTAAAGGCTGGACGTATGTATCCCGCAGAACCCTCCGGGTTGACAACCAAAGAACAAATCTATCTGTCCGAGCTGAAGCAGGTGTATGATGATGACGAAGTAGCAGTCATGGCGCTGATGAAAGCGGCGCTGTATGTCAATAACATCCTGGAGGATGTGTATATCGAAGCACGTATGACCGACGCGTTTCCCGGTGTCTATCGAACCGGTATCCTTCTGAACAGTCTTCGGCAGGTGGAATTAGTTCCCAGCATTAAGGCGCAGCAGGAGGCCGGCTATCATGAGTATGCGATCATCGTCAACCTGTTGCTCCAGTATTGCCGTTCGGGAGATATAAATAACCTGGGCGGGTATTCCGGCCCTTACCTGGATGCGCTGTACGACTGCATTCCGGTGATCGACGGCTCGCTCTATGAGGACGACGCCCGTGAACGGTTTTCCGCTACAAATATCCTGGTCATTAAGCTGTGGCCGTATATTAAGCAGCTGATCGAGAAGTTCAAGGACGACATCCGCAGCGGCAAAGAGATGGAAGAAGTGCTGGAGGAACTGGAAAAGCAGATGTCCAGCACCTCCGCTCCGTCCGGGAAAACCAAACCGGTGCGATGCAAAAAGTTGCACCATGATCCTAAAAAGAGCGCAGAGGAACAGGACGCGATTCAGCAGGTTGTGGAACACGAAACCGGCCGCCTAGCGTTGGAGAAAACCGATTCCCTTGAAGAGGGAGACGGCGGAAACATGACGCTCGACCGGGACTACGCCGGCACAGGCTACGCCTCCAGTGCCTCGGATATTGTGCGGATACTCAATCAGGCAGCGGAGGATAAGGCTTATCGGCTGCTGGACGAAGAACTCACCGATGAACTGCAGGCAGAGTCTGATAAAATCCGCTACGGCAACGCGCACAAAGGTGTCGATGTTACCATCCGCCGTATGAGCGTTGTTCCACAGGAATTGATTGCGCAATACCAACAGGTAGCCTCCCCTCTCCTGCTGCTCTCCAAAAGGCTGCAGAAAGAAGTCCTGGCAGTCCTGAAAGAGAAGCGCGAAGGCGGCAAGCAGACGGGACTTCTGATGGGACGTCACCTCGATGCGCGTGCGGTTATCCGCGACGATGGGCGGATGTTTTCCAAGAACCGGCTGCCGCAGGAAAAAGCGGATATTGCCGTCGCCTTGCTGGTGGATGAATCGGGAAGCATGGCAAGCAGCGACCGGATATCGACGGCGCGCGCGGCGGCTCTGGTTGTACACGATTTTTGCCGCTCACTCGGTTTGCCCGTCATTGTTTACGGCCACAGTACCGGCTATGACGATGTGGAGCTGTATGCCTATGCGGAATTCGACTCCATTGATGGACGGGATAAGTACCGCATCATGGATATGTCCGCCCGCTGGGGAAACCGGGACGGCGCGGCATTGCGTTACGTTGCAGAGCGTCTCAACCGGCGTGACGAGGAAACCCGGATCCTGATTTTGATTTCGGACGGCCAGCCCGCAGATACCGACTATTACGGGACAGAGGCCGAGGCGGATCTGCGCGGGATCAAAAGGGAATACACCAACAAAGGCATTTTGATGTTTGCGGCGGCGATAGGTGACGACAAGCCCAATATTCACCGGATCTATAAAGACGGGTTTCTCGACATTACGGATCTTCATAAGCTGCCGGCCAACCTGACCCGTTTAATTTCTCAATATATAAAATAAGGAAAGGATGTCTCATTATGTCATTGACAGCTACTGTAGGAAAAGAACGCGACCTGATCGAAGAGGGGATCTTCGATGGTGTCTGCAGTAAAATTATCGATCTGGGAACCCAGTACAGCGAAACCTTTAAGAACTCGGCCCATAAAATCCGCATCTTCTGGGAGATCATCGGGGAAACCATCGAGATCAATGGTGAACAGATGCCCCGCCTAGTCAGCAAAGAATTTACTCTTTCCCTGAACGAGAAGAGCAAGCTCCGCCAGGCGCTGCAGTCGTGGCGCGGCAAAGCGTTCACTGCGGAAGAACTGCAGGGGTTCGATTTAAGAAAGGTTCTGGGCATAGGCTGCCAGCTCCAAATCATCCACAAAGAAGGAAACAACGGAACCACCTATGCCAATGTGGAAACCATTCTGGCTCTTCCCCGCGGAAGGAGCGTCCCGGCGCCCCAGGAAACCACATGGTTTGATTTCGATGATCCGTCCTCTTATGGCGTATTTGAAAAGCTGCCCCGGTATGTACAGGAGAAGATAGCCGAGGCGGAAAACTTTGCGGATACCGGGCTGAAGCTGCCTGACGAAAAAGCGCCGGCCAACCCAGGAATTTCATCGCCCCAGGCGGACGCCGGTGGGATGGATTATGAGGAAATACCCGACAGCGATTTTGAACCGCTGTTTTAAGGGCTAGAGCTAAAACCATAGCAAAACGCGGAGAGATAGAGGCATCTGTCTCTCCGTGTTTTTGTCTCTACAAGTATCAGAAAGGAAGATGGACAAACCATGCACGAATTGACAGACTACGAGCGTCAGTATGCCGAAGAACACCATACCCTTGTCTACCGCTTTTTACATGACAAGGGGCTGGATATCAATGATTTCTACGATGTGGTGATTTTCCGTTACCTCGCGGCCGTCCAGCGGTATCTGTCCGAACCGCAGCTGAGGCAATACAGCTTTACTACAGTTGCTTATTCCGCCATGAATTCAGCGGTGAATCACCATTGGAAATCCGAAAAACGTTGGCGTGAACTCTGCCCCATTACCGATACGGATTATATCTCGCGTGTGATCGGAACCGATCCGAACCGCGACGAAAAGAATCATACGGCGGCGCTGCTTTGGGCCAGAGCGGCGGCCATGCTGACAGATGAAGAACGGGATATCGTTACCTTCAAAGCGAACGGTGTGTCTGAACGCGAAATCGGTAGCTTCTACGGACTGACCAGGGCCTCCGTATCCGGCCGGATGTGCAAAATCCGACGCAGGCTGCAGGCTTTGCTTGACGTATGAAGCCCAAGGGGCAGCAGGACAGCCTGCTGCCCCTGCTCCATAATATGAGACGGTAGTTTGGAAAGGAGAGTTCTCTATGAACATAAAAGAATCATTCTGTTCGATATACAACAACCACATTGTTCGGGAAGGAAGTCAGGCGCTTCTCAGCTGGCTGCTGGAAAGTGATTTTTTCACAGCGCCTGCCAGCACCAAATATCACGGTGCCCACGAGGGCGGGCTTGTGGAACACAGCCTGCATGTCTATAACCGTCTGAGAAGGTTATGCATCGCGGAATACGGCGAGGTTAAGGATATGGAGCCTATCGCCATATGCGGCCTGCTCCACGACCTTTGTAAAACGAGCTTTTATGCCGTCTCAACCCGGAATGTGAAAAACGAAAAAACCGGTCTGTGGGAAAAACAGCCCTATTATACGGTTACAGATAAATTTCCACTTGGGCATGGAGAGAAATCGGTGTTTCTGATCGAGCGGTTCCTTCGATTAACACCGAAGGAGGCGCTCGCCATCCGGTGGCATATGGGCGGGTTTGACGACGCTGCAAAAGGGTACGCCCTGACAGGCGCCTATGAGCAATGTCCGCTGGCTCTGCTCCTGCACATGGCCGATATGATGGCGACCTATCTCGATGAAGGCAAGACGGAAATGGACGGTGGGATATTGTGCTGGAAATAAAAGATTCAAAGCAGGTTGAGGAAAATGAACATATCCGGTTTCGCTGTATGCGATGCGCGGCATGCTGTCGACATGTCAGGGGAAGTGTTGTTATCGAGGGCTTAGACGCCTATCGGCTGGCGCAGCATCTTAAAATGGAAGTGGCGGATTTTATATCACAATATGCGGATCCGTTTCTTTTGGACGAACAGCTCTGGTATCCTATTTTTTCGCTCCGCGTCAAAGGAAACGATGATTCCTGCATTTTTCTCAAAGGCTCCCGCTGCACCGTTCAGGACGCCAAGCCTCGGACATGTCGGCTATACCCCTTTTGGGTAGAGCCAAACGAACCGGACGGCACGACCTTTTCTTACCATATCTGCTTCGAACACCGGCATCATCCAAAAGGCTCGCTTGTTCGGGTAAAGGACTGGATGGACGAAAATTTCGGAGCGGACGAGCGGAAAGCCCTGCAGGAAGACTTTCGGGCGATGCACATTCTGGCTCCCTTGCTGCACAGAACAAAAGCGTGTGGGGTGGATGATGAGTCCATTTTCAAAGAAGCTTTGCTTTATCGTTATTTATATTTTAGTATGGACGAACCCTTTCTGCCTCAGCAGCAGCGGAATAACCGTATCCTCATAGCGGATCTTAAAAGAATGATCGATTTTGCGGCCTTCATTTGAGGGCTTAGAAAGGACGAAGGACTCTGATCGACACTTTAATATTTAAGCAGCTTACTGCTTTGGCGGAAATCCTGACAGATTTTTCGTGTTCAGAGGAGATGTTTCAATGCCGGCTTAATGCACTCCGCACCTTAAACGGTCGGGTTGCACAGTATCGGAAGAAAGATATCCTTTCTTCCCTGATCGAGACGATTTGGGACAAGAAGTGGCATTTCATAAAGGAGGCCACTACAAGTGCCGAGATGACTGAGATTTTGAAACCAAGTCTTCCACGGTACAGTTACGGCAGGTGGCTCCTCAGTTCCCCGTATCATGTGGATGAAGAAGAACTCGTCTTTTGGGCTATTGTAACTCCATACATCAGAGTGACAAATGCGGCCGCAGAAAGATATAAGGCTCTATTTAAAAAGTGTCTGCCGGAGCTCTCCGGAGAACTGGATTTGTAAAGCATCTGAATTTTTATTGGGAGGATTTTCTATGTCATTATCGTATTGGATGATCGTTGGATTGGGGCTTTCCATGAAGGAACTCTTTCCCTATCTGCAGGCATCAAAAATCCGGCAGAGATTACGGGAGCAAAAGGGCAGCGATCTAAATATGGAGGATACTGCGCTTTGGGGAAAAATCAATGACACAGAACGGTTTAAACTGCTTCTGGAATACCTGACAGGCGACTTTCAATTTGCCGATTTGATCGCACAAAGCGATGGGCGGCATCTGCTCTCCTACGCAAACGACGGAGAGGACAACACATATCTATATTACGAACCGTCGTATCCCTGGGAGCGAGAAGAGAAGGAATTCCGGACAGAGGAAGAGGCCAAAGAATATATCTGCAGTATAGTGTTGCCCTTTGCAGGGGACCAGGTGAAGCGCAAGGATATTCTGGCTTTAATAGGTGAAATCTGCGAGGTCGGATGCGGATAATAGAAAGTGGCAAGACAAAACAAATGGCAGATTTGAATATGGTGCCCCTAGAGCTTCAGGAAGCTCTAGGGGCCGTCATTCCGGAGAAGGACAGGGAAACGCTGCAAAACATGATTGCAAAAGGGAAAAGCAACTGGAGGATCGCGGCATGGCTGTCTGCCCGGCGAGGCCAAATAGACACTTTCCAGACTGTAACTGGGGAATGGGTTGACTTCCGGATTTCACCGCAGGGAATAGAAGCGGAAAACCTGGATGATTGGAATTCCCGGTATGGTATTTCATGGGAACAGGCGGCCGCGATCCTGGGGGCTCAATTCAATCAGAAAGGGGGCCTATGCTGCGTTTATCCATAGTCTATCCGGATAAATCGGTAAATTTACGGAATGCAGAAAAGCTGGCTGTGTAGCGTATGCTATGCAGCCAGCTTTTTCTATTGCTATTATTAAATTGGTCTGGTTTTTGGCCTAACCATTACAAAGTGAACAAATCATCCAAATCGAACAATTTTAACCGTTCCTGCTTTTCGGCAAAAGATTTCACGGAATCCGTAAACCCAGCTTTTGAAAAACAATAATAATACCGATCCGTATACTCAGGCAAAAGATGTGTTTTCGACATCCAGCTTGCAATATCACTACTCCCGAGCGTATCCGCCGGCCGCCATTTGCATTCACCGATCAGAATCTGTTTCTGGTTTTTGTTTGCGGCGATCACGTCCAAATCCGTCTGCGCTTTAGCCTTCGGATCGTTGCCCCACCAGGAACCAAAGCTGGTTGCTGTAAAGGGCAGTTCTTTTTTGCGGTTCAGACGGTTCAGGTACTGTCTGCAAATATCTTCAAAAGCCGGTTTGCCGATATATCCGTTCAGCTGCTCCGGCGTCAGTTCGCTGTCTGCAATCAGATCGCCGTTGCCGCTTTCAATTTCCGGTCGGTTTGGAAAAACGAAGCGATACCAAAAATTATAACAATAGTCCGCCAGACGATAAATACCCCGCCGGCTGCCCGCCGGATCTTCGCCGAAAGGATAGACCTTCTGCACAATCTGAAGGTTGATAAGGGTTTGCAGATATTTATTGACCTTGGAGGATTCCTCTGAGATTCCCGTTGCGATTTCATTCAGCCGGGAGGCCCCTCTGGCGATAACCGAAATAATGGAATTGTACATCGCCGGTTCTCTCAGTTCCTGCTGCAGCAGCATCATCGGCTCGTTGTAGAGATAACCGGAAATATCAAAATAAAGCCGTTGGATGTTTTCTTCAAAAGATTCGTGCGGATTAACCTGCGCCAGATAGTGCGGCGTTCCTCCGATGCAGCTGTATAGCCGAACCTTATCCTCATCGCAAAAGCCTTCCAGCATTCTGGCAGCGTCATAGTAGTCGAATCCCTCCAGCTTAAACTGCGCCGTCCTCCGGCCGAACAAGGGGCTTTTATATCCAAGAACATCGTTTTCCATAAAGCTGACCTGGCTGCCGCATAGGATCAGGAACAGACGGCTGTTTTTCAGTAAATGGTCGATAGCGTTCTGAAAGATCGATTTGAGAGAACGGTTTTCTGTCGCCGCATAAGGGAATTCATCAAACGCCAGAACAAACTGCTGCTCCTTTGCCTTTTCGCCGATAAATTCCAGCGCGGCATTCCAGTCGGAAAAGGAACCGGTAGAATCAGGAATGCCGAAAAAGCGGTAAACCTTTCGGGAGAAGGCAGCCAGGTTGATAGCATCATTGGCTTCCTGCGCCGTAAAAAAGATAGCCGGCTTGTCCTCGATGAACTTTGAAATCAGCGTGGTCTTCCCGATCCGGCGCCGGCCATACAGAACCACCATCTGAAATTTATCTTCCCGGTACAGCTGCTGTAATTTATTCAACTCATGCTCTCGGCCTATAAACATAATGAGTCTCCTTTTTTGAAACGATAAATATTATACTCACGATTATAATACTTATATTTCCCTAATTTGTCAAGAGACGCTGCATAATATAGTGATGACATTTTAGTGCCATTCCGATTGTTGTAAAACAGCCACAGGAATCGTATATAACGGGTAACTCAAAAAGCATACTTTTTGAAGTCCCCAAAAGTACGCCGGTTTTCATTATCAAAAAGCCGGATTCCATATTTTTGAGTATTATCAAATCAGCTTGAGGGTTTTTGACAAAGAAAGGATGCAGAATATGGCCGTATATGGATATGACCGAACCAGCACAAAGGAGCAGCATTTAGATCGTGGACTTCTGGAAATAAAAAGGTTCTGCCATGAACGACGAATGGAACTCACTGACATATTTACCGATCAGCAGACCGGCCGGAACTTTGTTGAGGTAAGATAACGTAACCTTTTTTGCAGAGGGCGTTATCTTACCTCTTTTTGATGTATGTTAGATAGCATAACTCTTTACGTCGGCTC